>Ga0214472_10008878_pt1 | contig 10487 bp, 7 predicted proteins | sample RVTome_6_FD_207662 | JGI IMG/M metagenome (GOLD analysis project Ga0214472, IMG submission 207662) | Soil microbial communities from uranium-contaminated site in the Upper Colorado River Basin, Wyoming, United States - RVT140D175 | ecosystem: Environmental > Terrestrial > Soil > Contaminated >...
CCCACGGTGTCGACGAGCGCAGCGACGTGTACTCGCTGGGCGTGGTCTTGTTCGAGGTGCTGACGGGGCGGCTGCCTTTCTCGGGCCAGACCCCGATCGCCGTGGCGCTCGCCCACAAGACGCAGGCGCCGCCGCTGCCGCGTTCACTCCGGCCCGGGGTCCCCGCCTGGCTCGAGCGCGTCGTGCTGCGCTGCCTCGAAAAGGACCCGGCGCGGCGCTTCGCGAGCGCCTCCGAGCTGGCGGCGGAGCTGCGGCGGCCGCGCGAGGGTGCTTCGCCGCGCTCGCGAACGCTGCCGAGCGGAGACGGCGTCCTGCTGGACCCGGCGGAGACGACGGACTGGGCCCTCGTCCTCACCAGCGCCCACGAGAAAACGGGCTGGACGGATGGGATGACCCTGCGCTTCGAAGAGCGCTACTACCGGCTCGTGAGAGCGCAGGCGCCGGCTGCCGAAGGAGCGCCTTGGACGTATCGCTTCGTGGCCTGGCCGGAGGGCGAGATCTTCCGGCGCCTCGTGGACTACGAGCAGGACCTGGCCTCCCGCCAGGAGGCGGCTTCGAAGACGCTCACGGACCGGCTGTCGCGCTGGCTGGGGCGGCGCCAGTAATACGGCGGAAGCCGGCAGCCTGATCAGGCGACGGCTTCGGCGGCGGGACTCGCCGGAGGTGCTACAGAGCGACAGGGCGAGGCCCCTCGTGCCGCGATCTCCGGTCGGGCCGCCGCCGCGGCGTTCGCCTCGTAGAACGTCGGGGGCTCGTAGGTCCGGCCGTGGCGCAGGCGCCGCTCCTCGAGCCAGAGCGTGGCGAGGACCGCTGGGCCGACGAGACGGGCGGCGAGACGCGCCTTCCAGCCATAGGCCCGCTCGATCCCCAGGCGGGTCTCGCGGAGTCGCGCGGCGAGCCCGGGGTTCGCTCGCGCGAACCACTTCTCCGAAGCCCACAGCGCCCCCGCGTACGCCGTCGCGAGGCCCTTCGTCTCACACGCGATCCGCTCGCGTACGCGCGGGTCGTGGTGGTCCTTGAGCGCCAGGAAGCCGCGCAGCAAGGTCCGCGCGATGCGGGTGACGCTGGGCCCGTTCACTTCGAAGTCGCGGCGGAAGGCCCGCAGCAGGTACTCGGTCTCCTCGCCGTTCGTGATCCGCGGGTGCCGGAAGTTGAAGCGGAGCTGGCCGTGCGTGTCGGCGTCGGGGCACTCCTCCTGCGTCAGTAGCGTGCCGCTCGCCCGGTGCTCCGCGTAGAGCGGGGTGCCCGGTACCGGCGTGTAGAGCATGAACTGGTGGAACTCGGTGTCGTGTGCGACGGCGTGGTCGATCGCCCGGTCGATGTTGTCGGCGCCGTGCTCGGGGAGGCCGACGATGCTCGAGCCGAGCACGCGGATCCCGAGAGCCTGCAGCCGCCCGACGAGGGCGCGGGTGTCGGTGCCGTTGAGCTTTGCGTAGGCGCTCGCCTCGCCCTCGAGGCCGAGCCACACCCATGAGATCCCGAGCCCGACCAGCTGGTCGTCGGTGTACTGCTTGAGTGCGTTCGCGGAGCTGAAGACGTAGAGCGCCCACGCCTTGCCCTCCTCACGCATCCGCTCGAGCAGCCGCAGCGCGCGCTTCTTGTGCAGCAGGAAGTTCTCGTCCATCACGAAGAACGACCGCACACCCAGGCTCTGCGCGAGGCCTCGCATCACCTCGTAGAGCTCGTCGCCGCCCTCGTAGAAGCTGACGAAGCGGCCCTTGCCCCCGAACATGGCCGAGGTCGAGCAGAAGTTGCAGCCGAGCGGGCAGCCGACCGAGGGGATCACGGTTGCGGCCGTCTCGCCCGGGCCGCGACCGAAGGGCACGCCCATCGTGCGCTCCCCGAAGGCCGACACGATCAGCGGGTGCCGGACCGGCGCCGCCATGTCCTCGCCGAGGAAGGCACGGAACCAGGCGACGCCCTCGCCGGCCACCACGTGGTCGGCGTCGACCAGGTCCCGAAGACCGGGGCGGTTCGCGACGTGGCCGCCCACCACGATCGTGGCCTGCGGCTGGTACCGGCGCACCAGCTCACACATGCGCTTCACCTTCTGCACGTTCGGCAGGATCGCGCTGATGCCGACGACGTCGTACGGGACGCGGCGCAGCTCCTCCTCGAAGCGCTCGAGGCTCGGGAAGTCGAGGAGCGTCGTGGGAGCCTCGAGGTTCGCCTGGATCAGCATCAGCCCCCACGAGCGGTGGAACATGCGCAGCGAGAAGGCGCCCTGGGCCCGCGTGACCTGGTTGTGGTAGAGCTCCATCGGGTTCACCGCGCGGCTGCCGTGCTCGTCGTCGCGGGCGTAGGGGCCGAAGACGCTCGTGAGCAGCACGCGGGCGCGCGCGCCCTTCGGGTGTCGGGTGACGGCGGTTCGCTCCATGAGCCTACGTGTAGCACTCGCGCGGCGGGCGCACCGTCACAGTTGTGTCAGTTCTCCCGCGGGCACCGCTCGACGTGGTTCGTTCGCACCACGCCCCGAGCCGTTCGAACCAGGCCGGGCGCGAGCGGATCGGGTCAGGCCGGGCGCAGTGGCAGGCTGCGCAGCCTCTGGCCGGTGGCGGCGAAGACGGCGTTCGCCACCGCGGGTCCGACGAGGGCGGTACCCGGCTCGCCGATGCCCGCCGGCTTCTCCTCGCTCGCGACGATGTGCATCTCGACGCCCGGCGACTCCGGCATGCGCACGACCTGGTAGTCGTGGAAGTTCGTCTGCTCCACGCGGCCGTCCTTGAGCGTGACCTCGCCGTAGAGCACCGCCGAGAGGCCGTAGATGATGCTCCCCTCGAGCTGCTGCCTCACGATGTTGGGGTTCACCATGCGTCCCGGATCGGCGGCGACCACGATGCGGTTGACGCGCACGCGTCCCCCGCTCACCTCGACCTCGGCCACCTGCGCCATCGCGGTCCCGTAGCCCTCCATGAGCGCGATGCCGCGGCCGCGGCCCGAAGGCAGCGGACGGCCCCAGCCGGACTTCTCGGCCGCGAGCTCGAGCACCCGCTTGAGGCGCGGCTGGGCGTCGAGCAGCGCGCGACGGAACTCGAAGGGGTCCTTGCCGGCTGCCGTCGCCATCTCGTCCATGAACGACTCGTAGGCGAAGGAGTTGAGCGCGTGGGAGACCGAGCGCCAGTACCCGACCCGCAGGCCGGTGTCGTGGATCACCACGTCCGCGAGCTGGTGGGGGATCGCGTAGGGCACGGCCCCCGCCTCGGTCATGAAGGGGTCGATGCCCTCCTTGACCACCGGCGGGAAGAGACGCGAGGTCACCGACGGCGACGTGAGGTGGAACTTGAGCGCCACGGGCCTGCCGTCCGCGTCGAGGGCTCCCTGAAGCTGGTGGTAGCTCGCGGGGCGGTAGAAATCGTGCGTCATGTCGTCTTCTCGCGTCCAGACGAGCTTCACCGGGCCGCCGCCGATCGCCTTCGAGATCTCCACCGCCTGCGCGATGTAGTCGACGTCGATCCGGCGGCCGAAGCCGCCGCCCAGGAAGGTGGTGCGGACGGTCACCTGCTCGGGCTTGAGCCCCGTGATCTCGGCCGCGACGCCCGCCGCGAGCTGCTGAAACTGCGTCGCCCCGTACACCAGGCAGGAGTCCTTCCGTACGTCGGCGGTGAAGTTCATCGGCTCCATCGTCGCGTGGGCGAGGAAGGGCAGCTCGTACTCGGCGCGCAGCGTCTTCGCCGCGCCCTTGATCGCCTCCTCCACGTCGCCCTGCTTGCGGATTACGGCGCCCGGCGCTGCAGCCGCGGCCGTGAGCCCACGCGCGATCCCCGCCGAGTCGAGCGCCTTGCCCGCGCCCTCGTCCCAGCTGACGACGAGCGCGTCGCGCGCGGTCTTGGCGCGCCACCAGCTGTCCGCGACGACGGCGACGCCGTCCTTGATCTGGACCACGTGCTTCACGCCGGGCATGGCCTTCGCTCGCACAGCGTCGACGCTCACGACCTTGCCTCCGATCACGGGGCACTGGGCGAGCGCCGCGTACAGCATGCCGGGCAGCCGGACGTCGATGCCGTACTCGGCCGTGCCGTCGATCTTGGCTTTGGAGTCGAGCCGGTTCAGCGGCTTGCCGACGTAGCGGTAGTCCCCGGGGTCCTTGAGCTTGACGTCCGTGGGTGGCGTGAGGCGCGAGGCGGCGTCGGCGAGCGACCCGTAGCCGGCCTTCTGGCCGGCCGGCCCGTACACGAACCCCTGCTGCGCGCGGCAGGCGGAGGCGTCGACGCCCCACTTCTGCGCCGCGGCCGTGACCAGCATCGTGCGCGCCTGGGCGCCCGCGATCCGCAGCTTGTCGTAGGCCTCCACCACCGAGGTGGAGCCGCCGGTGATCTGGCCGCCGAGCAGCGAGTTGACGTAGATCTCGCCGACGGGCGCGATCTCGACGCGGATCCGGGCGAGGTCGACCTCGAGCTCCTCCGCGACGAGCGTGGGCAGCGCGGTGTAGACGCCCTGGCCCATCTCGGAGCGCGCGCACAGGATCGTGACCGCGTCGTCGCTGCCGATCTTCACCCAGGCGTTGGGCATGGCCGTGGTCGCGGCCGCCGCGTGGCCGAGGCGGCCGGGCAGCGTGACGCCCAGGACGAGGCCGCCGCCCACCGCGGCGCCGGCCTTCAGGAACTCACGCCTCGAGGATGCGCTGCGCGTGTCCATGGTCAGGCCCCTCCGCGGCCGGCGGCCTTGTGGATCGCGGCACGGATCCGGGGATACGTCCCGCAGCGGCAGATGTTGCCGGCCATCGCGTCGTCGATCTCGGCGTCGGTCGGCTTCGGCTTGCGAGCCAGCAGGGCGGCGGCGCTCATGATCTGCCCCGCCTGGCAGTACCCGCACTGGGGCACGTCGAGCTCCGCCCACGCCTCGCGGCACCTGCGGCCGACGGGCGAGACGACGACGGCCTCGATCGTCGTGATCCTCCGGCCGGCCACGGCGCTCACGGGCGTGCTGCACGAGCGCACCGGCTCGCCGTCGACGTGCACGGTGCACGCGCCGCACAGGGCGGCGCCGCAGCCGAACTTGGTGCCGGTCATCCCGAGGCTGTCGCGGATGACCCACAGAAGCGGCGTCTCCGGCTCGACGTCGACGCGCCGCGTCTCGCCGTTGACGAGGAGACTGATCATGCTCGCCTCCCGAGGAGTGTGAGTTGGGCGGATCTTCGTCCCGGCGCGGCCGGGAAGTCAACGGCTATTCCGAGGCCCGACGCGGCGCGGCCTCAGGCGATAGGCTTCGGCCCGCGAGCCCAGGGTAGCGTGCTGTTGGCGAACGCCGCCTCTCCGCGCAGGACGTGGAACACGTACGCCCCGAGGCAGAACTTGCCGAACAGCAGCAACGAGAACGCAACCACCAGCATGGCCTGGAACACCCACGAGGTCGTCGTCCAGCCGGCGACGAGCGTCAGGCCGCTCACGAGGTTGAAGGCCGCGTTGACGGCCTGCGCAAAGCGGCGCGGGGCCGGCGCCGGCGGAAGCGGCTGCCGTCCACGCGGCGCCGCGATCAAGCGGTTGTAGGCCGCCTCGAAGGGATTGAGCGAGGGCAGGACGACGTTCCACCAGAGCACGGCGGAGATCAGAAAGAAGAGCAGCGCCGACTGAAAGGCCGCCGCGACGAGGACCAGCGTGAAGACGATGCGGGGCTGGAAGTAGAGGCCCGCGAAGTGCATGTCGCAGGCGTCGTCGGGCTCGTCTGGGAAGCCCTGCTGGCGCATGAAGTTGGTGACGGCGGGCGAGGACAAGGGCGACCTCCTTCAGCCGATCGTGCCGCAGCCACCTGACGAGCGCAAGGCTCAGCCCCCGCCCGCCCGGTGTCCCTTGCCCGGCTGGGACATAGGAATATAGACTCCCGTTTGGTCGTACTAAACAGGAGTCCGCTCCCGAATGGCTACCTACGAGCGACTTCTGAAGGTCTCGCTGCCACGCGGGCGATCGGCCTTCCTCTGGGGACCGAGGAAGACCGGCAAGAGCACGTACCTCAAGGCAGAGTTTCCCGACAGCCTCAGGTTCGACCTGCTCCAGACGGACCATCGGCTGAGTGCGTCCGGAAGGAACCCGACGCCCGGCAGGCGCGGATGGCTAGTCCTGTGAGGGGGTCAGGCGGCCCTCGGCGTCCGCCGCGTCGCGCAACCTCGCCCACAGCGCCTCGACGTGGCGGCGCTCCGTGGGCTCGGCGCCGATGCTGACGCGGATCATCTGGCGGCCCTTCAGCAGCGAGGGCGTGAGATAGGCAGCGCCGCTCTCGTTGACGCGGCGCGCGAGCGCGAGGTTGTGGCGGGTGAGCGCGGGCTCGTCGCCCGCGAGCGCCTGCGGCACGTGGCGCAGGCACACGGTCTGCAGCGGCACCGGCGCCAGGCGCTCCCAGCCCGCGGCGGCGTCGACCTGCTCGCGCAGCCACTGCGCGTTCGCGAGATCGCGCCTGATCCGTGCCTGCAGCTCCTCGACCCCGACGTCGAGAAGGTAGAACCACAGCTTCAGCGCGCGGAAGCGGCGCCCGAGCGGGATGTGCCAGTCGCGGTAGTTCTTCACCGCGCCGTCCTGCGCGGTCCGCAGGTAGCTCGGGTTCGTGCTCATGACGCGGATCAGATGCTCGGGGTCGCGGACGTAGTAGGCGCTGAAGTCGAAGCCCACGCCCATCCACTTGTGCGGGTTGAACACCAGGCTGTCCGCCTGCTCGACGCCTTCCCAGAGCGGTCGGCATTCGGGTAGGACCATGGCCGTGCCCGCGAGCGCCGCGTCCACGTGGAGCCACAGCCCGTGCCTGCGGGCAAGCGCAGCCATCGCGGCGAGCGGGTCGATGGCGGTCGTGCCCGTGGTGCCGATCGCGGCGACGAGCGCGCACGGCGCACGGCCCGCGGCACGATCGGCGGCGATCGCGGCTTCCAGCAGGTCCACCCGCAGCGCGTGGGCGTCGTCGGTGTCGACGAGGCGCAGGTGGTCCTTGCCGAAGCCCGCGAGCAGCGCCGCCTTCTCGATCGAGCTGTGGCCCTGGCTCGAGGCGTACACCACGAGCGGCGCGCGGCCCGCCTGCAGGCCCGGGCCGTTCTGGCTGAAGCCCGAAGCCTTCTCGCGGGCGCAGAGCAGCGCGCACAGCGTCGCGGTGCTGGCCGTGTCGTGCACGACTCCGGTCCAGGCGTCGCTCAGGCCCAGCATCTGGCGCAGCCAGTCCATCACGACTTCCTCGACCTCGGTGGCCGCGGGGCTCGTCTGCCAGCTCATGCCCTGGACGCCGAGGCCGGAGGCCACGACGTCGGCCAGGATCGACGCGTAGCTGGTGTTGCTCGGGAAATACGCGAAGAAGGACGGATGGTTCCAGTGCGTGATGCCGGGCAGCACGTCCTCGTTGAGCCGGGCGAGCGCCTCGCGCAGGCCGCCGCCCGTCCGAGGCGGCTCCTTGGGGAAGTGCCCACGGATCTCGCCGGGCCGCGCCGGGCTCATCACCGGCAGGCGCTCCAGGCGCTCGCGGTAGTCCGCCACCCACTCGATGAGCTCGTGACCGAGCTTGCGGAAAGTCGCCGCGTCCATGCCGCCTCCGGTGAATGCGAGGGCCGCTCAAGCCCGGGTCATCGCGGGAATCCCAGCCGCCGCACCAGAGCTTGGAAGCGCGGCTGCTCTCTCACCGCGTCGAAGTACGATTCCTGCCGCAGGTAGGGGAACATGGGGCCGGAACGCTCTTCGAACGCCTTCTCGAGCTGGGTGAGCGCCTCCTCGAACCGATCGAGCCCGAGGAAGACGATGGCGAGCTGCCACGCTGGGACGTGCTGGGTTCGTGACAGCGCGGTCAACTCATCGAGGATCCCCAGGGCGGCGTGTTCCTGCCCGGCCTTGGCGAACGAGTATGCCAGGTAGCCCTTGAAACCCGAGCCGGCGAGGCCTACCAGCTTCTCGAACTGCCTGACGGCGTCGTCGTACTGACCCTTCCCCCACAATGCCCAGCCCGAGAACAGGAGCCCCAGGGGCAGGTCAGGCGCAAGCTCGAGGGTCCTACGGGTCTGGGCCAGCGCGCCGTCGTAGTCACGTTTGAGCTGGTAGTAGCTGGACAGGTTCGCGTGGACGAGGAGTGAAAGGGGGTCGAGTTCGCCAGCTCTCATGATTGCAGCGAGGGCCTCCTCAGCTCGTCCCTGGCTGTGCAAGTACCAGGAGTAGTAGAGGTAGCCCTCCGCGTAGTTGGGGCTGAGCCCGATAGCGTGTTCCAACGCCTGCTCGGCCGTCCTCCAATCCCAGTCGTAGAACGTCGCGGTGTATCCGAGGGCCGCGTGGGCTTCTGCCAGCGTTTCGTCGATCTCGAGCGCCTTCCTGGCTGATTGCTTTGCCTTCGGGAACACCTCTGCTGCAATGCCACCGAGCCAACCGATGTAGTTGTACGCGGTCGCCAGCCCCGCATGGGCGAGAGCATGCCTGGCGTCCCTTGCGATGGAGGTTTTAAAGCAGTGGATCGCCTGGGCGAGCTCAGCCGGCGAGGGACGGTTCAGCTGGTACCGGCCGCGCAGGTACGCGTCGTGGGCTGCGGGATCGACAGGTCGTCTTTCGATGAGTCGTGCCCGCTCCTGGTGCGTCAACGTGACCTTCACCTGGCGCGCGATGGCGTGGGCCACCTCGCCCTGCAGCGAAAGCACATCGGTCAGCTCGCGCTCGTACGATTCGGCCCAGAGGTGGGTGTCGGTGAGCGCGTCGATCAGCTGCGCGGTGATCCGAATCCGATTTCCGACCTGCAGCGCCGAGCCCTCGACGACGGCGCTCACGCCCAGCTCGCGAGCAATCTCGGGCAAGGCCTTGTCGGATCCGCTGTAGCGCATCGCCGAGGTGCGCGAGATCACCTTGAGCGCCCTAATCTTGGCGAGATCCGCGATCAATGCCTCCGTCATGCCGTCCACGAAGTACTCCTGGTCCGGACTGCGAGAGAGGTTCTTGAGCGGCAGCACGGCGATGGAAGGGCGTTGCCTCCGATCTACCGTCGCCGCGGGCGAGACCACCGTTGCCGCCTCCCGGATGTCTCTGGCCAGATCGCGCGTGGAGTCGTAGCGATCCTGTGGATCCTTAGACAAGCAGCGCTCGATTATCCGACCGAGATGGGGCGGAACCTCGGGATTGCGCTGCACGACCGGCTCCGGCTGCTGCTCGAGAATGGCGGCGAGCGTCTCCGCCCAGCTGGGTCTCGCGAAGGGTCGCTGGCCGGTGGCCAGCTCGTAGAGGATCGCACCCAACGAGAACTGGTCGGACCGGAAGTCCACCGCGCGCCCCTTCGCCTGCTCCGGCGACATGTAGGCCGCTGTACCCGCAACGACGCCTTCCGCTGTCACAAACCTCTCGAGCGTCTCTCTATCGGAGTCCGCCGGAGGGGACTCCAGCCGCGGCTTCGCCAGACCGAAATCGAGGATCTTCACGTAGCCGTCACGGCTCAACATGATGTTCTCCGGCTTGAGGTCCCGATGAACGATGCCAGCCGCGTGAGCCTTGGCGACGCCCTCCGCGATCTGCTTCGCCACGTCGAGCAGCGTGCCGGGCGCGAGCGGGCCACCGGCGACCAGCTCACGCAGCGTTCGCCCATCCACGTACTCCATGGCGATGTAGCGCGCTCCCTCGTGCTCGCCAATGTCGTGAACGGTGACGATGTTCGGATGGTTGAGCGCCGAGGCCGCGCGTGCCTCGTTCTCGAAGCGCCAGCGGCGCTCGACGTCGGCTGCGAACGCGGGTCGCTGCACCTTGAGGGCCACTTCTCGACCCAGAGTCAGATCCCTGGCTCGGTAGACCTCTCCCATGCCCCCCGAGCCGATCGGGCCGAGGATCTCGTAGGAGCCGAAATGGGTACCACGGGCGAGCGCCACCCCTCGTCCCTCCAAGTCGCCGTTTGGTTCTGCCGCCCCGCCAGGCCGGTTCCGCGTGACCACCGACTTCCTGGCGCCTCGAATCTACTCCTTTCCAGGCGGCGCCGAACGCGCAGCAGGTAGCTGCTACGCCGCGTGCGGACCGCAGCAACGGTGCGCGCGATGAGGAGTGTTTGTGTCCTAAGATGGCCGTCTCGTGATTCACCCTGCAACTTTCTTCTCACCGGGCGGCGCGCTCGCCCGGGTGCTGCCCGGCTACGAGGAGCGCCCGGCGCAGCGCCGGCTGTCGGAGGCCGTGGCCGACGTGCTCGAGCACGGCGGATTGCTGCTGGCCGAGGCGGGCACGGGCACCGGCAAGACGCTCGCCTACCTGCTGCCGGCCGTGCTGTCGGAAAGGCGCGTAGTGATCTCGACCGGCACCAAGAACCTGCAGGAGCAGCTCGTCCAGAAGGACCTGCCGCTGCTCGCGCAGGCGCTCGGCCGCGAGCTGCGCGTCGCCGTGATGAAGGGCCGGGCAAACTACCTGTGCCTGCTGCGCTTCTCCTCCTTCGGCAAGGCGGGCAGCTTCCGGCGGCTCGAGGAGCTGCCGGTCTACAGGGCCGTCGAAGCGTGGTCGACGACCACCGAGACGGGCGACCGGGCCGAGGTTCCCGACATGCCGGACAGCGTCGATTTCTGGCGCGAGGTCTCGGCC
>Ga0214472_10008879_pt1 | contig 10487 bp, 9 predicted proteins | sample RVTome_6_FD_207662 | JGI IMG/M metagenome (GOLD analysis project Ga0214472, IMG submission 207662) | Soil microbial communities from uranium-contaminated site in the Upper Colorado River Basin, Wyoming, United States - RVT140D175 | ecosystem: Environmental > Terrestrial > Soil > Contaminated >...
ATTCACCGGTACTCGGACCAGCTCGAGCTCGTCGGCCCAGGGCTCGGCCGCGAAGCCCGGGTAGCCCTCGCGCGAGGCGAAGAGCGTCAGCTCGGCGCCCCCCGCCTGGAGAAGGGCCGGCACGAGCCGGCGGGCGTAGAGTTCGGAGCCGCCCGTCTCCTCCGGCACGATGTGAAGCGCGTTCAGTCCGACCCGAAGCGCCACGTCAGTCGGCGCCGTAGGCTCGCAGCACCTCGGCGAGCGAGCTGTCCAGAGCGAGGCGCTCGGCGTTCCGTCCGTACCACGCCGCGGTGGAGGCTCTGAGCGGCTCTCCGGCTTCGTGGACACGCAGGATCGCCTCGGCCAGCGCGCCCGCCTCGGGGGACTCGGCCACGACGCCGTTCTCGCCGTCGTCGACGAGCTCGGTCGCTGCGTTGTCCGGACTGCGGACGACGACAGCCGGTGTGCCCCGCGCCGCCGCTTCGACGACGACGAGGCCGTAGCCCTCCCGTGTGGACGGAAGAACCACGCAGAGCGCCCTCGCGAACGCCTCCGAGACGCGCTCGGCTTCGACGAAGCCCGGCGCGATCGCGGCCCCGTCCAATCCGCGCTGCTCGATCAGGCGGAGTACCTCGGGACGCTGCGGCCCGTCGCCGTAGATCTCCAGGCGCAGGTCGGGCAGCGACTCACGCGCCCGCGCGAACGCTTCCACGAGCTCCGGTACACGCTTCTCCGGGATGTGGCGGCCGGCAAAGACGACTAGGGGCTCCGCGGGACGTGAGACGGGCAGCTCGCCGTCCCCCCGGTACAAACCTTCGAGGACGACGAGCCGGCCTCGGAACCCCTCGGCGACGAGGCGGCGGGCGTGCAACCGGGAGAAGCAGAACGCCTCGTGGGGAACCCGAGCGCACAAGCGTTGAACGAGCCAGGCGATCGTGCCCTTGGCAGCGCCGAGGTACTCCTCCCAGTACCGGCGCGTCCAGACCTCGAACCAGTCGACGACGAGCCGGTAGCCGTGCCCGCGACGGGCAAGCGCGGCCGCGAGCAACGGGAAGAACGGCCCGGCTCCCGTGTGCACCGCGTCGTAGCGATCGCCATGCGAGCGGAGATGGCGCCAGGCCCCGAGCGCGAAGCGGAGCGGGGGGCCGATCCTCCTCCTGCCCTCCACATAGAGCTCCATGCGCGGCGCGACGGCGATCACGTGCACGCCGGGGATCTCCGGCGGGCGGCCCGGCCATTGGCGCAGCGTCACGTAGGTCACCTCGTGACCGTCGGCCGCGAGCCGCTCGGCGAGGTCCCGATACCAGTGCTCCGCGCCACCCACGGTGTACGGGTAGAGGCAGTCGTAGAGAAGGCAGACCCGCATGAGGTCTTCAAGATTTGCACAAGAACCCGTCAGTACAATGGGGCCCTCGTGGCCCCGAACTCGACGACTACCGAGGGTTTCAGTCGTGTCGGGGGAAAAAGGGAGACCGTCGATGCCTTGCGCACGGGCGATATCCGCGCGGCGACGCCGTACTTCCTTTCCCCCCGCAGGCTGAACATCTTCCTCCGGCGCCTGGCGAGCGTCGCCGCGCTCGTCGCGCTCGATCTGAGTGGTCTAGCCCTCGGGCTCTACGGCGCGCTCGTCCTTCGCGAGCTCGTGATCGGGCGTTGGCCCCCCCTCTGGGGCCTGCTCTGGGAGGCGGAGGCGAGCTGGCTTCCCTTCCTCGTCCTCATCACCGTGCTCGTCTTCTGGCGCGCCGGTCTCTACGCGCCTCGTGAGCGACGGTCAGGTTTCGGCCGCGTCTTCACCTCGCTCGTGCTTGTCGGAGTGCTCACCCTCGCTTTCGCGATCGGCTCCGGTCACGAGTTCTCGAGCTACCTGCTCGCGCCCACGGCAGTAGTGGTCGCCGCATGCCTCGTCGGCTTGCTGCGGCTGAGCTACGAGGCGGTGAGCGGCGAGGCGCTCCGGGCCGCAGGGGTTCGCAGGCGCGTGTTGCTCGTGAGCGAGCCCGGGGAAGCCGAGCGCTTGGGTCGTGGTCTCGGCTCGACACGAGCCGGTATCGATCTCGAGATCGTGGGCGTGGCCTCGCAAGCCGCGGAGGTCCGCGCGCGACTGGGAGCCGGCGGCCCCCTGGATGAGCTCGTCATCGGGGATTCCGCGCTCGGCGAGCAAGAGCTCCTAGAGGTGGCGGAGGCGGCGCATCGGCGTGGAGTCGCCGTGCGGGTTGCGCCGAAGACAACCGAGATTCTCACCGAACGAATCGAGTACATCCCCGGTCAGGCCGTTCCGCTCTTCGAGCTGCGGCCGCCGGTCCTCGCCGGTGCCGACTGGGCCGTGAAGCGGTCATTCGACCTCCTCGTCAGCGTCGCGGTGCTCGTCCTCTTCCTGCCGGTCTGGGCCCTGATCGCGCTCGCCGTCAAGCTCGGCTCGTCCGGGCCCGTGCTCTACCGCGACCGGCGCGTGGGAGTCGGAGAGCGCGAGTTCGACATGCTCAAGTTCCGAACGATGTACGGCGACGCGGCCGAGCAGCAGGAGCGGCTCGAGCGGGAGAACGAGGCGGACGGCGCTCTCTTCAAGCTTCGCAGTGACCCGCGCGTCACTTCGGTCGGGAAGTTGCTCCGGCGCTTCTCGCTCGACGAGATCCCACAGCTCTTGAACGTTCTTCGGGGAGAGATGAGCCTCGTCGGCCCGCGGCCGCTGCCGCTCCGTGACTATCGCCGCCTGGAGGATTGGCATCGAAAGCGTTATCTCGTCCTGCCCGGAATGACCGGCCTCTGGCAGGTCTCGGGCCGGTCCGACCTCGGTTTCGACGAGCTGGTGCGGCTCGACTTCTATTACCTGGAAAACTGGTCGCTCGGTCTCGACGTGTCCATCCTGCTGAAGACGATTCCGGCCGTCGTCGCGCGCCGGGGAGCGTACTGATGGGGCAGCAGTCCCTCTCGGAAGTAGTCGCCGGCCAACCGCGTGCCGTTGACGCGCGCCTCGCGAAGCTCAAGCGCCTAGCCATCGTGCCGGCCCTGAACGAGGAGGGGGCGATCGGCCGCGTCATCGAGGAGATCCGCGCGGTCGATCCCGACTTCGACATCGTGGTCATCGACGACGGCTCGACCGATCGGACAGCCGGTGTCGCCTCGGCCCGCGGCGTGCGCGTGCTCAGCCTCCCCTTCAACCTCGGGATCGGCGGCGCGGTCCAGACCGGATTTCTGTACGCCTGGGAGAACCACTTCGACATCGCCGTCCAGATCGACGGCGACGGCCAGCACGACCCCCGCGAGGTCGAGAAGCTACTCGAGCCCATCCTCGACGGCAGCGCCGACATGGCTGTCGGGACGCGCTTCTCGGGCGAGCGCACCCACGGGGTGGCGCTCGCGCGGCGCTTGGGGATCCACCTCTTCGCGCGGGCGGTCTCACTTATCGTCCGCCAGAGGGTGACCGACACGACCTCGGGCTTTCGCGCCGTGAACCGCCGAGGGATCTGCCTCTTCGCCGTGGACTATCCGCACGACTACCCGGAGGTCGAGGCGACCGTCCTCGTCTTCCGCCACCGCTTGCGCATGGTCGAGGTCCCGGTGGCGATGCGCACGCGGGAGACCGGCAGCTCGTCGATTACGGCCGCCCGCTCTCTCTACTACATGTTCAAGGTCTCGCTCGCCCTGCTCATCGGCCTCTTCCGCCGCCGTGTCACACCCTTGGAGGAGAAATGACCCCGCTTCGCGTCTCCGTCGTCGCCTCGATCGCCGCCGTCCTCTTGCTCGTCGTCATCTTCGAGCTCATCCGCAGCCGCCGGCTGCAGGAGCGCTACGCGCTCCTCTGGCTCCTGACGGGCGGCGTCATCCTGCTCCTCGCGGCCTGGCGCGACGCACTCAGCACCCTGGCCGACCTAGTGGGCATCGCCTATCCGCCCTCGGCCCTGTTCGTGCTCGCTTCGCTCTTCATCCTCGTGGTGCTCTTGCACTACTCGACCGTCATCTCGCGCCTGTCCGAGCAGAACACGATCCTCGCACAGCGGCTCGCCCTCCTCGAGAACAGGCTGCGCGAGTCCTCCGAGAACTGACTGCCGATGATCGACGCCGAGGGCGACATCGGCGCCATCTTCGCCCGGCTCCGCGAGCAGGTTCGGAAGGGCGAGGACGGGCAGCGGGCCGATGCGGCTCACTTGCCGTCGCGGGTGGAAGCCGAGCGGCTCTGGTCGGTCACGGCCGAGACCGGGTTCGGGCGTAGTCCCGGCCTGCGCGGCCTCGTCGTCTACCGCGTCAAACGCGTCCTCCACAAACTGATGCGTTGGTACGTGGAGCCCTTCGCCGCCATGCAGCGCGAGTTCAACCTGACGACGCTCCGTCTTGTGGACGAGCTCGGAGCCGAGCTCACCAAGCGCTCGGGCCCCGCCATGCCCACAGAGCTCGACGAGCGGCTCACGCGCCTCGAGCGGCGGCTGCGCGAGAGGTCCGAGGGGCTCTCGACGGCTGGACAGGCCGCTGCAGCTGCACCTGTGCCGCCGTCTGTGGCCACGCCGATGCCCGACTATTTCGCCTTCGAATCGCGCATGCGCGGGTCGACCGCCCTGGTCCGTGAGCGCCAGGCGGTCTACGTCGAGGACTTCCGCGACGCGGGTCCTGTGCTCGACGTCGGCTGTGGCCGGGGAGAGTTCCTCAGGCTCCTCGCTGACGCGGGGGTCGCAGCGAGAGGAATCGACCTCGACCCCGACATGGTGACCTACGCCCGCGGGGAGGGCCTCGACGTCGAGGAAGCCGATGCGGTCTCGTATCTCGCTGGGCTGCCCGACGCTGAGCTCGGCGGCATCTTCTGCGCGCATGTCGTGGAGCACCTCGAGCTGCCCACGCTCGTGCGGCTGCTCGAGCTCGCGGCCGGGAAGCTCCGAGAGGGAGGGCTCTTCATCGCCGAGACGCCGAATCCTCAGACCCTCATCGCGCTCTCCACCTTCTTCGCCGACCTCACTCATGTGCGTCCGGTACACCCGGAGACGCTGGCGCTGCTCGCGCGGCAGGTCGGCTTCGCTTCGACCGAGATCCGTTATCTCAACCTCCCGGAGCCCGAGGGGCGTCTACAGCGTGTCCCCGACCAAGAGGCTCTCGACGAAAACTTCGAGCGACTGAACGAGGTCGTCTTCGGCCCGCAGGACTTCGCGCTCGTCGCCCGGACGTGAGGATCGCCGTCTGCCTGCCCCAGGTGCCGTTCGCGCGCGGCGGCGCCGAGATCCTTGCCGAGCGCCTCGTGCAGGAGCTCCAGGCGCGGGACCACGAAGCGACCCTCGTGACGGTCCCGTTCAAGTGGTATCCAGGTACGCGGGCGCTGAGCCAGGCGTTCCTCTGGCGGATGCTCGATCTCGAGGAAGTGGACGGGCGCCCGATCGACCGTGTGATAGCGACGAAGTTCCCCTCGTACGTTGTCCGGCATCCGAACAAGATCGTCTGGCTCGTCCACCAGCTTCGGCAGGCGTACGATCTCGACCGCACCGAGTTCCGGCAGTTCGGTGAGCGACCGCTCGACCGGGCCACCCGCCGGGCTCTGCATCGGCTCGACAGGCTCGCCCTCGGTGAGGCGCGGCGCGTCTTCGCCATTTCCCGGAACGTCGCGGACCGGCTCGAGCGTTACCTCGGCATGCAGGCCGAGGTGCTCGTGCCTCCTCCGCAGAACCTCGCCTACCGTTGCGATGAGTACGGCGACTTCATCCTCTCGGTCGGACGCCTCGACCGCGCAAAGCGCGTCGACCTCCTCCTCGAGGCGGTGGCGGGCGACGAGAAAGCCAAGGCGGTCGTCGTTGGCGACGGGCCTGACCGCGAGCGGCTCGAGCGTCTTGCCAAGAGCCACGGTCTCGACGGTCGTGTCCGCTTTACCGGCCACGTCGACGGCGCGGCGCTCGCCGACCTCTACGCGGGCTGCCTGGGCGTCTACTATGCGCCGATCGACGAAGACTTCGGGCTGGTTCCCTACGAAGCCTTCCTTGCTGAGAAGCCGGTCGTGACGACCGTGGACGCCGGCGGCCCGACCGAGATCGTCGTCGACCGTGAGAGCGGGCTCGTCTGCTCCCCTTCGGCATCCGCTGTCCGGGAGGCTGTCTCGTGGCTCGCCGCGCACCGCGACGAGGCGCAGCGCTGGGGCCGGCACGGAAAGTCGCTCGCCGAGCAGGTTACGTGGAACGCCGCGGTCGAGCGGTTGCTCGGCTCGTGAGGGTTGCCTACTTCTCGCCGCTCCCGCCTGACCGGTCGGGAATCGCGGACTACAGCGCGCTCCTCTTGCCCGCCCTGAGCGAGCGGATCGACGTCAAGGTCGTCCGCCGAGGCGCCCGCCGTCCGCCGTTCCGCACCGACGTCGCTCTCTACCAAGTGGGGAACAACCCCGAGGCGCACGACTGGATCGTCCGCGCGCTCAGGCGCCAGTCGGGAGTCGTCGTTCTGCACGACTTCGTACTCCACCACCTGGTCGCCGGAATGACCCTCGGGACCGGCGATCGCCGGGCCTACCTCACCGCGCTGGAGAGGGAAGCCGGAGTCCTCGGTCGCATGCTCGGGCACGCCGTGGCCGACGGCTCGATCGCCCCACTCTGGGAGACCAGGGCCGAGGAGTTTCCGCTCGTCCACTGGGTTCTCGACCACGCCGAGGGCGTAATCGTGCACTCCGGCTATGTCGAGTGGCGGGTCCGCGCAGCGGGCTACACGGGTCCGGTCTGGCGAGTGCCGATGCCGGTACCGCCTCCTCCCCCGGCCCGTGACCCCGGCCTTCCCCAGGGCGCGCCGCTGATCGGCTCCTTGGGGCATTTGAACGAGGCGAAGCGGGTCCCGCAGCTTCTCGAAGCCTTCGTTCTGCTGCGGCAGACGCGGCCGGAGGCCCTGCTCGTCCTGGCCGGCTGGACGTCGCCGAGGCTGGCGTTGGACGAGAGGCTGTCACGCCTCGGGCTAGAGCGTGGCCGTGACGTCCTCGTGCTCGACTACGTGCCGGAAGACCGGCTCTGGAACCTGATCCGGCGTTGCGACGTCTGCGTCTCGCTCCGCTCACCGACGATGGGCGAGACCTCCGGCATGGTCGTCCGCATGCTCGCCGTCGGAACCCCCGTGGTCGTGAGCGACGTCGGCTGGTTCTCTGAGCTTCCCGACTCGGTCGCGGCGAAGGTCCCTGTGGACCGGTGGGAGGTCGAGACCCTCGCGGCCATGCTCGACCTTCTCGCCGGAGACGATGACCTGCGAAGGCGCATGGGCGAGGCAGGGCGAGAGCTCGCTCGGAGCCACCACGCTGTCGGTCACGTCGCGGACCTCTATACCGCGGCGCTCGAGGAAGTGGCCGGACGGGACGAAGTCGAGCTCACGGTCCTGCGCGACGTCGCCCAGGCGGCCGGCGAGGTCGGCCTCACGCCCGACAGCGCCGAGATCGAGACCCTGACCAAGCGGCTGCGCGAGGTGGGCATTGGCGGTTGACAGGCCGTTGCCGCGCGCCGCCAGGGCGCGCGGGCGACTTCGCACGCTCCCATTGGACAGCCCCCTCGTGGTCGGGCTCGTATTCGCCGGACTCGTCGTCGCGGCGATGGCGGTCCGGGTGCTGCTCACGCGCGCCAGCGTCGCTCCCTGGATCATGATCGACGAGCTCATCTACTCGGAGTTCGCGAAGAGCATCGCGGACGGCGGCGGGTGGATGAACCGGGAGCAGCCGGCTCCGTTCCTCAGCCTCTATCCGGCGCTGATCTCGCCGGCCTGGCTCGCCGACTCGATGGAGACCACCTTCAGCATCGCCAAGGCGATCAACGCCGTCCTCATGACGCTCGCGGCCGTCCCGGTCTTTCTCTGGGCCCGCCGGCTCGTCCCGGTCGCCCACGCATTCGCCGCGGCGCTCCTTGTTCTGCTCCTCGCCGCGTTCGTGCTCACGGGCGTCCTCATGACCGAGAACGCCTTCTTCCCGGCTTTCCTGCTGGCCCTCTATGCGTTCGCGGTGGCGCTAGAGCGCCCGACCATCTTGCGTCAGGGCCTCGCGCTCGGCGCCGTGGCGGTCGCGCTCGGCATGCGCTACCAGGCCCTCGTCCTGCTGGGCATCCTGCCGACGGCGATCGTCCTGCGGGCCGTCCTCGAGCTGCTCGAGGAGCGGCCCCCCCGACGGCGGCTTCGCTTCCTGGCACGCGAGCTCGCCCGCTTCTGGCCGCTTCTCGGAGCGCTCGGCGGCGGGGCCATCGGCTACGTCCTCTTGAAGCTCGTGCAGGGTCAATCGCTGGAGAGCGGCCTCAGCGCCTACGGCGGGGTCGTCCGGGTTTCCTACGTCGCCGACGAGGTCTTCCGCTGGACCGTCCTCCACTTCGCCCAGCTCGCGCTCGTCGTGGCCGTCGCCCCTTTCAGCGCGCTACTTCTGCTGCTCCTGCTCGCTCCTCGGCGCAGCTTCGTCCTGAACGCGGCGGAGCGTGCGTTTCTTGCCGTCGCGGCTCCCGCGGTGCTCCTGATCGTCGTCCAGGCGGGATTCTTCGCGTCCCGCTTCGCGCTCCGGATCGTCGAGCGGAACATGTTCCACGTTGCGCCTGTGTTCTTCCTCGCGCTCATGCTCTGGCTCGCCCGCGGGGCGCCGCGGCCGATCCTGGCGACGGCTCTCGCGGTGGGCACGCCCCTCGCCCTGATCGGCTACCTGGCGAAAGAGAGCCCCGTGGACCTGAGCATCCTCTCGGACGCTTTCAGCCTCGTGCCCGTGCTCGAGCTCGGCGACGAGGTCGGAATCGACTGGCGCTGGCGCGTCGTCGCGCTCGGCGCCGCCCTGCTCCTTGCTTTGTTCGCCCTCGCCCCCGCGCGCATCTTGCCCTTTGTGCTCGTACCGGCCGTCGCGGCGGGGCTTCTGTCCATGTCCGTCGTCACGTATCAGCGGCTCACCGCACACTCGGAGCTCGTGCGTGGCGTTCCGGTTGTCGGAGACGAGGTCAGCTGGGTCGACCGCGCGCTCGGACGAGACGCGCGCGTCGGCTTCCTGTTTACGCCGAGCGTCGATCCCCAGGCGCTCTGGCAGACGGAGTTCTGGAACCGCAGCATCGGGCCCGTCTTCAACCTCGGGCTCCGGGAGCCGGGACACCTGCCGGAAACCTTCACCACCGTCGACCCCGGCACGGGAGAGCTCGTGCCGGTCCCCGGCCTGCCCACCGCCGCGGGCTCAGCGGATGCCGACTACATCCTCACGCCCCGCACCCACTCCATCAGGGGCACGATCGCGGCGCAGCGCGGCCCGTGGACGGTCTTCCTGGTCGACCCGCCTCTCCGGCTCGCCGAGACGACCGACGGGATCGGATCCGACGGCTGGATGGGGGCGGACGCCTCTTACACGAACTTCGCCGCGACGGACGGCACCGGCCGGGTCGGGGTTCGGCTCTCCCGCTTCGCCTGGCTCGGGGAGGACGTCCCGGGGCGGATACGCGTCCGCATCGGCGAGCTCGGCGTCGATTCGACCGGCGCTGCGTCGATCCGGCGCGTCACGGACACGAAGACCGGCGTGATCCACTCCGGTGGGGAGGAGACGTTCCTGTTCGACACGCCCCAATCGGCTTTTCGCGTCGAGATTCACATCGAGCCGACCTTCTCGCCGTCCGACTTCGGCTTCGACGACCCCCGCGAGCTCGGCGCCGTCGTGACGTTCCAGTTCTTCACGGCTTGAGCTCTTAGAGCGCCCGGAGGCGCTCGGGGTGCTTGCGGACGAAGCGAATGATTCCGCGCCAGTGCCAGAGCGTCCGGCGGGTGAGGAAGCGCCGGTCGATGACGGCCGGGTACTCGTGGCGAACGACCGCGGCCGGCACGTACCACCGCTCCCAGCCGGCCTTGGCCGCCCGATAGCAGAGGTCGATGTCCTCGCCGTAGAGGCGGAAGCCCTCGTCGAAGCCGCCTAGCTCGTCGAGCATCGACCGGCGGTAGAGAAGGAAGGCACCGAGCATCCAGTCGGCCGGGACGGGCTCGGCCTGCCGCTCGTCGAGCAGGTAGTGGTCCCGCTGGCGCTCGAACGGGCGGAAGACGTAGCGCAGTGGCGTCCTACGCACGAGCGTGCCCGAGACCGTTGGAAAGCGTCGGCGAGACGGTTGCCAGCGGCCGTCCGGGTAGCGGAGCTCAGGGCCGATAACGCCGGCGCGCGGCTGTTCCGTGGCGAAGGCGCGCAGAGTCTCGACGGCCCCGGCCTCGGCGATCGCGTCCGGGTTCGCCACGACGACGAACGGCGCGGTCGTTTCAGCCACGCCGCGGTTGGCGTTCGCGGCGAAGCCAAGCGGGTGCTCGTTCTCGACCAGGTGCGCCCGACCCGGCAAGGGCCGCCTCGGCCCGGGGAGATTGGCCACGACGACGAGCTCCTCCACCTGCGGCGCGAGAGCAGCGAGGCACTCCTCCAGCTCCGGCGCCGCCCCGTGCGTGACGACGACGGCGGCGACGCTCACAGCAACTCCTCGTAGACCGCGAGCGTGCGCCGGGCCGTGTCCTCCCAGGTGAACCGCCCTGCACGTTCGAGCCCCGCCGCGACGAGCGCCTCCCGTTCGGCGAGCGCCCGTTCCACGCCTGCCGCGAGTGCT
>Ga0214472_10008880_pt1 | contig 10487 bp, 6 predicted proteins | sample RVTome_6_FD_207662 | JGI IMG/M metagenome (GOLD analysis project Ga0214472, IMG submission 207662) | Soil microbial communities from uranium-contaminated site in the Upper Colorado River Basin, Wyoming, United States - RVT140D175 | ecosystem: Environmental > Terrestrial > Soil > Contaminated >...
TCGCCCTGACTGCCGAGGACCAGGCCGCCTTACAGCGGGAAGTGCCGTCCGGTCCCGGCCCGGTGCGTATCGGGCTCGTCAAGGCCATCCCGCAGCCGGTGAACGTCGCGGGGATCGAGCGTGGCAACGTCCTCCGCGGTGGCCAGGCGTTCGCTCAGGGCATGCTCCAGGAAACGGCCGACGGCGGGTTCGTGTGGGCGACCTCCATCAGCTCTCCGGGTGCGGGTGGCATCCGGGTGCAACTCCGCAACGTGTCCCTGCCGGCCGGGTCGGAACTTTATTTCATCAGCGCCGCGGGAGAGGCCTACGGGCCGTACGTTGGCCGTGGGCCTAACGGCGACGGCGAGTTCTGGACCAACACCGTGATGTCCGACGCGGGCGTTCTGGTGCTGCGTCATGTGGGCCCGGTCTCTGCGGAGGACCTCCGCGGAACGTCGCTGGTCATCACCGACGTGGGGCACATCGGCGCCGCCTTTCCGGGCAAGGTCGAGCAACACGGCGAGGGAATCTGCGGCAACGCCAACTGCGTCCTCGACGCCTCCTGCCACACCGCCTCTGCCGTGAGCGCCGCCGAGGACGCCGTGGCCAAGATGGAGTGGATCGCCGGGGCGTTCATCTACACGTGTACCGGTGGCCTGTTGGCCGACACGGATCCGAGCACCCAGGTTCCCTACTTCCTGACCGCCAATCACTGTATCAACAAAAACAAGGACGCTCAGAACGTTGAGCTTTTCTGGTTCTATCGCACGGCGCAGTGCGGGGATTCGTGCCCCAACGACAACAACTTCCCGCGGACGCTCGGCTCGACCGTCAAGGCGACGGGCAGCGCCGGCGACTTTACCCTGCTTCAGTTGAACTCGGCTCCACCCTCGGGCGCCGCCTTCCTGGGTTGGAACAACGCCGAGATCGCGTTCAGCAACGGTGCGCACCTGTACCGTATCAGTCATCCCAACTTCGGGGCCCAGGTTTTCTCGCATCACCAGGTGGACGCCGCGGCTCCAACGTGTCAGGGTTGGCCGCGCGGCCAGCGTATCTACAGCAACGACGTAGAAGGCGCCACCGACGGCGGAAGCAGCGGCTCACCCGTGGTGAACGCCGCCGGCGAGGTTGTCGGCCAGCTCTCCGGCTGCTGCGGGTTCAACTGCGGCGACGTGTGCGATGCGGGATCGAACTCGACGGTCGACGGTGCCCTGGCCTACTACTGGAGTTCGGTCGCTTCGTTCCTGGATCCGTCGCCGTGCGTTCCGTCGGCCGAGGTGTGCAACGACGGCACGGACAACGACTGTGACGGCGCGGTGGACTGCGCAGACAGCGATTGCAGCGGTGATCCGGCGTGTAGTGGCGGGTGCACCCCCTCGGGTGGCTCCTGCACGGACAATTCCGAATGCTGCTCCGGCAACTGCAAGGGCAAGCCGGGCGCCAAGACCTGTAAGTGACCCGGAAGGCGCCTGATCGGCACCCGAGAGATTATGAAGCGGGGGCGGGGGGACGCGGTTCTCCCGCCCTCGCCGCGCGCCGGCTACACGCTACGGCGCATGATTCCACTTCCGCGCGCAGAAATCGGTAGCGAGCGGCCGGACGTGGGGTGTAGACTTCCGGCATGATGAACACACTACCCTCCATCGCCGAAATGACCCGTGCGACGCTTTCGCGAGATGGTTCGTACGACGGGCTCTTCTACGCCTGCGTAACCAGCACGCGAATCTTCTGCCGTCCCTCCTGCCCGGCCAGAAAGCCGCACGCCGGGAACATCGTCTTTCGTGCCAGCGTCCGCGAGTGCCTCCTGGACGGCTACCGTCCGTGCAAGCGATGCCGACCGTTGAACGTGAACGGCGCTGCGCCCGACGGCCTGGAACGCCTCCTTGACCGTGTCGAGCAGACTCCGTGCGACCGTCTCACCGATGCCGACCTCCGCGGCCTGGGTATGAGCCCATTTCGCGTCCGACGATATTTCAAGCGGCACTTCGGCATGACCTTTCAGGCGTATCATCGTAATCGCCGCATGGGGCTGGCCCTCGAACAATTACGCCACGGCGCCGATTCACTTTCTGTCGGTTTTGATGCCGGATTCGAGTCGGCCAGCGGTTTCCGGGACGCGTTTGAACGCGTCTTCGGCACGACGCCGGGCCAGTGCTCTCAATTGACGTGCATCAAGACCGCGCGCCTGGAGACTCCACTTGGCGCCGTCGTGGCCGGCGCCAACGACGACGGTGTTTGCCTGTTGGAGTTCGCCGATCGACGCGCCTTTGCCCGGCAGGTAGCGTCTCTGTGCCGGCGAATGCGGGCCGTGGTCGTACCCGGGTCCCATCATCACTTGGACCAGCTCGCCGTAGAGCTGAATGAGTACTTCGACGGCCACCGGAGAAGCTTCGAAGTTCCCCTGGTCACGCCCGGATCCACCTTTCAGTGTCGGGTATGGGCCGCGCTGCGAGCCATCCCCTACGGTCGGAGCGTGACCTACTTGGACCTGGCCCGAGCCATCGGATCGAACGGTTCGCAACGAGCCGTCGGGCGCGCCAACGGCGAGAATCGGATCGCCATCGTCATTCCGTGTCATCGCGTGATCCGAAGTGACGGCTCGTTGTGCGGCTACGGCGGGGGCGTCTGGCGAAAAAGACGCCTGTTGGACCTCGAACAGACGCACGGAGCTTCGTCGGCCACAGCGAACTCGATTCCTTTCGGTGACACGGAGCCTCGGCACTTGCTGTCGCCACAGCGCGGGCTTGCAGTGGGGATGAGGCCTGCCTAGCCCGCTGTAAGTCAAGTCAATTCGGCTGTTGCATTTCGTCAGTCGCCGCCGATATATCGGACGTGCGGCCGCGTGAGGGGATCGGGCGACACGGGCGTTGCGCGGCCCTGGTCGCTCCTGTGGCTGCATAACGCACTCGGTTGCACGCGTGATTCGCCCTGAGTAGAACGAGGGTCGGAACCGGGCCTTCGGAAAGGCCTGAGGTGTATCGTTCTCCACGGTCGGCAGTACCCGACAGCGAGGGGATGCCGCTGCGTGTCTGCAAGCGAAGCCTGTCCATCGATCGATGATCTCCGGCGGCTGTCGGAGGAAGTTCTTCCCTCCGACAGGGCCAGGACCGTGGAGCACCATCTCGGACGTTGTCATTCGTGCCTTGATCGCTTGATGGACTTCGGGCAGCGCGACGCCCTGCCTCGACTACGCGATTGCTTTCTCGTGGCGGAGCTAGGTCGTGGTCGATTCGGCGTCGTCTACAAGGCGTGGTGGCTCACGGAGCCCGCGCGTCTTGTGGCGCTCAAGCTGCTCAACTTCACCGGTGACATGGAGCGGGGTCGCTTCGAGCGTGAAATCCGCGTACTTCGCGAGATCGATTCTCCCCATGTGGTGCGCAGCCTGGATTCCGGCTGGGCGGGAGACATGCCGTATCACATTATGGAGCTCATCCACGGCGTTCATCTGGATGAGTACGTCGCTACCGTCGCGAAGTCGCTGGAGGCCAGGCTCCGTATTTTCCAGCGGGTGTGCAACGGCGTGGCCGATGCCCACCGCTACGACGTCGTCCACCGCGACCTGAAACCCAAGAATATTCTTGTGGACTCCGAAGGCCAGCCGCACATCCTGGACTTCGGCATCTGTGCCCTGGCTCCCGACGGTTGGGGGAGCTCCACGCGGGGCGGCATGACACACGTGGGTGACATCATTGGGACCCTCAAGTACATGTCTCCGGAGCAGGCCTGGGGAGGCGTCAATGGTCCCGTGGACAAACGCTCGGACCTCTGGGCACTGGGGATTCTTCTGCACGAACTGTGTACCAACGGCGGATACCCGTACGATCTGTCGCCCACCAGCGATAAGTCGGCGCAGGAGGCGCTGCTCGAGCGGATCCGCAAAGAGCTCCCCCGGAGCCCTTCGCTTCGTCACCTTCCCCGTGGCCGGGACCTGGAAGTATTGCTGGAGCGCCTGCTGGCCTGGGATCCCGTGGATCGCCTGGACTCCGCCGCCCAACTTGGCGAGGACATCGGGCGCTATCTGGCCGACCAACGAATCGTGACCCGCGCGCCCTCTTTATCCTGTCGCGTACGGCGCCTGGCCACCGGCGTGGCGACCAAGTCGCGGGCGGCGGCGCTGGTCGCTCTGGCGATGTTCGTTCCCCTGGGATTGGCGGGCGCGACGTGGCTGCTCAACGTCCGGTGGCGTGAGGCCGGCGCAGCGTGCTTTACGCACATTGCGGCCGCGCACCCGGGAAGAGACGCCCAGCGTTCCCGATCGGGACCTCCGAGTGACGTGGACGCGGCACCGTTGGCGACGCTCGATCTGTCAGCGTCGGACCTTGCCGCGGCTCGCGGCGCGACGCGCATCGTAGGCCTGTTCGATGACACGATTCCGAGTGTTGTGCGGTTTGCGCAGGAGCGCGGCCTTCCGGGGGTGACGCCGGACATTCGCACCTGGCGAGGCGTTCATGGATCGTTCATGGCTCGACTGGCGACCGCCGCCCCCCGAGCCGTGGTGTGGGACTATTTCTTTGCGACCCCACAGGAAGGCGACGCGGCCCTGGCGGAAGGCGCCGTTGCCCTGCGCCAGGTTGGAGTGCCGGTGATTTTTGCAGCCCGTACTTTCGAGCCGACTGGCCAGCCCGTCCTCAGCCCGAGACTTTTGAGCGCCCTTGGATCGCAACTGCTGTATGGTTCCATTTTCGCCCGGGACATGGTCGAGCGAGAAGGCGAATTCGTCATCGCCTTTCGTACGCCGGCCGGTGCCGTTGTGCCCGGGCTGGCGCTGGCCACGGCGGCCGCCGTTTTTCATCCCGATTGTGTGCTCGACCTGGACTGGCCGCATCGGTCGACCCAGCCGATCCTGCTCTATCGAACGTCAGCGGGCGGCTACCTTCGACAGCGGGACCTGCTCGAACCGACGCGGGTGGTGCCGGCACCGGAGAACAGTCCGTGGATCGAATCGGGTTCGCTGACCGCCGTGCGGGCGTTTTCGCTGGACAGACCAGAGCGGTGGCTGACGCGGACCGTGACCTACGAAGAGGTGCTCACCGCACCGGACGCCACACTGCGTGACCTGGTCGAGGGAAAGGTCGTCGTCATCGGGGACCTGCGCAGCCGGGCAACCACGGCCGGTGCGGACCGGCACGATGTCCGCTTCGGGGACGATGTTGTTCGAGACGTGCCGGGATGCTTCCTGCTTGGGGATGCGATCGCAGGGATGCTGTCGAATCGTTACCTGCGCTGCGCGTTTCCGCTTTCCGCGCGGACGCTGGCCCTTGTGCTCACGCTCGCGGCCGTCGGCTGCGCCGTCCCGCCGCTCCTGGCGCGGCTCCGGATCCTGGAATCGTCACCGGCCCGCGGCGGCGTCTGCGCGGCGTTCGTGGTCCTTGGAGGCGGAGGCGTCGGGCTGATGACCGTCGCAGAAAGTTTCTGGGCGGTTCATCTCGGACTGGCCGCCGCGGCCCTCAGCTTTCCGCTGGCCGGAGCGTTCTGGATCGAGTTCGCTCGCCGCCGGCACGTGCTCCGCGACCGCGAACTGAAGGCCGTTCAGAGCTTTCAGTTCGACACCGGCGGAACGATCACCCTCTTCAGGCGGCCAGCGACATCGCTCCCAGAAGCACCAGCGCCGCACTAGCCAGGACCGACAGCAGCCGCGTGGCACAGCGTACCACGCGGAGCTCGCCGAGCGATAGGGGATAGACAATCATCGCGGCGAACCCTACCCTTCCATGCCAATGACAATCAGTGGCACCCAACGCTCCAGCAGATCGAGGACCCAGTAAACCAGCTCCATGACAACGTGCCTCCTTTCGCGGTGGCGCAGGACACGGAGCTTCACCCCTCACCCATGCGGGGGCAGGCCCGACGCTGCGGTTGCGGCCGGCCGCCCACGACGGTGCATCGTCCAGGTGGCAAGGCAATATCAGTTCTCGGCCGGCGATCTTCGCCAAAATTTGAAATTGTGCAGTTGCACCAAAGGACCAGCTCGAACCTCCACCGGAGCCAGAGCTCATCCGTCGGCCACGTGTCGGCCGGCCTTTGTAAAGACATGCGAAAGGCGTCTCGGTGGAGCTGAATTGCCCCGCCGAGACGCCTCTCAGAGCGACAACGATCGAATAGCGGCTTCGGCTTGTCCCTCGACCGCGCCTAGCGCGTGGCGCAAGGCGAAGCGCCGATGCGGGCACCGGTCCAGGGCTCATAGAGCCCTGCGCCGTTGAACAGGTCGATCAAGCGGGCCAGGTCCAGCACGTTTGCGCTTCCACCGTTTCGATTGATGTCCGCCCGCCACGATTCGCACGTGCCTCGGTTGATGCAGTCGATCAGTGCGGAAAGATCGAGGGCCGGGTTGGCCGTTCCGTCCCCGTTCACGTCGCCGGGAAGAACTCCCAGGCAGGCCGTCGTGCCGCTGGCTCTGTGCGTAAAGAGAAGCCAGCTTTTCGGTTCGACTGCGCTGTCCAAGGACAGCGTTACCGTCTGATCGTCAACAGCCGCCACCGTGACCAGGCCCGGATCGATCGTCACGTCGCCCGCCGGGCTGCGCACCAACACGTCGAAATCGTCGATGCTTAGCGCTTGGAGCGGTGGGGCGACGAACGCGATATCAATGTTTGTCCACGTCGGCTCTTCTTCTCCGGCCGGCGTCATCGGCTGGCGGGCGTCGACGGCCCCGTGCGGAGGATACGACGTGGTGATCCAGGCCGTCTGATTCTCCGAGCTGAAAGCGCCATTCACCGTACACGTGTAATTGAAGGGAATGGACTCCCGCTCCCCGGTCACCGGATTGTCGAGCGCTCCGCCGCCCTCCCAGGCCATACGGGTCACGCCGAGCGACACCGTGTCGAAGCGCACCGTTCCCGCCGAGGTGCTCCGCAGAATCACCGGGGAAGTCAGACCATACACGCTCAGGTCGGCGGTGAAAGAAACCGCGTAGTCGTCGGTGGTCACGAACTCCCCCGTGGCTCGATCGAACGAACCGCCGAGCGACTGGGTGATCGTCACGGTGATGTCCCCCGTGCTGATGCCGCCCGGAAGCTCCAGGGGTTCGATTTCCTGATAGTAATTGACAAACCGCGCCGTGCCCGCGGAAGGATCGACCTCCAGGTCGAAGTCCGTGATCGAGATGTTGGCGCTTCGCGGCCCGCCGTAGATCCCGAAGTCGAGCGTGAAGCTGCTGTCCAGCGTCGGATGCTGGGCGTTGGCCATGAGAACTTCTCCGGCGGGAGCCTTACCTCCCATCAGCGTAACGGCGACGGCCAACAACCCGCTGCCGACGACCGTTCGGCGGTGGAATGTGTGCCGCGTGTGGCTCTGCTTTTCAGTCATAGGGCATCCTTTCGCTATTGAGACCACGTGTGGGTGTCCTGAAACCGCGCCGCGCCGGGTATGCGCCCGAGCCGCGAACGGCGCTGAACGGTCATCGCATCGAGAGAATCGTGCCTTCCGAGTCGGCGCTCGTTTTGCTCGGCGCCGGCTTCCCTACCACCGACGCGTCCCCAACCGTCAGGTCGAGGATACAAGGCTCGCGGCGCCGTTTCGAACCGGCCGTCGGCGGCACGGTCACCTTCAGGACATTGTGTCTCGGCCCGGTCGCGCCTACAGGGTCGGGAGGCGCACGATTCTCCCGCACGGGCGTAGCCTACGCGAGCCAAAGGCCGCACGCAACGTTTCCGCCCGAGCCCGACAGGTTCCGACACCGACGGACACGCGGAGATCATAGACGCCCGGACTCGGCATCGGCCTTGGAGGTGACGACCGCCTTGAGGGTGTCGCACCGGGCGGTTAGGCTAGGTTGGATCCGTGGCGAGGCACGGTGCATCTTCGGCTGACCGTCACCGGCCTGTGTCTCGCCTTGGCCCTGAGCGGAGAGATGTGTTGCCAACGCGAAGCGGAAGAATGGGCGTCGCCTTGTCGTTTGCGATCGCTCTGAGCGTGTTGCCATCAGGCTGCAAACGTAAAACGGAACAACCCCCTCCGGCGCCGCCTGGCGCGGAGGTGGAAAAGAAAGAACCCTCGGTGGCCGAGCCGCGGCCGGCGCCGCCGGAAGAGCGAACCGCGCCTTCCGCTCCCGCGCCGACACCCGAGCCCGTCGAACGACCCGCAGAACCTACGGTTGTCACCCCGGCGGAGGTCTCGCCGGCGGCGGTCTCGGCCGAGGCGCCAACCAAGGAAGACGCGGCCCGTCTGGCGGCGGTCGTAAAGGACCTGGAAGAAAAGTGGTCGAAGACGCACTCCGTTTCGGCGCGAGTCATTACCGAGTTGTTCAGCGCCCGGAATCCCATCGGCGAGGGGCTCACGCGCGGCGTCGCTGAGTTTTTCTACCGTCGGGATGGTGACAAACTTCTCATCCGGCGCGACAGCAAGTACACGATCACCATGAGTCGCGATGGACAGGAAGTTGACCGAAAGGAATACACCGAACTTACGGTGTGCGATGGCATGCATACGTACGGCCTTACGGCAGGCTTGGACGCCCCCAGGGCCTACAAGTCCAATCCTCCGAAGAGTGCGTGGCACGACGGCCGGTCCGTCTACCTGGCGATGACGTCGGAGGACAATGTGACGCTACTCGAAGACGCCGAGTTCGATGGGGAGCCTGTGTTTGTTATGGAGGGCAAGCCGCGGGGGGAGAGCTTTCGCATGAAGCAGGTCATCTATTTTTCCAAGAACACCGGCGCGGCCCGCAAGGCTGAGTACTTCGATTGGAGCGGGCGAATAACGTCGCGGATGGTCATGGAAGACGTCAAGATCAATCCCGAGATTCCCCTCGAGAGGTTCCGCTTTGAAGCGCCGGACGGAGTGCCAATCAAGGATCTCACTCGGCCGCCGGGATGATCACATGGGGTTGCGAGTCTGAGCCTTGTGGGCTCGACACGCCTCGAGCAGTACGGCCAAAGCGTCCAGGATCCCGTGCGTCCGGAGTCGAACGTATGACGTCGACAACTCGACCCCCGAGTGCTCTCGCCAGCCTTCAACCCGTGGGTGTGTGGAAGCTGTTTTCCGAGATCGCCGCGATTCCGCGCCCTTCGAAGAGGGAAGATCGCGTCCGGGCCTGGATTCTCAACTTCGCCCGACTTCGTGGCCTGTCGACGCGGGAGGATCGCGTCGGAAACGTCGTCGTGCAGGTTCCCGCCTCGCGGGGCAAAGAAGCGGTCCCCGTCACCGTACTCCAGGCCCACTTGGACATGGTGTGCGAAAAGAACGCCGACGTCAGCCACGACTTTGACCAGGAGGGCATCCGGCCGATCGTCGAGGAGGACCGCCGCACCCGCCGCACGGTGGTCCGGGCGGACCGAACGACGCTCGGCGCCGACAACGGGATCGGAGTGGCGATGGCGCTGGCCCTGGCCAGCGACACCGAAACCGTCCATGGCCCGCTCGAGCTGTTGCTGACCGTCGACGAGGAAGCGGGCATGACCGGCGCCAAAGGACTATCTCCCGAACTGGTGACCGGCCGGCGGATGTTGAATCTTGATTCGGAAGAAGACGACTCGCTCTACATCGGCTGCGCTGGCGGCGGCGACGTTGTGGTTCGTTGGTCGTTGTCCGCCCGGCCGGTGGGCGAAGAGCAGACTGCCTGCCGTGTGCTGGTGCGCGGTCTTCGCGGTGGGCATTCCGGGGGCGACATCCACGAAGGGCGGGGCAACGCGATTAAACTGCTGGCCCGCGTGCTCCATCGCGTCGAGCGGCGGGGCCTGCACGTTTCTTCGCTCGAGGGAGGTAGTCTTCGCAATGCCATTCCGCGCGAAGCGCGGGCCACGCTCGTCGGCGACGCCGACCTGCTCGATCGCCTCCGCGTGGCTTGTGCCGCCGTTCAGGCCGAAGCCACCAAGGAATCACTCGAAAGCGGAGCCTCAATCACGGTCGAGCCCTTGCCCTCGACTCGCGACGTGGTCGCCGCCACGCAGGCCGAGGGTGGCCGAGTGCTCGACGCCTTGCTGGCCCTGCCGAACGGAGTGCTGGGAATGCACCCCACGATCAAGGGACTGGTCGAGACGTCAAACAACTTGGCTACCCTTCGCACCGAAAGGGCGGGAAACAAGCTGAAGATTGAAGCTTGTTCCCTGGCGCGAAGCTCTTCCGAATCCCGCAAGCAGGAAACCATCGCACAGATCGCAGCCGTCGCCCGGCTGGCCGGTGGGTCGGTGGAGACGAGCAACGAGTACCCCGGCTGGTCTCCGAATGCCGACTCGCCGTTGCTGGGTGTCTGCCGGCGGGTGTACGAGCGGCTGTTCTCTTACGCCCCGACCGTCGCCGCGATCCACGCCGGACTGGAGTGCGGAATTCTCCAGCAGCGACTCCCGGGGATGGACGTTGTTTCTCTAGGCCCTACGATCGTGGGTGCCCACAGTCCCGACGAACACGTGTTCGTGGACTCGGTGCAGAAGTGCTGGCGGTACCTTCGGGCGCTTCTCGTGGAATTGGCCGCGACCTAGTGTGCTGTCCCAGAAATAACTTGACAATAGACGGGGGTGCGTTATGCTGCCGGCATGTTTACTCCAGCGACAGCTTTACGGGTTGATGGGCGC
>Ga0214472_10008881_pt1 | contig 10486 bp, 17 predicted proteins | sample RVTome_6_FD_207662 | JGI IMG/M metagenome (GOLD analysis project Ga0214472, IMG submission 207662) | Soil microbial communities from uranium-contaminated site in the Upper Colorado River Basin, Wyoming, United States - RVT140D175 | ecosystem: Environmental > Terrestrial > Soil > Contaminated >...
CCGGGGACGGGTCCGGGGCCGGGTCCGGGTACGGGTCCGGGTCCGGGGCCGGGTCCGGGTACGGGTCCGGGTCCGGGGACGGGTACGGGTACGGGGACGGGTCCGGGTACGGGTCCGGGTACGGGTACGGGGACGGGGACGGGTCCGGGGACGGGTCCGGGTACGGGGACGGGTCCGGGTACGGGTCCGGGTACGGGTACGGGGACGGGTCCGGGTCCGGGGACGGGTACGGGGACGGGGACGGGTCCGGGTCCGGGTACGGGTACGGGGACGGGTAGGCCTTGAGGCAAGACAGCGACAGCCGGCCGGTCTGGGAGCGCACCGTCGCCTGCCGCTCCTGCTCAGCTGAGCTGTGACCTGTCTCGGTTGCGGGGACCGTCGATGGATCATCATCATGCAGGGAGCAGCCGAGGTCGCGGCCAGGTGTCCGATGTGCAAGCCGACCTTGACCCAGCGGCTGCAGTACGTGGGCGTGCCACCGCGCGAGGCCGACTGGCGCATCGAGCTCCTCACGGAGAAGTACCTCCAGAGCGCGGCGCGGCGCGCGGTGAACACGCTTGAGCGCGAAGGGTCGGTGCTTTTATCGGGCGCGACCGGGCGCGGCAAGACGTGTGCGGCAGTCGCCGCCCTCGCCGAGATCATGCAGCAGCCGCACCAGAGGTGCCTTTACATCGGAGTCCGAGAGTGGCTCCTGCAGCTCAAGGCCAGCTACCGCCATGCCGCCGGGAACGGGTCGGATGAGCCGGACGAGCAGGGTCTCCTTGACCCGCTCCTGCGCGCCACGACCCTCTTGCTCGATGACCTTGGCGCCGAGCAGCAGATCACCCCTTGGGCCAGGCAGATGGTCGGCCACGTGATCCACGAGCGACACGTGCGCCGGTGCACAACGCTCGTGACCAGCAACCTGCCGCTCCACCGCTTGCTCCTTCCCCAAGACCGCACAAGGGAGGCGCGCTTCGTGGACGGTATCTATGAGACATACGGCGGCCACATCGGCTCGCGCCTGAGCGAGTACCGGTTGATCACGCTGCCTGAAACGGCGCCCGACCTGAGGGCGCGGAGGGCTGTCGATGCCACCTGAAACGAAGAAGACGGCGCAGCGCACGCTGCCCGGAGCGGCCGCAGCGGCCAAGGAGATCACGAAGAAGAAGCGCAAGGAGCTCGAGGCCGAGCAGCTCCGCGGTCACCTGTCCAAGACGACCAGCTCGGAGCGCGGCGAGAGGGGCGACATCGTCGTGACCGGCTACCTCAGCCTGGTTCCCGAGCACCAGTTTCGTCGGGCCGAGATCGCCGAGCTCTGCGGGCACGGCATCGTCCTCTGCCCGACGGGCGGGACGACGCCCGAGGTGCACTGCCACCTGAAGCAGGTCACGCTGAGCGACTCGAACCCGAAGTCGAGCGAGCCGAGCGTCGCGATCACGGTCGCCGGCGGCCGCGCCCTCGACCGGCTGCTCAGCAAGGACGTCGACATCTACGAGGTCGACGACGACGCCGACGAGCTCGAGGTGCCGGCCGACGAGGGGGACGAGGAAGAGCTGTGAGCATCGCCCGCCTCGACTACACTGGACCCACCTATCACCACCGGCCGCCCAAGGTGGCGGCCGCGCACAAGGAGCAGCTCAGCATGAACCTCGCCATCGGTCAGCCGGTCTTCTACAACCTGCCCCAGGGCAAGCGTCGCGCCGCCATCATCGTCAACGTCCTGGACGAGGAGAAGGGCATCGTCGACCTGACGGTCTTCCTGCAGCCCATCGCCGACGCCCAGGCGGGCTTCCAGGCCAAGGAGCTCGCCGCGGGCCTGGCCGTCCGGCAGGGCGTCAAGCAGGGGCTCGACACGCACCACTGGTCGCCGCCGGCGACGGGCTCGATGAGCATGGCGGACATCGGCCAGCAGGTCGCCGGGCTTGCCAGCCAGGTCGCCGGGCTCGCCGGCTCCGTCGAGCACTGCCGCAAGACGATCGAGGGCGTGCGGGCCGAGGCCAACGCCCAGGTCGCCGCCCTCAAGGCCATGCAGCAGCCCCACCCCGCCGCCGCGCCCGCGCCGTCGGCCGCCGAGATGGCCAAGGGCAAGGAGCTGGTCGACAAGGTGGAGGCGGCCGCCAAGGCCACGCCGGCGAACGACGAGCCGCTCTGACCGTGGAGCAACGCTACGGAGACGAGCCCACCGACCAAGATGAGCGCTACGGAGATGGACGCACCGTCCACGACAGCACATGGGTGCACGTCGAGCTCGATAGCGCCGGGCGCGTCATCGCCGTCTGGTTTCGGTGTCGCCAGCTGCGGTTCAAGGCTTCGAAGCTCGGCCGCGAGAGCAACGAGCTAGCCACCTTCGAGCGGCTCCGCCCCGTCATCGCGGTCGTCTTCGAGGGCGAAGAGAAGAAGGTCATCTGACCGTGCGCCATTCCCGGCAGAAGGGCAACGAGGCCGAGCGGCGCCTCGAGGTTTGGCTCGAGACGGCCGGCTGGGCTGTCCATCGGGCCCGGCAGTCGAACTTCCAGAAGGTCGTTGGCCCGGAGCGCTGCGGGGCCTGCCGCGGCCCGCTCCGCACGAGCTGGCAGTCCCGGGCCAACGACGTCTGGGGTTGCTTCGACCTGCTGGCCAGCCGCCGCGGCTGCCGGGAGTGGCGCATCCAGGTGACGAGCGCCGCCGCGGGACACGCCGAGAAGCGCCGGCTCATCGAGTCGCACGCCCGCGGCCATGCGGGCATCGGCGAGCTGCCGGCCGACCTGTGGCTGTTCTCCTGGGACACGCCGTCCAAGAAGGGCAGCCAGAAGTGGGCCGTCGAGCTCTACCTCGAGCAGGCGGGCGGGCGGATCGGCTGGGCCAGGGAGTACCTCACGAGCGCGGAGGTCAAGGCGCTGTTCAGGCTGGAGCTCGACCAGCTCGAGCGCTTCGACCGCACCTTGCCTCCGCCGCCGTGCACTGACGAGCAGGCGCCGCTGCCTCTGGCGGGCGACCTGCTGGGGGAGCTATGAGCACCAGGAGCGGGCCCTACGCCGTGCGGACCCCAGACGGGAAGGAGTGGCGTTACGAGCACGACTTCGCATACTGCGACCTCCTCGCTGAGGGCGAAGGCGACGTCTTCCGCATCTGGGCACCCGATGCGTCCTGGGCTATGGAGATCGCGCTCTGGGCTTTTGATGAGGTGGCCATGGAGGCAGATCCACTGCCACGGGAGCTAATCGCCGACATCAGGGCTCGCTTCGACCTGCCAGTAAGCTTGGCCCTTGAGCATGCTCGGCTCCATCACCGCGGACAGGGCTGCCCTCACTGCGAGAATCCCCCACCGCGGACAGCCCCGCTGCTCCCCCGATGAGTCGCACCGCCGACTACTGGTGGTGCGCCGCCTGTGCGAAGGAAGTCGTGACCATACCAGTAGGCCCAGCTACATGTAGCGCCGAAGCGTGCGGCCAGGCGGCCCGCTGGCGCCTCGTCAACGCCACGGTCAGGCCAGCGACGATCGAGTACGCCTGCGAGGCACACTGGCCTGAACTGCGACGCGCCTACCCGGAGGCTAGCCCGGATACTTTAGGCTGTACTCACCGGCCGCCCGTTAGGCCGCCTTCAGGGCCATGAAGCCGTCGGCGTACTCCGTCGACCCGTCCTCCTGAACCTGCATGATCGCCAGCTCGTCGGACTGGAAGAAGACCAGCGGCGAGGCCAGCGCCACGGTCAGGAAGCCCGTCGCCTTCGTCCACGTGACGAGCGCGTAGGTCCCGCGGGTCAGGTTGAAGACCATGAACTTCGAGTCCGCCGTGGACCCGGAGACCGTCATCGCGGACAGCGTCACCTCTGTGATCGAGATGTTCGTCCGAGCATCCGCGGTCAGGAGCTTGATGCCGGCCGCGCCCGTCGTGAGCGGGAACACCCGCCCCGACGTAAGCAGCGGCTGCTGCGTGTAGCTCGTGAAGGCCGTCACCTCGTAGCTCACCCAGTAGCCGGCCGTGGTCGCGTCCGGCGCGTTCGCCGCCGTGTTCGCGACCCAGTCCGAGGGCGGGGCGAAGTGCACGAGGAGGGCGCCCGCCGTGGTCGCGAAGCCGGCCGAGTCGTCGGCAACGGTCGTGATGGTCGCCCAGGACGTGCCGTTCCAGTACTTCCAGGTGACGGTCAGGGTCCCCGTCCGCGCCTGGCTGGTCGTCAGGAGGAGCTTCGTGAACTTCTCCGTGAAGACGATGAACCCGCCGTCGCCGACGACGGTGTAGGCCGGCAGGAGGTCGACGTCCCCGGTGCCGGCGTCGTTGAAGTCCGTCGTGTCGTCCGTGAGCTTGCTCTCGGCGAAGGCGACGACGACGTAGCCGCGGTCGAGCTCGGCCGGGGTCGCATGCGCGTCGCCCGAGGCGTGGCGCGCCCGGATCCAGAACGCGTTCACGCCGTCGACTGTGTCGGCCGCCATGTCCGTCGGGGCCGTGAAGGTGACGGAGACCGTCCCCGTGCCGGCCGTGAACGCCGTGGTCCCGTCGGTCACGCCGGCGAGCGTCCCCCAGACGCCCGCGCCCTTCGAGTACTCCCAGGCAACGACGGCCGCGCTCGCCCCGGCCACGCCCTGAACCCCGATGACGAGGTCGAGGCGCGTGGGCTTCTTCGTGGCGTGGCCGAAGTAGTTGGCGTCGTCGACCGCGGTCAGCATGATCTCGACGTCGTCGGCGGTGGCGTTGTTGAACTCGGTGGACTCGTTCTTGAAGGTCCCGCCGTCATCCGTGATGCAGTAGCCGTCGGTCTGGGCGAGCTGGCGCAGGAAGAACTTCGTGGCCTGCGCCTGCGTCAGCTTGCCCACGAGGACGCCATCGGAGGCGGCGCCCTTGTTGGTTCCCAAGGTACCTGGTAGAGGGATGGTCAAGAGCTCGCCCATGGCAGTCCTCCTTGCGCGCTACGATTCTAGCGCGCCTTCCGTTGCCGTTCTAGATGCCCAGGCCAGCGCCCCCGGGCCAAAGCGCGCGAATGATCCAGAGAATGACCGCCAGGATGGCGACGACCCGTACGACCTTCTTGATGGTGGGATCCATCGGGATGAGGTTCACGAGGTAGAGCACGACCCCTATCAGGATGATGGCCACAAGAATGCTGAGCATCAGTCGGACTCCTCGACGGCCTCCTCGATGCGGTTGCCTTTGGCGCTGAGGCCCATCGCGGTCAGCCCGATCATGATCGCCTGGATGAGCTCGCCGACCGAGAGCTGGCCCTCCATAAACCCGTAGACGGCCGTCAACATCCCGAGGATGGCGGCGAGGTAGGTCTTGAACCCGGGGATGAACTTCATGAGCGCCCCTTTCTCGAAGCCCAGCCGCTGCTCAACCCGGCGAACAGCGGCGGGGACGATGAACGTGCGGCGGAACCATGTCTTGAGGCCCATTCACTTGTCGGCGACCCTGACCATGAGGGTCCGATCGTCCGTCAAGCCGCCGGCTGTCGTGATGCGGTTGAGGACGGCGTACCACTGACCAGCCGTGCCGCCCGAGAGGACGACCGTCGTCGTCAAGGTCGTCTTGCTGTCCGAGTCTTTCGTGATCCCGGCTGGCACCGTCCACGTGCTCGTGTCGATCGTGTCACCGTCCAGCCACTCCTCCCAGTCGAAGCCATAGTCGAGGACGGCGTTAGGATCCTTGGTCACGTAGAACGCAGCCATCAGGCCGCCCGCCGCTGGCGCTCCTCGCGCCCGATGCGGAACATCCGATCTTCGCGCCCGATGCGGAACATCCGATCTTCGCGCCCGATGCGGAACAGGCGATCCGGCGGTGGTGTCGGCATGCTCTGGGTGCCGGTCGCGACGACTTCGGCCTCCGCGTCGATGACGGCCGCGGCGCTCGCTTGCTTGAGGCCGATGGCCACGACGTCGGCCAGGACATCGGTGGTTGCCGCCCCGCTCGCCGCGTGCGCCCCGGTCGCGACGACGTCGACCGGGAAGTCGATGATTGCGGCACCTGAGCTGCTCTTGAACCCGGTCGCGACGGCGGCCGCCTCGGCATCGACGGCGGCAGCCCCCGAGTGGCTCTCCTCGGCTGTGCCCGTGGCGATGACGGCCGCATCGACATCGACCAGGGCGGCGGCCGAGGCGTACTTCTGGCCCGCTGCCAGCACGTCGGGGGCGACGTCGATCTGGGCAGTCCCGGAGGCGGCCTTGTCGCCGGCTGCGAGGACGTCAGGCAAAACGTCGAGGACGGCGGCGCCGGTGGCGGCCTTCGTGCCCTGGGCAAGGATGTCGGCCTGGGCGTCGACGACCGCAGCGCCCTGGTGAGTCTCGATGGCGCTCCCGGTCGCAACGACATCGACTTCGGCATCGACCTCGGCGACCCCGAGGGCCGTCTTGAACCCGGTCGCCACGGCCTCGGCCTGGGCGTCGAGCACGGCGGCGCTGCTCGCAGCCTTGGCGCCCACGGCCAGGACATCGCCGACCGCATCCGCGACTCCGGCACCGGAGCCCGCCTTCGCTCCCGTCGCGAGGGCATCGGTCTCGGCATCGACCAGCGCCGCGCCGAGCGCTTCCTTGGCGCCCACGGCCAGGACGTCGGCCTTAGCATCGATCGTTGCTGCGCCACTTGCCGATGGGCCCCCGGCCGCCGGTACCGAGACCAGCACCCGCTCCGCGCGGTTCAGGAGGCCGGGATAGCCCTGACGCGATAGGGTGTAGTAGGCGTACACTTCGGCAGCCGATAGGGCGCGGTGCCACCAGCGCACATCATCGAGAGCACCATCCCACCTCTGGGCAAAGTTATCCCCACCGATTCCCAAGGTGTTAAGGGTGCTGGACACCGCAGCGCCAGCGCTATTCTGCTCTATACCATCTAGGTAAAGCCTTTTTGTTCCATTATAGGTAGCTACTACGTGGTACCATCGGCCAGTCTCTAACGTGGTGGTCGAAAAAACAGAGCCGCCAGTATAGAAGCTAAACTTGTTGTTACTCCACAGATACAGCGACAGGTTAACTCCACCCTGTCTCAGTATCGCCCGTATGGAGGACGACAGCACATCGGTGTTACACCATACTGATATACTGAAGTTGGCGCCGGTCAAAAAGTTGCCAACCTGAACTTGTTCGGTAGGGGCACCACCATCGAAGACCAAGGCGCCCATACCGCCAGGACGAGCTAGGCTGCCCACCCAATCGGTCGCTGGATCCATGTTGGCCAGCGTGCCGCTGTAGCGACCTGTCATGTCTCGCCAGGTGGCGCCGCCGCTGTAGCCTGGCAGCGCAAGCCACCACGCTCTCAGGTCCCGGTTCAGCGGATGCTGCCAGTTGACCGGGCTGGCAAAGTTGATGGGGCCGAGGCGGCTCACCGCTACTGGACCTCGTCGATGATGGGCACGAGTGCGACGAACATCTCGACCGCGTCGCCCTCGAAGGCCTGGCCGGACTTGTTCACCACCACCACGCTGCCGTAGCGGTGGGGCGGCGTGAAGTAACCCACCGTCTGGTACTGGACCACTGTCGCTGCGTCAGCCGTGGCCATGAGTGAGTTGAGGGATAGCAGCTGCCGCTTCCACTCGTCCTCAGAACCCGCCTGGTATGCGCCGTCAGCGCCCGAGGCGCCTCCATCGTTGCCCGTGCCTGCAGTGGCGCTCACGGAGGCCGACAGGTAGAACTCCACCTCGTTGCCGGCCGTCGGCGCGACGTCGAACTCGATTCCGACGCGCACGGCCCAGAGGCGCGCACGAGTGGCGCCGAAGTCGACCTTGTCGCTCTGTCGTGCCGCGCCATTGGCCAGGCTGGTCAGGTCCAGCTGCGCGGTGCGAGTGAACCCCGAGGCTGTTGCCTGGTAGTCCGTCGCGTCGGCAAAGACGATCGGCGTCCCTTCCTTGTTCAGGATCTCGTTGGGCATCTCAGAGGCTCAGCAGCTTGTCCACGGCGCTGTCGACGTTTGCCTGGATGGCGGCGTCGGTCGCGTTCGTGATCTGGGCAATGGTGGCGCTGTCGTTGACGGCCAGGATGTAGCCGATGAGGACCCCGGCCTGGGCGCGCGGATTGGCCAGCGCCTGCTTGGCCCAGGCTATCTCTTCGGCCGTGGGCGTCGCCTCGTTGCCGATCGCCTCGACCTTCTTGAGGACGGCGACGGCGACCTTGCCTGCCAAGCCGTCGAAGGCGGAGGTGCCGTAGAAGTCGCGGAGCTCGGCGTAGGTTGCCATGGGCTACTCTCCCGTCAGCATGCGGATGGTGAAGCCGGTCGAGGTGTAGAGACCCTGGGCGCCGTACGTCTCCTGGGTCACCTTGTCGATGGCCAGGACGTTGCCAGCGGTCGACGCCGTGTGACCGCTCTGGTAGTCGACGACGCCGCCCGAGGGTATGTCGAACTGCTCGTTTGCGGCGAGCGCCACCTGGGCGCCCGAGCCGGCGTTGAAAGAGCACGCCTGCCTGGCGTAGGCGGGCGAACCGCCTGAGATCTCGAGGAGCTCGATCACGGTCACGTCCGTGATGTCCGAACCGAACTCGACGGCCGCTCCGCCCGGGGTGCGGGCGAGTTGGAAGTCGTTGGCGTTGGCGTTGATGACGAAGTAGGGCTTGGCTGCCTCGTTCGCGTTGTCGGCGTCGCCGGCGACGAGACCCGAGCCGCCGGTGAGCTCGGTCAGGATGACCAGCTCGCCGTTCGCGAGGCCGTGGGAGGTCTTGTCGAAAACGTCGTCGACGTCTTCGCCCGTTACGCCGGTGATGGGTGTCTGGGCGGTCAAAAGGCCCAGGTGGCTGATAGTGGCTGGCGTGCCGCCGGCGATGCCGTCGAGCGCCGCGTTCTTGCCCAACGTAGTGAGTGGCATGTGTCTCCTAAGGCGCCGTCCGGCGTCGGTTACTGCCTATCCTACTGCGGTTCCTTGGCCGCCGCGTCGGCCCGCCTGCGCTCGTTGTTCGCTCTGTCATGGCTTGAGCCCCAACCAGTGGCGCAGCTCCTGCACCCCGGGCTTTTGAATCACGTCGACCCTCAGCCCCTGGATCGAGATCTTGTCAGGCTCGAGCTCCGTGTAGATGCAGCACGGAATGCGCTTCGGCGTGCACATGCTCGCGATCATGTAGGCCGAGCCGTCCGGCCAGACCCAGTCGAGCACGACGCGCTCCACGCGGTGCTGAGCGAGCGCCATCGCGGACTCGGCCAAGGTCGTGGCGCCAATCCAGGGACGGCCGGCATCCGTGAGCCAACGACCCACCAGGTTGACGATCTTCGGCTCGTCGTCCGCGATCAGGACTACGAGCGGCACCTCAGGCAGGGCCGCGACGGGCTTCGTGGCGCGAACGGGGCGCGAGCCGCCGCCGTTGGGCAATGCGGCTAGCTGCCTCGTCAGCGTGTCGCAGACCTGGGCCACCGCGATACGCATCGTGGCGCCTAACTCCTCAGGAGTCTTCATGGTCCCTCGCCGCGACGGTCGAGAAGCGCAGCGGTTTTCTCGGCGATGACCATCACGGCAGCCCCAGAAGCCTGCGCCTCGGCAACGCGCCGTTCCTGCACCTGATTGACCAGCTCATACGCGTGCTTGAGCTCGAGCCCGAGCTTGACCACGACCCCGGCTAACGCGAGTATCGCAGTCGCCTGCCCAGCTACGGCCATCGCCGGCCAGTCCATCGGTCGCCACCCCCGCAGGCCGAATGGTCAGCCCGTGAGCACATTCGCTGGGTTCGAGAAGCATCCTTGCCACCGCAGCTGGAAGGTGTGCAGCCCCGGCGGCGCGACCGGCACGGCGGTGTTATTCCGGATCGTGCCGAGCGAGACCCCGTCGATGAAGAGCTCGGCCTCGATGGGGTCGCCGAAGGCGTCGACCTCCGGCGAGAAGTTGACGACGACCACGCTGACCGTGCCCCCGAGGAGCGCGACCCTGAGCGTGAGCGGCGAGCACAGGAGCTCGTCGGGTGGCGGAGCCGTCACGTTGACGACCTCCTCGCAGGCGCTGAGCAGGACGAGCAGAAGGATGGCAACCAGAGCGGTCAGATTGAGAGACCTCATGCGACCGTGCTCCTTTCGGCCCTGGCCGGATGGCCGGGCGGCCTATTGTAGCAGCTCAAAATGTCCAAGATCGTCGAACCTTTGGTCGATGAGCAGGATGTCGTCGCCGTCCCAGTCGCCGCCCCAGCGAATCTTCTTGCCCTGGGCCTGGGCCGTCGCCTTCACGATCCCGGCCAGGTAGCTGAAGGCCGCGATGCACCCCACCTCGGCCTGGGCCTTGCTGTAGCCGGCGCGGATGAGCGCGTCGGGGTAGGGGACCCCGATGCCGGGGATCCACGGAGCGGCGTCTACCGCGAACGCGAGCGCGCTCGGGCTCCGCACGTTGTGGTTGCCGTTGGGCCACTTGAGCTGCGTGAATCCCAGGGCGAAGAGCTCATCCTGGCGCTCCTGCGAGCGCCGGCCCTCGAGTATCGTCAAGTCGTACCAGGGGATGATGGCCTGGAAAATGGCCTGCAGATCGAAGCTGACCGTCGAGAGCTCCCGCTTGGACTTGAGCGAGAAGTAGGGCATCGTCACGGCCCCACGGGCTCGAGCAGCCGGTTGCGGTAGCGCTCGAGGCCGATCGTCTT
>Ga0214472_10008883_pt1 | contig 10483 bp, 9 predicted proteins | sample RVTome_6_FD_207662 | JGI IMG/M metagenome (GOLD analysis project Ga0214472, IMG submission 207662) | Soil microbial communities from uranium-contaminated site in the Upper Colorado River Basin, Wyoming, United States - RVT140D175 | ecosystem: Environmental > Terrestrial > Soil > Contaminated >...
CATCGGCACCTGGACCGGGGTCACGTCGGCAGCTTTTCTCGTTGGGCCTGTGCTTGGCGGAGCGTTCGTGGACCTCGCATCGTGGCGGTGGGCATTCGTCATCAACGTGGTTCCAATCGGCGTCACACTGTGGCTCCTGACGCGGCTAACCCAGAAGGATGTGCGCCGCAGCGGCGCCCACATCGACTTCCCCGGCGCGCTGCTGTGCGTCGTGGGCCTGGGCGCCGCCGTGTACGCGCTGATCGAGGCGCCGACGCGCGGGTGGGGCGACCTCGTCATCGTGGCGTCGGCGGTTGTGGGCGTGGTCGCCCTTGCGGGGTTCCTGATGCGTCAGGCGTCGGCGCGCGAGCCCATCATGCCGCTCAACCTGTTCCGCGTGCGCAACTTCGCGTGGGGAAACATCGGCACCGCGCTCATCTACGGGGCGCTGTCGCTCAGCGGCTTCGTGATCGCGGTGTACCTGCAGGAGGGCGCCGGCCTCAAAGCCACCGCCGCGGGGCTCGCCTCCCTGCCGATCATGATGATGATGATGCTGCTGAGTTCACGCGTGGGTGGACTTGTCGGGCGGGTCGGACCGCGGATCTTCATGACCCTTGGGCCGCTGGTCATGGCGGTCGGGACGGTGATGATGCTCGCCGTGTCCGAGGACTTCTTCTACTGGACCCAGGTGCTGCCAGGCATCATCGTGTTCGGGATCGGCCTGGCCATTACCGTCTCGCCGCTGACGTCCGCCATCCTCGGCGCGATCGACACGGCTCGCTCCGGCATCGCGTCGGCGATCAACAACGCCGTGTCCCGCATCGCGGGGCTGGTCGCGATCGCGCTGCTCGGCACCATCGTGGGCGGGCAGTTGGACCTCGAGGGGTACCGCCGGGGCATGATGGCCACGGCGGTGGCGATGGTGCTTGGGGCCGCCGTGTCGTGGGTGGGGATCCGGAATCCGGCGCCCGACGCTGGCGACCGCGACGCCGCGTAGGCGAGTCCGCGCGCCGTACCGCGACTCCACCCGCGTGGCTCAGTGCACGTGGCGGAATGCACGGAGCGGAACCTGCGTGGCCGAACCCACGTGTCGGAACCCACGTGTCGGAACCCACGCGGCGGAACCCACGGACCGCTACCATTTGGTAGTCAGTCGACTATCTTGTCCCTCTCGACCTCCGTCAGGAGCCCTGCCCAACCCTCATAGTCGCCCCGGTGCTTCTCGGCGATACGCTCGCACAGGTCCACGCGCTCGCGTAGCAAGTCGGGCACGAGGGGCGCGGTGCCACGCACGAACACCATCCACTCGGGGATATCGTGACTCGGCTCGACGAGCTCGTGTCGGATGCGTTCCGTCCGCAGCTCCTCGACGGCCGCATCCGCGCGCGCCTGCGCCGCAAATGACAGGAAGAACTCGGACTCGCGCGGCGCGGACAGGTCCGCTCCTCGCGCCTCGAGGGCGGCAAGCTGCGCCGCGTCGTCGTCCCACAGCCCATACGGTTCCACCCGCGCGCGCTTGGCGCCAAACACCTTTGAAAGCATTCCCATGACGCCACGCTAGCCCGGCGCGCCCCGCGTCGGCGCACTAGCGTGGAATCACCATCGCTCGCCAGGAGGGCCGCGCACATGTCGAAGTCGCCGAACTACCCCTTCAACCCCGGCGTGCCGCCCGTGATGCCGCCGTACACGTACCGGCCTCCACTGAGCCTCGGCCTCGCATACGTCCTGTGGTTTTTCTTCGGACTACTCGGCATTCACTACTTCTACATGGGCAAAGTTGGCCGCGGCATCCTGTGGCTACTGACCGGCGGCCTGCTCGGGATCGGGTGGCTCACGGACCTCTTCACGCTGCCCGCGCAGATGCGTCTAGTCAACACGCAACGCGCCATGGGGATGAGATAAGCGCGCGGCTGGTAGATCCCGGTCGCGGCGCATCTTGGAAATCCGGTCGCGGCGCAACCCGGAAAGCCGGTCGCAGCACACCGAGGCAGGACCTTTTCGGTAAGCACCGTCTCACGTCAAAGCGTAAAGTAGCCACAGGTCCCCTGAGCAGTAGCGCGCTTGAGGCAAAGCGAGGCGGGAGTAATGGCGACCTACGGTTTTCTGAGTTCCATGCCGCCCACCAAGTGTGGGCTGGCGACATTCGCCGATGCGTTGGCGGGCTCCTTGGCCACCCCAGAAGACACGGTCATCGGCGTCAGGGTGATCGACTCGTACCCCGATGACGCCGCGACCGCCGCGAACATCGACGTCGTCGCGACCCTCGTGAACGGGGACCGCGGCGCCCTCGAGGCCGCAGCCGAGGCCCTGAACCGATCCGACATCGCCGTCATCCAGCACGAGTACGGCATCTATGGCGGACGCGACGGCGACGAGGTGCTGGACCTCATCGACATGCTCCGCGTCCCGCTGATCGCCGTGCTCCACACCGTGCTCGACAACCCGACGCCGCACCAGAAGGTGGTGCTGGAAGAGGTCGTTCGCCGCGCCGACCTTTGCGTCGTCATGTCACGCGCCGGCCTCGATGTGCTGCGCGACACCTACGACATCAGTGTCGACAACGTCCTCGTCATCCCGCACGGCGTGACCCCGCCGCTCGCCGAGACACAGCGCATCGCCACCGCGCCGGTGGTCCTGACCTGGGGCCTCATCGGGCCAGGCAAGGGCATCGAGCGCGGCCTGCGCGCGATGGCACACCTGCGGGACATGCACCCGCGGCCGACGTACCGCGTGGTCGGCCAGACGCACCCGAAGGTCTTCGCTCGCGAGGGCGAGGCCTACCGCACGCGCCTGCTCGAGACCGCCTACCGCCTTGGCGTAAACGACAACACGGAGTTCTACGGCGAGTACCTCGACCGAGACGCCCTCGAGCAGCACATCCGCGCCGCGTCCGTCGTGCTGCTGCCCTACGACTCGACCTCCCAGATCACCTCCGGAGTGTTGGCCGAGGCCGTCGCCTCCGGAATCCCTGTCGTGGCCACAAACTTCCCCCACGCCGCCGAGTTGCTCGCCGGCGGAGCCGGCATCGTGGTGCCTCACGCCGACCCGAGCGCGATGGCCAGGGCCGTGCGCTGGATCCTCACGCACCCCGATGAGGCCGCCGTCATGTCCGATATCGGTTCCGCATGGGGCCGCGAGGCGGGTTGGCCCGCCGTCGGGGAGCGGTACCGCGAGGCCGCTCGGGGCGTCGCCGCAAAGACCGCCAGGGCCGCCGCATGACGTCCGCCCCACCGGGCCACAGCACAACCGTGTCCCGGCTTCCGCTAGCACACCTCTTTCGGCTCACGGATGTACGGGGAATCTTCGAGCACGCCGAAGACGACGAACCCCGCACTGAGCACGGCTACTGCGTCGACGACGTCGCTCGGGCCCTATCGTTCGTCGTGCACGAGGCGGCGATGACCGAAGAAGGCACACCTCACCTGACGGCACTCATCGGCACCTACCTGACCTTCATCGAGCGCGCGATCCAGCCCAACGGCGCCACACACAACCGCATGAACGCCGACGGCGAGTGGACCGACGTTGCCGCCGGCGGCGACTGGTGGGGACGTGCAATCGGCGCCCTCGGCACCACGGCCGCACTCGCCACGGAACCGGACGTCGTCGAACGCGCCACACGTTCATTCCAGCGCGCGGCCCGCTGGGACACGCCCGACATGCACGCCCGGCTTTTCGCCGCCGTCGGGGCGGCCGACGCCCTCGCGGCCGACGTTCCGCGCCTCGCGGGCGCCGCGCGGCGCCTCATTAGGCGCGCCGACGCCCTCGTGGAACCCGGGTTGGCGGCCGGACCCGGGGAGATCGCAGGATCCGGTGCTGGCGTCAGGCGGCCGACCGAATCCACCTGGCCTTGGCCCGAGCCGCGCCTGCGGTACGCCAACGGCGTCATCCCCGAGGCTCTCATCGCCGGCGGCTCCGCCATCGGCAATACCCACATGTTCGACCGTGGACTGCGGCTGCTCGACTTCTTGCTCGGGACCGTCACCGTCGACGGGCACCTATCGCTGCCCGGGACCGAAGGCTGGGGACCCAGGGACGCCCGCCCCCAATTCGACCAGCAGCCCATCGAGGCCGCGAAGTTGGCGCAGGCCTGCGCCCGTGCATGGAACCTCACCGGCGATACCCGCTGGCGCGACGGCGTGACGCTCGCGTGGCGGTGGTTCCTGGGCGACAACGACTCCGGCACCCGCATGGTCGACCTCGAGACCGGCGCGGGATACGACGGGCTCATGCCCTCGGGCCGCAACTCCAATCGGGGTGCGGAGTCCACGCTCGCCGCCCTCAGCACCCACCAGTTGGTTCGACAGCTGGGACTCACAACGGAGACCTCATGAGCGTGACCGTCACCGACGCCGGCACTCAGCTCAATCCCGACCTGACCCGCGTGGCCCTGCGCCTCTTTCTCCCCGGCGAGGACACCCACGAAGAGACGTCGCGCGTGGCGGAGATCGGCCAGCGCATCCTCGCGATCGACGAGGACCAGGCGCGGTCCGCGGCCGACCGGATCGTGGGCTCGTTCACCGGTGGCGTCGATCACCTCACCTCAATACTGAACGCCCACGCGGATTCCGTCGCGTTCTCCACGGAGAGCGGGGACCATCTCAGCCCCGCGCGGAAGCTTCTTCTCGGCGCCGCCTTTACCTCCGAGTACTCGGTTGAGGGCGCCGCTCTGTGCAACCCCAGCGCGGTGCCCCATCCCGACCAGACGGGCCTCAAACCCGGCCAGTTGCGTCTCGCCGTCGCGATGCGAGGGATCGGTGAAGGGCACATCTCGTCGATCGAGTTCATGACGGCCGTCGTCGGCCCGGGCGTGCGCTGGGAGTTTGGACGGCGCGACCTGCCCGTCGTGGTGGGCATCACGTCGCCACCGGTGTGGGTCAAGGAGCACTTCGTGGTTGCCGTCGAATCGGAGATGCGGGGACACGGCGTGGAACTTGCGCACGCAGTCGCGCGCATGCTTCCCGACGAGTTCACCGTGGATGACTTCGAGAGCGCCGTGCGCCGGCTACCGGCCGTGCTACTTCAGCGCAACCTGGCCAGCCAGCACCTGGATCGGCTCCACGCCGTCGTCGAGAGCGCCTACCACTCGACCTTCCCCGACGACACCGACCTGTCCCAGCGAGTGCTCATGCCAGCCAGCCACGACGAGGTGAACGGGATGGAGGACGCCCGCTTCGCCCTCTGCGACCACCCCGACGGCACCCAGGACTACCGCGCCACCTACACGGCGTACGACGGCCACCACATCGCCCCGCGGCTGATCATCACGAAAGACCTGGTGAAATTCGACATTCACCGCCTGTCCGGCGCCGCTGCCCACAACAAGGGCATGGCCCTGTTCCCGCGCCACGTGGGCGGCACGCTGCTCGCGCTCACCCGCTCTGACGGCGAGACGCTGGGGATCGCTCGCTCCGAGCACGGCCGCGTGTGGGGCAAGCCCCGCCCCATCCACCGCCCAACTCAGCTGTGGGAGATCATCCAGACCGGCAACTGCGGCTCGCCGCTGGAGACGGAGCACGGTTGGCTGGTACTCACCCACGGCGTCGGGCCCGTCCGCGAGTACTGCATCGGCGCCATCCTGCTCGACCTGGACGACCCGACGCGCGTGATCGCCTCCCTAGAGGAACCGCTCATTACGCCCGACGATCGGGCCGGCTACGTCCCCAACGTCGTGTACTCGTGCGGCGGGGTCATCCACGATGGCACACTGTGGATCCCGTACGGCGTTGGCGACAGCCGGATCCGCGTGGTGTCGGTGCGCGTCGACGAACTCATCGCGGCAATGACGCCAGTGGCGCCTTAGCCGCGCGCGATTCTTAGTAGCCGCGCGCGAGTCTCTGCAGCCGCGCACGAGCCCATTCAGCCACGCGCGAGCCTCTCTATCCGCGCGCCAGCTCCTCGAAGCCGAGCTTGCGATAGAGCGCGATCGCGCCCTCGTTCTGCGCGTCGACCGACAGCGCGATCCGCTGCTCCGCCGCGTTGGCGATCACGCACGCCGAGGCGACCATGAGGCCCTCGGCGATCCCCCGACGCTTCCACGCCGGGTCCACCATGCAGTTGAGCACGTAAGCGCCGACGGGCGCGCCCGGGCGTTCGAGCGAACGCACCACGAGCACGGTGCCGATGCGCTCGCCATCCTCGGACAACGCCACCGGAGAGGCCTCGTGCCAGACCTCACCCCACTCACCGTCGAAGGCCGACTTCGTGAGCTCGAGGTGCGCCTCCGGGCTGTCGTGCGGCGGCGCATGCGGGTGTACCAGCCATGACATCTCGGCATGCCAGTCAAGGTCTTGCCGTTCCATGGGACGCCACCGCGGCCACTCGAGCCCCGCACCCGCGACGGCCTCCGCGTCGGCGACCATGAGCACCGGCTCGGCCATCGCGGGACCGCGTTGCACGTCCATCTCTTGACGATAGTCTCGCGCAGGCCGTTGCGCTGGGCGCGTGACCGGGACCCAGTGGCGCGCATCAGTACGCGTCGAGCCCGCCGTCGGTGTCGACCGTCCCCACGCCAGGTTTGGCCGCTGTCCCCGCTACGGCGCGGCGGGCGTGGCCGCGTCGGCTCGCCGGGCGAGCGCCGCCACAATTCCCCCGACGAACGCGTCTCCTAGGCCGATCGTGGTGGGGGTTTCCGTGTCGAGCTCGCGGCCCGGCACGCAACAGACCTCGCCGCCCAACGCAGCTTCGATGCGGGCCGCAAAGTCCCGCCCTGCCGCCTGGCTCGGGACGCCCGCGATCGATGCATGCCGGTCTGCGTCCAACGCATCCCCGTAAAGGAAGCGTGCACTAGCCATCGCCACTCCCCCCTCGAGCGCGTCCCGCATCGACCGTGCGTGTTCGCCGTAGGCAAGCGCCCAGTACTTCGTGTGAACGACGAGAATCGGCGCGGGCACCCGCGCGGCAACCTCGCGCAGCGCCTGCGCCACGTCCACCGGGTCCAGCAGGTTGATGCGGCGCCCGATGTGTGACTGGAGCTCGTCCTCGTTCATTCCGTAGACGTCGATCCTGTAGAGGAGCGCGTCGATGACCACGCGATTAAAGCTCGGGACGTGGTAGCCCGCGTCCTCGAAGACCACGAGCGCGTCACGAGAAAGCCGGTTCATGGCCGCGCGGAGCTGTGACATGCGCACCTCGAGAGCCTCGCGGTCCACCATCGCGTTGAAACCCGAAATCAGGAACAGGCGCGCCTTCGCCAACGCGTCACCCAGGTCCTCGGCCAGCACCATCTCGCGGTTGGGTGGGTCCGAGACGTAGATGAGTCGGTTGGGGTGGGGCGCCACGACCGTGTCGTCGCCGACAGCGACGCTGGCGCCACGCGGGAACTGAACGATGAGGTGGGGATTGATCGAGTCCGCGCCCGCGCTGCAGACGTAGTCGATGCCGTCGGGCAGCAGCGCGCGCACTTGGTCGTCGATGCTCACCAAGTGCAGCGTGCTCGCGAGCCCGATCTTGCTCATGGCAATCCCGGCACGTACTGACGTGCCACCGAGCGCCACCCGGCGGGAAAACCGCGCGGAGAAGGTCTCGATGACGGCGTGATCCGCGACCACCCGTTCGCCACCGTCGCCGTCCCGCATGAATGCCAGGATCGAGCACACCAGCGCGCGCTCGGACTCGATGACCGACCCAGCGTCGATCTCGGCGGGCGCGATTCCGTACTCGCGCACCAGCGCCGAGAAGATCTCGGCATCCCACGCCATCTCGTAGTCGAGACAGCCGCCGAGCCCAAGCAGGAGGGCGCTCGGGCTCGGCGCGTTCGTGTCGGCCATTGCCTTCCTTCGGTCTGCCCCTAGTACAGGGTGGCCTTGCCGGCGGCTCCGAACAAGTCGATCTTGTGCGCCGCCTCGGTCTTCATCGCGTCGAGCGAAGGGGGCTGGATGGTGTTGGGCTCACGCACGCCGGGGTCGGCCAGGACCTCGCGCATCTTGCCGTGGTACGCCGCCTTGATGTCCGAAGAGATGTTGATCTTGTTGACGCCGAGCGTGGCCGCCTGCGCGATCTCGTCGTCGGGGTTGGCCGAGCCACCGTGAAGCACGACCGGGATGCTCACCGCCGCCTTGATCTCCTTGAGGAGTTCGAGCTTGAGCTCCGGCTTCAGCCACTTGGGATAAATCCCGTGAGAGGTGCCGATGGCGACCGCGAGCGAGTCCACTCCGGTCAGTTCGATGAACCTTACGGCGTCCTCGGGAACGGTGTAGATGATGTCCTCGGTGCCGTCTTCGGCCTCCTCGTCCATCTTGCCGATGGTTCCCAGCTCGCCCTCAACCGAGAGACCCACCGGGTGTGCAACGTCGACGGCGGCCTTGGTGAGGGCAACGTTTTCGTCGAACGGCAGCATCGAGGCGTCGAGCATGAGCGAGGTGAAGCCGCTCTGGATGCCCAGCAACATCTGAGGGATGTTCGCGCCGTGGTCGAAGTGAATGGCCACCGGAACGTGGGACTTGTGCGCTCGTTCCCTGATCGCCAGGACCAACTCGACTCCCACGTGGTTGAGCTCGTCCGGGTGAATGGCGATGATCAGGGGGGAGTTCTTCTCCTCGCTGATATCGAACACCCCGCGGCACATCGCCCAGTCGCTGATGTTGAAGGCCGGGATGGCGAAGTTGTGCTTGTTGGCGACCTGGAGGAGGTCGTCACCGCTGAGCAGCATGGGTATTTCCTTTCATAGTGAAGTCGTGCGGAACCGCCACAGTGGCGGAAGTCAGGTCTTGACCGCGCCCGCGGTCATGCCACCAATGAAGTAGCGCTGGAAGAAGAGGAAGAGGATCAGCACGGGCACGGAGCCCAGCACGCTCATCGCCATCATTTCGCTCCACTGATAGGAGTGCTGGCCCATGAGGAGCTGGATGCCAATGGGGACGGTGCGCATGTCGTTCGTCTTGGTGAGGGTCAGCGCGAAGAGGTACTCATTCCACGCGATCATGAACGTGTAGACGCCCACCGAGACCATGCCGGGGATCGAAATGGGAACCAGGACGCGCCACAACGCCGTCAGGGGGCTGCCACCGTCGACCTTGACGGCCTCGTCGAGTTCACGAGGCAGCGTGTTGAAGTAGCCGGTCATCATGATGATCGCGTACGGCAAGGTGAACACCATGTAGGTGAGGATCAGTCCGGCGTACGTGTTGTACAGGCCCAGCCCCACCACGAGGCCGAAGTACGGGATCAGCAACGTGATCGGAGGCACCGCCTGCACGGAGATGACGATCACATTCAGCGGTCGCTTGAACGGGAACTCGAACCGACTGAACGCGTAGGCGGCGAGCACCGACACGATCAGCGTCAAGAACGTGACGGTCAGCGCGATGAAGTAGCTGTTGAAGAAGAACCTCAGCTTCTCGGAGTCCGTGAAGATCGACATGTAGGCGTCGAAAGAGAAGCTCTGGGTGATCAGCTTGGGCGGGTAGGCGAAGATCTCGGTGTTCGACTTGAACGAGTTCGAGAGCATCCACACCACCGGGAGCGCCGGGAAACCCGAGAAGACAAAGAGCGCGGCGATGAGCAGCGTCTTCTTGCGCCGGGTGGAGCGCCGCAGGTCGGCCAGCGTGGGCGCGGGTGTGGCCGATGCTCGGCCGTGAACAATCGCGGTCATGGCTCAGTCCCTCGCCTTCTGGTGACGTACGTAGAAGTAGGCGAGCACCATCGAGAGCACGAACACGATGACCGCACTTGCCGAGGCCACCGAGAACTCGTACCTGGAGAACGCAAGCTTGTAGGTGAAGGTGCTGACCATTTCCGTCGCATTGATGGGGCCACCGCCGGTGGTCATCCAGATGAGCGCGAACTGCTGCGTGGTCCAGATGAAGTCGAGCAGCGCCATCGAGATGATGATGGGGCGCAACTGAGGGATCGTGATGTGAATGAACTGCTTGATTGGGCCGGCGCGATCGATCCGCGCCGCCTCGTAAAGTTCGCGTGAGATTCCCTGCAAGCCCGCGAGCAGGCTGACCATGAAGAACGGGTAGCCGCACCAGATGTTGATGAAGGTCACCGCGGGCAGCGCGAGCGACGGATCGCTGAGCCACCCGATCTGCGTGTCGGTGAAGCCCAGTTCGGTGACGAAGAAGTTCACGATCCCGTTGGGGCTCAGAATCATGCGCCAGAGCACCGCGACGATCGCGATGGTGAACAGCCACGGCAGGATATAGATGGTGCGAAAGATCGCCTTGGCGTGCCGGCCGATCAGCGGCGAGTTCAGCATGAGGGCGAACCCCATGCCCAGCACGAAGTGGGCGATCACGCTGACTCCGGCAAAGACAACGGTGTTGCGAACGGCGATGAAGAACGCCGGGTCCGTCAGCACCTGCGCGTAATTGGAGAAGCCGACGAACGCGGAGTTCGGCGCGGTGATTACGCGGTCCAGGAACGAGTAGCCGATCACCATCACGATCGGGGTGATCATCAGGATGATCAGCAGAATCAGCGTCGGGGATAGGAAGCCGTAGGGGGTAAGTCGGCGTGACCACGACGGCTTGGTTGGCTTCCGTGCCGCGGACTCGGCGGT
>Ga0214472_10008884_pt1 | contig 10481 bp, 9 predicted proteins | sample RVTome_6_FD_207662 | JGI IMG/M metagenome (GOLD analysis project Ga0214472, IMG submission 207662) | Soil microbial communities from uranium-contaminated site in the Upper Colorado River Basin, Wyoming, United States - RVT140D175 | ecosystem: Environmental > Terrestrial > Soil > Contaminated >...
TAGCACATCTGTTTTCATCCAGAGCTTCGTTGCGCCTCCTTACAGGGAGCGGCCATGCGCGTCGTTGCGCCTCGCTCTGAATAAAAACAAACGCACTCTAAATCCCGCATCTTCAGGTATCTTGGGTTTAAATCGTCAGGAAATTAACGACTCAATATGAGTTTATGTATGGATATACAAAATGTTTCCGGATTTGATAATCTTCCTGAAAATGAATTAATTGTTAAATGGGCAGAACAGGCACTGGATGAACAACATAAAGATGCCGAAATTACACTTAGAGTGGTTGATATAAATGAAGGACTGGCACTTAATAAAGAATGGCGCGGAAGAGATTCGGCAACAAATGTTCTTTCTTTTCCTGTAGGAGAACCTGTTGAACATGCACCAAATTTATTAGGTGATATAGTTGTTTGTGCACCCATAGTTGAACAGGAAGCAAAAGAGCAAGGAAAAACTATCGATGCTCACTGGGCGCATTTAGTTATTCACGGTATTTTACATTTACAGGGCTATGATCATGAGTCTGACGAGGAAGCCAACGTGATGGAGTCAAAAGAAATTAAAATCTTGAAAGAAATTGGCTATACAAATCCTTATGAGACCGAATCAAAATAATGGCTGAAAAGAAAAAAATGAATTATGGAAAATGGTTAAAACGCTTCGCCAGTTTGTTTTCTCGCGAGCCTGAAGACCGTGACGCCTTAATAGAAATTTTAAGAAATTCTGAACATCGTAATCTTCTTGATCCGGACGCATTGTTAATGATTGAGGGTGCATTACATGTGTCTGAAATTCAGGTGCGTGACATTATGGTTCCGCGTGTACAAATGATTGTCATTGAAAACAATACTGAACCTGAAGATATACTCTCAGTCGTCGTAGAATCAGGGCATTCACGCTTTCCCGTTGTCGGTGAATCTAATGATGAAATTCTAGGTATTTTATTAGCTAAGGATTTATTAAATTATTATGCCAATCCTGATAATGATTTTGATATCAAAGACGTCATGCGAACAACGGTTTTTATTCCGGAAAGTAAACGACTCAATGTGTTGTTAAGAGAATTCCGAACCAGTCGTAATCATATGGCGATAGTCATTGATGAATACACCGGCGTTGCCGGTCTGGTTACAATCGAAGATGTGATTGAAGAGATTATTGGTGAAATTGAAGACGAACACGATTTTGAAGAAGATGAAGATAACATCAATCTTCATGAAAATAATCGTTATACGATTAAAGCATTAACACCAATTGAAGAGTTAAATGATTATTTTAATATGGAAATTAGCAATGATGAATACGACACGGTAGGCGGCCTCGTCATTAGTGTTTTTGGACATTTACCCAAACGCGGTGAAAGCATCGATTTTGAAGATTTTAATATAAAAGTGATACGCGCAGATAAACGACGTGTTCATCAATTACTCTTTACACGACTTGATAAAGAGCAACGTACTGAAGAAATAACCGCTGATGAAGAAGAATAACTTCGTCATTTCATAAACATAATCTGGCCTAATGCGCTTTTTATCAGAAAATAAATTTGCACGGAGATGTTGTGCAATTATTGCCGGCGCTATAGTCCCTTTTGCTTTTGCGCCATTTAATTTTTACTTTCTCAGTTTAATTTCTTTAACTGCCCTCTTTTATCTTTGGTCTGAAACCGAATCAAACCGTGAAAACTTTATTTTAGGTTACCTGTTTGGCTTTGCTATGTTTGGTGTTGGTGTTAGCTGGCTTCATATAAGTATTAATTTATTTGGCGGCATGAATATTGTTGGAGCATATTTCTTCACCTTTTTACTTATTGCTTTTATTTCACTCTATCCTGCTCTTTGCGGTTATCTCACTAATCGATTTTTTAAAGATTTTTATATTATTGCGTTACCCGCATTATGGTTAATCACTGAGTGGTGTCGCGGCTGGATATTAACCGGTTTTCCCTGGCTCAATATTGGCACGAGTCAAACCGATAGCTTACTTGCTAACTACGCGCCAATCATTGGTGACTACGGTATCAGTTTTATCATTTGCATTATTGCAGTTTCAATCAGCAGCCTGATCAGAGGCAATATGAAACAACGCATGATTAGTAGCGCTATTATTATGCTTATTGCGCTATCTGCATTTGTATTAAATGACATCGACTGGACACAGAAAAATGGAAAAAAACTGAGTGTCACATTAGTTCAAGGCGCGATACCTCAAAAAATAAAATGGAAATCAGAATATCGAGAAAAAACCTATGAAATTTACTCAAGCTTAAGCGAACCTTATTGGTCATCTGATCTTATTATTTGGCCGGAAACGGCAATACCTTCTTATTACCATTATGCTGATGATTTCATAAATCGTATTGCAGAAAAACAGCAGGGAACCGGAACGCTTTTTATGAGCGGCATTGTTAACAAAGATCAGCCTGCTAATAAATACTATAATAGTATTTTACTCATGGATGATAAGCACAGGTTTTATAATAAACACCATCTTGTTCCTTTTGGCGAATACCTGCCGTTAAAAGCATTACTTGATCGCATGTTACGTTTTTTACAAATTCCCATGTCTGATTTTTCGTCTGGAAATGTTAAACACAAGCTACTGGAAACAGACAAAGCTGTGTTTGGCATGAGTATTTGTTATGAAGATGCCTACGGCACTGAAATTAGACGTTCGCTGCCTGAGGCCAATATATTGATTAATGTCAGTAACGATGCCTGGTTTGGTGACTCTATGGCACCACATCAACATTTACAGATTGCGAGAATGCGTGCGATAGAAAACGGTCGTTATTTATTGCGCTCAACTAACACCGGTATTTCTGCTGTCATCGATAATAAAGGGAAAGTCATCGCCCGTTCGCCACAATTTGAACCACATGCCTTATACTCAAAAGCAGAGTTATTTATCGGAGAAACACCGTATAGCAAATATGGAAATTATTTAATTATAAGTTTAAGCTTTTTAATTTTATTATTAAGTTTTATTTTGCAGCGCAAAGCTAAAATTAAAAATCAATAGATTTTCTTGCCAGACTTATTTGTTCAAGACGTGCTTTTAATTCAGGTTCGTTTTCTGCCATAGACAACACATCTTTTCTGGTCAAACGTAATAATGTTGTCGGCTTGATCGTTTTGACATTTGCTGTTCTGACTTGCGCTTCTAACAAAGCCATTTCTCCAAAAAAGTCACCGTCTCTTAATTCAGCAATAGGCTGGTCTTCATGACCGTTCTTATAAATAGAAACAAGACCATGCGTAATAATATAAAGCGAGTCTCCTTTTTCCCCTTCACCAATTACCTGATCGCCTGATAGAAAGGTCATTGCTTTTGCACGCCTTGATAAACGTTCAAGCAAATCATTTGGTAAACCATTTAACAGTGGCACGGTACCTATCAAATCATGTGGCTTTAATTTTGGCGCAGGATCAGAAATTGGTTGCAATCCACTAATCGCTTCATGAATACGACGCTCTATATTAGTAAAAACCTTTGAGCCAATTTCGCCGTTATGCAGAGCTTCCTCCGCAAAAAAATCAGCCGCAACTAAAGCGACCTTGGCAAACAGACGTGTTTCAAAACGCAAGTAAAATTCCGGAAAATCTTCGGCAACTTTATCAAGACGTTCCTTGCGTCGCATTGAACGCTCTTTGTATTTTCTGATAATTTCTTCTTTAAGTTCAGAGCTAATGTCATCACTGTTATCAATATGCTCAATCACTTTTTCACAAATTAATATGCCGGCTATGTCGCGCTGCAAACTTTGCGAGAAACGAAGATATTGATATCGCGCTAACATACCGGTGGCAAAATCATGCTCTCGCAATTGTTTTATTAATGCATTTTCTAACCAGACAAACGGATTTTTCCTTGTTTCTTCTTCTGCTGAATAATTACTTCTTCCCTCTGTCGACCATGTTTCCCGATCACGTTGTAATGCGTTTTTTATATTCATGTACGTATAGTATTGCAGGAAACCAATATCATAGAGATATTTAAGTTCCTGTGTTTCTATACGCAAAGCCTCAATGTGTGCATGTCGTTCTTCAATAAAACTATCTGGATCACCATGCTCTATATTAAAAACCTGTGCTGTCTTTTTTTGAATTAATTGTTGTGTACTGCGGGAAATTAATTTCGCTTTATGGAATGATTCCAGTATTTCTTCTGCATGTTGTTGCGATTGAATCAAGCCATGTTTTAATTCTGCCACTTCTTCACCGGTAAATTTGTCGAAGCCCAGTTTTTTCATTAATGGCCTTATCGTGGGGGCATTAATTAGTAACGAAAATAAAACTACGCCCAGAGTTATATAAAGAATAGTTTCGCGGCCCGGCATATCGACAGGTATAGAAAGGACAATTGCGATTGCAAGACCACCTTTCAAACCACCCCACCACATGATATGTCGTTCACCCATAGATACATGCGGTAAATTGAACATCTTTGTCGTCGCGGGAACCATACTGTAAACGCCTGCTGCACGTGCGCCCAACACCAGTATAATGGCAATAAGAATGCTATCTATATGTGTATAAAGTTGAGATATATCGACCGATAAACCGACTAATAAGAATAAAAGGGAATTACAGATTAACGCTATCACATCCCATGTTTCATCAACAGTTTCCCGTTCATTCTGAGGTATACGACTTACACCTAAAATACCCAAAGCAATTGCAGCAGCAACAACTGCCATAACACCAGAAACATGCATAACATGTTCAGCAATGACAAAACTGCTGTATGCCAGGACGATAGACATTATAAGATAGGAACTCATGCCTGCGCGAATGCGATATAGTAATTCACTTAAAATAATTCCAATGACCGCGCCAACAAATAAACCGCCAAAAAATACTCTTAAAAACTCCAGTACCGCAAAGCCAGCATCTGAAATTCCAAATTGTTCTGTTACAGCCAAGCCAAGAATAATATTAAAAAAAACAATCGCCGTTGCATCATTTAACAATGATTCCCCTTCTACCAGAACGGTTAATCTTTGTGGCGCACCGAGTTCTTTAAATAAAGCAATGACAGCAACCGGATCAGTTGCCGAAATCAAGGCGCCGAATAACAACGCATGAAAAATATTAAAGTCCTGAATTGCCCAAAGACCTACGCCAATAAGGCCAGCAGAAATCAACATCGCCGGAACTGCTAATACCAATACCGGAATAATATCTTTCATCAACAATCGCGCATCAAGATTGATGGCCGACTCAAAGATCAATGCAGGAAGAAAGAGAAATAAAACCAGATCCGGTGTTAACTGGAATTTAAGTAATAGTTCAAACTCAGGGTAATTGCGTGCAAAGGAACCAAGTATGACGCCTAAAATCACCAGAAACACGGTATAAGGCACAGGAATATTTCGGCAAATCGACGCTGCAATCATTGCAATGGTCAAAAGACCCATCACAACTAAAATAAACTCTGATAAAGGTGCGGCTTCTGATATCGGCATAGCAATTCCCCTTACTATCTAATGTATATCAAGTTTCTTAAGCGTGCAAAGCCTCGTTACAGGAAGGTGCTATCTTTCTCGGAAAGATGGTCAAGAATAATGACTGCCGCTAAGCCGATAAACATCATAATCAAGGAATAGAGTATCTGGTTATTAAACCCGTCTGGCACATACGGGACAGATGAAATCAGTCTCTCCTTATGTCGTACCATTTCGTATACACGTGTTTGAAACGGCCAAATAACGTATAGCGAAGCGATTAATATACCGGTAATAAAAAGAACGGTTTGTTGATAATACGTTTTCAATAAATATGAAAGCACGCGACTAAATATAACAATGCCGGTCACGATTCCAAACATAAAGGGCAATATTATTGAAAAATCAAAATGGCCAATTGCATTAAATATGTAGGCATATTTTTTCATCATCAACAAAATAAATGAACCTGAAATACCAGGCAAAATCATGGCTGAAATGGCTATTGCGCCACAGAGAAAAATAAACCAACTCGCATCCGGTGTAGATGCTGGAACCAGCGTGACAACAAAAACGCCGAATAAAATACCTGACATTAGAAACAGAACTCGTTTTAATAATAAATTCATGCCCAAATGCCGAAATAATAAAACAATAGAGCCAAGTACTAATCCAAAAAACAAACCATAGATGATTTCAGGTTGGGTTCTAATTAAATTTGGTAACGAAATAATTCGAGTAAAAAATAATAACGCGGCAACAACACCTGTTCCTAAAGGAATTAAAAAACCAAAATGTGGCCGACTGATGATGCCTTTAATGTTTAACGACAAAATCATTCTTAGCCATTCACTATCGAATGATTTTATGGCATTAATTAATTGTGGATAAATACCAAGAATAAAAGCCATCGTACCACCACTGACACCGGGGACAACGTCCGCAGATCCAACACAGAAACCCTTTAAAACCAATGTGAAACGTGAAACGTGAAACGTATCTTGTAAAACACGTTTATTACTCACCTCTTTATCCCTTTTACTTTTCACTCTTCACTATTCACATGCTAAGGCTTACTTACTTAATTCATGAACGGCATTAATGAATGCTCCGGCATTTTCCGGATCAATATCTGGCGTAATACCATGACCAAGATTAAACACATGACCAGGCCCATGACCATAACTATCAAGGATAGCTTTCACTTCTTTTCTAATCACGTCAGGATTCGTTTTCAATATTGCCGGATCCATATTGCCTTGTAAGGCAACACGATCACCGATGTTTTCCCGAACCTGACCAATTTCCTGCATCCAATCAAGACCTACCGCATCACAACCGGTATTGGCAATATCTTCCAACCATAAGCCGGCACCTTTAGTAAATAAAATTACCGGTATTTTATTTCCTTCATATTCGCGTTCTAACCCATCAAGAATTTGTTGCATATACGCTAAAGAAAACTCTTTATACGCCGGTGTTGATAATACGCCACCCCAGGTATCAAAGATCTGAATCACCTGAGCACCTGCTCTTATTTGCGCATTTAAGTATAGCGTCACTGCTTTAGCTACATGATTTAGCAAAAGATGTAAGGTATCGGGTTCCTGATATAACATCGTTTTAATTTTACCAAAATCCTTACTCGAACCGCCTTCGATCATATACGTTGCTAAAGTCCATGGACTTCCGGCAAAGCCGATCAACGGCACAATTCCATCCAGTTCATTTCGTATTAAACGAACCGCATCCATAACATAGCGAAGATCATCTTCCGGATCAGGCATCGGCAGTTTTTTGATATCAGCAAGCGAAGTAACAGGCTTATCAAATTTTGGGCCAACAGACTCGACAAGTTTCAGACCTAAACCCATAGCATCTGGAATAGTTAAAATATCGGAAAATAATATCGCTGCATCTAATGGATAACGATCAAGCGGTTGCAAAGTCACTTCACATGCCAGATCCGGCGTCTGACATAAGGTGACAAAATCACCGGCCTTTTCACGTGTCGCACGATATTCAGGTAAGTATCGCCCCGCCTGCCGCATCATCCACACTGGTGTCATATCAACCGGTTTGCGTAATAACGCTCGAATCAAACGATCATTTTTTAATTTTGGAAGCATATAAACTAACTTTTTGTTTTTATTAAAGAAATGATACTAAAATACGGGATTTAATTCACTAAAATTAAGCCCCATAGATTAATACTGAGAGAAGTTTACCTGAAGTTTTGCTGCAAAGAAGTGATTTGCAACAAATTTACAACTTGCTTACACATATAGCCAAGATACTTGGAAATAGTTTATTTTTTCTTAATTTTACTTATCGCTTGCTCTATTGCTTTCCTGATTTTTACTAACTGTTTTTTCTCCCAATGTTCACCCGTAATCAACATCTTTTTAATTTTTTTCTCACTGATCTTCATTAATTCCTTTTCTCGTTTGAGCGCCGCATTCAGTTGTTCCTTGATTACAGCAGCTTCATCTTGAGCAGCTTTTTTTGCCAATTTTAATTCTTCATTAGCAACAAGCTTTGCCTGCTTGAGTGCGAGTTTAGTCGCAGCTAAATCTTCTTTAAGTCTTTCTGTTAAGGCATGACGACTTGCTGCCGCAATTTGTGCATTGGACACAGTTGTTTTCTTACGCGTCGTTTTTTTTCCAGCAACTGTTTTCTTCTTGGCTGTGGTTCTCTTTCTTGTCACAGGTTTCTTTTTAGTTACTTTGTTCTCTACCTCAACCATGATATTTACTCCTTTCACCCATAGCTTGAACGTAGTATAAAGATTAACAAGATAATTTCATTTGATCTATATCAATAGTAAATTTAAAAAACTCATATGAAACGATGAAATCTCACAACAATATATCAGGAGGATTCAAATGATTGTCCCAGTTAGTGAACTCATTGCTGCCGCAAAATCTCAATGCAATTGTATTGATCCACTAGCAGCAAAATTGCTTTATGACAGACATGATGATGCCGTCATTCTAGATGTTCGTGAACCTACAGAAGCCAATGAATCAAGTTTAATAGACGCCACCAATATTCCGCGTGGATTGTTAGAAATGAAAATTTCCAGTATCTGTGAGAATCCGGATACGCTTATATTAGTTCATTGCGCCGCAGGTGGACGCGCTTCTTTATCGGCATCAACGCTACAGATGCTAGGCTATTCCAATGTCCATGTTATTGATGCCAACTACGATGATATAAAACATGTATTTGGTTAATCTTTTATTTAAATGATTTCTGTTTTCAATTTACATTATTGGTGGTTCATCTGGCGAGTTAGTATCCGTTAGAGGATCCATTATTTGTTGAAACTGCTCTACTTTATCAGCAACAGATTCAGCACTTCTAAATTTCGCGATATGGAATAAAGCTTCGCCTTCATTCACCAGAGGAAGGTTAAGACGCCCAATAATAATTCCATCTATCGGCGATAATATTTCTTCTTCAACTTCACCAAACGGATCAGATACAAAGCCAAGAAGCTCATTCAATTCAACTCTTGAACCGAGTGGTTTAAGTACTCTTAAAATTCCACTTTTAGGCGCACGCACCCATAAACTGGAACGGGCAAGAATAGGTTCAGCCAGTCTACGTTTATTTTTTAATGCGGGTAACATTTCCAGACTACGCATAACAGAAATAATGCCTCTTACACCAGCACGTATAGAGACTTCATCAAAGCGCAAGGCTTCACCTGCTTCGTAAACAATAACCGATGTACCTAATTTCTCTGCCGCTTCACGCAACGAACCTTCTACAATAGAAGTATTTAAAATCACAGGAGAAGTAAATGCACGCGCCATTTGTTCCGTTTGGTCATCATCTAATACGGCTCTTACGTGCGGCAGGTTTTCTCGATGAATCGCACCTGTATGTAAATCGATCCCATGTGTGCATTTGGAAACAATTTCATTTAAAAAAAGATGAGCCATTCTGCCCGCCATAGAACCTTTTTCTGAGCCCGGGAAAGAACGGTTTAAGTCGCGTCTATCGGGTAAATAACGCGTTTGATCGATAAAACCATAAATATTAACCACCGGAATAGCCATCAAGGTGCCTTTCAGTTTACCAATCGATTTGTTTTTCAACACACGGCGAATGATCTCGACCCCATTAATTTCATCACCGTGTATCGCAGCAGATAAAAATAATGTAGGTCCATTCCTTTTACCATGAATGACGTGAACAGGCAGTTCAATATCGGTATGCGTGTAAAGACTGGGCACAGGTAATTCAAGTGTCTGTCGTTCACCTGCGTTAACGGACGTATTACAAATTGTTATTGGTTCACGCAATTATTTATGTCCGCCTTTAGTCCCCGTCTTGCCTTTTTTGGCTGTTTTTTCAATAAATCGAATCACATCACCGGCAATATCCTTACCTGTTGCCTTTTCAATTCCTTCAAGACCGGGAGAGGAATTCACTTCCATTACAACCGGTCCATTTTCCGAACGTAATATGTCAACACCACAGACATTGAGTCCCATGGTATTCGCCGCACGCAATGCAGTTTTGCGTTCTTCCGCTGTTATAGTAACCAGTGATGCCGAACCACCACGATGAATATTGGAGCGAAACTCACCTTCCGCGCCCTGACGTTTCATTGCCGCGACCACTTTTTCACCGACAACAAAACAACGTATATCGGCACCACCCGCTTCCTTAATATATTGCTGAACCAGGACACTCGCATTTAATCCAAGGAAAGATTCAATTACACTTTTAGCCGCACTTCTCGTTTCCGCCAAAACCACACCGATACCTTGTGTGCCTTGTAATAGCTTGATAACAAGCGGGGCACCGCCAACCATTTTGATCAAGTCATCAATATCATCCGGCTTATTGGCAAAACCGCTAATAGGTAAACCAATGCCTTTGCGTGATAATAGCTGTAACGAACGCAGCTTATCTCTTGATCGGGAAATCGCAACCGATTCATTTAACGGATAAACCCCCATCATTTCAAATTGCCTGACAACGGCAGTACCATAAAAAGTCACTGAGGCACCTATTC
>Ga0214472_10008885_pt1 | contig 10481 bp, 8 predicted proteins | sample RVTome_6_FD_207662 | JGI IMG/M metagenome (GOLD analysis project Ga0214472, IMG submission 207662) | Soil microbial communities from uranium-contaminated site in the Upper Colorado River Basin, Wyoming, United States - RVT140D175 | ecosystem: Environmental > Terrestrial > Soil > Contaminated >...
CGTCTCGCGCCACTCGTAGTCGAGCGGCACCGGCCGCACCGCCGAGGAAACGCGGGCGACGGCGCGCCCGGTCGCCGCCGCGAGCTTGCGGCCGATCGCGGTCATGTCGCCGAGCGTCGCCGACATGAGGAGGAAGCGCGTCCCGGGCAGCGTCACCAGCGGCACCTGCCACGCCCAGCCGCGCTCGGGATCCGAGTAGTAGTGGAACTCGTCCATCACCACCTCGGGCGCGTCGAGGAGCGGACCCGAGCGCAGCGCCATGTTGGCGAGCACCTCGGCGGTGCAGCAGAGGACCGCCGCCTCGGGATTGATCGACGCGTCGCCGGTCATCATCCCCACGCGCTCGGCGCCGAGCTCGTCGCAGAGCGCGAAGAACTTCTCCGAGGCGAGCGCCTTGATCGGGCTCGTGTAGTACGACGTCCGCCCTTCGGCCATGGCCTTGAAGTGGAGCCCCAGCGCGACGAGCGACTTGCCCGAGCCGGTCGGCGTCGAAAGCACGACGTGCTTGCCGGCCCACAGCTCGAGCAGCGCCTCCTCCTGCGCCGGATAGAGCTCGAAGCCGGCCTGCGCGCACCAGTCGAGGAAGCGGGTCAGGAGCTCGTCGGAGGCGACCGGGCCGGCGGGGAGATAGGACGACAGCGCTCGACGCTCGGCCACGCGCGGCATTGTGGCACGCGGCCGCCGCCGACCGCCGGTCGGCGCGCCGCGCCGACGCCCGCGTGTGCTACGTTTTCGCCTTCCATCGGGATGCGCCGCCTGCCGCGCGCGGCGCGAGAGGAGAGAGAGACGATGCGAAGCGAATCGACGCCGCTGATCCTCTGTGCCGCGCTGCTCGTCGCCGCGCCCGCGGCGCGCGCCGACGACACGAAACCCGCCGAGAAGGCGGAGGCCGAGAAGCCGGAGCCGAAATCTTCGCTCACCCGGCACACGGTGCGCATCGACGGCACGGCGGTCGACTACACGGCGACCGTCGGCTGGCTCATCCTCGACGACGCCGAGGGCAAGCCGCGCGCCCGCTTCGGCTACACGGCGTACACGCGGAACGGCGTCGCCGACCTCGCCAAGCGCCCGGTGCTCTTCGCCTTCAACGGCGGCCCCGGCTCGTCGTCGATCTGGCTGCACATGGGCATCCTCGGCCCGCGCCGCGCCGTGGTGAACGACCCCGGCTTCGCGCCGCCGCCGCCGGCGGAGCTGGTCGACAACGCCTACAGCGTCCTCGACGTCACCGACATCGTGATGATCGATCCGGTCGGCACCGGCTTCTCGAAGCCGCTCGGCGAGGCCAAGGGGGCGGACTTCTGGGGCGTCGACCCCGACATCGAGTCGGTCGGCGCCTTCATCCGCAAGTACGTCACCGTCAACGGGCGCTGGGCGTCGCCGAAATACATCCTCGGCGAGAGCTACGGCGGCATCCGCTCGGCCGGGCTCGTCTGGCACCTGCAGAGCAAGCACGGAATGAACTTCAACGGCCTGGTGCTGGTGTCGCCGTTTCTCGACATGGGCTCGGGCGTCGACGGCGCCGAGATCGATCTGCCGCACGTGCTCTACCTGCCGACCCTCGCCGCCACCGCCTGGTACCACGGCGCGCTCGCCGAGAAGCCCGCCAGCCTGGCGGCGTTCGTCGACGAGGTGGCGCGCTTCGCCTACGACGAGTACGCCCCGGCGCTGCTCGCGGGCTACACGATCGACGCGGAGCGAAAGCAGCGCGTCGCGGCGAAGCTCGCCGCCTACACCGGGACGCGCCCCGAGTACTGGCTGGAGGCCGACCTGCGCGTCAGCCATCCGCAGTTCCTGCAGGAGCTCAAGCGCACCGAGCGCCTGATCGCCGGCCGCATCGACTCGCGCTTCATCGGCCCCTCGGTCAACCCGCTCTCCGAGACGATGGACTACGACCCGTTCTTCCCCGCCATCGGGCCGGCGTTCACGGCGGCGTTTTTCGACTACCTGCACCGCGAGCTCGACTTCGGCGACGACGAGAGGTACGTCGTCTCCAACTTCGGCGTCGACTGGAAGTGGGACCACCGCCCGCCCGACGCGCGCGATTGGGAAGTGCCGTGGGCCAACCTGCGCCCCGACCTCGCGCACGCGATGACGATGAACCCGGGATTGCACGTGCTGGTGCAGCAGGGCTACTACGACCTGGCGACGCCCTACCTCGCCACCCGCCACGACCTCGAGCACCTCGACATCGCGCCCGCGGCGCGCCAGCGGATCCGCCTCGAGCTCTACGAGGCCGGCCACATGATGTACCTGCACGAGCCCTCGCTGCGCAAGTATCGCGACGACCTGGCAAGCTTCGTCCGCGCCACCGACCGGCTGTGACGAGGACTGTGCGCGCGGAGATCCGCTTCGTCGGCGGCTATCGCTACCCGGAGCGCGGTGAGGACGCGGCGTGAGCAGGCGGCAACGCGCGGGACTGTCGGCAGCACGCTGGGCGGAGTTCGACTTCACGCAGCAGATCCTGATGATCGCCAACGAGCTCCACCGCGCCACGAAGCTCGTCAGCGAAGCCGACCGCCAACGTCGCCGCAGCTCGCTCGAACGGGTCTACGCCCTCGTCGATCTCACCCTCGCCGCGAGCTCCTCGCCGTCCCGCCGCCGCGAGCTGCTGCGCTGGCGCGAGATGCTGGGCGACTCCTACCTGGACGTGACGGTCTCGCCAAAGGGCGACCGAGCATTGCTCAGGACGCTGTTGCAGCTCAGCCCCACTGCCGCCGGGCAAATTCCGTTCGTCGCCCCGTGAGCGGCGCTTCGTCTACTTGACCAGCAGCACCGGGCAGCGGGCGAGGATGGCGATCTTGTAGCTGATCGTCATCCAGTCGTGGCCCGGCTGGTCGGGGTCGACGCGGTGCGAGGAGAGGACAATGACGTCGATTCTCTCGTGCTCGGCGTAGTCGGTGATCGCCCGCGCGCGGTGGCCGAGGACGATGGCCGAGCGCTGCGAGAAGTCGCCTTCGCCCAGCGCCGCCAGGCTCGCCGCCATCTTCTCCTCCGCCTTGGCCTCGAGCCGGCGGTAGAAGCCCGCGAGGTCGGCGTCGATCTCGTCCTCGAGCGTCTCGACGACGTGCACGAGCGTGATCTCGCCCGAGGTCAGTGCCGCGAGCTCGCGCGCCTGCCGCAGCGCGCGCTCGTTCTTGGGCGTGAAGTCGACCGGAACGAGGATCTTGCGGAACATGCTCCGAGGCTAGAGCGGCGCGGCCGCCGCCGCGCCACCCCCGCGGGCGGCCCGCGCGCTCAGCTCGCGGCGACGATCGCGGGGCGTGCGGGACGCCCCATCGCCCGCAGGTACTCGCGGTCGAAGGCGGCGAGCTGGCTCTCGAGCTCGGAGTACGGTCCCGGGACGTACGCCGCCGAGGTCACCCCCCGGTGGGTGTTGGCGCAGAGCTCCCAGTCCTGGCGGTTGGTCAGATCCCAGAACTCGATCGCCGGCTGCGGATCGAAGCCCGGCGCGGCCACCGCCTCGGGATGGAAGTACCAGTCGCAGACGATGCGCGTCGCGACGCGGGAGAGCGGCACGGCGCGATGGACGAGCACGTAGTCGGGGTGCAGCGAGAGGAACATCGACGGGAAGAGCGTGTAGTACAAGACTTGTCCGCGGTCGGCCTCGTCGAGCCCGGGCAGGAGCGGCGCGCAGCGCTCGCCGCCCATCGTCATCGAACCGTCGGCGTCAGTCATCCACATCGGCCCGCCGAGCACGGCGCCCTCGGCGAGATCGTTCGCGGTGTTCTTGTACGGCGTCAGCCTGTTCAGATGCGGGTGCGCGTTCGGGCAGTGGTAGCACTCGTTGTAGTTGTGGAAGAAGAGCTTCCAGTTGGCCGCGACCTCGTAGTGCGTCCGGTGCACGCGCGCGAGCTCGCGCAGCCGCCAGCGCTCGACCCGGCCGGCGAGCGGCTCGACCGCGCTCTCGATCGGACCGGGCGCCTCGCCGAGGTGGACGAAGACGAGGCCCTCCCACTCGGCGACGGCGCACGGCCGCAGGCCGTGCTCGGCGCGCTCGAAGCCGGCGACGCCCTGCATGTTGGGGGCGGCGCGCAGGGCGCCGTCGAGCCCGTAGGTCCAGGCGTGGTACGGGCACTGGATCGCCCGGCCGAGCTCGCCCTGCGCCTCGTCGCAGAGCCGGCTGCCGCGGTGACGGCAGAGGTTGTGATGGGCGCGCACGACGCCGTCGTCGCCGCGCACGATGATCACGCTCTCGCCGCCGAGCTCGAAGAGAAAATAGCTGCCCGGCGCCGCCAGCTGCGCCACATGCCCGGCGGCGAGCCAGTGGCGGCGGAAGATCCGCTCGCCCTCCTCGCGGAAGATCTCCTCGGAGGTGAAGGACTCGCCGCTCAGCGTGCGCTGGCCGTGCGCGGTGCGTTCGCTCATCGTCGTCTCCTGCGGGTCTCGATGGGGCGTCGCGAGCCGCGTCGCCGTCGCGCGATGCTATGCTGATTGCCACTCCGAGACACAATCCGCGCGCATGCCGATTCCCTCCCCCTTCCACGAGCGCACGCGGCATCTGTGCACGAGCTATCGCTGGAAGGACTGGTCGGGCTACGCCGCCGTCTGCAGTTTCGACACGACGCACGACCGCGAGTACTTCGCCTTCCGCGAATCGGCGGGGCTGCTCGACGTCTCGCCGCTCTACAAGTACGAGGTGCGCGGGCCGGACGCCGTCCGGCTCCTTTCGCGCATGATGGTGCGCGACGTCGCCAAGCTCGCCGTCGGCCGCGTCGGCTACAGCTGCTGGTGCGACGACGCCGGCAAGGTGATCGACGACGGCACCATTGCGCGCCTCGACGAGGATCATTTTCGCGTCACCGCCGCCGACCCGACGCTGCACTGGCTGCAGACGCTCGCCCGCGGCCTGCGCGTCACCCTCGAGGATTCCTCGGCGCGGCTCGCCGCGCTGGCGCTCCAGGGGCCGACCTCGCGCGACGTGCTGCGGGCGGCGAGCGACGCCGACCTCGACGCCCTCCGCTTCTTCGGCGTCGTCACGGCGCGGATCGACGGCCTCGACGTCTGGATCAGCCGCACCGGCTACACGGGAGATCTCGGCTACGAGGTGTGGGTCGAGCGCGGCGGCGCGCTGCGCCTGTGGGACGCGCTGGTGTCGGCGGGCGCGCCGCACGGCATCACTCCCGCCGGGCTCGACGCTCTCGACATGGCGCGCATCGAGGCCGGCTTCGTGCTGCTCGGCGTCGACTACTTCAGCGCCCCCAAGGTCGTGCTCGAGGCGAGAAAGTCGACGCCCTACGAGCTCGGCCTCGGCTGGACGGTGCATCTCGACCGCGGACCGTTCGTCGGCCGCGACGCCCTCGCCGCCGAGAAGGCGCGCGGCTCGGCCTGGGCGCTCGTCGGCCTCGAGGTGTCGTGGGAGGCGCTCGAGGCGCTCTACGAGAGCTACTCGCTGCCCCCCAACCTGCCGCCGCGCGCGAGCCGCGAGGGGCTGCCCGCCTATGCCGACGAGCGCCAGGTGGGCAAGGTGACGAGCCACACCTGGTCGCCGATTCTCAAGAAGTACATCGCTCTCGCTTCGGTGGAGGCGGCGTACGCCGAGGCCGGCTCCGTCCTCGAGATGGAGCACACCGTCGAGTTCGAGCGCCGGCGGGTGCCGGCGACGGTGGTCGAGACGCCGTTCTTCGACCCCGAGAGGAAGCGCAAGCCGTGACGAAGCGCTACGACGCTGTGGTGGTCGGCGCCGGCCACAACGGTCTGGTCTGCGCCGCCTACCTCGCCAAGGCGGGGCGCAAGGTGCTCGTCGTCGAGCGCCGCCACGTCGTCGGCGGCGCGACGACCACCGAGGAGATCTACCCCGGCTTCAAGTACTCCTGCTGCTCGTACGTCGTGAGCCTGCTCCGGCCGTGGATCATCCGCGACCTCGAGCTGCCGCGCTACGGCTACGAGGTGCTGCCGCTCGAGGAGACGTTCACGCCGTACCCCGACGGGCGGTACCTGCTGCGCGACTCCGACCCCGAGCGCTCGAAGCGCTCGATCGCCCAGTTCTCGAAGCACGACGCCGAGGTCTACAAGCAGTTCGGCCAGAAGATGGCCGAGCTCGGCCGCCTGGTGAAGCCGATGATCGACGGCCCGGCGCCGAATCCGGTGTCGCGCTCGCCGTTCGAGCTCGCGCGCCTGACCAAGTTCGCCAAGCACCTGCGTGGCCAGGGCGAGGAGTGGCTCGTCGGCAATCTCAAGATGATGACGATGTCGGCGGTCGACTTCCTCTCCGAGTGGTTCGAGAGCGAGCGGCTGATCGCGCCGATGTCGGTGTCGGGGATCATCGGCACCTTTCTCGGCGTGCGCTCACCGGGAACCGCCTACGTTCTCCTCCACCACTACATGGGCGACATCGACGGCTCGTATCGCGCCTGGGGCCTGCCCAAGGGCGGCACCGGCGCCATCGCCGACGCGATCGCCCGCTCGGCCGAGGCGCTGGGGGTCGAGATCCGCACCGAAGCGCCGGTGGACCAGCTGCTGATGAAAGGCGGCAAGGCGACCGGCGTCGTGCTCGAGAGCGGCGAGGAGATCCGCGCCAAGGCGGTGATCTCGGGCGTCGATCCGCATCGCACGTTCTTGAAACTGGTCGGCAAGGAGCACCTCGACCCCGAGTTCGCCCGCCAGATCGAACGCTTCAAGCTGCGCGGCTCCTCGGGCAAGGTCAACCTGGCGCTCGACGCGCTGCCCGAGTTCGCCTGCCTGCCCGGCACGGGGCCGCACCTGCGGGGCGACATCACCATCGCGCCGTCGATCGAGTACCTCGAGCGCGCCTACGACGACGCCAAGTACGGCCGTTTCTCGCAGCAGCCGTTCATGGACATCGTCATCCCGTCGCTGACCGACCCGACGGTGGCGCCGCCCGGCAAGCACGTGATGTCGATCTTCGTCCAGTACGCGCCGTACCGGCTCGCCGAGGGCCCCGAGGCGTGGCCGAGCCGGCGCGAGGCGTTCGGCGACGCCGTCGTCGACACCCTCTGCGAGTACCTGCCGAACCTGAAGGAGCGCATCCTCCACCGCCAGGTACTGACGCCCTGGGACTTGGAGCAGGTCTACGGTTTGACCGAGGGGAACATCTTCCACGGCGAGCTGTCGCTCGAGCAGCTCGCCTTCCTGCGGCCCGTGGCGGGCTGGAGCCGCTACCGGACGCCGATCCGCCGCCTCTGGATGTGCGCCTCGGGCACCCATCCCGGCGGCGGCATCATGGGTGCGCCGGGTGCGCTCTGCGCGCGCGCCATGCTCGCCGCGCGCGCGGTCTGAGGACGCCGACTTTGAGCTACGACGTCGCCATCGTCGGAGGCGGGCCGAACGGTCTCGCCGCCGCCGCGCGCCTCGCCGCCGCCGGGCGCAGCGTCATCGTCCTCGAGCGCCGCGCGGCGTTCGGCGGGCTCTCGGCGGCGATCGAGTTCCATCCCGGCTACCGGGCGCCGGGCATCCTCTTCGACGAGGGGCTCGTCTCGCCGGCGGTCGCCGAGCGGCTCGGCCTCGCGGCGCACGGGCTCACCTTCACCGAGCCGGCGCCGGTCTACCTCGCCGAGGAGGGGGGCCGCGGCATCCTCCTCGACCGCGACCCGGCGCGCGCGGCGGGCGAGCTCGACGCCGACGCCGAGGCGTACAGCGCCTATCGCGCCTTCTTCGCTCGCCTGGCGCCGCTCGTCGAGCAGATCGTGACCTCGCCGCCGCCGTCCCTCACGCCCGCCGCGCTCGGCGACTACCGCGAGCTCGCGCGGCTCGCGCTCGGCGCCTGGAAGCTCGGGCGCCGGGAGCTGCTCGAGCTCCTGCGCGTGGCTCCGATGTGCGTCGCCGACTTCCTGAACGAGCGCTTCCGCTCGCCGCTCCTCGTCGCGGGGCTGGCGGCGCCGGCGGTGGCCGCCACCTGGGCCGGGCCGTGGTCGGCGGGCACCAACACCAACCTGATCCTGCACGAGGCGGCGCCGGGACGGCCGGTGGCCGGCGGCCCGCCGGCGCTCGTCGCCGCGCTCGAGCGCGCTGCCCGCGCCGCCGGCGCCGAGCTGCGCAGTGGAGCGGAGGTCGCGCGCATCCGGCTCGACGGCGGCCGCGCCGCCGGCGTCGAGCTCGCCGGCGGCGAGCGCCTCGACGCCGCGCACGTCGTCGCCACCAGCGACCCGAAGCGGGCGTTCCTCGATCTCGTCGAGCCCGGTGCGCTGCCGATCGGCATCGAGAACGAGTTCCGCCGCATCCGCATGCGCGGCACGGCGGCGAAGGTCCACCTCGCGCTCTCCGGAGAGCTCGAGATCGCGGCGCGCCGCGGCGAGCGCTTCGCAGCGATCCGCGTCGGCGGCGGCCACGTCGACGAGCTCGAACGCGCCTTCGACGCCGTCAAGTACCGGCAGATCTCGCCGCGGCCGCACCTCGAGATCCGCGTGCCGACCGTCCACGACGCGAGCCTGGCGCCGAGCGGTCACCACGTCGTCTCGATCCTCGTCTCGTACGCGCCGGTCGATCTCGCGGGCGGCTGGGACGGTCGCCGCAACGCCGAGCTCCTCGACGCCGTGCTCGAACGCCTGGCGCCGCTCGCGCCGCGGCTCGCCTCCCGCATCGTGGCGGCGCAGGTCCTCTCCCCCGCCGATCTCGCGCGCGAGTTCGCGCTCACCGGCGGCCAGCTCCACCACGGCGAGCCGGCGCTCGACCAGATGCTGGTGATGCGCCCGACGCCGAGCGCGGCGAGGTATCGGACCCCCGTGCCCGGCTTGTGGCTCGGCGGCAGCGGCAGCCACGGCGGCGGCGGCGTCAACCCGGCGCCCGGCCTGCTCGCCGCCGAAGCGCTTCTCGCCGCCCCGCGCGCGCGATGAGCGCGCCCCCGCCGCGCGATCCCGCGGACTCCCTCGATTTCCTCGCCATGGCGCACTACGCCGTCGGCGCGCTGTGGGCGATGCTCTCGCTCGTCCCCGTCTCCTGGGTCCTCGTCGCCCACGAGCTGGCGCAGGCGAGCAGCCTGCAGCCGCCCGGCCAGCCGTCCGCGCTCGCGACGGCGGCGGCCGTCGGCTTCGTCCTCGTCGGCTTCCTCGGCGCGGCGCTCGCGGTCTGGGGCGGCCGCTGCCTCGCCACGCGCCGGCGGCTCGGCGTCGCGCGCGCCGCGGCGCTCGGGCTCTGCCTCTTCGTGCCGATCGGCACCGTGCTCGGCGCCCTCACCTGGACCTTCCTCCGGCGCGCCGAAATCCGCGACCGCTTCGCCGGCTGAGAGCCCGCGAGCGCGGCACGCCGCCGCTCAACCGGCGAGTGGCAGCGTCGGCAGGAAGCGCGGCGGCCGGCGGGCGCCGGTCGCGCGCTCGAAGGCGTCGCCGTAGGCGAGGAGCCGGGCCTCGCTCCACGCCGGGCCGAGCCATGACAGCCCCCACGGCAGGCCGTGCACGAAGCCGGCCGGCACCGTGAGGTGCGGATAGCCCGCGACCGCCGCCGGTCCGGTGATCGAGCCGCCGTAGGCATCGCCGTTGACCCAGTCGACGAGGAAGGCGGGTCCGGTCGTCGGGCTCACCAGCGCGTCGAGCGGCTTCTCGCCGCCGAAGAGCGGGTCGAGCAGCTCGTCGCGCGCGAGGCGCCGGCAGTTGGCGAGCGCCTCCTCGTACTTGCGATCGGTGAGCGGCCCCTTCGCCTCGGCCTCCTCGAAGCTGTCCTGCCCGAACCACGGCATCTCGAGCTCGGCGTGCAGGCGATTCCACTCGATGAGCTCGGCGAGGGTGCGGGGTTGATCGCCATCGGGCAGTCCGGCGAGGTAGAGGTTGAGGTCGTGCTTGAGCTCGTAGAGCAGCACCTCCCACTCCGCCTGCCCGAGCTCGCGCCGGTGCGGCAGCTCGACCGGATCGACGAGCTCGGCGCCGAGCTCGCGCAGCGCATCGAGGACGGCGGGGAACTGACGGGTGATCTCCTCGTGCCAGCCGAAGTAGTCGCGCACGATGCCGAGCCGCGCGCCGCGCAGGGCGTCCGGACCGAAGCTGCGCCGGTAGTCGCCCTCGCGACGATCGGCGCTCGCCGCCGTCGCCGGGTCGCGCAGGTCGGTGCCGGTCATGGCGCCGAGAAGGATTGCCACGTCGTCGACGCTGCGCGCCATCGGCCCGGCGGTGTCCTGGCTGTGCGCGATCGGGACGATGCCAATGCGCGAAACCAGACCGACGGTCGGCTTCAAGCCGGCGATGCCGCACATTGCCGCCGGACAGATCACCGAGCCGTCGGTCTCGGTGCCGACGGCGGCGGCGGCGAGGCTCGTCGACGGCGCCACGCCCGAGCCCGAGGACGAACCGCAGGGATTGCGGTCGAGCGCGTAGGGGTTGCGCACCTGGCCGCCGCGGCCGCTCCAGCCCGAGGTCGAATGCGAGGAGCGGATGTTCGCCCACTCCGAGAGGTTCGTCTTGGCGAGCAACACCGCGCCCGCCTCGCGCAGCCGCTCGACGACGTGCGCGTCGCGCGCCGCGATCGACTCGGCGAGCGCCAGCGAGCCGGCGGTGGTGCGCATGCGGTCGCCGGTGTCGATGTTGTCCTTGACCACG
>Ga0214472_10008887_pt1 | contig 10479 bp, 10 predicted proteins | sample RVTome_6_FD_207662 | JGI IMG/M metagenome (GOLD analysis project Ga0214472, IMG submission 207662) | Soil microbial communities from uranium-contaminated site in the Upper Colorado River Basin, Wyoming, United States - RVT140D175 | ecosystem: Environmental > Terrestrial > Soil > Contaminated >...
GCGCACGGTTCCAGCCTGCTCGGCGGCGCGCAATCCTCGCTGGAGGCCCTGTCGGAGGCGGACGGCGCCTGCCTGCCGCAGTTGAGCGCGGTCGCCCGGCGACTGCGCGCGCTGTCGGAGCACGACGCACACCTGAAGGCGATCGTCGAGATGCTCGAGTCGGCCGAGGCGCAGGCGGCCGAGGCGGCGCGCGGCCTGCGCGACTACGCTTCGCGCGTGGATCTCGACCCGGAGGCGCTGCGGGAGGTGGAGCAGCGCATCGAGGCGCTGCATGCGGCGGGGCGCAAGTACCGCGTCAAGCCCGCCGGGCTGCCGGCGCTGGAGAAGGAACTCGCGCTGCGCTATCGGGAACTGGAACTCGCGGCGAGTCCCGAAGCGCTGCGGCGCGAAGTGGCAGCCGCCGAGGCGAGCTACGGCGCGGCGGCGAAGAATCTCTCGGCCAAGCGCAAGGGCGCGGCGCAGGCCCTGTCCAAGTCAGTTACCGAACGCATGCAGCAGCTGGCGATGAAGGGCGGGCGCTTTTCGGTCGCGCTGCGCGCGCTCGAGGCGCCCACCGCGGCAGGCATGGAAGAGGTCGAATTCGAGGTGTCGTCGCACCCGAGCCTGCCGCTGCGGCCGCTCGCGAAAGTCGCCTCGGGCGGGGAGCTGTCCCGGGTTAGCCTGGCAATCCAGCTGGTCACGGCCAAGGCCTCGCCGGTCGCCACCCTGGTGTTCGACGAGGTGGACGCCGGAATCGGCGGCGCCGTGGCGGAAACGGTGGGCCGCGCGCTGAGAAAGCTCGGCAAGGACCGGCAGGTGCTGTGCGTGACCCACCTGCCGCAGGTGGCCGCGCAGGGCGACGAGCAGTGGACAGTGGTGCGCTCGGACGCGCGCGGCAAGGTCTGGGTCGGCGCCGCGCGGCTGGATCGCGCGGCGCGCGTCGAAGAGCTGGCGCGCATGCTCGGCGGCGCCGAGATCACCGCCACCACGCGCAAGCACGCGGCGGAGCTGCTGGACGCGGGCTAGACGCGCGCGTCCTTGCGGTTGGGGCAGTCCTGCTTGGTGCAATCGGCGTACAGGGCGAGCGAGTGGCCGTGCAGCTCGAAGCCGCGCTTGCGCGCCACTTCGCTCTGGCGCTGCTCGATCTCGGCGTCGTAGAACTCCTCGACGCGCCCGCACTGCAGGCACACCAGGTGGTCGTGGTGCCCGCCCTGGTTCAGCTCGAACACCGCCTTGCCGGTCTCGAAGTGCTGGCGCGACAAGAGCCCGGCCTGCTCGAACTGCGTCAGCACGCGATACACGGTGGCGAGTCCGATGTCGATGCCCTCGGCCATCAGGCTGCGGTACACGTCCTCCGCCGACAAATGGCGCACCTTGCTGGTCTCGAACAACTCCAGCACCTTGCGCCGGGGCAGCGTGGCCTTGAGGCCGATGTCCTTCAGGCTTTGCGCCGAGCTCATCGATTATCATTATAGGCTGATGTTTCGCGCGCTCATCGTGCTCCTCGCGCTGCAGCTGGCCGGCTGCGGCTGGCTCGCGCCCTATCGCATCGACATCCAGCAGGGCAACTTCGTGTCGCAGGAGATGGTGGCGCAGTTGAAGCGCGGCATGACGAAGGAGCAGGTGCGCTTCGTGCTCGGCACGCCGCTGGTCACGGACATCTTTCACGCCGAGCGCTGGGACTACGTGTACCTGCTCGACCGGCCGGGCCAGCCGCGCGTGCAGCGGCGACTGGCCGTGTTCTTCGCAGGCGACAGGCTCTCGCGCCTCGAGGGCGACGTCGTGGCCGCGGCGGGCGCCGCGGAGCCGGCGCGATGAAGGTCGCGATCGCCGGTGCGGGCGGGCGCATGGGGCGCGTGCTGATCGACGCGGTGCTCGCGGACCGTGAGCTCGAGCTGGCCGCGGCGCTCGACGCCGCCGGCAGCCCGGCGCTGGGCCAGCCGGCGGGCAGCCTGACAATCGGCTCGGATCTCGGCGCGCTGGCCGGGGCCGACGTGCTGATCGATTTCACGCGCCCCGAAGGCACGCTCGCGCATCTCGAGGCCTGCCGGCTGCACGGCAAGCCCATGGTCATCGGCACCACCGGCTTCAGCGCGGCGCAGACCCAGCGCATCGCCGAGGGCGCGCGCCGCCTGCCGATCGTCCTGTCGCCCAATTTCGCCATCGGCGTGAACGTGGTGTTCCGCCTGGCGCAGTCCGCGGCGGCCGCGCTGGGCGATGCCTACGACGTGGAGATCGTCGAGGCGCACCACCGCCACAAGGTCGACGCTCCTTCCGGCACGGCGCTCAAGCTTGGCGAGCTGGTGGCGGGGGCCCTGGGCCGCGACCTCGGCAAGGTCGCCACGCACGGGCGCTCGGGCGATATCGGCGAGCGCCCGGCGCGCGCCATCGGCTTTCACGCCATCCGCGGCGGCGACATCGTCGGCGAACACACAGTGATCTTCGCCGGAACCGGCGAGCGGGTGGAGATCGCGGTACGCTCGCACAGCCGTCAAACATATGCCGCCGGGGCGCTGCGCGCCGCGAAGTGGCTGCGCGGCCGTGCGCCCGGCCTGTACGACATGTTCGACGTACTTGGCCTGAAGTAGCCGGCACGGTATAATTCGGCGCTCTGACGAGCGGGAGGGGCGCAAGCCTCTTCCGCTTTTTCACATCTAATCCGGGAGTTTCGCTTTGCCTGCGCTCGAATCCGCCGTGCTCGTCCTCGCCGACGGGACGGTGTTTCGGGGCCGCGGCGCGGGCGCCCCGGGCCTCGCCGTCGGCGAGGTGGTGTTCAACACCGCCATGACCGGCTACCAGGAGATCCTTACCGATCCCTCGTACTGCGGCCAGATCGTCACGCTGACCCACCCGCACATCGGCAATACCGGCGTCACCGCCGAGGACGAGGAATCGCACAAGGTGTTCGCGGCGGGCCTGGTGGTGCGCGACGTGCCGGCTCTGATGTCGAGCTGGCGCGCCGAGCGGAGCCTCGGCGACTACCTCACCGAGCGGGGCGTGGTGGCGATCGCCGACATCGACACGCGCAGGCTCACGCGCCTGTTGCGGGAAAAGGGTGCGCAGTCGGGATGCGTCATGTCCGGCCAGGTGAGCGTCGAGCAGGCGCTCGCCGCGGCGCGTGCTTTTCCGGGCCTGGCGGGCATGGATCTGGCGAAGGAAGTGACCACCCGCGAACCTTTCGAGTGGCGCGAGGGCCGCTGGGAGCTGGGCAAGGGCTTTCGCAGTCTCGACGACGCGAAGTTCCACGTCGTCGCCTACGACTACGGCATCAAGCGCAACATCCTGCGGCTGCTCGCCGAGCGCGGCGCGCGCATCACCGTCGTGCCGGCGCGGACCGCGGCGCGCGACGTGCTGCGCATGAAGCCCGACGGCGTTTTCCTGTCCAACGGCCCCGGCGACCCCGAGCCCTGCGACTACGCCATCGAGGCCATCGGCGAGATCCTGGATGCGACGCGCGTGCCGGTGTTCGGCATCTGCCTCGGGCACCAGCTGATGGGGCTCGCCTCCGGGGCGAAGACGCTGAAGATGAAGTTCGGCCATCACGGGGCGAATCACCCGGTGAAGGACCTCGACACCGGGCAGGTGGTGATCACCAGCCAGAACCACGGCTTCGCCGTGGATCCGGCGAGCCTGCCCGCCAGCCTGCGGCCGACGCACGTGTCGCTGTTCGACGGCTCGCTGCAGGGCCTGGCGCGCACCGACCGCCCGGCGTTCTGCTTCCAGGGCCACCCCGAGGCGAGCCCGGGGCCCCACGACATCGGCTACCTGTTCGACCGCTTCGCGAAAATGATGAGCGATGCCCAAGCGCGCTGACCTGCATTCGATCCTGATCATCGGCGCTGGCCCGATCGTCATCGGCCAGGCCTGCGAGTTCGACTACTCGGGCGCGCAGGCGTGCAAGGCGCTGCGCGAAGAGGGCTACCGCGTGGTGCTGGTGAACTCCAACCCGGCCACCATCATGACCGACCCGGAGATGGCGGACGCCACCTACATCGAGCCGGTCACCTGGCAGACCGTGGCGCGCATCATCGAGCGCGAGCGCCCCGACGCGCTGCTGCCCACCATGGGCGGGCAGACCGCGCTCAACTGCGCGCTCGACCTCGCGCGCGAGGGCATCCTGGAGAAGTTCGGCGTGGAGATGATCGGCGCCTCGCGCGCGGCGATCGACAAGGCGGAAGACCGGGAGAAGTTCAAGCAGGCGATGACGCGCATCGGCCTCGCCTCGGCGCGCTCGTCGCTCGCCCACTCGATGGAGGAGGCGCTGCAGGTGCAGGCGAGCCTCGGCTTCCCGGTGGTGATCCGGCCCTCGTTCACGCTCGGCGGCACGGGCGGCGGCATCGCCTACAACCGCGAGGAGTTCGTCGCCATCTGCGAGCGCGGGCTGGAAGCCTCGCCCACCAACGAGCTGCTGATCGAGGAGTCGGTGATCGGCTGGAAGGAATTCGAGATGGAGGTGGTGCGCGACCGCGCCGACAACTGCATCATCGTCTGCTCGATCGAGAACCTCGACCCGATGGGCGTGCACACCGGCGACTCGATCACGGTCGCGCCGGCGCAGACGCTCACCGACAAGGAATACCAGATCATGCGCGACGCCTCGATCGCGGTGCTGCGCGAGATCGGGGTGGATACCGGCGGCTCGAACGTGCAGTTCGCCATCAACCCGGACGACGGCGGGATGCTGGTGATCGAGATGAACCCGCGCGTGTCGCGCTCCTCGGCGCTCGCCTCCAAGGCCACGGGTTTTCCCATCGCCAAAGTGGCCGCCAAGCTCGCGGTGGGCTACACGCTGGACGAGCTGAGGAACGACATCACGGGCGGCGCCACGCCGGCTTCCTTCGAGCCGACCCTCGATTACGTGGTCACCAAGGTGCCGCGCTTCGCTTTCGAGAAATTCCCGCAGGCGAACGACCGCCTCACCACGCAGATGAAGTCGGTGGGCGAGGTGATGGCGATCGGCCGCACGTTCCAGGAATCGCTGCAAAAGGCGATGCGCGGCCTGGAGATCGGCGTCGACGGCCTCAACCAGCGCACCACCGACCGCGAGACCATCGAGCGCGAGCTCGGCGAGCCGGGTCCCGAGCGCATCTGGTACGTGGGCGACGCGTTCGAGAACGGCTTCTCGCTGGAAGAGGTGCACCGCCTGACGCACATCGATCCGTGGTTTCTCGCCCAGATCCAGGAGATCGTCGCGCTGGAGATGCGCCTGGACGACCAGAAGCTCGCCGACATCGACGCCGACACGCTGCGCACGCTCAAGCGCAAGGGCTTTTCCGATCGGCGCCTCGCCTACCTTTTCAATACCGGGGAGAGCGCGGTGCGCGCGAAGCGCCACAAGCTCGGCATCCGTCCGGTGTACAAGCGCGTCGACACCTGCGCCGCCGAGTTCGCCACCAACACCGCGTACCTGTACTCCACCTACGAGGAGGAGTGCGAGGCCGAGCCGACCGCGCGCCGCAAGATCATGGTGCTGGGCGGCGGCCCGAACCGCATCGGCCAGGGCATCGAGTTCGACTACTGCTGCGTGCACGCGGCGCTCGCGCTGCGCGAAGCGGGCTTCGAGACCATCATGGTCAACTGCAACCCGGAGACGGTGTCCACCGACTACGACACCTCCGACCGCCTGTACTTCGAGCCGCTCACGCTCGAGGACGTGCTGGAGATCGTGGACAAGGAGCAGCCCTGGGGCGTCATCGTGCAGTACGGCGGCCAGACGCCGCTCAAGCTGGCGCGCGACCTCGCGGCCGCCGGCGTGCCGATCATCGGCACCAGCGCCGATTCGATCGACGCGGCGGAAGACCGCGAGCGCTTCCAGCAGCTGCTGCACAAGTTGAAGCTGCGCCAGCCCCCCAACCGCACCGCGCGCTCCGCCCCGGAGGCGGTGAAACACGCGGAGGCGATCGGCTATCCGGTGGTGGTGCGGCCGAGCTACGTGCTCGGCGGGCGCGCGATGGAGATCGTGCACCACCAGGCGGACCTCGAGCGCTACATGAAGAGCGCGGTCAAGGTATCGAACGATTCGCCGGTGCTGCTCGACCGCTACCTGTCCGACGCCATCGAGGTGGACGTGGATTGCATCGCCGATGGCAAGGAGGTGCTGATCGGCGGCGTGATGGAGCACGTGGAGCAGGCCGGCGTGCATTCGGGCGATTCGGCCTGTTGCCTGCCGCCGCATTCGCTCTCCGCCGACCTGGTGCAGGAGCTGGGCCGGCAGACCGAGCTGATGGCGCGCGCGCTGCAGGTGAAGGGTCTGATGAACGTGCAGTTCGCCATCCAGGGGTCCGACGTGTACGTGCTGGAAGTGAACCCGCGCGCCTCGCGCACGGTGCCCTTCGTCTCGAAGGCCACCGGCCGGCCGCTCGCCAAGATCGCGGCGCTCGCCATGGCCGGCATCAGCCTCGCGGCGCAGGGGATCAGGGGCACCATCACGCCGACCTACTACTCGGTGAAGGAGGCGGTATTCCCGTTCGGCAAGTTCCCGGGCGTCGACACCATCCTCGGGCCGGAGATGAAATCGACGGGCGAGGTGATGGGGGTCGGGGAGTCTTTCGGCGAGGCGTTCGTCAAGTCGCAGCTCGCCGCCGGCGTGCGCCTGCCCAAGGGCGGGCGTGCCTTCATCAGCGTGCGCGACGGCGACAAGCGCGCGGCGGCGGACGTGGGGCGCGATCTCGTGGCCCTCGGCTTCACGGTGCTCGCGACGCGCGGCACGGCGACGGCGCTGGCGGTCGCCGGCGTGGCGGCGACCCCGGTCAACAAGGTGGCGGAGGGGCGGCCGCACATCGTCGACATGATCAAGAACGGCGAGGTAAGCTTCATCGTCAACACCGTGGAAGACACGCGCACGGCAATATCGGACTCGCGCTCCATCCGCACCACGGCGCTGCAGGCGCGCGTGACCTACTACACCACCATCGCCGGGGCGAAGGCCGCCTGCGCCGGCATGCAGCATCTGCCCCGGCTCGAGCCCTACCGCCTGCAGGACCTGCATGCGAAACTCGGGGCGGCGCCCCTTGCTCGCGCGATAGCATCCACTCCCTGATGGCCAAGACCCCCATGACCTTGCGCGGCGCGGAAAAACTGCGCGCCGAGCTGCACCGGCTCAAGACCGTAGAGCGTCCCGCCAATTCGCAGGCCATCGCGGAGGCCCGGGCGCACGGCGATCTGTCGGAGAACGCCGAGTACGAGGCCGCGCGCAACCAGCAGGGCTTCATCGAAGGGCGCATCTCGGAGATCGAGGCGAAGCTCGGCAACGCCAACCTGATCGATCCCAAGCTGCTCGACGCCGACGGCCGCTGCGTGTTCGGCGCGACCGTCGATCTCGAGGAGCAGGGCGGCGGCGCGGTGACCTACCAGATCGTCGGCGAGGACGAAGCCGACATCAAGGCCGGGCGGATCTCGATCTCCTCGCCGATCGCGCGTGCCCTGATCGGCAAGGAGGCGGGCGACCAGGTCGACGTGCATACGCCGGGCGGCATCAAGAAGTACGAGATCCTGGACGTGCGCTACGAGTAGGCTCCTCGCGTTGCTCGCGCTCGCCCTGGCGGTCGCTTGCGCGGAAGATGACGGGCGCTACCTCGAATTCCTCGGCGGCGGCTTCGTCTTCAACTACCGGCTCGCCGAAGCCGACTACGGCTTCGTGGTGAAGCGCCTGCGCCGCATTCCCGCGGGCACGATCATCGAAGCGCGGCTCGAAGATCCCGCCGGCGGCGCGCCCTTCGTCATTCGCGAGACCGCGTCCTGGGACCGCCCGGAGTACGTGTTTCGCTCGCCGCCGGTGCGCGGCGTGCAGGCCGGCCGCGGCTACCGCGTGGAAGTGCGCCTGCTCGAGCCTGGCGGTCGTCTGCTCGCCACCTACGCGCGGACCTTCCGCTCGGACGTCGATCAGGAAGTGCTGCCCGAGCGCGCGCCCGTGGTGGGGCCGGGTTATCAGCCGGCGCCGCGCTGACTTCGGGTTTCGGGCGATAGACGATCAGCATCTTGCCGATGTGCTGCACGGCGTGTGCGCCGGTGCGCTCGCAGATGCTGGCGAGCGCCACTTCGCGCTCGTCGCGGTTGAGGGGCGCGGCGCGCACCTTGATCAGCTCGTGGTGCGCGAGCGCGCGGTCGATCTCGGCGATCACGGCGTCGGTGAGGCCCTTTTCGCCCAGCTGCAGGATCGGGCCGAGGTCGTGGGCGCGGGCCTTGAGCGCCTTGCGCTCGGCTGGGGACATTCAAGCGCTGACGCGCGACACCAGCGGGAATTTCTCCGGGTGGCGGATCGATTCGACAGCCAGATCGATGTCGAGGTCGGGCCAGTAGAGATGATGCTGCTGAGGACGTTCGACGTTCGCGAGCTTGGCAATCGGGGCGTCCTTGAACCACGGGAACTGAGCGAAAGGCACGAACAATTCCTCGGTTCCCAGCATGACCCAGAAACCGTGCGTCGAGACGTTCGTGACCTCAACGTCCAAAGTGCTTGCGCCAGGCAGTGCGGATGTCATCTTCGTGTTTCCGGATCAGCGCTTCGGCCGCCCTGATCTGGCGGTCGCGCAGGCCGTAATTCTGCGCCAGTTCGATCTGCGGCTCAAGCCAGAACTTGGCTTCGCCGTCAGCGCAGTGCACGTGCACGTGGAGGCGCGATTCCTCGCGGGAGAAGAAGAAAAAGCGGAAGCCGTCCTCGCGGAAGATGGTGGGGCTCACGAGCTACTGTATTTTTTCGGATCACAAGGCCGTCACCTATCATAGCTTCTTGATGGCCAAATCCAACAAAGCCTGGCTCCGCCGCCACGTCACCGACACCTACGTCCGCCAGGCGAAGAAAGCGGGCTACCGCTCGCGCGCGGCGTACAAGCTGCTGGAAATCGACCGCAGGGACCGCTTGCTGAAGCCGGGGATGACCGTGCTCGACCTGGGCGCCGCCCCCGGCGGCTGGTCGCAGGTGGCCGCCGGTAAGGTAGCGCCGGGCGGCAAGGTGCTGGCGGTGGATCTGCTCGAGCTTGCGCCGATCCCCGGGGTCGTTATCGTCAAGTCCGACTTCCGCGAAGCCGACCTCGAAGCCGCCCTCGGCGGCAAGGCGGACGTGGTGCTCTCGGACATGATGCCGAACGTCACGGGCGTTTCCTCGGTCGACCAGGCACGCGCCGCGCAGCTGATTCTGGCGGCGATCGAGCTGTGCCGGAAGGTCCTGAAGCCGGAGGGAGTTTTCCTGGCGAAGATGTTCCAAGGCGAAGCCTTCGACGAGGTGCTGGAGGCGCTGAAAGCGGCGTTTCAAACAGTCGCGGTGAGGAAGCCCGCCGCGTCCCGCGGCGAGTCGCGCGAGAATTATTTGCTCGCGCGCGGTGTCAAAAAGCATTGAACCCGGGCACCTTCGCCTCAAGCTAGGCTTTGGGCGTAGACTTGGCCCCTAACCGCGCGGTCTCCTGAAGGAGCAAGTCCTTGAACAACATGCTTAAAAACCTCGTCATCTGGCTGGTGATCGGCCTCGTGCTGATGACGGTGTTCAACCAGTTCAATACCCGCCAAACGGCGCAGGCGCCGATGGAGTACTCCCAGTTCCTCGAGGAAGTGAAGTCCGGGAGCATCTCCAAGGTGACGATCGAGGGGCGGCAACTCAAGGCCACCACCCAGGACGGCAAGCGCGTCACCAGCTATTCGCCGGGCGACATCTGGCTGGTGTCCGACCTGCTCAAGTACGGCGTCAAGATCGAGGCCAAGCCCGAGGAGGAGCCCTCGCTCCTGATGAACATCTTCGTGTCGTGGTTCCCGATGCTGCTGCTGATCGGCGTGTGGATCTTTTTCATGCGCCAGATGCAGGGTGGCGGGCGCGGCGGCGCGTTCAGCTTCGGCAAGTCGCGCGCGCGGATGCTGGATGAGTCCACCAACACGGTCACCTTTGCCGACGTCGCCGGCTGCGAGGAAGCGAAGGAGGAAGTATCGGAGCTGGTGGATTTCCTGCGCGATCCGTCGAAATTCCAGAAGCTGGGCGGGCGCATCCCGCGCGGCGTGCTGATGGTCGGCAATCCCGGCACCGGCAAGACGCTGCTCGCGCGCGCCATCGCCGGCGAGGCCAAGGTGCCGTTCTTCTCCATCTCGGGCTCCGACTTCGTGGAGATGTTCGTCGGCGTGGGCGCGGCGCGCGTGCGCGACATGTTCGAGCAGGCGAAGAAGCACGCGCCCTGCATCGTGTTCATCGACGAGATCGACGCGGTCGGCCGCCAGCGCGGCGCGGGCCTCGGCGGCGGCAACGACGAGCGCGAGCAGACCCTGAACCAGCTGCTGGTGGAGATGGACGGTTTCGAGGCCAACGTGGGCGTGATCGTCATCGCCGCCACCAACCGCCCCGACGTGCTCGACCCGGCGCTGCTCAGGCCCGGGCGCTTCGACCGGCAGGTGGTGGTGCCGCTGCCGGACATCCGCGGCCGCGAGGAGATCCTCAAGGTGCACATGCGCAAGGTTCCGCTGGCGCCCGACGTGAAAGCCGACATCATCGCGCGCGGCACGCCGCCGAGAAGCCCGGCGTGC
>Ga0214472_10008888_pt1 | contig 10479 bp, 11 predicted proteins | sample RVTome_6_FD_207662 | JGI IMG/M metagenome (GOLD analysis project Ga0214472, IMG submission 207662) | Soil microbial communities from uranium-contaminated site in the Upper Colorado River Basin, Wyoming, United States - RVT140D175 | ecosystem: Environmental > Terrestrial > Soil > Contaminated >...
GGCAAAGCAGTCCGCGACTTTGGCACAGGGCGACATCCCGCTCGGCGATCGCACGAACATGGTGTTCATGGCCACGAGCGTCGCGGCGGGAACGGGACAAGCCGTCGTCGTGGCCACGGCAATGCAGACTGAACTGGGCCGCATTGCCGGTCTGATCGAAGAGGCGGGTGCGGCGGAGGGAACACCGCTTCAGCAGAAACTCACGTCGCTCGGGCGCCTTCTCATCTGGTCGGCGCTGGGCATCGTTGCGCTGCTGTTTGGACTGGGGCTGCTGCGCGGGACGCCACCCTTCGAGTTGTTCATGACCTCAGTCAGTCTCGCGGTGGCAGCCGTGCCAGAAGGGCTGCCGGCCGTCGTCACGATTGCGCTGGCGCTCGGCGTGTTGCGGATGTCGCGCCGCCGTGCGCTCGTGCGCAAACTGGCTGCGGTCGAGACGCTCGGCTCAACCAGCGTCATCTGCACGGACAAGACCGGCACCTTGACCGTCGGTGAGATGACCGTGCGTGCACTCTACGTCGCGGGCCAAGGTTACGAGGTCACCGGCGAGGGCTACGGGCCGGATGGCGAAGTGCGCTTCGAGGGCAAGAAGGCGGAAGCGCCACACACCGCGCCGCTGCTTGAACTCGCGACCGCTCTCCTGGGCTGCAACAATGCGCATCTCGTGCAGGAAGACGGGGTCTGGAAAACCGTCGGCGATCCCACTGAGGGCGCGCTATTGGTGGCCGGTGGCAAAGCCGGCGGTGACCGGAAGCGCATCGAGGAGGAACTGCCGAAGCAGCATGAAATGCCGTTCGACTCCGACCGCAAACGGAGCGCGGTTATCCGCCGGCTACCGGACGGGAAGCTGCGCGCCTTCATCAACGGTGCGCCCGACGTACTGTTAGAGCGCTGCATCAACGTCTACACCAGCACCGGGGTCCGCCCCATGGTGGATGAGGATCGCCAGAACATCGTGGCGCAAAACACCGCGATGGCGCAACAAGCCCTGCGCGTGCTCGGCTCGGCCTATCGCGACCTGGACAACGCTGCACCCGCCGACCTCACTGCAGACGCCGTGGAACACGATCTCGTGTTCGTCGGTTTGACGGGCATGTATGACCCGCCCCGCCCCGAGGCCGAAGACGCGATCGCGACGTGTCGCGCCGCCGGCATTCGCGTGGTGATGATTACCGGTGACCATCCGAGCACGGCGACGGCCATCGCGGGGGAAATCGGCCTCGCTTCAAAAGACGACAAGCCTATTGCAGGGGTTGACTTGGACAAGATGTCCGACGAAGTGCTGCGGCGATGCGCACCCGAAGTGGCCGTCTACGCACGCGTCACGGCCGCGCACAAGCTGCGTATTATTCGCGCCTTGAAAGCCAATCAAGCCGTCGTGGCGATGACCGGCGACGGTGTCAACGACGCCCCGGCGATCCAAGGTGCCGACATTGGCATCGCCATGGGGAAATCCGGCACGGAAGTCACCAAGCAAGCGGCGGACATGATCATCACCGATGACAACTTCGCCACCATCGTCGCTGCCATAGAAGAGGGCCGGGGCATCTACGACAATATTCGCAAAACGCTGCAATACCTGCTGGCGGGCAATACCGGTGAACTGCTGTTCATGACCGTCTGCGTGGTCATCGGCCTGCCGACACCACTACTGCCGATTCACCTGCTCTGGATTAATCTTGTTACTGATGGTCTGCCCGCGCTCTGCCTGGCCACCGACCCCATTGACCCCGATGTCATGCAACGCCACCCGCGGCGCCGGTCTGAGCGCATTACGAACCGCAGCTTTCTTGGCACGATGTGCTTCACCGGCTGCCTCACGGCGGGCGTCGCGTTCGCGGTTTACGTCTATGTCTTGAAGTCGGGAACCATCGACATGGCCCGCACTTACGCCTTCGCCGTTCTGGTTTTCGCCGAACTTCTGCGCTCTTTTGGCGCTCGCAGCGAGACCAAGCCAGTCTGGCGCATCTCCCTATTCACGAATGTCAACCTCTTCATCGTGGTTGGCATTTCTTTCGGCCTCCAGGTGTGGAGCCAGCATAGCGCGACTCTAGGCCGCTTTTTGAAGACGTCATCGATGCCGCTCGCCGATTGCTTCCTGCTTCTCGCCGCGGGTGCCATGCCGCTGTTAACTCTCGAGATGGTGAAGGTGGTGCGGGCACGCCCGGCGGCGAAGCAAGCGAGATGAACCTTTGGGCAAGGAGTAAAACATGGGTGAACGGAGCGTTGCAGGAGCCACGCACGTCAACTGCGGCGAGGTCACTTCGATACGTGGTAGCGTGGTCGATGTCCGGTTTGCAAATCGCTTGCCGCCTATCAACACCTTGCTGCTGACCGGGCCGGAGCGTCGCATCGCTATCGAAGTGCTGGCCCAGCTGGATGCGCACCGCGTCCGAGGTGTCGCGCTCACCCCTACGGGTGGACTGGCCCGCGGCATGGCGGTGGAGGACACCGGTGGGCCGCTACGGGCACCGGTGGGTAGAAACATCCTGTCACGCATGTTCGATGTGTTCGGAAACACCATTGACCGCCAGGAGAAAGTCACGGAGGTCGAATGGCGTAGCGTGCATCATCCGCCGCCGCCCCTGGCGCGGCGCTCCACCAAGTCCGAGATCTTCGAGACGGGCATCAAGGTCATTGATGTGCTGGTGCCGCTCGAGCGCGGCGGCAAAGCAGGGTTGTTCGGCGGGGCAGGCGTAGGCAAAACGGTGTTACTCACTGAGATGATCCACAACATGATCGGGCAACAAGAGGGCGTAAGCATTTTTTGCGGCATCGGCGAGCGTTGTCGCGAAGGCGAGGAGCTGTACCGCGACATGAAGGAAGCCGGCGTGTTGCCGAACATGGTGATGATCTTCGGCCAGATGAACGAGCCGCCGGGCAGCCGCTTCCGGGTGGGGCACGCGGCACTGACCATGGCCGAGTATTTCCGGGACGACGAACACCGAGATGTGCTGCTCCTCATCGATAACATTTTTCGCTTCATCCAGGCCGGCATGGAGGTGTCCGGCTTGATGGGCCAAATGCCGTCGCGTCTGGGCTATCAGCCCACCATGGGCACTGAGCTATCGGGGTTGGAGGAGCGCATCGCCAACACCGACGCGGGAGCCATTACGTCCATTCAGGCGGTCTATGTGCCGGCGGATGATTTGACCGACCCGGCGGCGGTGCACACGTTTTCGCATCTCTCGGCGTCCATCGTACTGTCGCGGAAGCGGGCGAGTGAAGGGCTATACCCGGCTATCGATCTGTTGCAATCTAGCTCGAAGATAGCCACGCCCGGCATCGTCGGCGAACGGCATTATCACCTGGCGCAGGAAATCAGGCGGACGCTCGCACAGTACGAAGATCTCAAGGACATCATCGCCATGCTCGGCTTGGAACAACTGGCGCCAGAAGATCGCAACATCGTCGCCCGCGCCCGACGGCTGGAGCGCTTCCTCACGCAGCCGTTTTTTGCCACCGAGCAGTTTAGCGGCATCAAGGGAAAGCTCGTCAACCTCAAAGACGCGCTGGATGGCTGTGAGCGCATCCTGTGCGATGAATTCAAAGACTATCCGGAAAGCGCCCTCTACATGATCGGAATGATTGACGAAGCGCAGGGAAAAGCGAAACCCGGCCTGCCGGCAGCACTCGCCGAACCCACGTCAACCACCACAGCCAAGGCCGACCTAAAGCCGGCTGCCGAGTCCCCGGCCAAAGCCACGCCCGAGCCGTATCCGAAGGCCGGGGCGCCACCTCAACCGAAGGGCGAACATGCCACCGACACTGATGAATCTTAAGGTTCTCCTACCGTTCCAAATTTTTGCCGAGAAAACTGGCGTGTCGCGCATCGTCGCGGAGATGCGCGAGGGCTCGTTTGGGCTCTTGCCACATCGACTGGACTGCGTCGCGGCGCTCGCACCTGGGATTCTAATCTATGAAAACGAAGCAGCGGGCGAAGTTTACGTGGCCGTCGATGAAGGGGTGCTGGTCAAGATCGGCCTGGACGTGCTCGTCTCCGTGCGCAACGCCATTGCTGGAACCGACCTCGACCAACTGCGTGAGGCGGTGGAACAGGAGTTTTTGAACCTGAACGAACACGAGCAGAGTGTCCGCTCGGTGATGGCAAAAATGGAGAGCGGTTTCATCCGCCGCTTAGCGGAGTTGCATCATGAGTGAAAAGCTGGAACCCAAGAGCGCGACAGACCAGACAGCGTTCAGTCGGGAGGTCGGCGCCAAGGCGGCTCGCAAGCTCAAGGCGCGGCGCAACCCCACGCCGGGCGTCTGGTTTGGCTTGGGGATGATGGGGCTTATCGGCTGGTCGGTGGTGGTTCCGACGCTGCTCGGCGCGGCGTTCGGTACCTGGCTGGACAATCACTATCCAGGAAGCCATTCCTGGACCCTGATGCTGCTGCTCGTCGGTCTGGTCATCGGCTGTGTGAATGCCTGGCACTGGGTGGGGAAGGAAGATAAGGAGATGCACCAGGAACATGAGAATCATCATGAGTGAAACGTTGACTCTGGTGTTGGCTTGGGTGGCGGGCATTTTGCTCGGTGCGATGTTCTTCGGCGGCCTTTGGTGGACGGTGCAGAAGGGGGTGTCGTCCTCACGGGCGGCGCTTTGGTTCTGCGGCAGCCTGTTGCTGCGAACGAGCATTGCCCTGGCTGGTTTCTATTTTGTGGCGCTCGGTCATTGGGAGAGGCTGCTGGTCTGCCTGCTTGGATTTGTCATGGCACGCCTTCTTGTGGCACGGCTCACCCGAGCGACGGAAAAACCAATTGACTGGGCACAGGAGGCCAGCCATGCGCCTTAGTCCAGATGAGATGATCTTCTGGCAACACGGGTTTTTTAAACTCAACGCCACCATTGTGTTCACGTGGGGACTGATGCTCGTGCTGGCCCTTGGTTCAAGACTCATCACCCGCAAACTTTCCATCGGCCTCAAACGTTCCCGCTGGCAGAACCTTCTAGAAATCGTCGTCACCGGCATCGAGAAGCAAATTGCAGAAGTCGGCCTGAGTCAGCCGCGGCAATATCTCGGTTTTCTGGGCACCCTTTTCCTGTTCGTCGCCGCCGCCAGCCTATGCACCGTCATTCCCGGCTACGAGCCGCCGACGGGCTCGCTCTCGACCACGGTGGCGCTCGCGCTGTGCGTGTTTGTGGCCGTGCCGCTCTTTGGCATTGAGGAGCAAGGGGTGGGCAGCTACCTCACGTCCTATGTGAAGCCGACGTTCATCATGCTGCCGTTTAACATCATTAGCGAAATCTCCCGCACGCTGGCCCTGGCCGTCCGATTGTTCGGCAACATGATGAGCGGGGCGATGATTATCGGTATCCTCCTCACGATTACGCCCTTCATCTTCCCGATCATCATGACCGCACTCGGTCTGCTTACCGGTATGGTGCAAGCCTACATCTTCAGCATCCTGGCCGCAGTGTACATCGCGGCCGCCACGCGAGTCCATAGGCCCAGGTCTGAACCTCTGCAACACATTGACGCATGAACAACGACAACGACAACGAAAGGAGATACCTGTGGACAACATGACGATTATTGCGGTGGCATCCATTGTCATCGCCGGCATCACCACGGGCTTCGGTACCATGGGGCCGGCGCTGGCGGAAGGGAGAGCGGTGGCGACGGCGTTGAGTTCGCTGGCCCAGCAGCCCGACGCCTCCGCCACCATCACCCGGACCTTGTTCGTAGGCCTGGCGATGATCGAATCCACGGCCATCTACTGCTTCGTGGTCTCGATGATTCTCATTTTCGCCAACCCGTTCTGGAATCACGCCATCGCCCAGGCCACAGGAAAGTAGACCTATGCTAATCGATTGGTTCACCATCGGGGCGCAGGCGCTCAACTTTCTCATCCTGGTGTGGTTGATGAAGCGCTTCCTGTACAAGCCTATCCTCAACGCCATCGATGCGCGGGAGAAGCGGATCGCCGCAGAACTCGCAGACGCCGACGCGAAAAAAGCCAAGGCCCAACAGGAGCGTGACGAGTTCCAGCACAAGAACGAGGCGTTCGACCAGCAGCGCGCCGCCCTCTTGCATAAGGCGACGGACGAGGCACAGGCCGAACGTCAGCGGCTCCTCGACGAAGCGCGGCAAGCCGCCGTGGCTTTGCGTGCAAAAGGGCAAGAGGCGTTGAGAAACGAAGCACATACCCTCCATCAAGCCATCAGCCGCCGGACCCAGCAGGAAGTCTTTGCCATCGCACGAAAGGCGCTGACAGAACTTGCCGGGACGAGTTTGGAAGCGCGTATGGTCGACGTCTTTGTTCGCCGGTTGCACGAGTTAAACGGAGAGGAAAAGGCACTGCTGGTCTCTGCACTCAAGGCGTCGTCTAGCCCTGTGATCGTTCGCACTACATTCGACCTGCCACCGGCACAGTGTGCCGCAACTGAAGGTGCGATCAAAGAAACCCTTGGCACGGAGACTCAAGTCCAGTTCGAGACCACGCCTGACTTAGTCAGCGGCATTGAACTCACCACCAACGGACACAAGGTGGCATGGAGCATCGCGGATTATCTCGCGTCGATGGCACAGGGCGTCGACGAACTTCTGCAGGAGAAGGACGAACCTGAAGCCAAAGCCGAGCCTCAACCTGAAGCGCCTCAGCCCGGAACAAAGACCCCATGAACATGGAACCTGAGAGCCTCCAGAACGATTTCGACAGCGCGTTTGCTAGCATAAGCCAGGTGCGAGAAGCCTTCACGCCACAAATGAGGCCACGGGAAGTGGGCACGATCACGAGTGTCGCCACCGGTATCGCCAAGGTGTCAGGTCTCCCCGGCGTGGGCTTTGAGGAATTGGTGACGTTTCCCAGCGATGTGCTTGGCATTGCGTTCAACGTGGACGCGGACGAAATTGGCGTCGTGCTGCTCGGCGAATACTGGCGCCTACACGCGGGAGACGAAGTCCAGCGTACGGGCCGGGTCATGGACGTGGCCGTGGGTGATGGATTACTGGGGCGCGTCCTCGACCCGCTCGGTCGGCCACTCGATGGCAATGGGCCGGTAGCCTCCAGCCAGCGCCTGCCCATCGAACGCGCCGCGCCGCACATCATGGATCGATCCCCCGTCACCGTACCGCTCCAGACCGGTATCAAAGTCATCGACGCGCTCATCCCTATTGGGCGTGGCCAGCGCGAGTTGATTCTCGGCGACCGCCAGACGGGCAAGAGCGCCATTGCGATCGACACCATCATCAACCAGCGGGGCCAGAATGTCGTGTGCGTCTATTGTGCCATTGGCCAGCGTGCTGCCGCCGTGGCGAAGGCCGTGGCAACCTTGCGGGAAAAGAGCGCGATGGCTTACACCGTCGTGGTCGTGACCGAGGGTAACGATCCACCGGGCCTCGCTTACATCGCGCCTTACGCCGCTACCAGCATTGCGGAGTCTTTCATGGAAGCGGGCCGAGATGTGCTAATCGTCTACGACGACCTCACCCATCACGCGCGCGCCTACCGTGAACTTTCGCTCTTGCTGCGCCGTCCGCCCGGTCGCGAAGCGTTTCCCGGCGACATCTTTTATATCCATTCGCGGCTACTCGAACGTGCGACGCACTTGCGCCAGGAACTCGGCGGCGGCTCCCTCACCGCGCTGCCCATCATCGAAACCGAAGCACAGGACATTTCCGCCTATATTCCGACCAACTTGATTTCCATCACGGATGGGCAGATCTACCTCTCGCCGTCACTATTCGAATTGGGTGTACTGCCCGCAGTCGATGTCGGCAAATCCGTTTCGCGTGTTGGCGGTAAAGCGCAACGCGCGGCCTACCGCGCGGTGGCGGGTGACCTCAAGCTCGCCTACGCGCAGTTTGAGGAACTCGAAACCTTTTCCCGGTTCGGAGCCCGCATGGATGAAGACACCCGCAAGACCATCGAACACGGACAGCGCATTCGCGCCTGCCTCAAACAACCGGAATTCGCCCGGGTATCCGTGCCCGCGCAAATCGCCGTGCTGCTGGCGTTGACCGCAGAACTCTTCGACCGTATCCCGCTTGACCAGATGACGGACGCCGAGCACGCCTTACGCGAGGCGGCGGCGGATATGCCGGCGGCGGTACGCGAGCACTTGGATACCGCCGACGCATTGAGCGACGAGGATCGTGAAACGATGATCCAAATCGCCCGCAAATCGCTTGCTCGCTTTCAGCCCAAGCCTGAGTCCAAGGAGAAGTCATGAGCGACACCACGGCAAGTCTGCGCCGCCAGATCGGCGGCGCCGGGGATCTCCAATCCGTCGTTCGCACCATGAAGGCCGTGGCCGCCTCGAGCATCGGACAATACGAGCAATCGGTGCGCGCGTTAGCCGACTACTATCGTACTGTGGAGCTGGGGTTGGTCGCCTGCTTCCGGGAAAGGGGGCCAGCGCCCTTGATTGCAGAACGACAAAGACAACCAGTTGCGGGTACAATTGGCGCGGTGGTGTTCGGTTCAGACCAGGGACTGGTGGGCCAATTTAATGATGTGGTGGCCGATTATGCGGTCGAGACGCTAGCAGCTCTGCCGGCCAAACCCGAGGTCTGGGCCGTCGGTGAGCGCGTGCATGCGCGTCTGGTAGACGCGGGCTTGCCGCTGCTGGGACGCTTCACCGTACCGAATTCCGTCAAGGCCATCACCCCACTCGTCGGGCAGATTCTCGTGGAGCGAGAGACGCGCCACAGTCAGGATGAAGTCGCCGAACTCCACCTCTTCTACAACCATCCCACGTCCGGGGCGGTTTATGTGCCCGTCCATCAGCGACTGCTGCCGCTGGACGAAAACTGGCGCCGCCGGCTCGCCGAACTTCCCTGGCCGACGGGAAATTTGCCCGAGGTCATGGGTGGCGGCACCGCGACCTTGCGGGCGCTCATCCGCGAATATCTTTTTGTCTCGCTCTTCCGGGCGTGCGCCGAATCCCTCGCGAGCGAGAATGCGAGCCGCCTGGCGGCGATGCAACGCGCCGACAAAAATATCAACGAATTGCTGGAGGACCTCAACGGGACATTCCATCGTTTGCGCCAGAGTGGTATCGACGAGGAATTGTTCGACGTCATCTCCGGCTTCGAAGCGCTTTCAACAGACACTGCGTAACATGTCGCAACATCAAGGGGATTGGGAGAGCAAGAGGGCGTTACCACTTAATCCGCTGGAATCTGACGGAACCAATGCCCATCGGTCGTCAGATAACACCCGGATTGACAATTACTCCATTTATAGACTATTATAGCCATATACTCTACAAATGGAGGATACCATGGCACTCTCTCACAATACAAGCACCTCACCGGGCATAAACCGCAAAGAAATGTCCGGAGCAGCCCTGCGGACGTTTTTTAACATTGCTGAGCTTTGGGGGTTAAGCGTTGACGAGCAGAAAACACTGCTTGGCGTCCCCTCCTCCTCGACGTATTACAAGTGGAAAAAGGATAGCCAGGTGGTGTTGTCGCCGGATACGCTGGAGCGCATCTCTTACATCCTGGGGATTTACAAGGCGTTGCAGATATTACTCCCGGACGCACAAGCGGCGGACACGTGGATACGACACCCTAATACGGTCCCCCTTTTTGCAGGGAAATCCGCATTGGAACGGATGCTTTCAGGTAATGTCAGCGATCTGTACGTGGTCCGGCAATATCTTGATGCGCAGCGTGGTGGATGGGCATGATGATTTCTGTGCACCGGGTCCACTGGGAGCCCTGCTGGCGTATTATTCCCAGCCGCTTTCCACCCATTCAGCTTTTTGAGCGTGTAGCAAACCCTGCTGACCTGGAGGCAGTCCTTGCGGTAGAAAGCTTGACCAATGACCGCTTGCGCGATGAAGTCGGTAACCTCCAGCTAGTACCTCCGGCCGAACGTCTCAGCGGCCCAGGCAGCAGCCATATCATGGCTGCATTCACTCATGTCAATCCAGAGGGAAGCCGGTTCAGTAATGGCCTACATGGGGTGTATTATGCGGCAAATACACTGGAAACAGCAATCAGTGAAACGATTCACCACCGTGAACAGTTCCTACGCGCCACGTCGCAGCGACCGCAAGAATTAGACATGCGGGTACTGGTGGCTGATCTGGAGACGGCATTGCACGATATTCGTGGCATGCAAACCGAACTTGCTGACGTGTACGACAAGAACGATTACTCCCATGCACAAGCGCTCGGAAAGTCTTTGCGTGACGAAGGGTCATGGGGCATTGCATATGACAGCGTTCGCCATTCAGGGGGTGAGTGTGCCGGAATCTTTAGACCGCGCGCGTTAAACAACTGCCGCCAAGAGCGGCATTTATGCTATGTTTGGGACGGACATCGCATCAGCCGGTGGTATCGCAAAAGCTCACTGCATAGTCGAGCGTAAACAGGAACGTTAAGAGATAGATTGTCTGAAACTTAAATGTTGCTCGAAATCTTATTGATTTCTCATAAGCTATTGTAAAATAATCATTAAAATCGCCTGAATAGCAGGAGACACCTGATATTACTGGGCTATACGAAACTCCAAGTCCTAAATGAC
>Ga0214472_10008889_pt1 | contig 10478 bp, 9 predicted proteins | sample RVTome_6_FD_207662 | JGI IMG/M metagenome (GOLD analysis project Ga0214472, IMG submission 207662) | Soil microbial communities from uranium-contaminated site in the Upper Colorado River Basin, Wyoming, United States - RVT140D175 | ecosystem: Environmental > Terrestrial > Soil > Contaminated >...
TACCTGAAGATGGGGGATTTAGAGTGCGTTTGTTTTTATTCAGAGCGAGGCGCGACGACGCGCATGGCCGCCCCCTGTAAGGAGGAGCAACGAAGCTCTGGATGAAAACAGATGTGCTATAAACCTGTATCTTCAGGTATCTTGGGTATAAATACTGCAATATACCTTTTGGGAGCTTAAAGATGAGCATAAATGCCTCACGCATTATTTTAGAGACTATTGCTCTAAAATGGCCTCGACTCTTTAAAGCACTTCTGATACTTGCTATTTTTTCTTTATTTCAACTTTCATATTTACCGCATGCGCATGCCGAGATCCGTGTTGGCATGACAACACCACTAAGCGGACCATTACAAGAGGTGGGCAAGAATGCACTTACAGGTATTAGCGCTTATTTTAATCGCGTTAATTCAAAAGGCGGTGTACACGGCCAACAAATCCGATTGATTATTGAAGATGATGAATATGAACCCCGGTTAGCCGCACCTAATATGCGCGAACTAATTAAACAACATGATGTTATTGCTGTTATTGGCAATGTTGGCACACCAACAGCAGTTGTAACCGTTCCTATTGCTATTGAAAACGGTGTTCCTTTTATAGGTGCAATTACAGGTGCTCCTTTGTTACGCGAAACACCACCTAATCGATATATCTTTAATTATCGTGCAAGTTACTCAGAAGAAGTGGCAAGCATGATCGATGGTTTATTAAAGACAGGAATAAAGCCGGAAGAAATCGCCTTCTTTACGCAACGTGACAGTTATGGTGATGCAGGATACGATGGCGCCATTGCAGCACTGCAAAATAATAATGTAGACACTCATTCGCTAGCTCATGGTCGTTACACAAGAAATTCTCTTAATGTAGAAGGTGCACTGGCAACCATACTTGATGCACCAGTTAAACCTCGCGCAATTATTATGGCCGGAAGCTATGCGCCTTCAGCAAAATTCATTAAATTAGCCAAACAGGATTTACCTGACTGTTTATTCCTGAATCTATCTTTTGTCGGTAGCGAGCCACTTTTAAAAGAACTTGATGGTGAAACAGAGAATGTCATTATTACTCAAGTCGTACCCGATTTTAATTCAAATCTGCCCATTGCAAAAGAATTCAAACGAGATCTTATAAACTTTAGCAATGCCACCAAACCTAATTTTGTTTCTTTTGAAAGTTATATCGTAGCCAAAATTTTTATTCATGCTCTACAATCGATAAAAGGAGGAATAATTAACCGTGAATCATTAGTCGATTCTTTACATCAATTATCGAATCTTGATATAGGGCTGAATCAGAACATTTCATATTCAAAAGAAAATCATCAAGCGGTGCATAAAGTTTGGCCGGTAATGATAAAGAATAAAAACTTTATTCCTATTGATTGGCAAAAACTGGGCGAAAAATTAAACTCGTCAATCGCTCAAAAAATGCAATAAGCCAGCTGCCATGAAAGAAAATCTTATATCACCATTCAAAGAACAGCTTAATACAGCAAGTATTAAGCAGCTTTTACAGTTCATATTGCTTTCGAGTACTGCTGCCATATTGATCCTGTCAATATCAACCATTGTTATTGAAAAATACTCTTATGATTCACAAAAAGATCTGATGAAAAATGTTGCCATCATTCAGACTCTGATAAAAGACATGAACAACACGATAACCTCACTAATTGTTAGAAATACTGCTATAGAATTAGCTGGCAACATTTCTGAACTTAAAAATATTCCTGACAGAATGAAGTTAGAACAAAAGTTTAACGTTGATTTTAAGGCACTTAAAACGCTGTTGCCCTCTGACAGCAGCTTCAACTTCATTGATGATTTTGAACAATTATTTAAACAATTTCTTCTGGCAGATACTGAGTTACTGATAAACAAAGAAAAAATAATTGAACTAAAGAATGAGTTACATGTTAATGAATTGATATTAGGAAGCATTGTTGAAGAAATAATTAATGCTGTTGAAAGCGTCTCAGGAAAAATAAAATTAAAAACAAGTCGTTCAAGAATACATTTAGGCGAAGAATTTAATGATGCAGAACAACATTCACATGCTTCCCATACTTTATTACTGGAAAACTTAATAGGTCAACAACGACGAGTTGAAGCTGCCAGTCATCAGGCTCAACTTAGTGCCGTGCAAATTATTCAACTCAGTCGAGAACTAACACAAACTAATAACAAGGATGTATTAATTGACATTCGAGATAATGAAATAGCACAACAACTTAGCCAAATTAATATTTCATTAAATGATCTTTCCGGAGAATTGAAAGATTTTCCTGAGTTAATGTCTGATGTATCCAGCATTTCTGCAGGACTGAATGCTCTTGTAAAGATTTTAATAAAAAACAAACGCTCTATTTATAATTTATGGGCACAATATCTTGATTTAAATTTAACCATAGAATCTGAGTTAAACAAAAAAGTTGAAAGTTCTGCCAGCAGCATGCTTAAAACAGTAAGAGAACTGGAGAGCCATTTAAACTTAATCATCAACAAACATAAGGAAAATACTGATCATGTCACCAAAATTAGTTATTTAATAATAATATGCATTAGTTTTCTTGTGGTTATTTTTATAACAACAGTACTCCGCAGACTTCGTACAAGAATAAATCGCCCTCTGGAATTGATCGGCGATGCTGTAAACAATCTAACTAAAGGAGAACTGACTTCACGTCTGTATGCAGATGATTTCGCTAAAGATGAATTCTTACTACTTGCAGACTCATTTAATAATTTTGCAGAACGAAATGAAGAACTATTCAATGAGCTCTCGTCTACATATGATGCATTACTTGAGAATCAACACCGTCTTAATGCGGTGCTTGAGAATGCATTAGTAGGTATTGCTCATTTGAAGGATAGGAAATTTATCTCTGTTAATCATCGCTTTGAAGAAATGTTTGGCTATGATCGGAACAATATAGAGGGCTTAAAAACCGAAATTTTATTTTTGTCAAAAGAAGACTTTGAAATAGTTGGAGAAGTAGCCTACAAAAATCTTCGAGACAATGAGACCTACCATGATGAAAGACTTGTAAAACATAAAAACGGAAGTGAATTCTGGTGTGCAATTTCTGCTAAATCTATTGAAGATGGGAAACCTGAATTTGGCAGTATCTGGTTATACGAAGATATTACTGAACGTAAGATAACAGAAGAACAGCTTATCATGCTGGCAAATTACGATGTTTTGACGGGGCTTCCGAACCGGGCATTATTTATAGATCGTCTGGAAAATTATATTGATTTGGCTGAACGTAATAATCAGATGATATCTGTTATGTTTATTGATCTGGATCGATTTAAACAGGTTAATGATTCCCTCGGGCATGAAGTTGGAGATAAATTATTAAAGGTGGTTGCCGAAAAACTTAATAGCTGCGTTCGTAGTTCAGATACGGTAGCGAGACTTGGCGGTGATGAATTTACCGTTATTATGATTGATATTAAAAATGAACTTGTTCCGGAACGTACCGCAATAAAAATTATTCAGACTCTAAAAGAGCCTATTTTTATTAATAATCAGGAAATCAGTATCAGTCCCAGTATAGGCATTAGCATGTACCCGAATGATGGTGTCAGTGTTGCCGATTTGCTGCGTAATTCTGATGCAGCAATGTATCACGCCAAATCACTCGGGCGAAACAACTACCAGTTTTATTCTAATGAAATGAATTCAGATTCATTAAACAAATTAACACTTGAATCGCGCTTGCGTCGTGCAATAGAAAAAGATGAATTTGAATTATTTTTTCAGAAACAGTTTAATGTCATAAAAAATAAAATCGTGGGTTATGAAGCATTGCTACGTTGGCGCGATGAATCCGGAAAAATTATTGCACCAGATCAATTTATTCCTGTTCTTGAAGACACCGGCATGATTAATACTGTCGGTGAATGGGTTATTTCTGAAGCATGTCGCTGTGCAAATTTACTTTTTCATGAAAACCCTCATTCAGTAAGAATGGCAATTAATTTATCTGCACGTCAATTTCAAAATAAAAATTTATTGCGCCATATCGATAATTCAATCAACAAATATAAATTGAGACCGAGTGATCTTGAACTGGAAATAACTGAAACTGTTTTAATGACGGGATCAAAAACCAGTCAAACTATGATTAACGAGCTACATGATATGGGCTGTCATATCGTTCTGGATGATTTTGGTACAGGATACTCTTCATTGGCTTATTTAAAGCAGTTCCCTATCGATACGATTAAAATTGATCGTTCTTTCATACGCGATATACTTTCAGATCCAAGTGATGCAGCAATATGTAACGCTATACGCGCAATGGCTGAAAGTTTAAATATTGAAGTAATTGCAGAAGGTGTTGAAACGAAAGAACAACTGGATTATCTATTAGCAAATGGTTTTACAACTGTACAGGGGTATCTCTATGGCAGACCGGAGCCTCTTTCAAAATTGATCAATAAAAAGAGTGACACCATACTAACGTTAATTAAGTAAGACTTACTTATTATTTATCATTTTATACAAGGCAATCATATCTTCATTGCCCAATCCAGAATCATCACCTGCCTGATAAATAGATTCCGTTTTCTTTAATAACGTCATCCCTTTATCAGTTTTATCCGTCGCTAAAGCGAGTCGAACATCTTTTAACATATTCTTAACAGAAAACTGAGGTTCGTAATCCCGCGCGCGTAATTTCGGTTCCTTGTATTCACATAAATAATTCCAGCCGGTATTGCTTCTTAATACATCAAAATATTGATCATCACTCAGACCATTACTGATTGCATAAGCATAGCTTTCACAGAGTGCTTCAAGCTGCATTGCCAGATTTAAATTCATTGCCAGCTTGGCAACGCTTGCCGCACCAACCTGCCCCACATGTATTCGCTTGCCGGATATTTTTGTCAGTAACGGCTCAAGCTTATTAACAACATCTGCATTGCCACCCAAATATAAAGGTATTTTTCTTTCCACCGCAGCAACCTTGCTGCCGCCAATTAATGCCTCGACAAAATATGATCCACATGCCTTTACTCTTTTTTCAAATGCAATATTTTCTTCCGGTTTGACTGTAGCACATTGAACAACAATCTGATCCTGAGTTAAAAAGGGTTCAATCAAATCAATGATATTTGAAACAGCTGCGCCATCACTGACAAGGATAAAAATCACGTTTGCTCTGGATATGGCGTCTTCAATCGAATTACAAAACTTTGGTGCATTATCTTTTAGTGTTCTATTCCAGCTTGCAAATAAAACTCCATCTTGTTCAAGATTCCTGGCAATAGCTTCACCCATAATTCCCAAGCCCAGAACTGTAGCGCTTAATCCAGTCTCATTTAAATCAGCCATAAATCACTCCGGTTTGTACAGTCTCTAGACGTCAAGATTAACAGTCAGTATTATGAATCTTTCACATAATTATCGATAGAGAAAATATTCATGAGTGCTGTACTGCCCACACCCCGCACATATCCACTAAGTCGGCTGTTTTTATTGCCCGTGGGCTTAATACTGCTGTTCATTTCACTATCATTTACATCTCGGGTTCAATCCAACCAGATTCTACTCCACACTTTTTGGGGAATTAGTGGCTTCCTCATTTTGTTCTATGCAATAACCACATTTATTCAGCTACAAAAAAATAAACAGGCAACGATATTAATCATTATTGCAAAACCACATTACGTACAAATGCTCATGCATCTTTGTATCTTTGCCTACTGGGGTTGGTACTGGCCACAGGTTTATGATCAAACCGTTTTAATATTTGCCCAATTGGTTTATGTCCACATTTTTGATTTATGTTTTCGCTGGTTTCAAGGTAAACCTTTTGTCATCGGTTTTGGTCGCTTTCCAATTATTTTTAGTACCAATTTATTTCTCTGGTTTCAGGATGACTGGTTTTACTATCAATTCATCATGATTACGTTTGGCATATTAGCCAAAGAATATTTCACATGGACAAAGGATGGACGAGTTACCCATATTTTTAATCCTTCAGCAATTTCCTTATCCGTTGCTTCATTATTATTAATCATCACCGGTTCAACCGATATCAGTTGGGGTAGCCAGATATCAAATACACTGAACTCGCCGCCGCATATTTATCTTGAAATTTTTATCCTCGGATTAATTGTTCAATATTTATTTCACGTTACCTTAGTCACACTGGCTACAGTCATTTCATTGCTGGTACTTGGCGCTATTTATTATCAATTTACCGGTGTTTACTTTTTTTATACATCCGATATACCCATCGCTGTTTTTCTTGGCTTGCATTTACTTGTTACTGATCCATCAACGTCACCGAAAACAAACACCGGCAAACTTCTTTTCGGCTTGCTCTATGGCTTGAGTGTCATGCTTTTGTTTGAAGTTCTGGAATACTTTGGCGCACCGACATTTTACGATAAATTACTTTCAGTGCCGTTATTAAACTTAAGCATCATCTTGCTTGATCAACTGGGAAATAAAATAAATCTTAAAAAACGTTGGCCTGATTTTTCCAGCATTTCTGTAAATGCAAAAAAGGTAAACATCATATTTATGGCAATCTGGATCGCCATTTTCTTTGCCTGGCAAGCATCCGGCCATCTTGGTAAATCTCATCCCGGTGCTCAATCCCAATTCTGGGAAGAAGCTTGCGATAAAGATTTACGTAATGGTTGTCGAAATCTACATGAGTTACTTGGTAAGGAATGTGACAACAATGTTGCACTTGCCTGTGCCAGACTTGGTTCACTTCATCGTCTGGGCAAAGGTGTAAATCGCGATGATTTTAAAGCCTATGATTACGTCAAGCTTGCGTGTGATCTTGACTTAAATGAAGCCTGTATACATCTACACGAATATCAACCAAAATAAAATTAATGTACTAGAATAGAATAAAAAAAGGACACGACATGAAAGAATCTTACGTATTCGAAATCATGACTGAAAATGTGACAACATGCTCTCCAGACACAGCATTAAAAGAAGTTGTCAAAATTCTAAGCAGCAAGAGTTTATCGAGTCTGGTTATCATAAAAGATGGAGAGCCCATTGGCATTATTACAGAACGCGATATGGTATCCATACTTGCAGATATGTTAAATGATGTTATTTGGGATAATTTATCTATTGATCACTTCATGACCAGTCCCACATATACTATACGAAGCGATGTTGCTCTAACTGAAGCCGTTATATTTGCAACAAGTAAAAATATACGCAATTTACCCGTTGTAGATAATAACAATAAACTCATTGGCTTGCTCACTCAAACAGAAATGGTTCATGGCTTGTCCAAAGATTTGAGTATGTATAATCAGTTTTATAACGGTTGACGAACAAGGGTTACATCTGTCGGGAGATGAAAATGCAAAAATTTATTTATCTATTTATATGCTGCTTATTGTCTGTTTCTACCGCTAATGCCGATGTCATTCGCGCGGAAATAGAATCGGACTTGAGTATTGCGCCCGGCGAAACAAAAACGATTGTCCTCGAATCAAAAAATGGAACTGCTATTGAAACATTCTGGCAGACACTTAAACCGGAGGAATGCACCAGTTCAGCCTGTATCAAATTTGAAGAAAAAGAATCCGGTTTTGGTTTTGAATCTTTCAACGGACAAAGCACACATCAACCAGTTGATAACAAGGTTACATTATTATTTACCAATCAGGCGAAGACACCTGTTTCGATACAACTAACTCAAATAGAGCGAACCTGTACCGCTGAAATCTGCAACTTGATTCAGACTACTGATACAAAAGACTGGAAAGTGATCCGCATAAAGGAATTGAAGCAAATTCAAAATAGTGAAGATAGTTCTTATGCGACACTGCAAGGTGTTACTACGAAAGATAAGGAATTTGATGTTACTCTGGCTTTTTGGTTTTACGAACCTTCCATGTTTGCGGGTTGTAGTAAAAGTATTAAACGCTGGATAGACAAGCCTGATGCGGAAGATATCCCCTATGTCATTGCCGGTAGCACACTGGTATCCAATGTTGAGAACAAAGATCGTTTTATCCTTTCAGTCGATACTTGTACAAAAAAAGCATCAAATTTTAATGCCCCGGCAGAAAGTGAATATTAAATCAGCTCATGGTTGAAAAACTGATACAGAAATAAAAAGATGCTATAAAATACATGTCTGTCACCATTACCTTTAAGGACTTGGGAAACATGAAAAAAATCTTTAGTTTTTTACTCCTGTCTCTGTTTCTCTCGGCCTGTGGTTTAAGCCCACAAATCGTCACTATCGATCCTGAGTTCAGCGATGCTAAAGTACCGGCAAATTCTGGTTCAACGTTTAATTTACTCGTTACCGATGCAAGAAAAAACCCGATGCTGGGTCAACGAGGGGGGACATATAAAGAGACCTCTGACATTAAAACCGAAGGTGACATTACCGCCAGAATTCAGCAAAAATTAGCCGCTGCTTTTAATAAAGCCGGTTATAAAATTGACCCGTCTGCTACAAAGCAACTGAATGTCACTATTGTTAAATTAAGTTATCAGGGTCACGGCGAAAATCGAATCAGTGAAGTTGAAGTAAGTGCAGAAATTCTTGCTACAGCAACTAATTCCAAAACTAAATTCACAAAGTCTTACAAAGCAAATCGTAAGAAAGAAGTATTAAAAGCACCAGATGAAAAGAAAAATGAAGACATGATTAATAAAATTTTTAGTGCCGTTATCCAACGCGTGCTGGATGATGAAGAATTACTGTCTTACATTAAATAGCATAATCAGTATTATATCGTTTGTTTTCTATCAGAATACACATCCTTGTGTATTGGTTTTAAGTCTGTAAAGACTATCCTGATAGAGGAGGATTAATTCCAGCTTTGTAGCTTGATCTTCCAGCGACCGTCTTTTTGCTTTTCCAGAACATTAGTAATGTTGCCTTCAAAATTAAAGACCGTGCCGTTGGCACCGACGCGTGTCGCTTCCCAGATTGCAGTTTCGTATGCGGTGTCTCCGTTAATATTCGTATCAACATTTGAAATTGAATATTCTGTAACACCCACTTTTTTCATACCTTCAAAATAATTCAGAATTGCAGCCTGCCCTTCAAGGATTTCGCTACTAGGTGGAAACATAATCGCATTGTCGGTATAGAGCTTCATCAAAGCCTCTGTGTTACCCTTGTCGAAATTGCTTATCCATTCCGAATTAATTGCTTCAGCATCAACACTTTCAGCGGTAGAAGATACAGCATAAGCTGAAACTAATGATAATATTGATATAAATATCAAAGGTTTAAAGTGTTTCATGGTTCAGTACTCCTGTATAAAGTTAATAATTTGTGCGTTGCAATAAATATAGGTAGGATGCCTTAAATGAACAAGACCGTTTCAGAGCATAGACTCATTCCAAATAAGAAATAATAAGAGTGCGAAACGATGGATAGATTAACCAGCATGAAAGTCTTCGCTGCTGTCGTCAGACTGGGTAGCTTTGCTGCTGCCGCAGAAGAACTCGATATTTCGAATGCCATGTGTTCAAAATACATTCGCGATCTGGAGATTAGTCTTGATGCAAGGCTGTTAAACAGAACAACTCGCCAACATAGTTTGACCGAGGTTGGCAGCGCTTATCATAAAAAGATCATAGACATACTGACCGAAATCGAAGATGCAGAACAATGCGTCTCTGAGCTGCAAAATAATCCTGTCGGAACATTACGAATAATGTCACCGCCCTCGTTTGGTTCGTATCACATTGCCCGTGCGATAAAAGGTTACAAAAAAAAATATTCCGATGTCGCAATAGAATTAATCCTGTCTGATGATTTTGAAAATCTGGTCGATAGAGGTATGGATCTCGCTTTTCGTATCGGAGAACTGGAAGATTCCAGCGTCGTTGCATTAAAACTTTCTTCCAGTCGATTGATCGTTTGTGCTTCGCCTGAATATCTGGAAGAAAAAGGCACACCGAATACACCGAACGACCTGGACAAACACGTGTGTTTAGGCATGATGAACCATCAGGTTTTTTCACCCAACTGGACATTTAAAATTGACGGCAAAAAAATAAAGATTGAGATCAAGAACAATTATTTAAAAACCAATATAGCCGACGCACTTCGTGCTGCCGCAATCAATGGTAGCGGCCTGACACAACTTCCCTCCTACATGATTGGTCTTGATATCCAATCCGGCAAACTCAAACCGGTATTGGAAAAATACGAGCCTGCACCTTTACCGATTAATTTAATCTACGCGCACCGAAAACACATGTCGTTAAAGATAAGAAGTTTCGTTGACTACATGCAAAGCTATTTTGAAACACCGCCTTATTGGGATAAGTGGATGTTTGAAAATAATAATCCTTTGTAAAAAAATATTTTTTTACCCTATATACCCAAGATACCTGAAGATACAGGTTTATAGCACATCTGTTTTCATCCAGAGCTTCGTTGCTCCTCCTTACAGGGAGCGGCCATGCGCGTCGTCGCGCCTCGCTCTGAATAAAAACAAACGCAC
>Ga0214472_10008891_pt1 | contig 10477 bp, 7 predicted proteins | sample RVTome_6_FD_207662 | JGI IMG/M metagenome (GOLD analysis project Ga0214472, IMG submission 207662) | Soil microbial communities from uranium-contaminated site in the Upper Colorado River Basin, Wyoming, United States - RVT140D175 | ecosystem: Environmental > Terrestrial > Soil > Contaminated >...
TCGGCGAACGCCTCGACCTCGCGCACCGCGTAGCCCGCGGCCTCGAGGCGAACGATCGCCGAGCGGAACCCCTCCGCGCCCTCGTCGGACAGCCACTCGAGGTAGGGGCCCGTCGGCACCGCCAGGGCCGGCCGATCGCCCGCTCCCTCGCTGGGCGACCAGCCGTCGCAGAGCACGGCGGCGGCCCGTTCCGCGTCGGCGACCCGCGTCGCGAAGAGCCCGACGTGATCGAGCGACGGCGACAGCGGGATCACGCCCTCGCGCGAGATCCGCTCAAAGGAGGGCTTGAAGCCGACGATGCCGCAGAAGCTTGCCGGCCGCGAGATCGATCCGATGGTCTGGGTGCCGAGCGCCAGGTCGCAGAAACCGGCGGCCACCGCCGCCGCCGAGCCGCTGCTCGAGCCACCTGGTGTGCGCTCGGGATCCCACGGATTGCGGGTGGGTCCCGGCTGGAAGTAGGCGAACTCGGTGGTCACCGTTTTGCCGAGGATCAGGGCGCCGGCCGCTTTGAGACGGCGCACCGCTTCGCTTTCGCGCCCTGCCAACTCGCCGGGCGGCAGACGGCTGCCGGCTCGCGTCGCGAAACCGTCGACGTGGAAGATGTCCTTCACGCCCACCACGACGCCGAAGAGCGGCGGTCGCTCCGCCGGCTCGGGCCAGCGCTCGGTCAAGGCGCGCGCTTCGCTCCGCAGGCGAGCGAAGCGGCCGGCCTCGGGCAGCAGAGCGCAGAGCACCGGCTCCCGCTCCGTGACCAGCGCCTCGATCCGGTTCAGACGTCCCGCGAGATCCGGCTCGGTTTCCCGCGCTTGGCTCACGACGTTCGCATCCTCTCCGCTGCCAGGCGCACCGCCTGCACGATGTGCTGGTAGCCGGTGCAGCGGCACAGGTTGCCCGAAAGGGCGCGGCGGATCGCCGGCTCGTCGGGGTCCGGGTGGGTTTCGAGAAAGGGCACCATCGTCATCAGGATCCCCGCGGTGCAGAAGCCACACTGCAGGGCGTGGGCCTCCCGGAACGCCTCCTGCAGCGGGTGGAGTCGATCCTCGCCGCCACCCGGCGGCGCCGCCTCGGCCAACCCTTCGACGGTGCGCAGCTGCCTGCCTTCCGCCTGTACCGCGAGCATCAGGCAGGAGCGCACCGCCTCGCCATCCACCAGCACCGTACAGGCGCCGCAGACGCCGTGCTCGCACCCGACGTGCGTTCCGCTCAGTCCGAGATCGTGACGCAGGAAGTCCGAGAGCAGCAGCCGGGGCTCGGCCTCGCGCTCGACTCTGCGGCCGTTGACTGTCGTCTCGAAGCGCTTTCTCACCACGGGTTCTCTCGCCCTCCCTCTCAGGCCGCGCGGGCCGCTCCGGCCCTGTCGCGGGCGCGCCGGAGAGCCCGACGGGTGAGCACCGCGGCCAGGTGGCGTTTGAACGAAACGCCGGCATGGATGTCGGGACTCGGCTCGATCTCCCGCTCCGCGGCCAGCGCTGCGGCGCGATCGATTGCCGCGTCCGCCAGTCCCTCGCTCTCCAGCAGGCGGCAGGCCTCCGGCGCCGGGGTCGGCGTTTCGCCCGCCGCCATGTAGACCAGACGCGCCTCGCGGCAGACGTCCCCGTCGACCGTGATCCGCGCCGCGACACCCATCAACGCGTAGTCGCCGTGGCGCCGCGCGAACTCCTCGAAGGCCCATCCGCTGCCGGCGGGCATCTCCGGCACCTCGATCTCGGTGACCATCTCGTGGGGCTCGAGCGCCGTGGTCATCAGGCCGACGTAGAAGTCGGCCGCCTCGACCCAGCGCTCCCCTTGGCGACTGGAGAGCTTCAGCCGCGCGCCCCGCGCCACCGCCCACACCGGCAGCTCGGCCGCCGGATCGGCGTGGGCCAGGCTGCCGCCGAGCGTGCCCCGGTTGCGAATCTGCGGATGCGCGACCCAGGGGATCATTTCGGCGAGCAGGGGGTCGCACTCCGCCACCCGTGGATCCCTCTCGAGCGTCGCCTGCCGCACAAGAGCGCCGAGGCGGAGTCCGCCGCCGTTCTCCTCGATCCGAGCGAGGTCCCCGATGCGGTTGACGTCGACCAGCACCGTGGGATGCGCCAGGCGGAAATTGAGCAGGGGGATCAGGCTCTGCCCACCGGCCAGCACCTTGGCGTCGTAGCCGTGCTCGGCCAGCGCGTCGAGCGCCTCATCCAAGGTTTCGGGGGCCAGATAGTCGAAGGGCGGCGGCTTCACGGCATCTCGCGGGGAGAACCGGGAGATGCTAGCAGAGCGCCCGGTGCTCACCCGCGACGCGGTCGAGGCCAGCCGGTCGCACCGAGTCGTAGCCGAGCGCCTGCTCCGGGACTACGCGCAGCTCGCGGCCGGCGGCTCCAGCAGTCAATTGCCGCCGAGATACCCGAGCGCCTCAAGCCGCCTTCGGAGATCCGGATCGAGATCCTCGGCGTCGAGCTCCTCGTCGTCGAGCGCCAACTCGGCGCCGCGGATCGCGGTCAGCAGTTCCTCGAAGGCGCTCGCCACGCTCTCGAGCTCTTCGACACGGTTGACCCGCTCACCGGGATCGCGCATCAGATCGTAGAGCTCGAAGGTCTCCTCCAGACCTTCCGCCGCGCCACGCGCCTTGGGGTAGGAGTGGACGTACTTGTAGCGCCGGGTGCGGAGCGCCTTGCGCTCCATGGTGTTGATGTTGGTGTTCTCGCTGAACGCCTGGCGAGCGTCCAGACTCTCGTCGCTTTCACCGCGCAGCAGCGGCAGCAGAGAACGGCCATTGACCGGCCAACCTCTCTCCACTCCGAGCATCTCGAGCAGGGTCGGCAGGAGGTCCACCAGCGAGACCTGCTCCCCGATCACTCGCCCGCTCCCCTCGACCCCCAGCTCGCGAGCCAGCGCGGCGGGGAGCTGAACGATGAGCGGTACTCGCACCTGCTCGTCGTAGAGATTCATCCCGTGCCGCCAGCTCCCGTGCTCGAAGAACTGTTCTCCGTGGTCGCTGGTGACGACGACGACGGTGCGCTCGAGCAGCCCCTTCGAGCGCAGTGCCGCCAGCAGCTCGCCGAGCTTGCGGTCGGTGAAGGCGATGCCACCGTCGTAGAGCGCCCCGACGTAGCGCTGCTCCTCTTCACTGAGCCGGCCCTTTGCGATCAGCCATTCCCTCTTGCCGAACCGGTCGCCGAGCCGGCCCCTTGGCATCCCTTCCGCCAGCTCGCCGTGGACGTAGGGATCGTGGATCTCATAGGTGTGAAGGAACACGAAGCGTCGCCGCTCACGCTCTCGCTCGAACCACGCGACGACGCTCTCCGGCGCGTGCAACCAGTCGACCAGTCGGTACTCGTCGAAGCCGCGGGCAAAGCCGAAGCGGTAGTCGAGCTGCCCGCCGCCGGTGAAGGCTGTGGTGCGATAGCCCACGTCCCGCAACACTTCCGCCAGGCGCCGACCTCCCAGGCCGCCGGTGCTCAGTGGATAGATGCCGGTGAACATCGCGTGGTGCGATGGATGAGTCCACGGGGCGGCGGCGATCGCGGTCTCGAAGCGGATCGCCTCGCCGGCCAGCGCGTCGAGGTGCGGACTGGTGGGGCGCGGGTAGCCGTAGCTGCCGAGACGGTCGGCGCGCAGCGTATCCAGGCTGATCAGCAGCAGGTCCCAGCCCGGCTCGCGCGCACCTTTCACCACCACCTCCGGAGCCCCCCAGGCGGCCCAACCGGCGGCTGACCTCTTCGCCGATGCCGCGATCTCGAGCGTCAGCGTGACCGGCCTGCCGGCCCACGCCGCCAGGTCCACCTCACGCTCGACCCAGGGCTCGTCGACGTCGCGCTCCACGACTTCATCGAGCACCACTTCCGGTTGGCCGGCCGCCGGCTCGATCCGGATCAGGAACCGAGCGCTCCCTTCGGCGCCCTTCGCTTCCTGCGCGGCCTCGCGGCGGTGCGCGGGAGCCACACCCAGCGCGACGCGCAGCACAGCGCGCTTCGGGAGCTCGAGGTCGAACCGATAGACGCTGCCGGGCGGGGCGCCGATCGCCGCCCGGTTGTCATAGGCGCCGTCCGACCATCTGCCGATAAAGCGCCCGACGTACCGGGCGTCCTGCGCGGGCAGGCCCGCGGCTCGCAGGAAGGCCTTGCGAGGCCTTTGCCTGCCGGCGCCGCGGGGCCACTCGATCTCGGCGCGATCGACGCGGTCGAGGAGCCGGAGGGTCGCCGGCTCCGGCGGCTCGGGGCAACCCGCCAGAGCCAGCCAGGCGAGAAGCAGCCAGCCTGGGCTAGGGCGTCGGCGACGCACCGCGGAGGGCCTCCAAACGTCGTGCGAGCTGCGCTGAGTGAAGATCTGCCGGACGCGGACGGATGGACTCGATCCAGGGCTTCATGCCGTCGAGGTCGGATCGATCCCGGCGCATCTGAATGACCGGACCGATGACGTTGATCTGCGGCCAGAGCGGGATGAAGTTCTTCTTCGCCTGCGGCCGGATGTTCCAGAAGGTCTCACGGGCGGCGGTGAAGTGGCCGGAGCGCGTGTCGCTGCACTTCCAAAGCCGATAGTTCTCCCAGCTGTCGCCGACCTGCAGCTTCGAGAACAGATTCTCGTAGGCCGCCCCGCGATGGTGGTCGAAGTTCATGTGCGGCCCGCGCCCTCGCGAGAAGACGCAGCCGTTGGCAAGGTTGGCCAGCGAGAGATCATGGAACGAAATGTTGCGCAGTGTGAAGCGCGTCATCAGGCTGTCCTGGGAGCCGCCCATGCCCAGCCCATAGTGGCCGCCGCGTCCCTCGAGAAGGAGCTCTCGCCCGGTCACGTAGCGCGAATACCAGAAGTGGATCGCGTTGTCGAAGTTCACCACCCGCACGTTGCGCACCCAACCGTTGAAGACCCGCTGCAGCTCGATCGCGTTGTACCCGCGGTCCTTGTGGTGGGTCGGCTTCGGCGTGGTCGGAAACTCCACCGTGAGGTGCTCGATGCCCACGTCTTCGACGGACGGCAGGAAGGGGTAGATCCGTGGGCTCCACTCCGGGCGCAGGTCGAGGCGCAACGGGCGCCCGAAATCGAGGCTCCGACCCTCCACCCGCTCGACGCGCACCACCCAGTCCATGGAACGGAAGCCGGGCTCGGCGATGGTGCAGGTGCCGACAAAGGTGCAGCCGGCGTGGAGATGATCGGAGAGCGAGCCGTCGCTCTCGGTCTGCACCACGCGCACCCACTGGCCGGCCGAGATGTGCTCGGTCGACGAGACTCTCACGCGATGCTGGCCGCGGCGAGCCGGCGCGGTCACCCGCGCAAGCTCCGGCCCCTCCTCGAACTCTCCGATCACCCGGAGGAAGGCGCCGCCCCACGACCAGCCCCAGGGGCCACCGTGCCGTCCCCGGCCCAGAACCTCGAAGAGGGGTCGCGGAAAGAAGAGAACCGTCTCGTCGCGCCCCGCACCGCGAAGCACCCGGTTCGAACGGCGGATCTCGAGCGGCCGGGTGACGCGGTAGCGCCCGGGCGGCACGAAGATGGCGCCCTCTCCGGCTTCCGCGAGGGCGCGTTCGAAGGCCTCGGTGTCATCGGCCACGCCGTCTCCCACCGCCCCGTAGTCGCTCACCTCGGCGACCACCGGCGGGTCGGGGATCGGGACTTCACCCATCCCATACCCGGCGTAGGAGAAGTCGGGCAGACGGCCGTCGGGGCGCCACGCTTCGCCGGACTCCCCCCACAGCGCCGAGACGCGGCCCCGCCGGTTGGGCTCGGGGTCGGGAGGAGGCGGCCCCGGGTCCGCGATCGGCGGCGTCCTCTCGCCACAGGCAAGGGCCAGCACGAGCAGCGCTCGCCAGGGGCCGCGTCTGGGCATCTAATTGCCTCGACTTCTCGACGGATCCGTCAAGTTCCCGAGCTCACGCGCCAGGGTATCGGCCACCGCCAGCCCTTCGAGGGTCGGCTTCAACCTTCCGCCCTCGCGGGAGAGAAGACCGGCCGCCTCGAAACGCACCAGGCGCTCCCCGTCACGGTCTTCGAGGTCGACTCCGTAGCGCGAGCGCATCTCCTCGAGCTCGACGCCCTCCGCAGTGCGCAGCGCCAGCATCAGGCGCTCGAGCAACAGATCCGCGGTACCCAGCTCCTCGCCCCCGGCGATGGGGCGCACCCCCGTCTCCACGAGGCGCTGCCACGGCGCGACGCCGCGCTCGTTCCACCAGCGGCGACCGCCGTCGAACGAGTGCGCCGAGGGCCCGAGACCCAGGTACGGCGTGTGATCCCAGTACTTCGTGTTGTGCGCCGAGCGATGGCGCGGGGCGCGCGCGAAGTTCGAGACCTCGTACCCTTCGTAGCCCTCGTCGCGCAGCACCTCGTGGGTGGCGCGGAAGAGGCGCGCCTGGAGCTCGTCCGGGATCTCGATCCGCTCGCCGCGTGCCTGGCGGCGGCCGAACATCGTGCCTGGGTGGACGGTGAGCTGGTAGCAGGAGAGATGGTCGGGGGCAAGCTCGACCGCCGCCTCGAGATCGCGCCGCCACGCCGCTACGCCGCGACCCGGCAGGCCGTAGATCAGATCGACCGAGACCGTCGCGAAGCCCGCGGCGAGGGCGGCATCGACCGCACACCGCGCCTCGTCCGCGGTGTGACGGCGACCGAGGTAGCGGAGGGCCTCGTCATCGAACGACTGCACGCCGAGCGAGATCGTCGTCACCCCCAGCCCCCGCCAGCCGGCGAGACGCTCGGGGGTGGCGTCCTCGGGGTTTGCCTCGAGCGAGATGCGAGCTTCCGGGGTCATCGGCAGGTGCCTGCGCGCGACCTCGAACAGTCGCTCCAGGGCATCGAGGCCCAAAACCGACGGCGTTCCGCCGCCCAGATAGACGGTGTCGAACTCGCCCTCCCATCCCCGTGGCACTCCGAGCGCGACCTCCTCGAGCAGCGCCGAAAGGAAGCGCTCGCGCCGCTCGCCGTCGCCGGTCGTCACCGCGAAGTCGCAGTACGGGCAGATCGCCGAGCAGAAAGGAACATGCAGGTAGAGGCCGGGGCGACGCCCCGGGGTCGCCGGCACCCTCAGTCCTTCTCAGTCTTGAGGACGGCAACGAACGCCGACTGAGGAATCTCCACCGCACCCACCATCTTCATCCGCCTCTTTCCCTCGCGCTGCTTCTCGAGCAACTTGCGCTTGCGGGTGATGTCGCCGCCGTAGCACTTGGCGGTGACGTCCTTGCGGAAGGCGGTGATCGTCGAGCGCGCGATGATCTTGCCGCCGATCGCTCCTTGCACGGCGATCTTGAACTGCTGCCGCGGGATCGTCTCCGCCAGCCGCTCGCAGTAGTGGAGGGCACGCGCGCGCGCCTTGTCGCGGTGGGTGAGCTGTGAGAGAGCATCGACCTGCTCGCCGTTGACCAGGATGTCGACCTTGACCAGATCCGTGGGCCGGTAGTCGAGCATGTCGTAGTCGAACGAGCCGTAGCCCTGAGTGACCGTCTTCAGCCGATCGTAGAAGTCGAAGAGCACCTCACCGAGCGGCAGCTCGGAGGTGAGCTCGACCCGGCCCACGGCCAGGTAGCGGTAGGTCGTCTCCTCACCGCGCCGCTCCCGGCAGATCTCCATCACTGAGCCGATGTAGCGCTCCGGCATCATCACCGACGCCTTGATGAACGGCTCGAAGGCTTGTGCGATCTCCGTCGGGTCGGGGTAGAGACCGGGGTTGTCGACCTCCATCTCACGGCCCCCCTCGAGCTTCAGCTTGTAGCGCACCGAAGGCGCAGAGAGCAGCAGCGCCAGGTCGTACTCGCGCCGCAGCCGTTCCTGCACGACGTCGAGGTGCAGCAGGCCGAGGAAGCCGCAGCGGAACCCGAAACCGAGCGCGGTCGACGAGTCCTTCTCGTACGTCAAGGCGGCGTCGTTCAGCACCAACTTCTCGAGCGCCTTGGTCAGATCTTCGTAGTCGTCCGTCGACAACGGGTAGATCGAGGCGAAGACCACCGGCTTGGCCTCCCGGTAGCCGGGCAGCGGCGCCGCCGCCGGCCGCTCGGCGCCGGTGATGGTGTCGCCGATGGCGATGTCCTGCACCGCCTTGATCCCGGCGATCACGTAGCCCACGGCGCCGGCCTCGAGGCGAGGCCGTTTCACGTGCTTGAGCTGCAGCAGCCCCACCTCCTCGACCTCGTACTCCTTGTCGCTGTGCATCAGGCGCACGCTCTGGCCGGGCTCGATCGTCCCCTCCACGACCCGGCAGAGGAGAACGACGCCGCGGTAGGGGTCGTACTCGGCGTCGAAGATCAAGGCTTGCAACGGCTTTGCGGGATCGCCCGTGGGCGGCGGCAGCTTGGTGACGATGGCCTCCAGGAGATCCTCGACGCCGGTGCCCTCCTTGGCCGAGCAGAGCACCGCCTCGAACGGATCGAGCCCGAGGTCCGACTCGATCTCCTCCAGCGTCTGCTCGATCTGCGCCGAAGGGAGGTCGATCTTGTTGACCACCGGCACGATCTCGAGCTCGTACTCGAGCGCCAGGTAGAGGTTGGCCAGCGTCTGGGCTTCGACGCCCTGCGAGGCGTCGACCAGCAGCAGGGCCCCCTCGCAGGACATCAGGGACCGCCGCACCTCGTGGGAGAAGTCGACGTGGCCCGGCGTGTCGATCAGGTTGAGCAGGAACTCCTGGCCGTCCCTGGCCACGTAGCGCAGGGTCACCGTGTTGCTCTTGATGGTGATGCCGCGCTCGCGCTCGATGTCCATCGAGTCGAGGATCTGGTCGCGAAAGTCGCGCGCTTCCACCCCGCCGCAGCGCTGGATCAGCCGATCGGCCAGGGTCGACTTCCCGTGGTCGATGTGGGCGATGATGCAGAAGTTTCGAATCCGGTCCAGCGCCATCCCGCGATGCTACGACAACCGGGGCGGCGGCAGGGCCGGCGGGTTGCGTGAACCGGCGCCGAACCCGGTAGGATTCTCGCCGTCGTCCACTTCGACGTGCCATCGACTCCTGGGGGAGGGCTCATGTTCCCTGCATTGAGAGAGTTTGTCGCCGCGGCCGGTAGCTTCGTTTGGGGGCCCTACCTGCTGATCCCGTTGTTGCTGCTGACCGGGTTCTACTTGACCGTGCGGCTGCGGGGCTTGCAGTTCACCGAGCTGTGGCGCTCCCTTCACCTGGCCCTGGTGGTGCGCAAGGAGCACGATGCAGAAGGTGACATCTCGCACTTCCAGGCGTTGATGACCGCGCTGGCGGCGACCGTCGGCACCGGCAACATCGTCGGGGTGGCCACCGCCATCGCTCTCGGCGGGCCGGGAGCCCTTTTCTGGATGTGGATGACCGGCCTCGTCGGCATGGCCACCAAGTTCTCCGAGGCCCTGCTGTCGGTCAAGTACCGCACCACCGACTCGCGCGGCCAGCAGGCCGGTGGGCCGATGTACTACCTGGCGAACGGCATCCGCTGGAAGCCGCTCGGCCGCGCCCTCGGCTGGCTCTTCGCCCTGTTCGCCGCCATCGCAGCCTTCGGCATCGGCAACATGGTGCAGTCCAACTCGGTGGCGGCCGGCCTCCGCGACGCCTTCGGCCTGCCGGTCTGGATCACCGGCCTGGTGATGGCGGTGGGTGCGGGCGCCGTCATCCTGGGCGGCATCCGCTCGATCGGCCGCTTCACCAGCGTCTTCGTGCCGGTGATGATCGTCATCTATATGCTCGGGTCCGGCGTCATTCTGGTGCTGCACTTCGATCGCCTGCCGGAGGCCTTCCGGCTGATCTTCTCGGGCGCTTTCCAGGGCACAGCGGCGATGGGGGGTTTCGCCGGCGCGGCGGTGCGCCAGGCGATGCGCTTCGGCGTCGCCCGCGGCATCTTCTCCAACGAGTCCGGGCTCGGTTCGGCGGGCATCGCGGCGGCGGCGGCGCAGACCCGCGAGCCGGTGCGGCAAGCCCTCGTCTCGATGACCCAGACCTTCATCGACACCCTCGTCGTCTGCTCCTTCACCGGCCTCGTCATCCTCTGCACCGGCGCCTGGGAAAGCGGCGCCAATGGAGCGGCGCTCACCCAGCTCGCCTTCACCCAGGGGCTGGGCCACGACCTCGGAAGCTGGCTGGTAGCCTCCGGCTTGGCGATGTTCGCCTTCTCCACCGTGCTGGGCTGGAGCTACTACGGCGAGCGCAGCATCGTCTACCTTCTCGGCGAGCAGGCGATCCTGCCCTACAGACTGCTCTTCGTCGTCGCGGTGTTCGTCGGCTCGGTTCGCAGCCTCGAGTTCGTGTGGAACTTCTCGGACCTGATGAACGGCCTCATGGCGGTGCCCAACCTGGTGGGCCTGCTCCTGCTCTCCGGGGTCATCGTGCGCGAGGTGCGCAGCTTCCGCGAGCGCCACGGCTGACGCGAGGCCAAGGACTGGTAGCCTGAGGCAAGCATCGTGATACCGAGCCGCCTGGAGGAGATGCGGAGCCGCTGGGTCCACCGGCTGTGGGACCCCGACGCGATGGCCGGCAGCGGCCTGCGAAAGGCCTCGGTGCGCACGCTGCGCATCCTCCACCGCATCATGCGCGACCTCGCCGAGGAGCAGCTCACGCTGCGTGCCATGGGGCTGGTGT
>Ga0214472_10008892_pt1 | contig 10477 bp, 13 predicted proteins | sample RVTome_6_FD_207662 | JGI IMG/M metagenome (GOLD analysis project Ga0214472, IMG submission 207662) | Soil microbial communities from uranium-contaminated site in the Upper Colorado River Basin, Wyoming, United States - RVT140D175 | ecosystem: Environmental > Terrestrial > Soil > Contaminated >...
ACGTTCCGCCGGAATCGCCGGTCACGTTCCCGAAACGCCCGGTCACATTCAGCCGAAATGCGCGGTCACTTTGCCGAAACGGCCGGTCACGATGGACCGAAATACCCAGGCAGTGGCGTCTTGAGCACATGAGCCTGCAAGATGATCCGCCGCAGCCGATGGAAAGTCCCTGACCGCTGGGACGCGCTGCGACGTGTTCGGCCGCAGTGATCCTCGAGCGGCATACATCTCTCCGTGCTTGACCAAGGTTGAAGATTGATCGTGAACGTGAACACACAGTGTCGGCGCGGCGCTCCCTTACCCTTAAAGGCCTTTATGCAACCGGCGGGTTGACAACCAAGTGCTACACCATCGCTTCAAGATCGCGCAGTTCGATCCAGCTTCTCAAAGCCGCACAGTATGCAGATCGTCTGTGCCGGCTCTCCTGCGAACGGTGCGGCGCGCTGTCAGCCCGGCGACACCCCCAACGCTACATGGGGCATACCTACGCAAGATACTTGACGCGATCACATCATTTGCTGCGCCGGCGCCAATCCTTTCTGCCTGTCAACACTGTTGACAGTTCGACCGGTCGCCGCCGCATCGATGAGTAGGACAGCATTGGTGCCTGTCCCACCCGGATCGGCTCCCGGGTGTCCTGCTGAATGGGCGCTGCGCTGTCACCACTGGTGACAGTTCCGTCCGCGCCGGAGCAGTTTCCATGGCGAGCGGCCGCTTGGCCGATGGAACTCTGACGGGTGCAGCGCGGCACCCTTACCCTTAAAGCCCTTTGTGTTACCACCTGGACGACAACCAGGTCCGCAACGATCGCTTCAAAATCGCTCGGTGTGTCAGCACTGCTGACACCCCTCATCTACCCCGGTGCCAGTCCTTCTGACTGTCCGCAGCGCGGACAGTTGCCCGGTCGCGCCCACACGAACGCCGCCGGGGCTGTCCTACCCAGACCCGCTGCGCCAAGTTTCCTGCTGAGGGTGCGGCGCGCTGTCCCCACTGGGGACAGTTCGCACCGCGCCGGCGCTGACTCGTGGAACGCTGAGGTGCGCTGTGCCGATGGGCGAAAACGGCGCTCACTGCGCTGTCACCCGCGGTGACAGATCTCATCGCCTGCCTTTTCCCCTTGGCGCAGAACCGCTTCCTCCCCTGTCGAACTCTCGCTGCAGTTCACCACCACCACCAGCATCATCCCGTGCACCGACGCGCGCCTAACCGGGACCCCGTGGTGGTGGTGTACTCATACTTCTTGTAATCAACTTCTATATATAATTTGGCGCAAACCGGCTGACTGTTTTGGCGTTTTCCGGCAACCTTGTTTGCCGCTTTGCGCCAATCTGGAATGTGGGATTCCCACATTCTTGTCTGCCGCTTTCCGCCATCCTGCAGCATCTCCGCCTGACACAGAAGTCCAGGATTGCTGTGGCGCACTGTCCCCGACGGGGACAGCTACGTTCGCTGCGCCACGTGTCGTGATCGTTGCCGCACACTGTCCCCCCGGGGGACAGCCCATTCGTGGCGCTAGGCCGCGTATCGTTACGGTGGGGCCTTTTCCTGCCCAATCCCCTTCACCGAGCGCAGCATTAGTCCCAGCATCGATTTCAGGAAAACACGAAAATCGCTGCGAACATGACTGACATCGAATGCCAGCGGAATCCATCGTGAAAGAGGAATCTCGACTGCCGCTTCCTCATGCGCGCTGCCTCACCAAGGAGCAGGCCGCAGCGTATCTCGCCATCGGCGTGACGCTCCTGCTTCAGATCGGTCCGCCGCCGATCAAGATGGGCCGGCGCTCGGTCTGGGATGTCATTGACTTGGATGCGTGGCTCGACGAATATAAAGGCCGAGGGCGGGCCGGAAAGGAGTTTCAATGGCCCGTGCAAGAGGGGTCTACCGGCGGGGAGATTTCCCCTACTGGTGGATCGATGTCGTCTTACCGGACGGCGGCCGAATACGCCAAAGCGCTAAGACCGAGAATAGACAGGAAGCGGTAGCGCTCCTTGCGAAATTCAAGACAGAAGCGTTCCAGCGGTCTGCTTTCGGCATCAAGCAGCGGCGCTCGTGGCAGGAAGCGGTTGTCCGGTACCTCGCACTGAAGGCGAATCTGAGGAGCATTGAAGACGTGCGGCGCATTTGCCGGAAGCTTGACCCCGTGCTCGGAAAACTGATGCTGGACCAGATCAATGGCGATGTGGTCTGCAAGGTGATCGAGCATGAGCAGGCAAAAGGCAACATGCCCGCGACCGTCAATCGATATCTGGCGCTGATGCGCTGCCTGCTGCGTACGGCACGCGATGAGTGGCAGTGGATCGACGTGATGCCGAAGATTCGGCTGCTGCGTGGTGAAGTGGAGCGTAACCGTTGGTTGACCAGAGAAGATGCGGCAAAACTTGTTGCAGCGTGTCCTCCGCACCTGGCCGCCATCGTGCGCTTTGCTCTCGCCACCGGCTGCCGTGCGAGTGAAATCGTTGGCTTGGATTGGGGCCGCGTCGATATTGCGCGCAATACCGCGTGGCTGGACCAGACCAAGAACGGCACGCCGCGAGGCGTTCCGCTGAACCGTGACGCGGTGGCAGTGCTGGAAGAACAGCTCGGCAAGCATCCGCGGTACTGCTTCACGTATCGCGGCCAGCCGATTCGCTACGAGCTTACCAACAGCGCGTGGGAGACCGCGTGCAAGAAGACCGGGCTCACCGATCTGCGCTTTCACGATCTTCGGCACACCTGGGCCTCATGGCATCGGCAGGCCGGTACGAGCTGCGACGAGCTGAAGGACTTGGGCGGCTGGAAATCGCGCGTCATGGTGGATCGTTACGCGAAGTTCGGAACGGAGCACCTGTTCGCGGCGGCATCGCGAATCGAGGCGCACAACGGTGGAAGCTTGGCTCCAACTCCGGTTGCGCCCGCAAGAAGGGCGCGAACCGAAGCGAAGGAGAAGGAAAAAACCGTTGAAAACGTGATTTTTGCGTCACGTTTTCGTCACGTTCGGAGAAAGACGGCGTAGCCTGCCGCGCCAAGTGCCTGATTCGTTGGTAGGCGGTGCGAGATTCGAACTCGCGACCAACGGATTAAAAGTCCAGCTCACAGTCAAAAACGCCTTCACAAAGCCGAAGAACTAAGACAAGAATTTTCGGAGCTGCTCCGAAACCTATGTCTCCACCGAACTTTTCCGAACCTTTCCTCCGAAGAACACGTTGCTTTGGCTGTGCAAGGCAAACAAAAACATCCGCTTACACAAAGTCCAACCGAACCGCACCCGAACGTCGCAACCGGGAGGGTCAGGCGCTGAAATGCCGCCGGGTGGCTGGCGCCCCGAGGTTGGCCCGAGGTTGCACAGGTTTGGCCCAGGGCATCACGCGCAGGGCAACGGATGAGGGCGGTGATCCCTACGCCGAAACGGCCCAGGAGCGTGACCTACGAAGCACGCTTTGGCTGAGAAATAATTCATGGTTACGGTCTTGAATTTCTTCATAGTAAGGTAATTGAATCCTGCTCCTACGAGAACGCCGACACCGAGGGGAATCAACTTCCCTAATGCGACGCCGCCGCGCTTGGTTCCATATTTGGTCAGAATTGTACTACCCACCCGGCGGTTAATTGCTTGCAAGACCTTGCCAGGCAAGCGGTCCCTGACGGTTGTCATCGCAATCTTAGAGCTGAAATGAATTGCGCCAGACTTGGCGAGGATGAGTGCGTTTGTCCACAAGCCAACGCAGATAAGTGTGTCTTGGATGAGAATTTCGCGGTTCTGGTAACCGTAAATGCAAGCCAGCGCAAAGACAAGGTAAGACTGATTGCGAATCATCAACGCACTATCCGCCGCAACTGCTCCGATTTCCGTTGTCGCCTGAACGATAGTTCCCAAGCCTGGTATAGCCCCAGGAAGGGCAAGGGCAGCGCCCTGCCGTGTGTAGGCCCAAACAATCTTGTCGCCGACGATATCAGCTAGTTCGTCATTGTGAAGGCCAGGATTGCTCTTTCGTACTTCGCTTATCCACATCGCGACCTTATCGGGGTCCGGAGCTAACCCATTGATGAGGTCAAGAATTACTCCATTTCGCGGTAGAGATTCCATGGTGCTCCTCGTAGCTAGTGTGGGCACATTCCAAACGTCTTGTGTTGACTACCTGGATCCGCATGCAACTGACGACGCGCCCCCCGAAACGATGTGGTTCTTGGACCATCCAAGAGGCGACGCGACCAACTCGTGCCTGTGTCTTTGGGCGCTCGCGATAGATCGATCTGCCTCATAAAGCGAATTGCGCCGGGATAGCCTTTGTTTGCAAGTTCCTGCATGCATGCGATGAGTTTCCAATATATAAACCCACCCGGCCGCACATTCCGCACTCTACGGGCAAGCGTGTGAAATATGTGAGTCATCATGCTCCACTCAGTCGTCGGTTGCGTCATCCCTGTTCCTTAAAAACAATAGACCGGATTTCTGAACATAGGCCTGTGTGCAAGCCTGCTCACAATCAGGAGAAGCTTTGTCGACCCGTGCATTTAGTGTCGAAAACGAGGATCATGGCGAAGCATCAACCACATTGGATTATTTTCAGTCCGATCGGCGAGCCCTTCCACACTTGCGGCCAGCGTTTCAAGCTCATCCCTCAACTCATCAATACTCTTGCAATGCATGCGAACTTCAAGCCGCACCCCTTTATCAGGCGCCGTCTTTAGCTCAATAACGTGCGTAGCCAAGGTTATCTCCTTTTACTAATGCCCAAAGATTCGGTTGTCGCGGTCGCACAAGGTGATGATAGTGTCGCCATTACAGTAGATGCGATATGCCTCAAGGAAAGTTGCTAGCCTTGTAAAGATTGCGCCTCGATACACCCGTGACAGTTGCTCTCTTTGTCGAAATAGCGAATTCGAGCGCCCTGCTTGTCGAATGAGGTGGCTTCATAGTGCTTTAGCCAATCTAATAGGAGAGGAGGTATTTGCCTCTGATGGCAACGGGCCTGAGCATTGTCTGGATAGTTGATCGAAAGGCATTGTTTATCCCCCGCTCCCCTCTGCGGTGGCGATTTCCGGCTTGGATATTTCATCGAAGACACCTGTCGTAATAGAACTCATCGCTGATCTTTTGGTATAACGCCGAATAGGGAATACGCTTCTGGTAATTAGCTGGGAGACTATCGTAAACCGACTTGTAAAACGGCGCTGCCCACAATTCGACAAATTGATGAAGGAGAAGAAAATTAGTCTTTGGATACTCTCGCTGTATCTGCTGTTTGATGAAATACAGCTCTAGTGCCTTCATTACCTCAAACACTGAGAGCTTCAAAATCTCGTTCGAAGTCCGAGAGGGGTTAACAATAAGCAGGGCTGGCAAGATGAGCCGTATAGCCAGTGAAAATAGAATGGCGTCAAAGGCGCGATCCCGAGTAAGTTTTTTTTCGGCGCAAACTTCATTCAAGGCCATAATGACAGACTCATTAAGGACGGGATTAAATAACTTACGCCTAAGGGAGGCATCACTGATCGTGGGGTCCGGTTCCGCAAATGTCGTCTTTGTCTTTTTCTCAATCGCGTCCCATGTGACGTCGGCGTAGAATTTTTCAAACTCGGCGAGAAGGTGCGGGTCCCTTTCTTTTAGACGCCTAGTCAGGTCTGCGCGGCGGTCAACTGATAGCTTTTGGATTTCTGCCTTTATCACTTTTGGTTCTGGGCCTGTGGGCATCCGAAAGTTGACCAGTTCATCAACCGGTTCTCGGAACTTGCGCGCGACAACATGAGGTATGTTCTTGCGGCCTACTGCTCTTAGACGTTCTAGTTCGTAGGGAAGGAGGAGGTTGAGCAGTGAGTCACGACGAACGTTCAGCACCGAGCAAACCATCCCGAAACTGTTTACGTGCGACGCATCGAGCTTGACAGTAATTCGCGGCACGCATCCCCCACAAAAGTAACCAGAGGATTAGTCTGAACCGTTCAGACTATACAGTCAAGTCCTCTTTCTCTACAGTTTTCTACATAGTTACCATTGAATCCGGCCGAGCAACTTCGGGACGAGACTCGAAATTGCTCACCAGATTCAAGGCGCAACGACTACAACTCCAACCACAGCTCCAACGATGGCCGAAGCCCAGTGGCGGCCCCGAGGTGGGCTAAGTTGCACCCACCCCGGACCTGCTACACCGCCCTGCCCTACTGCCGCCTACGTGGCCCTCTACGACGGAACTGGCATCGCCCCCTTGATGATGACCGAGGCGCTATTGGCGGCGTCCTGCAGCGATTTACTGGAAAGATGCGCGTATCGCTGCGTGACGATCGGAGTGCTATGTCCGAGAATCGATTGAATTTCGTAGAGCGTCCGTCCGCTGTTGGCCAAGAAGGAAGCATACATGTGCCTCAAATCATGCATTCTGAGATGAGGTAATCCCGCCTTGTTCCTGAGGCGGTTCCAAACCCGATGCACCGTCGTGTAGGGAAGTTCGGTTTCGCGGTTAATGAATAGGTAATCGGATTTCCCCTGGGTATCCAACTGAGACAGGACATCAAGAGCACTGTCGTTTAACGGCACCGATCGAATGCGCTTAGACTTGCTGTTTGACGCAGGGATACGCCATACACGGTTCTGGCGGTCGATTTCCGTCCATCTCGCCCGAAGCGCCTCATTGAGTCGAGCACCTGTAGACAATAGGAACATCGCCACAAGGCAGACCGTCCGGTTCTTGTCAGTGCGAAGGACCGCCAGCATCTTCTCCAGTTCGGCCGGCTGAAGGTAGTGCTCGACCTTGTTGCAGCGGTTGAACAACGGAACACGGGCGGCGGGATTCTTCTCCATAAGATAGCCCCAGTCGATTGCCAGATTGAGCGCATGTTTAAGCAGCTTGACATGGTGATCGCACGTAGCTGGAGCCAAGCCACTAGCCAATAGCTCAGTATGAAACGACTGGATGCTCTGGCGTGTGATCTGGTTGAGGCGTTTCGAGCCGAACTCATCCTTCAGCCGTAGACGGAACAGCTGCTCGTCCCGCTCGTATGACCTTTTTCTCGGCTTCACGTAGGGCAGGTAGTGATCCTCAAAGAAATCCGAGAACGTGAGGACCGCTTTCCGGGCCTTTTCTGCACCGCGCGGATCGGCGCCAAGCGTGATTTCCGCTTTCAATGACTTTGCCTTTGCTCGGGCTTCCTGCAGGCCGATCTCGGTAGTGCGGCCGACTTTCGAATGGCAGGTCTTGCCCGAGGCGTCCTTGTAGCGCATAAAATAGCTTCCGCGACCGGGACTGACGGAGGCCACCAAGATGTAAAGCCCTGGAAGCTCGCTGTCGCAGTACTCGACCCGGCTCTTATGGTCCGGGCATTTCAGGTCGTTGGTGATGAATTGTTGTGTGAGTTTGATTACGGGCATGATGAAACCTCCAAGTGATGATGAAATGTGAAATCGTTCGGGAATCAGCAAGGGGCGCAATATGGGGAACACCGCTCCGTGGCAAGGAAGCACCAGAAAACAAGTGCCCCTTGTACGGAACGAACCGGTAAGCCCGATGCAGCGCCCCTGAGTAGCCTTCCGGGTACGCCTGGAACCTTCATGCGAGTCAGGCCTTAGAAGACCTCTCCGGCTTCAGGCTCAGGATCTTCGCCGCCGCTGTCCTCGCCGAGTGCGGGAACGTCCACGTTGAGGTCAGTCTCGGCCCCCGGCATAGGCTCCTGTGCGGTCGATGCGGCATCCGTTGCGGCAGGATCCCCGCCATCCGCAGCGCCTAACGCCTTGTCCGGTATCGAGTTTGGCGAGTCGTTGCGCCGTTTCGGCAGGTATCGTGCAAAAGCGTCCGCAAATTGCGAAAGCTCAAAGCCCTTCGGCGTACTATCGCCAAAGCGCACGGTCTTGGACTTGATGCCATACCCGCTGAGGTAGCGTGCGAGCTGACGTGCCGTGAGCGGCTTGCCATGGTTGTAGGTGGCCCACGGCTTTTCACCGTCCGCACCGAGCGCAGCCAGTAAGTCGGCTGTGCTGATCCTATCAACACCAGTGGTCTCGAATATCTGCTGAATATCGGCGAGGAGCTGGTTCCCCGTACTCCCCGATGTATCAGCCGCACCCGAGAGCTTTATGGCTGCCGCGTTTGCGCGTTGCACCCAGTCAGGCCCGGCGCATTCGGCAATCGCCAGCAGCGGCTCCCAGTTGTCCTGGGCGCGGTCGCTCAATTGTTCCGGGAGTGCGGGGCGCGCATCACGGATCTGTTGCCCGTAGTCTTCAGCAAAGCGTGCCAACTTCTCCGCGATGACCGAGAACGCGTTCCGATCGGCGTGACGCAGTCTGGAAACTATCTCATGCGGTAACTTGCGGCGTAGGACGATCGCGATACCCCGGCTCAACGTCGAATCGGGGAGGTGCTTTTCGAGCGCAATGCCGGCGAATGCTTTTGCACCCCACACGTTAAACAGCGTCGGCTCATGGTCATCACCGACGGTGCGCCCGACGTACGCGTTTGCGCGGGTATGGCCGGCGTTCACGAGCCCCTTCAGCTCGTCGCTTTGACGGATGAAGGTGTCCGCCTCGTCGATCAGCAGGGTGGGTCCCCATGAAGCGATTGCTCTAAACAGGAACGGTGCCGACAAGTTCGCGGCAGAAAGTACACGTGCTGCCATGCGACCGACCACCTCCAGCAGCTGTGACTTGCCGCACGCCTTCTCCGGCGCGGTGATTAGTAATAGGGCGGCGACCTCGATATCAGCGTTTCGTCGCTAGAGGCACATCCGAAGGAAAGGATCAGTGGAATGATGATGTAGAAGCGAAACATTCCTGCCTCCTCGCCTTTTTTTTCACTGCCCAATAATCTCCAGTCCCCTTCCATAGGGATTCGTCGGACTGTCCGGCTTGTACGGGTTTCCGGCACCGTATGGATTGTTGATGCTGTCCGGCGAATAGGGATTGCCGTATCGACCGTACGGATTCGAAACTGAATCCGGATCGTATGGGTTATTACTCAGCCGACCACGATAGTTTCCTTGCCGATCGTAGAGTTTGGGTGCATCCGTTGCGTGTGGATTGGTCGCTGATTTCGGACTGTAGGGGCTGCCGTAGGTCCCGTATGGGTTGTTAATGCTGTTCGGGTTATACGAGCTGCCGGCGCCGTAGGGATTCGACGTGGACTTCGGGTCGTATGGATTGGTGCTTAGGTTGCCCAAATAGCCTTGGGCTTGAACACCAGCAGCGAAAAGAACGAGAACAGCAACTGTTGTAATTTTGAACTTCATGGCTCCTCCCCTTGGATCCATGAGCATTCTGTGCCTATTTCTTGCTCATCGCCAGTCAGGAAAAACCTTACAAAAAAAGATGGCTGCTATACCGGGCACGCAGGAGGCTGTAGCGAAAAGACTCAGTCTGCGTATTCACCGCCGAAAGGCGAACGATAGAGTCGCAAATCCCCTTCTGCAATGTCGCCTTCGTCGGGGAATATGGCCAACGTACTGCGATTCTTGGCCGCGGCCTCCGGGCGTGGACGATCGCTACGTCTCACTTCATCCAGAAACCCAGTTTGGTGATGACACCGCGGATCGGCGGCATAGCCATAGTCAACAAACCCCACAAGATAGGGGCATATGAACTCCACTCTTTGCGTAATTCGCTTCAATTCTTCAACAGGGATATTGAACCCTATCTGCTGTACGGCTGAGTCGCCCGAAAAGATCACAAATCCCATAGGATCGAGCCGGGCCGCCCTCATTGCATTGGACATCTTCCGTTGCGCGGCGATGGGGTTAAACTCCTTATCTACGCCGATCGCTGGCGCCAGAACTCGGCCATTAATAACGACGTTTGTCGCTGGCGAGCGGCCAGTGTTTTTCAAACGGAAGAGGAAATTAAAGTTTGCGCCGTTCACGTTGTAGTAGAGCGGTCCGCCAATAGCGATGTCAACCTGAATCCACGGCCTCTCCGCCGCGGCGCGTGACGACCGTGGAGGTTCCACCCGCTCTCCCGGACGGCCGTTCGGGTAAAGCCAAAGCCTATCAGCCTGCATAAACACCTGCATCTTGAGGACCAGGAAACCATATTTAATGTCTCCCTTCGATCTAGTTGGGTCTGAGCGAAAATCGTAGATGTGGTCCTTCCCGATCTCGGCAATGTGACCGGTCCTTACATTCCGTAGCGTTACGGCCTCTTTGTCCGAGAATGCGTCAACGATCCAGTCATCGCTCAGCTCAGGGAGCTCGTTGCCGTTGGAGTCCAAGCGGCATGCGACTGGAGTTAGCTGGAAACGCATGCCGACAGCTTTCTTAAACTTAGCCCAGTTCATTTTCTAAGAAAAAGGCATCATTCTTCGCTACATGCCATCTAAAAGCTATCACGGCCCGGCCAGCAGCGCCACGCCGCGTAGGGGGATACGAGTAGAAGCCAGGAAAAGCCGATGTGACTTTTCTTGCACGGCCACACCGAACAGCACAAAGGACCAGCCTTGTGAGCTGACCCTTTGTAAGTTCTGGTAGGCGGTGCGAGATTCGAACTCGCGACCAACGGATTAAAAGTCCGCTGCTCTAC
>Ga0214472_10008893_pt1 | contig 10476 bp, 6 predicted proteins | sample RVTome_6_FD_207662 | JGI IMG/M metagenome (GOLD analysis project Ga0214472, IMG submission 207662) | Soil microbial communities from uranium-contaminated site in the Upper Colorado River Basin, Wyoming, United States - RVT140D175 | ecosystem: Environmental > Terrestrial > Soil > Contaminated >...
CCCTAACCCGACAGCCAGATCCTGCCCGGTTTTGGGTTTAAAGGAGTATCCCATGGGACGCACCCTCGCCACCAGCACCCAACTTTTCCAGGAGGAGCAGGCCGCCCTGGCCCGTTTCCGCCGCGCCCTGCGCCGCGAAGACCAGCTCGTCCTCGACGAGCTCTTCGCCCTGGCCCACCGCCACCTGGCCGCCGCCGGCCACGCCGCGCACGTCTCGCCGCTCGAGACGCTGCTGCTGGCGATGTTGATCGAGGAACACAAGATCGTGCAAGGTGCAAGGTGCAAGGTGCAGGGTTCAACATGCAACGGCGCACCTTGCACCTTGCACCTTGCACGTTGAACGTCGGCTGGCTCCTCGACCTCTACCCCGACCCGGCGTCCGGCACCCGCTTCTGGTTCCTCTTCGAAGACGGCGCGCGGCGGTGCCTGTCACACCCGTTCCCGGTCACGTTCTATGCGGCCGGCCCGGCCGAGCGGCTGCGGGCGCTGTGGCGCTTCCTGCGTGTGCATCCCATCCGGGCCGAGTTGAGCCGGGATGAGCGGCGGGACCTGTTTTCGGGGCCGGTCCCCGTCCTGGCCGCCGCCGTCCCCGGCCCGCTCGAAGCGCGGACCCTGTTCTTCGCCGCCCGGCGGGCCTTTCCCGACCTGGCCTGGTACGACGCCGACGTCCCCTTCCCGCTGCGTGCCGCCGCCCGCTATGGAGTCTTCCCCCTGGCCCGCTGCGAGGTCGATTGCGAGGGCGACCGGCTGCTAGCGATCAGGCCATTGAGCTCGCCCTGGGATCTGGACCCGGAGCCCCCGCCCCTGCGCGCCCTCCATCTCGAACCCGACAGCGAACCGGCCCACCGCGAGCCGCGGTGTTTGCAGGTCAGTTCCTTCGACTACGGGCGCAAAACCGGCGCCCTCCGCTCAGGACAGGCCTTCGACTACGGGCGCAAAACCGGCGCCTTCCCCCTTCGACAGAACTCAGGGCAGGGCTCACGACAGGCCCCGCACGGCGCCTTCGAGATCCCGCTCGCCATGGAGACGCAGGCCGAAGCCCGGCGGCTGCTCGTCAGCCTGCGGGCCGTCCTGCAAAGAGTGGACCCCGACCTGATCGTGATCCCATGGGGAGATACCTGGGTCCTACCGCGCCTGCTCGATCTGTCCGAGAAATGGGGGCTGCCGCTTCCGCTCAACCGCGACCCGGACCGGCCCGTCGAGCGCCGGAAGGAACTTTCCTACCATGCCTACGGCCAGATCGTCTACCGCGGGCAGCAGATCCACCTGTTCGGCCGCTGGCACATCGACCCGCGCAACGCCATGCTCTACGGCGAGTACGGGATGGAGGGCGCCTTCGAGAGCGCCCGGCTGACCGGGCTGGGGCTCCAGGACGCCGCCCGCAAATCCCCCGGGGCCGGGATCTCGGCCATGCAGCTCGTCACGGCGCTGCGCAGCGGGATCCTGATCCCGCACGAGAAGCAGCAGGCCGAGACCCCCAAATCGGCCCTCGACCTGATCCACGCCGACCGGGGCGGGATGGTCTACCCGCCCATCACCGGGCTGCACCGCCACGTGGCCGAGATCGACTTCGTCTCGATGTACCCGGCCCTGATGGTGCACCACAACATCTCCCCCGAGGTCGGCGCGGCAGAGCGGGTGCAACAGCCGTCCGGCCTCGTCCCGCGCACCCTGGCCCCGCTGCTGGCCAAGCGGGTGGCGCTCAAGGGGCGGCTGCTCGACCTGCCTTCCTGGCACCCGGACAGGCGGAAGCTCAAGGCCCGGGCGACCGCCCAGAAGTGGCTGCTGGTGACCTGCTTCGGCTACCTGGGGTACAAGAACGCCCGCTTCGGCCGCATCGAGGCACACGAGGCCGTGACCGCCGGCGGGAGGGAGGCGCTGCTGGACGCCAAGGAAGCCGCCGAGGACGACGGCTACCGCGCTCTGCACCTGTACGTCGACGGGCTGTGGGTCCAGCGGGACGGGCTGGAGAAACCCTCGGAGATCGAAGGCCTCCTCGACGAGATCGCCCGCCGCACCGGTCTGCCGATCGCCCTCGAAGGGATCTACGACTGGATCGCCTTCCTGCCGTCCCGCGTCGACGATCGGTTGGCGGTGCCCAACCGCTATTTTGGCCGGTTCCAGTCGGGGGAGATCAAGATGCGCGGCATCGCTGCCCGCCGCCGGGACACCCCGCCGTATATCAAGGAGGCCCAGTTCGAACTGATCCGCGGTCTGCCCACCGACCCCGGTCGGCTGGGAGAGTGCCTGCCCGACCTGGTCGACCGCCTGCAGGAGCGGATCGCCGATCTGCGGGCGGGCCGGGCGCCGCTGGAAGAGCTGGTCGTCGCCCAGCGGCTGAGCAAGGTCCTGGCGGCCTACCGGGTCCCGTCCCCGGCGGCCCGAGCGGCGGCGCAGCTCGAAGCAGTCGGGAAGTACTCGCAGCCCGGGATGCGGGTGCGCTTTCTCTACACGCGCGGCGATCCGGGGGTCTGGGCCTGGGACCTGCCGGGGGAGCCCCCTCGCGCCTGCGTGGATGCCGCCCGCTATATCGAGTTGATCCTGCGGGCCGCAGCCGAGGCGCTCTGGCCGTTCGGGATCCCGGAGACGACGGTCCGGAACTGGCTGTGCGGCGGGGCGGACCACCTGGCCGCGCCCGGAGTGGTGCCGCCCGCGATCCTGCTGCCGATGTTTACATAGAGGACGAAGAAATGAAGCCCGGCGGGGCGGAGCCCCGCCGGGCTTCATTTCTTCGCGGTCTGTTCGACGTAGTCGCTGTAGTTTCCCAGGTACTCCTGCAGCCGCCCATCATCCAGCTCGACGATCCGGTCCACCGTCCGGTCCAGGAAATAGCGGTCGTGCGAGATGACGAGGACGGTCCCGTCGAAATCGTCCAGGACTTCCTCCAGCACTTCCGCCGAGGCGATGTCGAGGTTGTTGGTTGGCTCGTCGAGCAGCAGGAAGTTGGCGCCCGAGATCATCAGGAGGGCCATCTGCAGCCGGCTGCGCTCGCCGCCGGAGAGATTTTTAACCCGGCCGCGGGCTTGCTCGTAGGTGAACAGGAAGCGGCCCAGGAGGGCGACGGCCCGGTTCTCCGGCCAGTTGGCGGTGTAGGCGATCGTGTCGATCAGTGTGCGCTCGGGGTCGAGGGTTTCGTGGCGCTGGGCGTAGTACCCGGCCCGGACGCTGGGGCCGAGCTTGATCTCCCCGGCGTCCGGCGCCAGCTCATCCAGGATGAGCCGGAACAGGACCGATTTCCCCGCCCCGTTGGGCCCGACCAGACCGACCCGCTCGCCGCGCCGGACCAGCAGATCGAGCCCCGCGAGCAGCGGCTCGGGACCGAAGGATTTCGTCAGCCCGGCGATCTCCAGCACCTTCTCGCTGCCGCGCCAGCCTTCCAGGTTGAGGCCCATCCGCTTGCGCTCCAGGGTCGGGCGCTCGATCCGCTCGATCTTCTCGATCCGCTTGAGCATGCTCTTGCCGCGCTGCGAGAACTTCTCGTTGTCGTAGATTTTCCCCCACAGCATCAGCCGTTTGGCCGACTCCTCAAGCCGCGTGATCTGCTTATGCTGGGCTTCGTAGGCCTGCTGTTGGCTGAGCAGGGCGCGTTGTTTCTCATAGACGAACTCGGAGTAGTTCCCGGGGTAGCGGGTCAGGCGCCCGTCCTCAAGGTCGGCGATCTCGTCGACGACCAGGTCGAGCAGGTAGCGGTCGTGCGAGATGATGACGACGGCGCCTTTGTAGCCCCGGATCAGGCGTTCGAGGAAGGCCTTGCCGTCGAGGTCGAGGTGGTTGTCGGGTTCGTCCAGGAGCAGCAGCTGTGGAGAGGTCACGAGCAGCCGGGCCAGGCCGACCAGCTTGCGCTGCCCACCGCTGAGGGCGCGGGTTTCCAGTCTAAAGTCCGCCTCGTCAAAGCCCAGGTTGAACAGGATCGACCGGATATGCCCGTCGTAGCCGGGCCCGCCGAGCCGGACGTATTCGTCGAGCAGCCGTTCCTGCCGGGCCAGCGCCCGGGTCAGCCGGCCCTCGTCCCCATAGACGACCGGGTCGGCCAGGGCAGTTTCGACCCGGTGGAGTTCCTTTTCAACGCGGCTGAGCTCGGTCAACGCACCGGCGACCTGGTCCCAGACCGTGGCGCCCGGGTCGAGCGGGACCTCCTGGGGCAGGTAGCCGATCGACAGGCCCGGCTTGCGGGTCAGGTAGCCGGATTCGGTCGCGAGCTCCCCGGCGATCAGACGCAGCAGCGTGCTCTTTCCGGCGCCGTTCGGCCCGACGAGGCCGGAGACGCGGTCATCGTGGATTTCCCAGGAGAGAGCGGAGAAGATCGGGTCGTGGATGTAGGTGTAGGCGACGTTGTCGAGGTGGACGGCGATCATCGACGGAAGGATATCATACCCACGCGGACATGCGTCCCCGTGGGTATGATATCCTTCCGCCATGCCAAGGAAACTCACCTTTTTCCCCGTTGCCTTGATCGCCGTCCTGGCCGCCTGCACGCAAAGCACGCCGTCGCCGTCCCCGAGTGCTCCGACTTTGACGACCGAACCCACCGCGGCGCCGGCTGCGACATCCGTCCCCTCCCCCGTCCCGACGGACACCGCCGCTCCGCCCCCCACCCCCGAATTCATCCCCTACGAAGCCCCCGACTGGTTTGAAAACGGCATCCTCTACGAGATCTACGTCCGCTCCTTCGCCGATTCGGACGGCGACGGGGTCGGCGACCTCAATGGGATCGCGCAGCAGCTCGACTACCTCGAATCGCTGCACGTCGACGTGGTCTGGCTGATGCCGATCCACCCGACCACGACCGTCCACGGCTACGACGTGATCGACTTCTTTGCCGTCAACCCCGAATACGGCACGCATGACGACCTGGTGAACCTGGCCGATGCGATGCACGCCCGCGGCATGCGGCTGATCATCGACTTCGTCTCCTCGCATGCCTCCGTCCAGCACCCGTTCTTCCAGGACGCCCTCGGAAATCCCGCCAGCGACTACGCGGACTGGTTCCACTTCACCAACGACGCCCACACCACCTACCAGGCCTTCGGCGGTTTTGCCTACCTGCCCCGCCTGAACCATTTCAATCCCGAAGTGGTCGACCATTTAAAGGAAGCAGCCCTGTTCTGGATGGACCTGGACGGCGACGGGGACTACTCCGACGGGATCGACGGCTTCCGGATCGACAACGCCACTTTCCCCCCACCGGAGTACTTCGTCGAGTGGCGGCAGGCCGTCAAGCAGGCCAACCCCGAGGCCCTGGTCCTGGGGGAGGTCTGGGTGGAGCAGGTGCCGCAGCTCGGGCCGTTTTTCACCGACCAGTTTGACGCGCTGTTCAATTTTCCCATCTTGACCCTGCTCGCCAATGGCGGGAGCATCGGTGAGGACGGCGTCTACGAATGGACGATGCCGCCCTCGCTGATCACCGCGCGGGTCGAGTCCCAGATCGCTGAATACCCGGAAGAGGGGATCCTGGTCCAGTTCTTCAGCAACCACGACACCGACCGGCTGGCCAGCGAGGTCGGAGGTGATGTTGCGATCCAAAAGCTGGCGGCGGCCGTCAGCCTGGTCCTGCCGGAGGCCTTTGCGCTGTATTATGGTGAGGAGATCGGGATGTTCGGGGTGGCGGGCGGCCCGCCGCATTACGACAGCTACCGCCGCGAGCCGATGGACTGGTATGCTGATCAGGAAGGACCGCTCCAGGCGACCTGGTTCCAGGTGCCCGACCGCTGGAACGTCCCCGGCGACGGGGTCTCGGTCGAGGAACAGGAGGCGGATCCCGATTCGCTGCTGAACGCCTACCGCCATTTGCTGGATCTCCGGACGACGCTCCCGGCCCTGCAGGGCGGGGACTTCGCCGACCTGGACGCCGCCGCCGTCGGCCGCAAGGCCTGGGCCGTTGCCCGGGTGAGCGAAACGCAGACCCTGGTCGGGATCTACAACTTCGGCCCGGAGGCGGTCGAGATCACGATCCGCGCCTTTCCGTTCTCAAGCGAGACCCTGGTGGATCTGATCGGCGGGGCGGAGTTCCCCGGCAGCGTGGAGGGGGAGCCGTATGTGATCATCCTGGAATCCGGGACGGCGGTCTGGTTTGTGGATAATCCTCAGTAACAAGCCCTACAAACCGAACGCGTGATCGATCACCGCGGGCAGGGACAAGCCCTGCCCCTACGCGCGTCGTTCTTCCCGAACCGGACGGACATCCTCCGGAACGACATCGACCTCGAGATACTCAACGTCGAATCCTCCGCTGTAGCCGAACAGCTTCCCCCAGACCTGGTTCTTCACTTCGACCTCGATCCGGAAGCGGTGCGAGGACTCATCGAAGAATTCATGCACATCGGCGTATCCGGAGAAAACCATCGGGAAATTAAAGCCCACCGGGCCTTCGTAAAACCGCTGCGCCCCGGACCGCAGCCGCAGCCCCCCGTCCTCCCCGACCCGTAGATCGATATCGACCGCCAGGTGCTGGTGCGTCCCCAGGTAATCCACGATCCGCTCCCGCTTCCGGCTGTAGATCATGGTGGCGTCGAACCGGCGTTCCCGGCCCGGGAACTGGAACCTGCGGATCCAGGTGACGGTCTCGCGCCCGTAGCGGTCCAGATAGGCGTAGTTCTCGATCCGGAACGGCACGTTGACGCCTCTGACCGGGAACATGATGTTGCGCCAGGACCCGAGCGCCAGGAAAGGCAGGGTGCGGATGTTTGGACCAGAACCGGAGCCCGGAGGTCGCTTCTCCGCCCGAGGTTTGCCGTGTCCCCATGCTCTCCCCTTCTCCGGAAATCTGCAGGCCAAAACCGATCCGCGTCGCGTAAAGAAATCGCTGCGAATCCGTTTCGGAGGTTTTGGGGAGATATTCGATCGATGTGAACCGCAAATCCCAACGCTCGTGCAGATCGGGGTTCTGCGTGTGCTCCCAGATCTCATCCAGCGAGGTCCGGATCGGAAGTTCGACATAGATGCCTTTGGAATCCACCACTTCCTCTCAATCGACCAACCGGTCTGCGAGGCCGAACGCGTGCGGGATGGTCTCGATCCTCTCGATCTCTTCTCCGCTCAGCAGCTTCCGCCAGCCGAAAAGCCGGTCTTTGACGTCCTGCCCAGCCAGGTCGAATGGCTTTTTACGGCCAGCGCCCGGCGGCCTGACCATTCGTGACGTCGATCACGAACAGGTTCGTCGACTCCACCACCCAGAACTCGTTCCCGCGCCAGCCCAGGATCCCGACCCAGTGCCCCCCGATCGTGTTCGAGAAATGGAACGTGACCGGCGCGGAAGCCGTCCCGCTCTGGAGCGGGATGGTCTGGAAAATGGCGCGCGGCAGTTCGTCGTACATCTGGACGACGGTCAGCCCACCCGGAGTCAGCCCGGCGGTCCAGGCACCTTCCGAAAACAGAGGATGCGAGACGTAGTCGAAGAAATCGGGCGCTTCCGGCAGGAAAGTCCATTTGACGTTCCCCAGCGCGGCGTCGAGTCCCCAGATCTCCCAGCGACTGGTCCCGCGGGTCCGCTCGGCCTGCAGGACGAGCACCCCGTCCCGGGCGCCGATCGGGGTGAAGTCGTAGTCGCCGTCCTCGTGCAGGGCGGTGAACGCCCCGCTCGCCAGGTCGACCGCATATGCCCCGCCCGTGACCCCGATATACAGCGTGTCATCGGTCAGGATGACGTTCTCCGGCTCGATGTTCCGGCCGATATCTGCGCTGAAGGTCGCCTCCCAGATCGGGCCGTCCCCGCCCGGCCGCCAGTACTGGATGCAGCCCGGGTCGAAGATCCCGGCGAAGAAGTAGGCCCCGTCCCCGTCCGGGCGGCCCAGCATCATATCGTAGATCCCGATCTCCTGTGGACTGTCGGGGAACGGCTCGTTCGGGCAGGCCGGGACGAACTGCTCCAGCAGGGTCCCGTCCGCCAGGCTGAAGACGTTGAAGCTCACGTCCCCGTCGACCCGGTCCAGGACGCCCGGGTTGCCGCCGAAATCGACGATCTGGCGTGGGGTGTCGGCCAGCGCCACGTGCCAGACCTGCGCGCCCGTCTCGGTATTCCAGGCTTCCAGATCGCCGCCGGCGGAAAGGGTCAGGATGGTATCGCCGAAGAGCTGAAAGCAGCCCGGGCAGACGTTGTGCTGGATCTCGTCGGCGACCGCCGCCTCCCACAGCAGGGCTCCCTGCTCGCGGTTGAAAGCCAGGATCCTGTCCGTCATATTGAAATAGACCCGGGTCCCATCCCCCAGGAACTGGTTGTAGACATAGGTCCCTTCTTCGCCGGCGATCACGGCGTTCCAGCGCAGGGCCGGGTCGTTCTCGAGATCGACGTAGATCAGCCGGTCGGTGTTGTCCGCCGCGCCGGCGACGGAAACGAAGTCCGGCGTAGTGTCGTCGTCGGACGGGAGCATGGTGATCGGGCCGAAGTTGTACAGCTGCAACCCGCCCAGGCCGGTGTCCTCCACGAACGGGATCTCGGGGTTCTCAATCCCGACCGACCGGAAGACTTCGAACAGGGCCCCCGAGGCCAGCAGGGCCGGTATCATGGTGACCGCCAGGATGCTGCCGACGAAAAACAGGATCACGATCGTGATGATGCAGCCGATGCGGTTGCCCATGGCGGTGGTCGTGTAGCTGGGCGAGTAGGAGGTGATGACCGGTGGGGCAGTATAGGTCTGCAGGCGGGCCTGCTGGGCGGCCGAAATGTCTTCCTTCGAGATCCGGATGTTGAAGACGCCGGTCTGCTGCTCTTCCTCGGAGGCGCGGTCCTCCAGGACGGTGCCGCAGAACTGGCATTTGAAGTAGCGTTCGTGTTCGTGCGGGATCCCGAGCGGCGCGCCGCAGTTCGGGCATTTGTGTTCGCGCATTTCGTCGGTCATCGGACGTCTCCGTAGCTGAGGGTCGGAAAAATGGGTGCAGGGACGCAGCGCGCTGCGTCCCTGCACCCATTTTTCTGTTTTTACAAATGTATCACAACGCGTCCGTCAGCGTCTCACCAATTTGTACACCGTACCGTCACGCGCGGTCAGATACAGCTCGCCCGCCGCATCCAGCCCGAAAGATGTGACCTGGCCGTCGAGGCCGAAGAGCAGGTCGGCCGTCCAGGTCCCGTCCGGACCCGCCAGCAGCCCCCACACGGATCCGGCACAGTAATCGGCGAAGAGGTAGACCCCATAGAATTCCGGCAGCTCGGCGCCCCGGTAGACGTGCCCGCCGGTCACCGAGCACCCGCCCCCATCATGGCTGTATTCGAGGATCGGGAAGATCAGGGCGCTCTCGTCCGGGGGGCTGCCTTCGTAGGCGTGGGAGCCCTCGAAGTAATCCCAACCGAAATTTGCCCCGGGGGGCGATCCGGCCGCCAGGAAGTCGATCTCCTCCCACTCCCCCTGCCCGACGTCTCCGATGTACAGGTCCCCGGTGGCGGGGTCGAAGCTGTAGCGCCAGGGGTTGCGCAGGCCGAGCGCATAGATCTCGATCTCGCCTGTGTCGGTGTCCATCCGCAGCATCTTGCCCAAAAAGGCCAGCGGGTCCTGGGCGTTGCCCTGCGGGTCGCCGGCTGAGCCCCCATCGCCCAGGCCGATGTAGAGCAGGCCATCCGGACCGAAGACGAGGTGCCCGCCGTTGTGGTTGGCGAAAGGTTGTGCGACGCGCAGCAGTTCGGTGGCCGAAGCCGGGTTGGCCCGATTCGGGTCGTCGTCCAGCAGCGTGTAGCGGGCGACGACGGTGTCCCCGGTGGTCGCCGTATAGTTGACGTAGAAAAAGCCGTTCGCGGCGAAGTCCGGGTCGAACGCCAAACCGAGCAGCCCCTGCTCGTTCCCGCTGGTCGTCACCAGGTTGGCGATGTTCATGAAGGGGGTCTCCTGGCCGATGATCCGGATGAACCCGTCCTGCTCGACGACGAACAACCGTCCGGACCCGTCGCCGGGATGGGCCACGAGGACGGGTCGGCTGAACCCGGTCGCGACCGGTTCCCATTGGAAACCGGCCGGGTCCGGGAGGGCGGAGACGGCCGTCCCGCCGGGGGTCTCTCCGGCTGCCCGCGTCACGGTGACGGCATCGAGGACCTCCCCCTCCACGGTGACCATCTCGAAGGTCAGCGTCGTCTCATCGGCGACGGCGCGCAGCGCCCCGAAACCGCGCCGGTACTGGAACTGGCTGCCTTCGATCTGCCGGAAGAAGAAATACCGGGCCGGGTAACCCCCGAGCCCGTTGACGATGTAAGGGATCCCATCGATCGACAGCCGCTCGTAGACGTGGTCGTGCCCGGCCAGGACGGCATCGGCACCCCACTCGGCGAAGGGCCACTGGATGTAATCGGTGGAGCCGTGCCGGGCGGACGAGTACGGGGGATGGTGCATGTAGACGATCTGCCAGGGCGCGGTGGATGACGCCAGCGCGAGCCGGAGCCACTGTGCCTGCGCGGACGACACCCCGACCCCGTCGGGCTCGCGGCTGTCGCTGTCGATGGAGAAGAAGTGGACCGGCCCCCAGACGAAGTCGTAATAGCGCTCGTTTCCGGGC
>Ga0214472_10008896_pt1 | contig 10474 bp, 9 predicted proteins | sample RVTome_6_FD_207662 | JGI IMG/M metagenome (GOLD analysis project Ga0214472, IMG submission 207662) | Soil microbial communities from uranium-contaminated site in the Upper Colorado River Basin, Wyoming, United States - RVT140D175 | ecosystem: Environmental > Terrestrial > Soil > Contaminated >...
ACTACGCCTCGCGTGCGGAATCAACTCAGCCCTCGTCTCGCGACGGCATAGGCCGTCGCTCACCTCGAACAGCGGGGCGCCGCCTCGCATCTGGACCTTTTTGAGCCGCGTGGTGGACTTGACTCTTCGCGAGCAGTGTTCGCCTGACCGGGCGGGTGGCGTCGGGGGCGGCGGCAGCGCGATGGGGTTGCCCGTGTTCCAGTGGACGGTCTGCTTGATCGCGCTGATCTTCCACCCGGCGGGCGTGCGCACGAGGGTGTGGGTGTAGGCACAGTAGGTATCGAAGCGCTCGCCGTCTTCGGGGGCGGAAGCGGTGGATCACCGCGGCGGACACGCACGTGGCGCGGTCGCCGTCCACGGTGACGATGTGGTTTGGAGGGATTCCTCCTTTAGCCTATTTCGCTTGGAAATCCGTCACTTCTCGCTAATCCACCGATTCCCAGAGCTGTTTACCAATCTTTTCAGCTGGTTAGCAGAGCCATCCCCAGCTTACCCACATATTGTGGATGGGCAGCTAGCCGACCACATCATATGGGGTGTCTCAACCGGAGACAGTCTCCAAAAAGGCAAATGTTGACAGGGGTTTATCCTTCCATTAGAGTATCGCCTACTCCGACCCAGTAGCTCATGCTGACCTCGGAAAGGTGGAGGAGGGACATGATCACCGTTCCCGCGCACCGCGTGAAGCAATTTGGCGTGGAATTCTTCCAGGCCTCTTTCTCGGCTAAGGACATCGATCGCCTGGTCAAGTTCGAAGTCCTGGGCTACGCGGGTGCGGCTGCTCCTCCAGGCAAGGCCAAGCGGGGCAATCGCTCGCGCGTGAACTGGGAGGCGCTCGAGAAGCGGATCGGCGAGAGCGAGGCCGCCTACCAGCGCCCGGTCATCCGCCGCAAGATCGACGAGCTCGTCGGCTACTACCGCGACTGCAAGGACGCGGGCACGCTGCCCGCCATCCCGGGCGCGGTCATCATCACCTCTGAGAAGCGCTTCACCTTCACGCCGATGGCGAGCCAGCACGACCTGGGGCTGCTGCAAATCCCCGAGGAGCACGGGGTTCTCCGCGTGCTCGACGGCCAGCACCGGCTGTTGGCGCTCCACGCGCTCACGCAGGCGGGGGAGAATCTCAGCATCGAGGTCCCCGCGGTCCTCTTCGACAGGCTCGACGCGCGACAGATCGTCGAGCTGTTCGTGACGATCAACGCCAAACACACCCGCCTCAACCCCTCGCACATCGTGAGCCTGGCCGGCCGCAAGCTCTACCCCGATCCGAACCAGGCGCTGGCCCACGACGTCATCCGCTCGCTCAACGAGGACGACACTTCGCCGCTCGCCGGCGAGATCAAGATGCTCGGCACCGGGCGCGGCCGCGTCTCGCAGGCGCCGCTGGCCGAGGAAATCGTGGACTTCCTCGAGACCGTGGAGAAGATCGGGGGCGGGGCGCGCCTGACCGAGCTCCGCCAGGGGGCCAAGCGCTTCTTCCTGAGCTACATCAAGGCGGTGGCAGGCGTCTTTCCCGCGGCGTGGGCGGGACGCAAGTATTCGATCAAGACCGGCGCGGCGCTCCGAGCCTTCATCCGTGTGGCTCCCGACGTCATGGCGCGCGCGCGGGAGCTCAAGCGCGATGCCTTCGATTACAACGCCATCCGCGAGGCGGTCAAGCCATGGGGCGACCACCTCAAGGACCGCCGCTTCGAGACCGAGGGCGAGTGGAAGAACAAGCTCCAGGGCGGCACCCGCGGGACGGTGGAAGCGCTGACCCGCGAGCTCCGCGACGCGCTGAGGTAGACGCCCGCGGCGCGGGCTAGGCTTTCTCGTCCCAGGGAAAGTTCGCGGCGAGGATCTCGAAGGTTCTCTTGCCGCCCGGCAGGTGCGCCGTCACCGTGTCCCCGACCTTCTTGCCGATGAGCGTGCGCGCCAGCGGCGCCATGACGGAAATACGGCCGCGTGCGGGATCTGTCTCCTCGGAACCCACGATCTGGTACCGGCTCTCCTTGCCGCCCTCATTTCCGAGGCGCACGGTGGAGCCGAAGGTGACGCGGTCGCCGGAGGTGGGCGGCTCGATGACCTCGGCGTGCCCCAGCTTGCTCTCCAGATCGTTGATCCGCGCCTCGATGAAGCTCTGCTTCTCGCGCGCGGCATGGTACTCGGCGTTCTCCGAGAGGTCGCCGTGAGCGCGGGCCTCGGCGATCGCCCTCGTGATCGCGGGCCGTTCGACACGCTTGAGGCGGTCGAGCTCGTCTTTGAGACGGGCGTGTCCTTCGCGCGTCATGGGCGTGCGCTGGATGGACATGCTCTCTCTACCGTTCCGGCACCGTCTCGCCCTGCACCTGGATCTTGGCGCCCGTGAAGAGAGCCTTGATCCACCGCTCCCACGCCTGGTTCCGCTTCGCCTCGAGCAGCTGGACGCGCATCTGGTCGCGCGCCTTGTCGAAGCCCTGGGGATCCGCGGCGCGCCGCTCGACCGTCTTGACCACGTAGGATCCGGTGGCGGTCCGCACGGGCTCGGAGATCCCGCCCATCGGGGTGTGGAGCGCCGCCAGCAGCACGGCGCCCGGCAGCGCTTCCTTGTCCTTCGGGGGCTCGCCGCTCGAGAAGAGCGGGGTCTCGCCGGCCGGGAGCTTGTCACGGCGCGCGGCGGCCAGGAAGTCGCCCGTTCTTGCGCTCGCGGCGAACGCCTTGGCGCGCTCATCGGCCAAGATTCCCGCGCGCTCGCGCTTGAGCTCGCTCACTGCCTTGTCCTTGATCTCGGCGAAGGGCGGCACGCCGGCCGGGAACGATTCGGCCACGCGGGCGATCACGAAGCCGCCCGAGGTCTTGACCGGCGGCGACACGCCGCCCACGGCGAGACCGAAGAGGGCTTCCTCGAGCTGCGGGTCGCGCCCGATGCCCTCGATCCCGTCACCGCGCGCAACCGTCGCGTCCTTCGAATCGACGCCGAGCTTTTTCGCCTCGGCCGCAAAATCCTTCGCCGCAGTCAGCGCCGGCTTCGCTTCGTCCGCCTTGGCCTGCGCGGCGTGCTCGCTGCGCTCGGCGCCGAGCTTCTCCTGGATCTTCGCTGCCGCCTCGCGGAACGGCTGGAGGCCGCCGTCCTGCACGTCGGAGACCATGATGGCGTGGTAGCCGAACGGCGTGCGCACGGGCTGGGGCGAGATTTCCCCCTTCTTGAGGGCGAACACCGCCTCCTCGAACTGCGGCACCATCTCGCCCTTGCCCACGAAGCCGAGATCACCGCCCTGGGGCGCCGTCGCGGGGTCTTCCGACAGCTCCTTGGCCAGCTTGCCGAAGTCCTCTCCGGCCTTGGCCCGACGGATCGCCTGCTCGATCTTCGCCTTGGACTTGCTCTCCGCCTCGCTGCCGCCGGTGGGCGGCACACGCACCAGGATGTGCGAGGTCTTGAGCCGCTTGGGCCGCTCGAACTCGGCCCGGTGCTCCTTGTAGTACGCCTCGGCCTCCGAGTCGGGAACGGCCTTCGCGAAGACCTTCGGGGCGATCAGGACGTACTGGATCCGGCGGCGCTCCGGCCGGCTGAACTGCGCCTCGTGCGTCTTCACGTACGCTTCCGCATCCGTGTCGCTGACCGTCACCTGGGCCAGGAGCGGCCCGCTCTCGATGTGGGCCCAGTCCGCGCGCACGCGCTCGAAGCGCGTCATGTACGCCTGCTCCACCTCCGCGTCGGACACCTTGATGCCGTCCTTGATGAGGGCCTCCATCTTCTGTCGCACGAGGTCCCGGCGCACTTCGCTCTCGAACTCTCCGGGCTCGATGCGGGCCTGCTTGAGCTGGGCCAGGTACTGAGCACGGGAGAAGCGCCCGTCATCCTGGAAGGCGGGAATCGACTGGATGCGGAGCCGCAGCTCCTCGTCGCCGACCGTGATGCCCTCGCGCTTGGACTGCTGCACGACGAGCGCTTCCTGGACGAGGTCGCTGACGACCTGCTGGGTCAGGCCCATGCGCTCGGCCATCGCCGGCGTGATGTCCTGCTGGTAGGCGCGGCGGTAGTACTCGACGTAATTCCGCTGCATGCGCTGGAAGCGGCCGGCCGGTATCTCCTCGCCGTTGACCGTGGCGACGGCACTCGCGCGGGCACCGTCCCCCTGCATGGGGCCTGAGCCGTAGAAAAAAAGCGACGTCGCGATGAACGCGACGATGACGACCAGGAGGACGAACTTCAGCCCCCTGAAATACTCCCGCATGGCTCCGATCAGCAACGCGACCTCCTTAGGGCGGATTCAGCCGGCGACGCGGCAGCGGCTCTAGCCTACCACAGCCGCCCCGCGGCTAGACGCGCAGGAGGGAGCGGATTGCAGGCAGGGCAAAGTAGATGACAAAGGCGGCCCCTGACCCTGGAGCGCCGGGATGCCGGCGAAGCCCAGGATGGCCGGGTTCACGAAGATGATGAAGGCCATGACCATGAAGGTGGTCAGGCCCCCGCGGACCTCGCCGCCCACCGTCGCCCCCGAGCGCGCCAGGGCGAAAAAGCGTTCGAGCAGGGCTCAGTGGCCTTCGGGATGCTCGACGTGGGGCTGCGCCCCGCCCTCCTCCGGCACCACGCGCCGCGCGACGGTGAGAAAGCCCGTGTGCGCGACCATCCGGTGGAAGGGACGCACCGACAACCCGTCGATATTCCACGGCCGCATCAGCGTCTCGAAGGTCTCGACGAGCGAATAGCCGGGATGCCGGCGCAGCGCTTCGGACAGCTGGTGGGACTGGATGATCGTCGGCACGTAGGAAAGGAAGATGCCGCCCGAGCGCAACACGCGCGTGACGGGCTCGACCAGATGCCACGGCTCGGGCAGGTCGAAGACGGCGCGGTCCACCGGCTCCTCCTCGGCGAGCCCCTCCTCCACAGGCCGGAGCCGGACGGCGAGGTTCGACACCTCGCCAATGCGCATGTGGATGTTGGCGAGCGCGCGCCGCGCGAAGTCCTCGCGCTGCTCGTAGGTGATGACCTTGCCCTCGGGCCCGACGGCACGCAGGAGCGCCAGCGTCAGCGCGCCCGACCCCATCCCCGCCTCGAGCACGCGCGCGCCCGGGAAGATGTCGGCCCAGAAGAGGACCATCGCGAGGTCCTTCGGGTAGATGACCTGGGCGCCGCGCGGCATGTCGAGCACGTACTCGGCCAGCGTCGGTCGCAGCGCGAGGCACCGAGTGCCCTTGGAGGTGCGCACCCACGAGCCGTCGGGCTCGCCGATGATGTCCTCGTGCTTGATCCATCCACGGTCGGAGTGGAAGGTCTCGCCCTTTCGCAGCAGGATGAGATGGCGTTTGCCGCGCTGGTCGATGAGGAGCGTCTGCTCGCCATCCTGGAATCGGGAGAGGGGGCTCACGGGCGGGCTTTCCTCAGCGCGAGCGCGGCTCGGGCAGCGTCAGTGAGACGGCGCAGCCCAGGATCGGCATGAGCGCGGAGATCCACAGCGCCGAGGACAATCCCCAGCGGTCCGCGACCCAGCCGAGTGCGGTGGCGCCCACGCCGCCCGCGCCGATGGCGAAGCCCACGATGAGCCCCGAGGCCATGCCGAGGTTGCGCGGCATGTAGGCCTGCCCCAGCACCACGGCGACGGTGAAGGTCGACACCAGCACGAAGCCGAGGGCGGCCAGGAGCACGAAGGTCCACACGCCGCTCACGAGCAGGAACGCCACCGCGAGCGGGGCGGCGAGGAAGAACACGCCGACCATGGTGCGGCGGTGGCCGACCCGGTCCGCGATCGGTCCCGCGATGAGCGTGCCCGCGGCGCCCGCGCCGAGGAAGACGGCCAGGAGGGTGCCGACCATGCGCGGGTCGCCCTTGAGGACCTCGAGGTAGTAGAACGGCATGTAGGTCGTGAAACCGAGCTGGGTCCACGACCGGATGGAGATGACGAGGACGAGCAGGCTCATGCCTCCGACCATGGTCCTGGGCGCGAGGGTTGCGCCCTGACCGCGCGCCGGCAGCGGCAGCGACAGTCCCGGCAGCACGGCCATCAGGAGCGCCCCCACGAGGAGCCCGGGCAGGAGCATGCCCAGGGTCCCGGGCATCCCGAAGCCCGTGAGGAGGAGCGTGATGAACGGCGGCCCCAGCGCGATGCCGATGTTTCCGCCGGTCGAGAAGATGGAGACGCCGGTCGCCTTGCGCTCCCCGGCGACCTGGGTCGCGGTGCGGTAGCCCTCGGGGTGATACGCGGCGATGCCGAAGCCGCTCACCATCACGAGCGCCAGCACGGCGTAGTAGGACGGCGCCACGCCGCTCAGCGCGAGGCCGAGCGAGGAGAGGACGACGGACAGCGGCAGGAGCCACCGCCGCGCAGTCTTGTCGGCGAGGAAGCCGAAGAGCGGCTGGATCAGCGACGACGTGATGTTGGCCATGAGCACGATCACGCCGGTCGCCGTGTACGTGAGACCGAGCGCGGCCTTCAGATACGGCAGCAGCGCGGGGAGCGAGCCCTGGTTCGTGTCGATGACGAGGTGCCCGAGCGCGAGCAGCACGAGGAGCCTGTAGTTCGGCCTCGCCCGATCGGCGGCCGCCGCGACGGCGTGGGCCGGAAGGGCGATGGCGGGCGCGCTCGGGTCGGGCGTCATGGACCCCTATGCTACACTACCGCCGCCATGCGGGTCATCGAGTTGGGACACGTGTCGCTCTTCGTGCGCGACCTCGATTCGTCCGTTAGCTTCTATCGAGACGTACTCCGCCTTCGCGAGACGGGGCGCGCCAAAGACGGGCGCATCGTGTTCCTCTCCGCCGGCGCTCACCACCACGACATCTCGCTCGAGCTGGCGCGCGTCGACGCGCAGCCTCTTCCCGCCGGAGCGCCCGGCCTCTACCACGTCGCCTTCTGCATCGGCAGCACGCGCGAGGACCTGCAGGCGGCGCGCCGAGACGCGGAGCAGGCGGGGCTTCAGCCCTTCGGCGAGACGGGCGGCGCGACGCCCTGTTTCTGCGTCAAGGATCCCGACGGCCACACCGTCGAGCTCTACGCCGCCCTGCCCGCCTGACGCGCGCGCCACATCAGCGCGCCGCGCCAGGCACGGCGGCGCTCACATGCCGAAGGCGTCGAGACCCGTGATGTCGCGCCCCACGATCAGCGTGTGGATGTCGTGGGTGCCCTCATAAGTGTTGACCGTCTCGAGGTTCAGCATGTGGCGGATGACCGGGTGCTCGTCCACGATGCCGGCGGCGCCCATGATGTCGCGCGCCAGGCGGGCCGCGTCGAGCGCCATCTGGACGTTGTTCCTCTTGGCCATGGATATCTGCTGCGGGCGGGCCTTGCCCTCGTCCTTGAGCTGGCCGAGGCGCAGGCACAGGAGCTGGGCCTTGGTGATTTCCGTGATCATCCAGACGAGCTTCTGCTGGACGAGCTGGAACGAGCCGATGGGCTTCCCGAACTGTATGCGTTGCTGGGAGTACTTGAGCGACCAGTCGTAGCAGGCCGTGGCCGCGCCGACGGCACCCCACGCGATTCCGTAGCGGGCCTGGGAGAGACAGCCGAGCGGTCCCTTGAGCCCCTCGGCGCCGGGCAGCTTGTTCTCGAGCGGAATCTTGCAGTCGGCGAAGGCGAGCTCCGACGTGATCGACGCGCGCATGGAGAACTTGCCGTGGATGTCGAGCGTCGAAAAGCCGGGCGTGCCGCGCTCGACCAGATAGCCGCCGATCTCGCCGTCGTCGCCCTTTGCCCAGACCACGGCGATCTCGGCGACCGAGCCGTTCGTGATCCAGAGCTTCGTCCCGTTGACCACGTACTCGTTGCCCTTCTTGACGGCGCGCGTCGCCATGGAGCCCGGGTCGGACCCGTGGTCCGGCTCGGTCAACCCGAAACAGCCGAGCGACTGCCCGGACTGCAGCCGCGGCAGCCACTTCTCCTTCTGCGCTTCCGAACCGTAGGCGTAGATCGGGTACATGACGAGGCCGCTCTGGACCGAGGCGAAGGAGCGCAGCCCCGAATCCCCGCGCTCGAGCTCCTGCATGATGAGGCCGTAGGCGACGTTGTCGAGGCCGGCGCAGCCGTAGCCCTTGAGCGTGGCGCCGAAGACGCCCATCTCGCCCAGCGGCTTGGCGACTTCCAGCGGGAATGTGCCCGCGCGATGATGGCCGGCCACGATCGGCATGAACTCCTTCTCCACCCAGTCCCGGACGGCGTCCCGCACCATCCGCTGCTCTTCCGTCAGCAATGCCTCGATGCCGTAGTAGTCGACGCCGCGATAGGTGGCCATGGGTGAGCCCTCAGGTCTAGGGGTTGGCGACTAGAGGTTGGTCGGGTGGGCGGGGCGCTCTTCTCCGAGCGCCTGGTTGAGAGCTTTCGCAAGCGCCTGATCGTGCTCGTGGGTCTTGGCGAAGATCCGGCACTGCGCAACCTTGCCCGGCAGGTACTTGAGCAGCTCCATGAGCGGCTCCGCCGACACGGTGCGCGTGGCCGAGTCGTAGACATAGATCTGGCGGTCCTGCATCCCGATGGGATTGAGCGGCCGCGGGTCCTGCTGGGCCATGTCGATCTTGAACGGGAAGTCCCGCATCCCCGTCGGCAGCAGCTCGCGCACGCGCCGCTCGACCTCCTCAGCTTTCATGAAGCCGAACCCCCTGCGCGGCTCGAAGAGATCGAGCACGACCTCGTGGGACATCCGCCACTTCAGCCGCCGGTCGAGGATGTGCCGCCACTCCTGGCCGAGGGCCTTGCGCTCGGGATCGCCGGCGTCCTGCCAGCGCGCGACCTCTTCGAGCAGGGTCCACTCGGTCAGATGGAGATAGGGCGCCAGCTCCTTGTTGAGATCGTAGGGGAACATGAGCCGGATGGTATCGCGGAAGATCTCCTTCAGGTGCAGGTCGATGCCTCGCGTGGTCCGGTGATAGTAGACGTTCGTGTACATGTAAAATCGGGCGTTCAGGAACATGATGAACGCCTGGATACCCCCGCGGTCGAGCGTCAGCCCCTTGTCGCTGAAGAACGAGTAGTAGATGATCCGCTCGATGTCGATGGGGCCGACGGCCACGCCGCACATGTACGAGTCGCGGAGCACGTAGTCCATGTTGTCGGCGGTGTAGATCCCGCTGAGCAGCGGCTTGAGGTGGGGGAGCCAGCGCGGGTGCTCGGCCTCGGGCCGCGTCCGGTCCTTGCCCATGAGGTAGCAGATCCAGTCGGGGTCGATGGCCTCGCCGGTCTCGAACGGCGCCGAGGGGCTGCGCCGGAGCCCGCGGACCATGTCTGCGATCTGCTCGCGGATGATCCGCTGACCGACGATCTCGTGCGTGAGACCGAAATCCGCCAGGAAGTTGTCGTCGAAGAAGTGCCCGAAGGGCCCGTGCCCGATGTCGTGGAGGAGCCCCGACATCCGCAGCAGCTCTTCCAGGAGCGCCGCCGACGGGGCGTCGGGGAACTCGGCTTTGAGTGAGGGGTGCAGCTGCTGGGCGAAGCGACCCGCCAGGTGCATGGCCCCCAGCGAGTGCTGGAAGCGGCTGTGCTCGGCGGCCGGGAAGACCCAGCGCGCCGACTGGAGCTGGGGCACGCGCCGGAGCCGCTGGATCCAGGGCGAGTCGAGAAGGTCCTGCTCCGTCGCCTCTCCTGGGATGCCGTCCGGACGCGTGTAAAGGATGTACTGGTGGATGGGGTCGGCGATGAGACCGCGCCCCTGGTAGGTGTCCACGCCGCGCATTGGGGGCCCGCCTACCGGTCGCCGGTCGTCAGGAGACGGTAACGGTCCACGGGGCGCACGGTGATCGCCTCGAGGCGCGCCTCGCGCATGACCACGAGCTGGACGTCCTGCCCGACCAGGCCAAGCCAGAGCCGCCGGTAGAACTCAGCCTGGCTCGAGACTTCGGCGCCGTTGACGCGCACGATGACGTCGCCCGGGCGGAAACCCGCCGCGCGCGCCGGTCCGATGGGCGACACACCCGCCACAACCACGCCCCCGCCGGCGAGCTCTCGCGTGTACAGCCCGATCCACGGCCGCGGGCGGCGGCTCTCGACGCGGCCCTTGGCGATCAGCTCCTCCTTGCCGTTGACGAACTGCTCGATCGGGACGGCGAGGTTGACGAAGGGCGCCTCCCCGAGCCGGAGCGAGGTGATACCCACGACGGCGCCCATCGCATCCACCAGGGCCGCGCCGCCGAAGGCCGGGCTATAGGGCGCCACGACAAGCGCGCGGTCGAGCATGTACTCCCACGAGGCGGCGAATGGCCTAATCTCCCGGACCCTGCCCGGCACCGCCACGAGGGTGCCGTCGCCGTCCAGACCCACGGTGCCCGTCACGTCCCCGACAGCCATCCTGGTCGAGTCGCCGAGCGTGGCCGCCCGCCAGGGCCCGGGCCCGTCCAGCTTGACCACGCCCAGCCCCGACTCGAGGTCGAGGCCGACGAGCTTGGCCGGGACCTTCCGCCCGTCGCGGAGCGTCACGCTGATCCACGCGGCGTCCAGCAGGACATAGCTCACCGTGAGCGCGTACCCGGCCTGATCGAAGATGACACCGCTGCCCGAGCGCTCGGCGCCGAGCGTCGCCGCGGACGCCCGGT
>Ga0214472_10008897_pt1 | contig 10473 bp, 4 predicted proteins | sample RVTome_6_FD_207662 | JGI IMG/M metagenome (GOLD analysis project Ga0214472, IMG submission 207662) | Soil microbial communities from uranium-contaminated site in the Upper Colorado River Basin, Wyoming, United States - RVT140D175 | ecosystem: Environmental > Terrestrial > Soil > Contaminated >...
GCGATGTCCCGGACCTCCTCGACCAGCACGCTGTCCGGGCTGTAGTCGATGCAGGTGACGAGGACGCCCACCGGGGTGGAGGGCATCTGCGCGAGCTGGGTGGGATCGAGTCCGGGAGGCGCGCCGGTGCGCGCCCGGCGCGAGCGGCGGGGGGCGCGCCGCCGGGTCGGCACCGTGCCTTCCCGCGCCGGGCCCGCGTCCGGACGGCGGGCCGCGGACGGCCCTGCCTCTTCGCGAGGGGGACCGGTCCCCGCGGGGGCCGGGCCGGTCTCGTCCTCGGGCTCAGCCACGCCAGGGATGGACGAAGGGCGCGCGGTAGTCCCGCTTGAGCGCCGCCGTCCCCTCGGGGTTGCCGCGCACCTCTCCCGAAGTCGCGTCCCAGTCGAGCCGGCCTCCGGCACCCAGCGCGATCATCGCGAGCTGGACCGTCGCCGTGGAGCGGAACGCGTCCTCGGGCGGGCACGACACGGTCCCCCGCGTGCGCACCGCGTCGAGCCACTCCGCGACGTGGGCGGTCTGGGCGTCGCCCTTGGGCTCCACGACCCGCCGCTCCCCGTCCTTTGCCCTCGGGATGACCTCGTAGCGGCCGTCGTTCAGGAAGATGGTCTCACGCTCGCCGTAGAAGAACATCCCGATGTTCGTGGCCGGGGTGTACTCGGCGGCTCCGAAGATGCGGTGGCTCCACACGAGCGGGCACTCGTCGAACTCGAAGTGCGCGGTGAGCAGGTCGGGCGTGGTGATGCGACCGGTGAGCCCGTAGAGCCCGCCCGCGGCGCGGACGCTTCGCGGCATCCCCAGGCCGAGCACGGTGCGGACGGTGTCGACCCAGTGGATGCCCCAGTCGACGAGGTGGCCGTTGCCGTAGGCCTTCTCGAGCCGCCAGTGGAAGTGCCCGACCTGGGGGCTGTAGGGGAGCTTCGGGGCGGGGCCGCACCACGCGTCCCAGTCGAGATGGGGCGGCGGGTCCTGCGGCGTGTTGTCGACGAGCTCGGGCGCGTAGTGGATCTGGGCGCCGACCGACACGATCCGCCCCGGCCCGCCGTCGGCAATGTAGCGTGCGGCCTGGCGGATCGCCTCGCTCTGCCGGCGCTGGAACCCGACCTGGACGACGCGTCCGCTGGCCCTCGCCGCCTCCACCATCGCCTGGCCCTCGCGCACGTCGTAGGCGAGCGGCTTCTCGCAGTAGATGTCGAAACCCCGCCGGCAGGCATCGATGAAGGGCAGAGCGTGCCAGTGGGGAGGCGTTGCGATGACGACCGCCTGGAGGCCGTCGTGGTCGAGGAGAGCGCGCCAGTCGGCGTAGGTCCGGGGTGCGGACGGCTGCTGGCCGGCAACCTTTTGCGCCATCTTGTCCAGGTGCTCGCGGTCGACGTCGCAAAGGGCGACCACCTCGACGCCGCCGGCCTTGTACGCTGCGTCGAGGTCGACCCCCCCGTACCAGCCGCAGCCGATCAACCCCACGCGCAGCGGGTCCGCGCCGGAGGACCCCGACGCCCGACGGTTGAGGGCAGCCGTGCCCGCGGCCAGCGTGCCCAGAAAGACGCGACGCTCCATCCTTCACCTCCGCTCTGCGGGATCTTATAGGATGATGAGAGAGGGAGGACGCGAATGAAGAGACTGGCCTGGTTCGTGGCCGTCACCGCCGCGATCGGCGGAACGGCGATGGCGCAGGACGTCGCCCAGGGCATCGCCCTGTACAACGAGGGACGCTTCGCCGAGGCGGAGCCGGTCCTGCGCGCCGCCGCCGCGGGCACGGAGGCTCGCGCCTACCTGGCGGCCACGCTGGAGCGGCTGGCCCGTCACGCCGAGGGGGAGGTCGAGGCGAAGGCCGCGCTCGCGGCCGACCCCGTGCACCCGATCGCGGTGGCGGCGCTCGGGGAGTCCCTCGTCATGCAGGACAAGCTCGACGAGGCCATCAGTCGCCTCACCGCGGCTCTGGGGTCCCGGGCCGACCTCGCCTACGCGTACTACTGGCGCGGGCAGGCCTACCAGCGGACGAAACAGGTCGCGCGGATGGTGGAGGACTACCAGAACTTCCTCAAGCTGCGGCCCGACGCCCCCGAAGCGCCCGCGCTGAAGGTCCTGCTCGCCGGCTTTCGCTGATCGAGAGGGCCAGCCGGGCGTCTTCGAGACTACGCTCGCGGGAGGCTAGAACGCCTGGCCGAGGCTGAAGAAGATGCGGTAGCTCTTCTCCTCGGGCTGGCGGTCGAGGGGGAAGCCGAAGTCCACTCGCAGCAAGCCCACCGGCGAGGTCCAGCGCAGCCCCAGGCCAAGGGTGTGGCGGATGTCGAAGCCGAGCTCGCTCACCGTCTCGAAGACGTTGCCGCCGTCGTAGAAGACGACGCCGCCCAGGCCCCATCGGTAGCGGTAGCGCAGCTCCTGGTTGAGGATCACGACGGCGTCGCCCCCGGCGGGATCGCCCAGCGGTCCCCGCGGCCCCACCTCGTTGGTGGCGAACCCGCGCAGCGAGTTGGCACCTCCGGCATTGAAGCGCTCGGCGGGGAGGAGCGGCTCGCCGAAGCCGGTCGCGACCCCCAGACGATAGCTCTGGGCCCAGGTGAGGGCGCCGCCGGCGAAGGTGTGGGCCAGCGCCACCTGGGCGTACCCCTTGAGCAGGGGAGCATCCGACCCCAGAAACGAGGGTGCGACCTCCAGGTTGAAGCTCAGGAAGCTGCCCTCGAGCGGATCGAGCAGGTCGTCGCGCGTGTTGCGGAGGAGCGACAGGTCGACCCCGCCGATGTCGATCGGGTCCGGCGGGAGGAACGAGGAGAGCGTGGTGTTCCGACGGAAGCGGTATCCCGCGTAGACCTCGAAGCGGTGGGGCAGGCGGAACGACTGCTGCACCTGGAAGCCCTTCTGCAGCCGGGTGATCGTGAGGTCCTCGATGGAGATCTCCTGCTCGCTGCGGAACACGGAGGCGGTGACGTCGCCTCCGGTCAGGGCGGCGGGCAGGAAGAACCAGCCGCGCGCTTCCTGGTAGCTCCCGCCGTAGCGGTAGCGCGCGCCGAGAGTCGGCCCGAACCCGAACAGGTTCCGCGCCTCTCCGTCGACCTGCACGCTCGCACCCTGCCCCTCGTCCCAGCGCAGGTTGTATCCCGTCCCGAGGTTGGCGCCTTCCTGGAGCTCCACCGTCAGGGAGGAGGGGGCGTCGGGTTGGGGGACGATCGCCGCCCGCGAGAACACGCCGAGGTTCATCAGGCGTCGCTCCGCCTCGGCGAGCCGGCGCGGGTCGACCGGGCTGCCCGACTCGAGGTCCATCGCCCGGCGCACGAGCGAGTCGCGCGTGCGGTCGTTCCCGTGGAGCGCGATCGTGTCGATCGTGTGCGGCTGGCCCTCGACAACGTGGAAGACGAGGACCACGTCGGCGTCCCGGGGCACGAGCTCGGGGCGGATCCGGGCGTCGGTGTAGCCGCGGGAGAGGTAGAAGCCGCGGAGGCGGACGATCGCCTGGGCGGCCATCGTTTCCTCGAACACCTCGCCCGTCTTCATCTTGACCGCGTCGCGCAGGTCGGGCTCGGGCAAGGTGGCGCCGTCGAAGCGCACCTCGGCGAGGCGGGCCGGGGGACCTTCGGCCACGTCGACGACGATCTGGACCGCGTCGGCTGACTCGACGACTCGTGGCGTCTCCACCTTCGCCTCGAGAAAGTGTCGTGACCGGTACGCCTCGCGCAGGGCCGCCTGCGCCGCCTCGGGTCGCTCGAGCAGCCCCGCCGCTCCCCCCATTGCGTCGAGGAGGACGCTCCTCGGGATGGAGTCGGCCCCCGGGAAGCGCACGTCCACGGTGTCGTACCGGATCCCGGGGACGGCCGCGAACACCAGCAGCCTCTTGCCCTCCTGTTCGTCGGTGGCGGTCGCCGTCACTTCGGCGCGAAGATGGCCCCGGCTCCAAAGCGTGAGGAGGAGCCGCTGGCGGCCGAGGTCGAGGGCGTCGGCCTCGAACAGGGCCTCGCGCAGGACCGGGTCGAGGTCGGGCGGATTGGCGAGCCCCTCGACCCGCCACCCGTAGACCGGTCCGGGGGAGACCGAGAGAACCGCCACGTCTCCCTCGAGCCTCGCCGCGACCTCGGCCTGGAGGTGAAGGCGTCGCCGCAGGCGCTCCCGGAGGCGCTCCGCGGCGTCCTGCACCTGCCAGTCGAGGACACGGCGCCCCGGCCGGAGGCGGACCGACGCGCGCACGTCCTCGTCGAGCGGCTGCTCGGACTCGATCCGCACGTCGGCGAGCGCCACGCGACCCTCTTCGCTGCGCCGCTCGCGCTCAGCCGCTCCCCACTCGAACCGCTGGCCCGCGCCCACCGCGTTCTCGCCGCTGTCGCGGCGCTGGGCCTGCACCGCGATGTCGAAGCCGGGTCGTCCCTCCACCTGCACGAACCGCGTCTCCGGGCCCCCCAGGCCAGCGGAGTAGATGACGCGGAGGTGACGGCCGAAACGCTTGCCGAAAGTGAAGCGGGCCGAAGGGTCGGTCTCTCCCGCGACGAGGTCGGGACGCACCGTGATCTCGTCGAGCCCGAAGCTCGAGGCGACGCGCCTCGTGAGCTGGCCGGAGACCAGACTCGCCGCCTGCCCGCCCAGGAGCCAGGCGCTCGTGTCGACGCCGGTGCTGCCGGTGCGGCCGGTCGCGATGAGGCTCGCGATCTGCTGCTGGGCCAGGTTCGGATCCGAGGTGAGCGAGAGCGTCGGCGACTCCATCGAGCCCTCGAGGGAGACCCTCACGGTGTAGTCGCCGCTGGGCTCGTCGACGGGGGCGATCACGGCCTCGCCCCGGAGCACCACGGCGGCGTTCCAGTCGCCCGCGTAGGTCAGCGACCCGTCGGTGATCGTGAACTCCCGACCCTGGATGTTGAACTTCCCTCCCTTGCGGACGCTCAGTCGCCCGAACGGGGCCGGCTGCTGCAGGTCGCCGCGGGCGGTGATCTGGCCGGTGGCCTCGAGATCGCCGAAGCTGCTGCGCACGAGGACGGGCCCGTCGAGCTTGACCCGCACGTCGAGGGCGACGCCGCGCAGAATCTCGGATTCGGCCGAGGCGGGAGCCGCGGTGCGCAGGGCGGCGCCGAGCGCCTCCTCGAGCTCGTACACCCCGCGCTGGACGGCCACGTCACCCGCCAGCGTGAAGTCTCCGAGGCGACCGGCCAGCGTCAGGTCGACGTCGAACCGCGAGCGCAGCCCGACCGGGTACCGCACGGCGACCTCCCGCCCGGTGAGCTGCAGCCACAGGTCGCCCGGCGCCCCGCCCTCCATTTGGACCTCGCCCGCCACCTCGAGCGTTCCCCCGCCCATGCGTCCCGTCGCCTCGACGCGGGCGCTCTCGCGGCTGAAGTCCACCCGGCCGTCGAGGTTGGTGAGCGCCTGGGGGAGAGTGCGCAGTCGGATCGAGGCGCCCGTGACCTGGAGCGTGCCCGAGGGGCGCGGGTCTTCGAGCGAGCCGGTGACGGCCACGTCGATCCTCGCGCCGCCGGAGACGGCCGCTTCCGACAGCAGCGGCGAGAGCACCGCGAGCGCCACGTCGCCGGTTCCGACCACGTCCACGGTCTTCTTCGCCAGGTCGGCCCCGCCGGTGACGACGAGGTGTCCGCCCCCGGAGCCGATCCGCAGGTCGGTGGTGGTGAGGCGCCCGGCGTCGAGGCGCACCGTCGCCGGCGCGACCTCCACCGGCACGCCTTCGAGGCGCAGGCGCGTCTGCGGGAGGGTGAGCACCACGACCGGCTCGTCGAGGGCGGCGAGGCCGCCCACGACCGTGAGCTCCCCGGCCAGGGTGCCCCCGAGGGCGTCGACCGTCACGTCCTCCCACCGCAGCGACACCGAGGCGCGCTCCTCGGGCTCGAGCACCCCGTCCCGCAGCGCGGAAAAGACCGCCGGCCAGGGCACGTCGCCGTCCGCCGTGGCCCGCCCCCCCCCGACGTGCGCGACGACGCCCGGGATCACGAGGCCCCGGTCGGTCAGGGCCAGGCGAGCCTCGTCCACGACGATGTCGGGCAGCGTCGGTCCGCGCAGGGTCACGTTCGCGAGCCCCACCTCACCGTCGACCTGCGGGCGATCTCGCGAGCCCGCGGCGTGGATCCGCGTCCTTGTGGTTCCCGTCAGCGTCCACCCTTCGGGAACCGGAAGCGAGTGGAGGTCCGCGTCCACGGTCGCGTCCACGTCGAGCGGGCCGCTGCCTTCGAGCGTAGCCGACCCGCGAGCCGACACCGCCACGCCTTCGGTGTCGACACGGAGCCCCTCCACCGCCAGCGTCCCGTCCCGCAGGGTCAGCTCGAAGGGAGCGACCCGCACCGTGCGGATCCCGTACTGCGCCTCCATGTCGCCGAAGTCGACCCTCACGTCGCTGGCGGCGGGTCGCGCGAGGGGCACGTCGTGGTCCACCGTCGCCGTCACCTGGCCGCAGAGCGTCGTGTACTCCGGGAGATACGCCGCGAGGGCGCCTATGGGGGTGGCGCGCAGACGGGTCTGGCCGCGCAGGCGGAGCTCCTTGTCGAGGGCGAGCGTGCCGTCCGTCTCAATCGACAGGTCGGGCAGTCGGCCTCGGACCGAGAGCGCGCGCGAGTCTCCCTCGGCGTGCAGATCGAGCGCGCCCAGGCTCTGTCCCTGCCAGGTCAGGTCGCGGGCCGTGGCGTCGAGGTCCACCGAGGGCGCGGCGAGCGTTCCCGAGGCACGAGCGTCGACGTCGAGGGTGCCGGTGGCCTCGGGCGCGAGAAGGCCGAGGTCGAGCGCCGCGCCGTGGACGAAGAGCGAGACCAGCCGGTCACCCCGGATCTCGATCTCCGCTCGCGCCGAGCCCGCCTCTCCGCGCGCGTCGAGGTCGGCCTGCACCTGATCACCATCCACGAGGAACGATCCGGCCACCGCGCTGGCGATCTCCCGCTCGCCGACGGCGAGGAACGTGGCCTGGCCGTCGAGCGTTCCCTCGAGGCGGGGGGGCAGGGGTCCAATCGCCGCGCCGCGCGCGTCGAGGCTCACCGCCGGAGACAGGCTCGAGGCCAGAGACTGCGCTTCCACGTGCGCCGTCCACGCGAGATCCACCTCGCGCGTCCGCGGGCGAACGGTCCCTTCGGACTCGAGGCGGAGCTGGCCGTGGCCGGCCGTCCCCTCGACCCGGGTCTCGACGCTCGCCTTCAGGCGGAGGTCGCCGTCGAGCGGCCCATTCCACGACAGGACGGCGTCGGCCTGTCCGTCGCGGACCGAAGGGGAGAAGGACGAGGGCAGGCGTGCGAGGTCCAGCCGGCGCAGGCCAACCTGCCCCCGCGTTTCGCCCTCGGCCAGGGTGGCGTCGGCCTCGAGGGAGCCCCCGAGCACCGAAGAGGTGAGGCGCACGGCGCCGGAGCGCGCCGGCGCGTCCCACGACCCACGCGCGTCGAGCGCCTCGGCGCGCCACTCACCGTAGGCCGCGCGGCCGTGGACGTGTCCCTCGGCGCGCAGGGCGCCATTCGCCCCGTCGACCCGGCCCTGCAGGGACAGCTCTCCCGCGAGCTCCGGCTGCCCGGACAGACGCCCCGCGTCGGCGAGGTCGAGCGATCCCTGGAGGTCGAGGCCGAGGGAGACAGCGGCCCGCCGGAGGAGCGGGCCTCGAGCAGAGAGGCGGGACCTCCCCAGGCGCACCTCGGAGTGCTCGAGCGTGCCGTCGAGGAGCGGCGTCAGGGCGAGCCGCGCCCTCGCGCTCCCGAGGGTCTCCTCCCCCCCGGCCGTCCACCGCATCGCGGGCGCGACCACGTCGAGCGCTCGCACGCCCACCGATCCGCTCGCGGCGAGGGGCGCGATCTCCAAGGTCCCGATGGAGGGATCGTGCCACCGGGCGACGCCCTCTCGAACCGCCAGGCGGTCGATGCGGATGGGGGGGAAGGGCGCCGGCTCTTTGCCGGGTGGCGCCGGAGCGGACAAGAAAGGTGCCGCCTCGAGCTCGAGACGTGGGGCGACGAGCTCGAGCGAGCTCAGGAAGATCGCGCCCTCGGAGAAGGTCCGCGGCGAGACCTCCACCTCCCCGTGGGGGACGAAGAGGCGGATGCCGGCCACCTCCACGCGCAGGTCCTGGACGCTCGCCCGCAGGAGCAGGGGCACGATGCGCACGCTCCCCAGGCGCGAGCGCTCGCTGGTGGCGTCCTGCAGCATCCGCTCGAGGCTCTGGCGGAGGGGCTCTTGCGGAAACAGGCCGAAGCCGGCCGCGAGCAGGGCCGCGCCCAGCAGCACCGCCCCCGCTCGAACCGTGCGGGACAGCCGTCTTCGAGTGCGCGAGTGCAAGGGCGTGCCGGGGTCTCCAGAGTGGGGCGAGGGCGCACGTCGGCTCAGGGGCCGGGCGTGGCCGGCCTCGGCGCGGTCTCTCTGTCTCCATCATAACCGCCCGTAATGCTGCTATGCTCTCGCCGACCCCATGCCGCCGACTCGAGGAGCCCCCCGGGAGTCCGCGCACAGGTGGCGCCGGCTCGGCGTCGCCGCCTTCCTGTTCTTCCTGGCCAAGGGATTGCTCTGGCTCGCGGTCCCGCTGCTCCTTCTCGCGAGCCGCTGACCGAACTCCCCCCGTAACCGGCCCGGCCCGGGCCGGCAGAGTGCGATCCCGGCGGGGCGGCGCCCGTTAGCGCAGACCGTCGAGGAGGACCCGCACCGCGGGCGCCTCCGGTGCGTTGGGTGCGAGGCGGAGGAAGGCCTCGTAGTCCTCGACCATGCGCGCGACCTGCTTCCTCCGCTGGTAGGCCTGGCCCCGCCAGTAGCGGGTGTACGGGAGCGAGGGCGCCGCCTCGACCGCCGCGGAGAGACGCTCGATCGCCTCGTCGAGCTTTCCCTGGGCCACCAGCGCCTCGCCGAGGGCGGCCGCCGCCACCGGCTCCGCCGGGTCCGCGCGCAGGGACTCGAGCGCGGGAGCCTCCGCTTCGGCGTACCGCCCCAGCCGCACTCGGCTCGCCGCCAGGTAGGCCAGCGCCGTCGCGCCCGTGGCCCCGACCAGCGCGGCTTCGGCCTCGGCGTACCGGCCCTGCTGGTACAGGGCGATGCCGTCCTGGGCGGGGCCGGCCGAAGAGCCCCGCGCCGGGGCCGACGCCGGGGCCGGCCCTCCGCGTGGGGCCGAGGTCGCGCAGGCGCACAGGGCGACGAGGGCGAGGAGTGAAGTGATCCGGCCGTGTCTAGTCATTCATCGACCCCCCCACCCCTATCCCCTCCCCACGTCGGGGGAGGGGGAGCGCCTGTGCACAATCGGCCCCTGTCGCTCCCGCGGGGACGGAATCGACAGGGACCGTGGCCGGATGGATCATCGACCCCCCCTATCCCCTCCCCACGTCGGGGGGGGAGCGCCTGCGCGCTCGGGTCCCTGTCTCTCCCGCGGGACGGGCTCGACAGGGACCGCGTCCCACCGGGTCTTGTGATCGACCCCCACCCCTTTCCCCTTCCCACGCCCACCTCAGTCCGGCAGGGCGAAGGCCACGTAGGCGTCGCCCGACTTCGTTCCCATCTTGCCCCCACCGGCCGCGATCACGACGTACTGCTTTCCGTTCACCTCGTAGGTGGCGGGAGTGGCGTAGCCTCCGGCGGGGAGGCTCGTCTCCCAGAGCACGCGGCCCGTCTGCTTGTCGAAGGCCCGGAACTTCTCGTCCTTCGTGGCCCCGATGAAGACGAGCCCGCCCTTTGTCACGATCGGCCCGCCGTAGTTCTCGGTGCCGGTCGGCGGGATCCCGCGCCGGGTCAGCTCGGGCAGCTCACCGAGCGTGACCGACCACCGGATCTCGCCCGCGTCGAGGTCGATCGCGTTCAGCGTGCCCCAGGGCGGCTTCACCGCGGGGTAGCCGTCGGGATCGAGGAAGCGGTTGTAGCCGAGGTGGGTGTAGGGCCGACCCGCCTGGGCCGCCTCGCCCTTCCAGTGCTCGGGCTCGGGCTCGCCGAACATGAACGCGGCGACGGCCTCCTGCTCGGCCGCGGTGAGGAAGGCGAAGGGCGGCATCACTCCCTTGCCCTTCACGAGCAGGTCCACGAAATCGGGATGCGACAGCCGGTCGCCCACCCCCTCGATCGACGGGAACTGCTTCTGGGGGTCGCCCTTCCCGTCCGCGCCGTGGCAGACGGCGCAGTGCTGGGCGAAGGTCCGGGCCCCGAGCGCGCCCCCCTCGCCGGGCGGGGGCAGCTCGACCATCTCGAGGATCCACGCCATCTCGTTCCCGTTTACGTAGAGCAGGCGGCTCTCGGGGTCGAACGCGGACCCCCCCCACTCCCCCCCGCCGTCGAACCCGGGGAAGATCACCGTGCCCTGTGCGCTCGGCGGCACGAACTGCCCACCGCTTCTCACCTTGCGCAGCCGCTCGAGCACGGCCTGCCGCGATTGCGCAGAGAGGTCGGTGACGCCTTCCTCGGTGAGGATCTGGCGGGAGAACGGCGGCGGCTTCACCGGGAACGGCTGGGTCGGCCACGTCAGCTCCTCCTTCAGGTCGGAACGCGGGGCTTCCCGCTCCTCGACGGGGAAGAGCGGCGTCCCGCTCTCGCGGTCGAACACGAAGACGTGGCCCG
>Ga0214472_10008898_pt1 | contig 10473 bp, 5 predicted proteins | sample RVTome_6_FD_207662 | JGI IMG/M metagenome (GOLD analysis project Ga0214472, IMG submission 207662) | Soil microbial communities from uranium-contaminated site in the Upper Colorado River Basin, Wyoming, United States - RVT140D175 | ecosystem: Environmental > Terrestrial > Soil > Contaminated >...
CATGTCGGGGAATCCCGAGGTCGCGGTCAGGAACACGAGCCGGTTCCTCGACGACGGGAGCATCCACTACGAGAACTGGGGAACCGGTCCCGACGGACAGATGTTCAAGTCGATGGAGATCCACTCGACGAGACAGTAGCGGACGCGCCGCCGTGAACCAGCGGAAGCAGCCCCGCCACATGACGCTTGTGTTGCGCCCGCCGTGTAGTCATTCGTCCTCTTCCCTGAAGGGGTCCTCCGCCGGCTCGGCGGGAAGGCTCGCGAAAGCTTCGCCCACGCGGCGCTCGGTTTCCGCCAGCGCCGCGGCGTCCCATCGCAGATCGCGACCGCTGCCCTCGTCGACGTACCAGAGTCGCCCGCGGACCTCGTCGATCCCCAGTGCAGCGGCGGCGGCCAGCGCGTAGACGGCGAGCTGGGCCTCGTGGCGCGCGTCCGAGTCGGGCTCGGGCTCCGTGAACTTGTAGTCCCCGACCCACCACCCTCCGTCCGTGTCCCGCCACAGGACGTCGATGGCCCCGGTCACGATGCCGCCTCCCGGCGCCCGGAGGCGGAACGGATGCTCACGCGCGACCGTGGCCGCGGCGGAGAGCACGGGAAGGATCTCCCGCTCCACGAAAGGAGCGAGCGCGCGCGCCTCGGCTTCGGCAAGCCCCCCCGGACCGGCGAGCCAGCCGGCGAGATCCGGCGCAGGCGCCCGCCCGAGCGGGATCCGCTCGAGCGCGCGATGGCCGCGACTGCCCCGGAGCAGCGCCTCGTCCGCGGCCCGGTGGGCGCGGGACCAGGGAGAGGGAGCGGGCCTTGCGGTCCCGGCCATGGCGGCGGCCAGCTCGCGCGCGGTCGCCTCACCGGGCGCGGCGGGCGCGGGATCCAGACGCGCGATCCCCGGTCCAGCGAGCGGAGGCGACTGACCGATCCCCGCCCTGTGCCGCGCGACCCACTCCTGGACGGGGAGCGCGCGGACGGTCTCCCGGCCGGCCTCGGTGGCGGCGAAGGCGAGCGTGGCCTCGGCCCACCAATGGTCGGTCGCGCCGGCGGACAGGAGCAGGTAATCCCGGGCCCGCGTCGAAGCGACATAGAGAAGCCGCGCTTCCTCGGCCCGCTCGCGGCGGGTGGCCGACTCCTTCGCGGTCCGGTATCCGAGCGTGGCCTCGGGCTTGGCCCCGGGGTCGGCCCACCACTTCGAGATGACGCCCAGATCCGGGTCGAACGCCACGCCGCCCAGCCCCTCCGGCGTCCTGCCGCCCAGGTCGGCGACGACGACGACCGGGAACTCGAGCCCCTTGGCCTGATGGATGGTCATGACCCGCACGCGGTCGCCGGCCTCCGGCAGAGATGCGTCCCGCTCCCGCGGCGGGCGCTCGACCCGCCGGCGGAGAAGCGCGATCCAGTCGGACAGGAGCACGGCCCCCTCGGACGGCGCCCGCTCCGCGAGCGTCAGGAGCCGGTCGAGGTTGGCGCGCCGCTGCACCCGATCAGGAAGGGCGTCGAGGACCGCCGCGTAGCCGGTCCGGTCGACGAGCCAGGCGACGACTTCGGCGGGCGGTCGGCGGTCGGCACGCCGCTCGATCTCGCCGAGGATCGCGAGTCCCTCGGCCAGCGCGGCCGACTCCCCGGCGTCGAGGTCCGCGATCGCGGGGGGGTCGGCCAGGCGCGGCAGCAGCGGGCCGTCCTTCCGGGACCAGCCGGACAACAGGCTCCAGATCGCGTCGTCCGGGAGCCCGACCATCGGCGAGCGCAGGAAGGCGACCAGCGGGATCGCCTCGTGGGGTAAGAGCGCGGCCTCGAGAGCCGAGAGCACGTCGAAGACCTCCTGGCGGCCGTAGAAACCGCTGCCGCCGACCACGATCGACTCGAGACCCACCCCGTCCAGCGCCCGCCGGTATGGCTCCACCTGGGTGAGCTTGCGGAGGAGGATAACGACGTCGCCGGGCCGCGCCGCGCGCGGCTCGCCCGTCCGGGAATCGTGGACGGTGACCGTCCACGGTCCGCCGGACCGGCAGGCGGCGGCGATCCGCGCGGCGACCGCCCGCGCTTCGAGCTCGTGGGCAGCGGCGGAGGAGCCATCCAGGCCCGCCGGGTCGAGCAGCTCGACGCAGGCGTTCGCGCCCGGGGCGCGGTGGGCGTGCTGCTCGAGGTAGGCGATCTCGTCGGCCCGGTCGCCGCCCACGAGGACGCCGGGGAAGAACGCGTTGAGGAAGGCGATCAGGTCGCCGCGCGCGCGGTAGTTGGTGGCCAGCGCGCGCCGCGCCCCGCGCCCGGCCGCGCCCAGAGCCATCGTCTCGAACGCCTGGACCGTGGCTCCGCGGAAGCCGTAGATCGACTGCTGGGAGTCGCCCACCAAGCACCAGCGGGGATCGCCGTCGGAGCGCGTTCCTCCCAGCGCGCCGCCCCCGATGACGAGCCGCAGGATGTCGTCCTGGACGGGGTCGGTGTCCTGGTGCTCGTCGACGAGGACGACCCGGGTCCGGCGGCGATAGCTGGCGAGGACCTCCTGATCGGTCTCGAAGAGCGCACGGGTTCGGAGGAGGAGGTCGTCGTAGTCGAGCGCCCGTCGGGCCGCGCGCGCGGACCGGTAGGCGTCGCGTGCGGTGACCGCGAGCGCCGGCCACACGCCGAGCTGGAACCGGTGCTCGATCTCGTGGCGCGCCGCACCGAGCGAGTCGAGCGCGCCGATCACGGCGTGCCGGAACGGAGTGGCGTCGCCGAAGCGCCAGCTGCTCGACGGCTTCTTTGCCGCATCGCGGAGCGCGTCCTCGGCGGCCGGATCGGGACTCCGCCTCCAGGCGGCGAGCGCGCTCTCGAAGACGCCGAGATAGTCGCGTCCCAAGGGGGTCAGCTCACCGGCCCGCGCGGCGGCGACGAGCGCGTCGGCGGCGGCGCCAACCCGCTCCGGGAGCCTCACGGCCAGGTCGCCCGCCATCTCCGCCAGCCGCTCCTCGAACCGCTCGATCGGGCGGGTTCGGCCCCAGCCGGCGGTCCTGAGATCCCGGACCAGGGCCGCGACCCGCGCGCTCGCCTCGCGCAGGCCGAGCAGCTCGACCGCCTGCCGGCTGGCCGGATCGGACTCGAGGCCGGCGCGCAGGGTCTCGACCACCGTGCGGTTGAGGAGCTCGTCCGCCGCTTCCTCGGAGAGCACGGTGAAGCGCGGGTCGACGCCGGCCTCCAGCGGATGGTCGCGCAGGACGCCGGCGCACCAGCCGTGGAACGTGGTGACGGGCGCGGACTCGAGCTCGCGCAGGACGTCGGGATCGTCGATGCGCGCGCGGATCCGCCCCTGGAGCTCCCGCGCCGCCCGCTCGGTGAACGTGAGGCAGAGGATCTCCCGCGGCCCCACGGACTCTGCGCCCACGATCCCGGGCTCGGAGAGGATTCGCGCGTAGAGATCGACCAGCGTGCGAGTCTTGCCGGACCCGGCCCCCGCCGTGACGACGAGGTCGGCCGCGAAATCGATCACCCGGCGCTGCTCCTCGCTCGGCTCGTGGGAGGACGGCGAGGTCGAAACGGAGGCGCCCGCGGGCGACCTTCCGTCGTCGGACGGAATCGCGTCCGCAGGCGGGCCGCCGACGGGAGGCGGAGCCTCGAGGCCCAGGTCGAGCTGGTCTCCGCGCGGGCTCACGCGTCCTCCTCGGGCTCCACGGAGGGGTCACCCGGAGCCACCATCGCGATCCTGCACGAGCGCCGGAAGTCGCAGTAGCCGCAGACGTCGGAGTCGCGCGGCGTCGGATCGTAGCGCCCCTCGAGCGCCTGTTCGATCGCCACCCTAATTCGCGCGCGGATCTCCTCGCCGCCCGGAGCGACCAGGGTTCCGAGAACGCGCGGCTCACGGATGCAGTGGATCGCGCCGGTCGTTCGCGGCGGCGGGTCGTGCCCCTCCCGCTCGGCCCACGCCAAACCAGCGAGGAAGTAGGCGTAGAGCTGGAAGCGGTCGACCCCGCACGCGCCTTCGTCGACTGCCTCCTGATGGCTCTTTCGCCGCTTGCTGTGCTTGTAGTCGACGACGTGGAGCGCGCCGCTGGCGGCGTCGCGGTCGAGCCGGTCGAGCCGACCGCGTAGGCGGACGGTCCCGTGTGGGGTGTCGATCGAGATCCCCGGCGGGCCATCCTCCTCGAGCCCGAATCCGAGCTCGAACGCGACCGGGGCCGGAGACCCGGCCCGGGGAGGAGACTTCTCCCAGATGTGCGCGAAGTAGTGACGGAGCTCTGCGGCCGTCCGCCGCCGCGTGACCGCCCAGACGGCGGGGTCGCCGCGCAGCGCGTCGTCGACCGCGTCCTCGGCCGCGGCGAGCGCGGCTTCGATCGCCGCCTCGTCCGGGGGGTCGGCGCCCAGACCCCCCTCGTGCAGCAGGTGGAGCGCGCGATGGACGAGCGTTCCGACCGCGCTCGCCTCGGCCTCGACCGGCCGCTCGTCGGCTGGCTTGAGCCCGAGTACGTACCGCTGGAAGAACTGGTGGGGGCACTGCCGCCAGCTCTCGAGCTGGCTCGCGGACCAGCGGCCGAGCCGGCCGTCTCCGGCCACGAGCTCGAGGAGGGCGCGAGCCCGCGCCGGCCCGAAGGCGCCCTCATTGCGGCCGCCCATTCCGCGCCGGGTTTCCACCGACTGGCCGAGGAACGCCGCGCGCTCGCGCTCGGACTGCTGGAGCTCGGCGACGCGTGCCGCACCGCGCCCGAGGCGCCAGGTCGGGGCCTCGCCTGTCGGCGCCTCGGGCGGCTCGGCCCCGCGGGCGCGCCGCGCCGCCTCGTACTCGAGGGCGGGGAGGAGCGGAGTGGAATCGTCGCTCTCCGCCGGGCAGGAGAGAAGCAGCTCGCCGTCGGTCTCACGCAAGCGCTCGGCCAGGAGGAGCGCCCCCTCGCGGGCGGCCTCGGCCGCGCTGCGGAACAGGCGCTCGCCGGTCAAGTCGTTGAGCGCGCGCCGCTCCCGGTCGCCAAGCACCTGGGCGGCCGGGTCCGGCCCTGCGAGCGCTCCGCGCGAGAGGCCCACGACGGCGGCGTGGCGGAAGCGGAGCCCGCGAGCGTCGCGCGGGGTGAGGAGCGCCACGCCACGCCCCGGCCGACCGAGGCGCTCGCGGCGATTGGAGATCGCGTCGAGCAGCTTGCGCCGGTGGAAGCGCCACCCGGCCGGTGTGCCGTCCCAGCGGCCGACCGCCTCAAGGCCCGCGCGGACGTCCCGCAGCGCGCTCTCCCATGCGTCCCATCGGGACGGCCCCTCGCCGTCGGGTCCCAGGCCGGCGGCCGACAGCGCCTCCGCATAGGCGGGCCAGAACTCCGCTGGTGTCCGCTCGGCCCGCCCCAGCGACTCGACCCGTTCGAGCGTCGCGTTGAGGGACCTCGCCGCGTCTCCGCGGACCGCGCTGACCACCCGCCCCCACTCGGATCGAGGAGCGCCGGAGGGCGGCCCCTTCCGCACCGCGGGGAGGAGCGCAGCCGGGTCGAGCGAGCGGGTGAGCGGAGAGGCGATCCACGCCTCGACGTCGGCGCGACGGAAGCCTTCCTCGATCAGACGGAACGGAAGCAACGCGGCCGCGAACTCGGGGGTCTCGGCGAGCAGCGCGCCCCGCCGGGCGTGGTGTGGGATGCCGCGGCGCTCGAGCTCGCGCGCGATCCGGCGGGACGCGCCCGCCCAACCGGCCGTGACGATCGCGACCTCCTCCGGAGGTGCGCCCGCGATCACGATTGCGCGGGCCCAGTCCGCGATCCGGCGGGCCTCGTCGGTCGGGTCCGCCGCGGTGAGGAAGCGGACGCTGTCCGGCGACCCGTCTGTGTCGGGGTACTCGATCTCGATATCGAGCGCCGGGTCAGCGAGCCGTTCCCAGAGGTGAACGTACGGGTAGGCGTAGGCGGTGGCGTCGGGATCGTCGGGCTCGAATGGGATCGCGACCCGCACACGCCCGGCTCGCCGCGCCACCTCGACGAGGAGCTCCCCCTGGAGCCGGCTCACGTCATAGAGCCCGACGACCTCGAGCGCGTCCATCGGCGCCGTCGGCCAGTCTCTCTCGCGGACGAGCGCGGTCGCGGTGCGGAGCGCGTCGGCCCCGTCCCAGCGCCCGAGCGCCGCCAGCCGCCGCTCGTAGGCGTCGAGCGTCGCGGCCAGGGCCTGGATCCGCCGGCTCTCGCGCGCCGCCGCGACGAGGTCGACGGCCGCCAGGCCGGCTCCCCGGATCTCGCGGATCGCGGCACCGATGGCCCGGGCGGCGCCCGGACCTTCCGCGCCCGGCCCAAAGAGCCGCCTGACCTGAGGCTCGAGCCCGTCGACGAGGTCGTCGACGAGGTAGGCCGTTCCGAGCTCCGACAGCCGCTCGCGTGGGTCGGGATGCACGGCGAGGATCCGTTCGACGAGCTCGGTCAGAGTCACGACCTCTCCCGTCCACGCGGCGCGCGAGGCGAGCCCGTTCGGCGGCGGCGCGAGCGCCGCGTCGGCGATCCGCGCGGCGACCCGCCGGGAGGGGACGACGATCAGCACGGCGCGAGCTGGGCGAGCGCGCGGGCGATCCGGCGCTGCGCGGCGGAGAGCGGGCGGGCGGCGGCATCGAACGACTCCCAGGCGGCGGCCGTCCAGCCGCCGGTTGTGACCGCCGCAGGATCGGGCGCCGCCTCCTCCGCGCACTCGAAGAGGAACGCGCGGTAGACGTGGCGGCGGTGGGAGTAGAGGTGGTCGACGGTGGCGATTGGCCGGGACAGGCGCGCGCCGGAAAGGAGCCCGGCCAGCGCTCGCATGGCGGCTTCGCGCACCGGCTCGCCGGCTTCGGCCACCCGGCCCGGGAACTCCCACATGCCGCCCAGCATGCCGTCCTCGGGCCGACGCACGAGGAGCGTGCGGCCGCGCGGCGACACCGCGACCGCCACTCCGACGTCGAAGGACGGGGTCGACGGCTTCGGCGAGCGGCCGGGGCGCTCCGCCACGGTGCCACGCGAGAGCGCCAGGCACGACGATCGCAGCGGGCACTCCGCGCAGAGCGGCGAGCGCGGTCGACAGATCGTCGCGCCCAGCTCCATCAGCGCCTGGTTGAAGTCGCCCGGCCGCTCGGCCGGAACCAGGCGGGCCGCGCGGTCGCGCAACTCGCCGGCCGTCGGGGCCGCGAGGTCGAAGAGCCGCGACAGCACGCGGCGCGCGTTGCCGTCCACGGCGGGCTCGCGGCGGTCGAACGCGATCGACGCCACCGCGCCGGCCGTGTAGTCGCCCACGCCGGGGAGCGCCCGCAGATCCGCTGCCGTGTCGGGGATCTCCCCGCCCCGCGCGTCGCGCACGACGCGCGCGGCGGCGTGGAGGTTCCGCGCGCGGGAGTAGTAGCCGAGCCCCTCCCACTCGGCCAGCACCTCGTCGACCTCGGCGCCGGCCAGCGTGTCCAGGTCGGGGAAGCGCCGCATCCAGCGCTCGTAATAGGGGACCACGGCCTCGACCCGGGTCTGCTGCAGCATGACCTCCGCGACCCAGACGCGATAGGGGTCGCGGTCCCGCCTCCAGGGCATGTCGCGGCGCACGCCGTCGAACCAATCGAGTAGCGCGCGCGGAACGTCGTCGATGTCGGGGATCACGGGATGGAAGATCGGCGCGCCGTCCGGTCGCTTCAAGTTGTAGCCCGCCAGGGGCCGGGTTACCTTCGCGATCGCCCATGAAAACCCCCGCTCATATCTTCCGCGAGTACGATGTCCGCGGGCTCGTCGACGAGGACCTGTCCGAAGAGATCGTGCGGGCGCTGGGCCGCGCATACGCGACGTTCATGCTCCGCGCCCTGGGGTCCGAGCGAATCGAGCTCGCCATCGGGCGCGACGTGCGGCCGTCCTCGGATCGGCTCCGCGACGCGATGGCGGATGGCATGATCGCGGCCGGTGCGCGGATCCTCGACGTCGGCGTCGTGCCGACTCCGGTCCTCTACTACGCCTGCCACCGCCTGGGGACCGACGGCGGCGTGATGATCACCGGCAGCCACAATCCGCCGGAATACAACGGCTTCAAGCTGGGATACCGCGACCTGCCCCTGACCGGCGAGGAGATCCAGCGCGTGCGGCTGCTGATCGAGGCCGACGACTACGAGCGCGGGCACGGCTCGATCGAGGAGCGGCCGGTGACCGACGACTACCAGGACATGGTGGCCGGTCGCGTCCGGCTGGGGCGGCCGGTCCGGGTCGTCCTCGACCCGGCCAATGCGACTGGGGCCCTCTTCGCTGCCGACCTGCTCGAGCGTGTGGGGGCCGAGGTCGACCGCATCTACGACGAGGTCGACGGCACGTTCCCGAACCATCGTGGACGCGTACGCGGCCGATCTCCGCGCCCGTGTCGTCGAAGTCGGCGCCGAGCTCGGGATCGGGCTGGACGGCGACTGCGACCGGATCGGAGCGGTCGACGAGACCGGCCGCCTCGTCCGCGGCGATCAGCTGGCCGCCGTGTTCGCCCGCGACCAGCTCGCTCGAACGCCGGGCGAGCGGATCCTGTTCGACGTCAAGTCATCGCGTGCGCTCGAGGAGGACATCCGCGCCCACGGGGGCGTGCCGTTCATGTGGAAGACCGGTCACAGCCTCGCCAAGCAGAAGATGAAGGCCGAGGGGATCCCGTTCGGTGGTGAGATGAGCGGGCACCTGTTCTTCTTTCACGACTACTGGGGGTTCGACGACGCGATCTTCGCCGCCTGCCGGCTGTGCGAGATTCTGTCCCGGTCGGAGGAATCGCTGGCCGACATGATCGGCTCGCTCGAGGAGTACCATTCGACTCCCGAGGTGCGGGTCGAGACCACCGAGTCGCGGAAGTGGGAGATCGTGAGCGCGGCCAGGGAGCACTTCGGCGCGCGCTACGAGACGATAGACATCGACGGCGTGCGGATCTCGTTCGAGCGCGGATGGGCGCTCCTCCGGGCGTCGAACACCCAGCCGGTGATCGTGCTGCGCGCCGAAGGGAAGACGGAGTCCGATCTGGGGGCGATCAAGCGCGAGCTCGAGTCCTTCCTCCGGTCGCGGGGGGTCGAAGAGGTCCCGTGGGACGGATGAGCCGGCGGTTTGCGGTACTCGTGGGTGGCGCCGCCCTGCTGCTCCTCGTCGTGTTGGGCTCGGCGGTCAACACGGTGGTCGACGTCCTGTGGTTCGGCGAGGTCGGTTACCCGGACGTGTACTGGACGGCGTTCAAGGCGCGGCTCTGGGTCCGGCTCACGACCGGCGCGGTCATCTTCGTGTTTTTCTTCGTCAACCTGCGGCTCGCCGCCTCCTCCTTCGGATCCATTCGCCGCCGGATCTCGAACATCGAAATCCACGAGGAGATTCCCGGTCTCTGGCTGACCCTCACCGCGCTAGCGGGCGCTGCGTTCCTCGCCTTCCTGTTCAGCGCCGCCATTGGCGGACACTGGCTCGAGATGCTGGCGTGGCTCGATCGCCACCCGTTCGACCTCGTCGACCCGCTCTTCCATCGTAACGTGGGCTTCTACGTGTTCACGCTGCCGATCCTCCGCCTGGGGCAGAACCTCGCGTTCCTCCTGCTCGTCGCGGCGCTCGTGATCCTGGGAGTCCTCTACGTCACGAGCGGCGGGCTCGAGATCGCGGAGAACAGGATCCGCTTCCGGCCGGGCCCGCTGCGGCACGTCGCCGCCAACGCCGCCCTGCTGTTCCTGGTGCTCGCGTGGGGCTACCGGCTCGATCTCTACGAGCTCGTCTATTCCTCGCGCGGCATCGTGTACGGCGCCTCGTATGCGGACGTCCACGCCCAGGTGCTCGGCTACCAGGTCCTCGTGGCGCTCTCGCTGGCCGGCTTCGGCGTCACGGTCTACGACGTCGTGCGCGGACGCTACGGCCTCACGCTGACCGCCTTCGGCGCGCTCGTCATCGGGATGATCGTGTTCCAGGGCCTGTATCCGGGCGCGGTGCAGCAGTTCGAGGTCGAGCCCAACGAGATCAACAAGGAAGCGCCTTACATCGCGCGGAATATCGCCTACACACGCCGCGCCTTCGACCTGATGACGATCGAGGAGCGGCCGTTCCAGGTCGACGTTTTGCCAACGGTCGAGTCGCTGCGCGGGGCCGAGCGCACGCTATCGAACATCCGGCTCTGGGACTGGCGGCCGCTGCTGGACTCCTACAGCCAGCTCCAGGAGATCCGGCTCTACTACGAGTTCGACGACGTGGACGTCGACCGCTACGACCTCGGGCAGGGACCCCGCCAGGTGATGCTCTCGGCGCGCGAGATGGCGGTCGAGGAGCTGCCGGCCAACGTGCTGACGTGGCAGAACCAGCACCTGATCTTCACGCATGGCTACGGGCTGGTGATGAGCCCGGTCAACGAGGTCACGGCCGAGGGGCTGCCGAAGTTCTATCTCTCCGATATCCCGCCGACAGCGCCCGACACCCTCGCCGAGGTGCTGCGCGTCACTCGGCCGCAGATCTACTACGGCGAGCGCACGTTCAACTATGTGCTGGCCGCGACCCGCGAGCAGGAATTCGACTACCCGCAGGGAGACCAGAACATCTATACCTCGTACGACGGCAGCGGCGGGCTGTC
>Ga0214472_10008899_pt1 | contig 10472 bp, 10 predicted proteins | sample RVTome_6_FD_207662 | JGI IMG/M metagenome (GOLD analysis project Ga0214472, IMG submission 207662) | Soil microbial communities from uranium-contaminated site in the Upper Colorado River Basin, Wyoming, United States - RVT140D175 | ecosystem: Environmental > Terrestrial > Soil > Contaminated >...
ACGCCGTCGAACAGGGGTACGACGACGTAGTCGTGCTCGTGGCGATGCCAGCCGGTGTTGTCGCCATGCTTGGGAAAGCGCCACTCGGTGACGCGGGTCCGCTCGTTCTCGACCAGCACCGTTGCCCTGGCCGTCCCTCTGGTCACGCCGCTGCCCATCGCCGCCTCGCCTCTGCAATTGCGAGCGCCAGTCTCGCGCGGACGCCGCGGCCCCGATAGGTCCAGTGGAGGCGATTCGTTGGAGCCAACGGAAGAGGGCCCGCAGATCGCTCCGCGGGCCCTCCCGAAGATTGGAAGCGGACGACCGGTTACCGGTAGTCGTACTTGCCATTCTGCCAGACGTACCAGACGTAGCCCGGCAGGGTGACGTCACCCACGTCGTTGAAGCTCAGCTCGCCGAGCACCGTATTGAACTTGCCGGCGTTCAGCGCCTTGATCACTTCCTCGCCGCCGCTCGCCTTGGCGGTGGTGGCAGCCTGGGCCCACGCCTGGATGGCGGCATAGGTGTAGAGCACGTAGCCTTCCGGCTCGATGCCCTTGGCCCGCAGCTTCTCGACGACCGGCGCGGCATCGGCGTTCTTGCGCGGATCGGGAGAGAAGGTCATCAGCGTGCCTTCGCCGGCGTCGCCGGTGATCTGCCAGTACTCGTCGGTGACCAGCGCGTCGCCGGAGACCAGGACGGTCTTCATGCCCTGGTCGCGCATCTGACGCACGATCAGGCCGGCTTCGGTGTGGTAGCCGCCGACATAGAGCACGTCGACATTGGCCTGCTTCAGCTTGGATACGAGGGCGGTGTAGTCCTTTTCACCGGCGGTGTAGGCCTCGTACATGGCCTCCGTCTTGCCGGCGGCATTCATGGCACCCTTGGTCTCGTCGGCGAGGCCCTTGCCGTAGGCGGTCTTGTCGTGGACGATCGCGATGTTCTTGTCGCCGAACTCCTTGGCGAGAGTCGTGCCGGCAACCAGGCCCTGCTGGTCGTCACGGCCGCAGACGCGAAATACGTTCGGCCCGCCCTCGTCGGTGAACTTCGGGTTGGTCGACGCGGGCGAGATCATGACGATGCCCTCTTCCTCGTAAACCTTCGAGGCCGGGATCGACGAACCCGAGCAGAAGTGGCCGGCCATCAGCGCGATCTTCTTGCCGACCATCTGGTTGGCGACGGCAACCGCCTGCTTGGGATCGCAGGCATCGTCGCCGATCTCCAGCACCAGCTTCTCGCCGTTGACGCCGCCGGCGGCGTTGATGTCCTCGACCGCCTGCTCGGCGCCCGCCTTCATCTGTGCGCCGAAGCTCGCGTACTGGCCGGTCATCGGACCGGCGGTGGCGATGGTGATGTCGGCTTGTGCTGTGGTTGCCAGCGCGAGGCTGAAGGACACAGCGATCCCTGTCATCAGAAGTCTTTTCATCTTTTGCTCCCTATTTCCTGCCGATTTCGACAGGCGCCTTCGTCTTGCCGGGACCGGCAAGCTAATCAGACCATATCATCTTTGCCAGCGTGGAACAGCCACCGCAAGACGCACAATGGGATATGGTCAATACCGTTCTCAACTTCTTCGTGCCGCCGATTTCTCGCGCCAGGTGAACGGCCCTGTGCGCTCGTAGATCCAGGCGTACTGGGTCGTCATCTGCCTGACCCGGGTCAGGCGGTAGCCAAGCAGGGCCGCGGCCCACAGCACCGCGGTGTCGACCAGATAGTAATAGGGCGACAGCAGCGTGCCGCCGAACAGCGAATAGTGGAAGAACCGCACCGCCAGGCCGAGCAGGCACATGTAAGCGATCGCCTGCCACAGCGGTCGCCATGTGGAGGCGAGTGCATGGCCGGCCAGGATCGCCGCGCCACCGCCGATGACCACGGTCAGCAGCAGGAATACCCAAGGTGAAGTCTCGACGATCAGCGACACGGCCATTCTCCTAATGGGCCCCGCCTTCGAGGTAGGCCGCCCGGACCTCCTCCCTGGCCAGCAGCTCCTTGCCGGTTCCCGACATGGTGATCAGGCCATTGACCATGACATAGCCGCGGTGGGCGAGGCGGAGCGCATGATAGGCGTTCTGTTCGACCAGGAAAACCGTCAACCCCTCCGACTGGTTGAGCGCACGGATGACGTCGAAAATCTGCTTGACGATCAGCGGCGCCAGCCCGAGCGAGGGCTCGTCGAGCAGCAGCAGCTTGGGCCTCGCCATCAGGGCGCGGGCAATCGCCAGCATCTGCTGCTCGCCGCCCGACAGCGTGCCGCCGCGCTGGCCGCGACGGTCGGCAAGACGCGGGAACAGGTCGAACACCCGCTTCAGGTCCTCGTCGAAATAGCGGTCCTCGGTCATCGCCGCGCCCATCTGGAGATTCTCCATCACGGTCATGCGCGAGAAGATGCGCCGTCCTTCCGGGGCCTGGGCGATGGACAGGCGCATGATCTCGTGGGTCGGCATCCGGGTGATGTCGATGCCGTCGAACCGGATGCGGCCGGCGGCGGCCTGGGGGTTGCCGCAGATGGTCATCATCAGGGTCGACTTGCCGGCCCCGTTGGCGCCGATCAGGGTGGCGATCTCGCCGCGATGGACCTCGACGTCGACCCCGTGCAGGGCCTGGATCTTGCCGTAGCGGGCCTCGACGCCCTCGACGCTGAGCATGACCTCGCTCACGGCGCGGCCCCCTCGATCTCCGGAATTTCCTCCTCCTCATCGACGCCGAGATAGGCGCGGATGACATTGGGGTCCCGGCGAACCTCCTCGGGGGTGCCGTCGGAGATCTTTTGGCCGTAATCGAGCACCACGATATGGTCGGAGATGCCCATGACCACGCTCATGTCGTGCTCGATGAGCAGAACGCCGATCCGGTGCTGGTCGCGGATGTATTGGAGCAGCTCGTTGAGCTCCTGGGATTCCCGCGGGTTCAAGCCGGCGGCCGGCTCGTCGAGGCACAGGAGCTTCGGCATGGTGCACATCGCCCGTGCGATCTCCAGGCGTCGCTGGCCGCCATAGGGCAGGTCGGAGGCCGGGTCGTCGGCACGCTCGGTGAGGCGGACCTTCTCGAGCCAGTATTTCGCCAGTTCGATCGACTCCCGCTCGGCATGCTTGTAGCCGGCGATGCCGAATATACCGCCGATGGTGAATCTGGAGGCGAGCATGAGGGTGTTGTGCTGGGCGACCAGGAGGTTCTCCAGAACCGTCATGCCGCCGAACAGCCGGATATTCTGGAAGGTGCGGGCGACCTTCGCCTTCTGGGTAATGCGGAAATCGTCCATGCGCTCGAGCAGGAACTCGGCGCCGGTGTCGCCGTGGTGCAGGGTAATCCGGCCCTGGGTCGGCTTGTAGAACCCGGTGATGCAGTTGAAGACGGTGGTCTTGCCGGCGCCGTTGGGACCGATCAGGGCGGTGATCTTGCGGTCGGCAGCCTCGAAGGACAGGTCGTCGATGGCCAGCAGGCCACCAAAACGCATCGTCAGGTGCTCGACGGTGAGCAGCGGGGGCGTCACGGCATCGGTGGTCATCCGTGGCCCTCCTGCACCAGATCGGCCGAGATCACCTTCTTCTCCTTGAGGAAGACCGACGGGGTGCGCACGGCGATCAGGCCGCGGGGGCGCCAGACCATGATGGAGACCATGGCGAGGCCGAAGATCAGCATCCGGAACTGCTCGGCCTCTCGGAATACCTCGAAGCCGCCGATCATGACGACGGCGGCGATGACCACGCCGATCTGGCTGCCCATGCCGCCCAGCACGACGATGGCGAGCACCAGGGCGGACTCCATGAACACGAAGGATTCCGGGCTGATGAAGCCCTGGCGGGTGGCGAAGAACGATCCGGCGAACCCGGCGAACATGGCGCCCATGGCGAAGGCCGTGAGCTTGGTATTGGTGGTATTGAGGCCGAGCGAGCGGCAGGCGATCTCGTCCTCGCGCAGGGCCTCCCAGGCCCGGCCGACCGGCAGCCGTCGCAGTCTGACGGTCACGAAATTGGTGACGAGAGCGAGGATGAGGATGAGGAAATAGAGGAAGATGATGCGATGCAGCGAGGAGTATTCCAGGCCAAAGGTCTTGTGGAAGGTCACGTCGCCCAGGCGGTCGAAGGGGAGGCCGAAGAAGGACGGGCGCGGGATGCCGGAGATGCCGTCGGGGCCATTGGTGAAGGTGTACCAGTTGAGCAGGACGACCCGGACGATCTCGCCGAAGGCCAGCGTCACGATGGCCAGATAGTCGCCGCGCAGCCTGAGCACGGGGAAGCCGAGGATGACGCCGAAGAAAGCGGCGAAAAGGCCGGCCAGCGGCAGGCAGACCCAGAACGACCAGCCGAAATGCTGGGCGATCAGCGCGTAGGAATAGGCGCCGACGGCGTAAAAGGCGACATAGCCCAGATCGAGCAGGCCAGCGAGGCCGACCACGATGTTGAGACCCCAACCGAGCATGACATAGGTGAGGACCAGGATCGACAGGTCGAGAATGTAGCGGTCGGCGAAGGGCAGGAAGGGCAGGGCGACCGCGAAGGCGAGGAGGGCGGGGCCGGCATAGCGGCCTAGTCCGACGAGTCGCAGGGTCACGGCCGCTCGCGCCCCGGCGACGGCGCCCTCGCCCGGCTCCCGATTCCACCAGAACACATGGAGCAGGAACCGGCCGCCGACCACGAGGGCGACGGCAATGGCGACCGGCGTCCAGCGCTGCACCAGATCGAGGCCGCCGGGACCGGGAATTGTGACCAGACCAAGCGTCGGGCCGAAGATGGCCAGGGCGACGAGGCCGGCGAGAAGACAGTCCTTGATGGTTGCGGCGAGGTTCAATCCACCTGCTTTCCCGGCTTCGGCCACGATTCAGACCTTTTCGACTTCGGGGCGGCCTAGCAGGCCCGAGGGAAGGAAGATCAGTACCAGGGCCAAGACCGAGAAGGCGGCGACATCCTTGTACTCGATGGTGAAATAGGCCGACCAGAAGGTCTCGATCATGCCGATGACCATTCCGCCGAGCATGGCGCCGGGGAGGGAGCCGATGCCGCCGAGCACGGCCGCCGTGAATGCCTTGACCCCGGCGACGAAGCCGATGAAGAAATCGATGACGCCGTAATACAGGACGTACATGAGGCCGGCGACCGAGGCCAGCGCAGCACCCATGACGAAGGTGGCCGAGATGGTCCGGTCGACATTCACGCCGAGCAGCGACGCCATCTTGCGGTCCTGCTCGCAGGCGCGCTGGGACCGGCCGAGCGGTGTCTTGGCGATGATCAGCGAGAACACGGTCATCAGCACGACCGTGGTGACCACGATCATGATCTGGATGTTGGAGATGTTGACCGTGAAGCCGTCCTTCTCGAGGATCTGGTAGCCGCCGGTGATGACCGGCTGCAGCGGCTTGACCCGGGCGCCCTGGGCGATCTGGATGTAGTTTTGCAGGACGATCGACATGCCGATGGCGGTAATCAGGGGGGCAAGGCGGAACGAACCGCGCAGCGGCCGGTAGGCCATCCGCTCGATGGTCCAGCCGTAGACGCCGGTGAGCAGCATCGCCGCCATGAGCACCAGCAGCAGGGCAAGCGGCACGAAGGTGAAGCCGATCGACAGCAGGCCGATGAACAGAATGAGGGCGATGAAGGCGCCGACCATGAACACGTCGCCATGGGCGAAGTTGATCATGCCGATGATGCCGTAGACCATCGTGTAGCCGATCGCGATCAGCCCATAGATGGAGCCGAGGGTGATCCCGTTGATCAGCTGCTGAAAGAAGTACTCCATGACGCCACCCCTGCCCCGCCGTCCCTCGTCGCCTTCTTGTCACCGGCAGCCCGGAGGCGTGCGGCCGGCCATCTTCGTGGCGGCATACTAGCGGCATTGAAACGCGCGGTCGATGGCCTCGCGTCGCCCCCTTGGATAACCCGCGGCGATATATACAGTTCATTGCAGGGGCGCAATGCCTGATCGCCGGCAGGCCCGCGGGAATTGGTCCGAATGGGATGGCAGCGGCGCCCCGGTCGGCCCAGGTCGACGCGATCTGATGCTCAATCGTTGGGCAGTTCGCCTGCTGGGCGTGCAACGGTGCCGGTCGGTACCGGTCACCCGGCAGGGGTGCTGCGATTTCCCGGGGATCCCGGTCGGCACGGGCCTTGCACGGCGGGTGTCGTTTGGTGCCGCGTGGAAGATGTGCCAGACTTGCGCGGCGTCATGGCGCCAGTGAGGGAAGTGCAGGAGGAGACTTGATCGACGCATTCAACGAAATGGTCGATCCGCAGGGGGCGGTTCGAGACGGATATCGGACGGTATCGGACTGGCTCACCACGACATCGGCGGAGCATCTCAGGCAGAAGCAGCAGGAGGCCGAGTTCCTCTACCGGCGGATCGGCATAACCTTTGCCGTCTACGGCGCCGAGGGCGGGTCGGAGCGGATCATTCCCTTCGACATCGTGCCGAGGGTGTTCTCGCGATCGGAATGGCAGGTGCTCGAGCGCGGCCTCACCCAGCGGGTCAAGGCGCTCAACGCCTTTCTCAACGACGTCTACGGACCCCAGGAAATCCTCAAGGCCGGGGTAGTGCCGGAAGATCTGGTGCTGCTCAATTCCAGCTATTGTCCGCAGATGCAGGGCTTCAAGGTCCCCGGCGGCGTCTATACCCACATCGCCGGCATCGACCTGGTGCGCGACGGGCCGGAGAACTTCTACGTGCTCGAGGACAATGCGCGCACGCCATCGGGCGTGTCCTACATGCTCGAGAACCGGGAAATGATGATGCGGCTGTTTCCCGAGCTGTTCGCCACCAACAAGGTCTCACCGGTCGACCACTACCCGGAAGAGCTGCTGGCGACCCTGATCTCGGTGGCGCCGCCCAACTGCGCCGACCGGCCGACGGTGGCGATCCTGACGCCCGGCAGCTTCAACAGCGCCTATTTCGAACACTCCTATCTCGCCGACCGCATGGGCGCCGATCTGGTCGAGGGCCAGGACCTGTTCGTGCTCGACAACAAGGTCTACACCCGCACCACGCGCGGCCCGCGCCAGATCGACATCATCTACAAGCGGGTCGACGACGACTTCCTCGACCCGCTGGCCTTCCGTCCCGATTCGATGCTGGGCGTGCCGGGGCTGTTCTCCGCCTACCGGGCCGGCAACGTGACGCTCGCCAACGCGATCGGCGCCGGCGTCGCCGACGACAAGGCGGTCTACATCTACGTGCCGGACATGATCCGGTTCTATCTGGGCGAGGAGCCGATCCTCAATAACGTGCCGACCTGGAAATGCGCCAATCCTGACGAGTGCGCCCATGTGTTGGCCCATCTCGACGAGTTGGTGGTCAAGGAGGTCCACGGCTCGGGCGGCTACGGCATGCTGGTCGGTCCGACGTCGAGCAGGAAGCAGCGCGAGGCCTACGGCAGGCGGATCAAGGCCGACCCGAAGGCCTTCATCGCCCAGCCGACCCTGGCGCTGAGCACATGTCCAACCTTCGTCAAGAAGGGGATTGCGCCGCGGCATATCGATTTCCGGCCTTACGTCCTGTGCGGACGCGAGATCAGGATCGTTCCCGGCGGTCTCACCCGGGTGGCGTTGAAGGAGGGATCGCTGGTGGTCAATTCGAGCCAGGGCGGCGGCACCAAGGACACCTGGGTGATCGATGATTGACGCCGCTGATCATCCGGAGGCCCGTCCGTGCTGCTGAGCCGCACCGCCGACAACCTGTTCTGGATGTCGCGCTACATCGAGCGCGCGGAGAGCATCGCGCGGCTGATCCAGGTGGCGCGGCGCATGGCCATGACGGCGGCGATCGGTCTGGGGACCCGCAACGAATGGGAGTCCGTCATTATCATCGCCGGCTGCTCGGAGGCGTTCTACGAACAGCACGAGACGGCGAATGCCAGGACGGTGACCGACTTCCTGGTGTTCGACCTGGACAACTCGGTGAGCCTGATGGCCTATCTCGGCCGGGCGCGGAACAATGCGCGCTCCGCGCGCACCTTCTTCACCTCGGACATGTGGGAGGCGCTCAACTCCACCTGGATCCAGGCCCGCGAGCGCATTGCCGAACGGTCCACGCGCAACGATCCCGTCGAGTTCCTCGAATGGGTCAAGGAGCGCACCATGCTCCTGCGCGGCGCCACCATCGACACGATGCTGCGCGACGACGCGTTCATATTCTGCCAGCTCGGCACATACATCTCGCGCGCCACCAACACGTCGCGCCTGCTCGACGTCAAGTACCACGTGCTGCTGCCCGAGCAGGAGTCGGTGGGCGGCGCCGTCGACTACTATCAGTGGATGGCGGTGCTGCGATCCGTCTCCGCGCATCGCTCCTACCACTTCGTCTACAAGGACGACCTGAACCCGGCCAAGATCGCCGAGTTCCTGATCCTGCGCCCGGAGATGCCGCGGTCGCTGGTGACCTGCCTGCGCGAGGTCGACGGCTACCTCGGCCAGCTCGGGGAAATGTACGGCCAGCGGCACGAGTGCCAGCGCCTGTCGGGCGAACTGTTCTCGGAGCTGCGCTACGGGCAGATCGACCGGATCTTCGCCGAAGGCCTCCACGAATATCTGACCCGCTTCGTCAAACGGACCGCCCTGCTCAGTGACGAGATCTCTCGCAGCTATCTGAGCTGAGCGCAGGAATCGCCCCATGATTCTCCAGATCGAACATCAGACCAGCTACCGGTTCGATACCCCGGCGACCTACTCGATCCAGAGCCTGCACCTGACGCCGGCCAGTTTCGAGGGACAGCGGGTGCTGTCCTGGCAGGTCGCCGCGGAGCCCTGGGGCTCGCTCAACGCATCCACCGACGTGTTCGGCAATCTGGTCCATGTCGCCGCGCGCTACATGGAGCACGAGCAGGTGACCGTACGCGCCTGGGGGCGCGTCGAGACGGCGGACACGGCGGGTGTCGTGCGCGAGACCGTCGAGCCGCTGGCGCCCCGGCTCTATCTGCGCACCACGGAGCTCACGCAGCCCGACCGCAGGCTGGACGCGCTTGCCCGGAAAGCGGCGCAGGGGGCGGACGGTGCGCTCGATGCCTGTCACCGGGTGATGGCGGCGGTGCGCGACGCGGTCGACTACCAGCCCGGCCATACCGGGGCGGCGTCGACGGCCGCGCAGGCCCTGGCGCTCGGCAAGGGGGTCTGTCAGGACCACGCCCATGTGTTCATCGCCTGCGCGCGGACCCTCGGCATTCCGGCCCGCTATGCTGGCGGCTACATGTGGGACGGCGACGGCCGACAGGATGTCGAGGCCGGACACGGTTGGGCGGAAGCCCATTTGGAAGAGCTCGGCTGGGTCGGATTCGATCCCTCCAACCGGCAATGTCCCACCGATGCCTATGTGCGGGTGGCGGTCGGGCTCGACTACGACGATGCCTGTCCGGTCAGGGGTATCAGACGCTCGTTCGGCGCCGAGACGCTGGATGTGGTGGTGCGAGTCGCTCAGGCAGGGTATCAATCCCAGTCGCAATAGCGAATCTCAGCGGGACAACCAGCATGACGTATTGTGTGGGCCTTCTGGTGCGCGAGGGGCTGGTCATGGTCTCCGACACGCGCACCAATGCCGGCGTCGACCAGATCTCGACCTATTCCAAGATCAGCGTCTGGGAGCGGCCGGGCGACCGGGTGTTCTGCCTGATGAGCGCCGGGAATCTGGCGATTTCCCAGGAGGTGGTGAGCCTGATCCAGGAGGACATGGCGACCGCGGAGCACAACCTCATGACCGTGCCCAACATGTTCCGCGCGGCCCAGACGGTCGGCAAGACGGTGCGGGCGGTCTACAGCATCGCCGGCCGGGAACTGGAAGCCCAGAGCGCCGATTTCTCGATCTCGCTGCTGCTCGGCGGCCAGATCAAGGGCGAGCCGCCGCGCATGTTCCTGATCTATGCGGCCGGCAACTTCATCGAATCCTCGGTCGAGACCCCGTTCCTGCAGCTCGGCGAGCACAAATACGGCAAGCCGATCCTCGACCGGGCGATGACCTTCGAGACAAGGCTCAGGAGCGCGCTCAAGCTCGCCCTGATCTCCATGGACTCGACCCTGCGCAGCAATCTGTCGGTCGGGCTGCCGATCGACGTGTTCGTATACCGAACGGACGAGCTCGAGGTTGCCTTGCGCAAGCGCATCGACGAGCGCGAAAGCTATTTCGCGGGCCTGCGCGAGCAATGGTCGACCGCCCTGCGCGAGGCCTACCGTGGCATCAAGGACCCCGACTGGTTCCAGGGGTAGGGGTGTAACCGGCTCACGACACACACCTGTCACCCTCGGGGGACGACCTAGGGACGACCCGAGGGGTCAGCGACAACAGCGGCCATTGCGAATATTACCGTGTCGGGCGATCCGGCTTAAGCATCCGCACTTTTCCGGCCGATCTTCGCAAGCACATTGCGCGGCGAATGGCGTATTCGTTCCATCAGACTCGGGATCCCTGCGCGGATCCGCGAAGCAGGCCCCGAGCCAACCGGAAAGGTCGCTCGCATGCCCGTCTTCGACAACCCATCCTTCGACGGACACATCATGGTTCACGCATTCTTCGACCCGGCG
>Ga0214472_10008900_pt1 | contig 10471 bp, 9 predicted proteins | sample RVTome_6_FD_207662 | JGI IMG/M metagenome (GOLD analysis project Ga0214472, IMG submission 207662) | Soil microbial communities from uranium-contaminated site in the Upper Colorado River Basin, Wyoming, United States - RVT140D175 | ecosystem: Environmental > Terrestrial > Soil > Contaminated >...
AGGCGCTCCGGCGCCGCCGCCGCGATGCGGCCGATATTGAAGGCGGCCATATTGTCTTCGACCTTGTTGCCATTGAGGCGGATGGCGCGGTAGAGGCCGCGCAGGGAGACGGGCACCTTGCCCTTCTGCCAGGCATACCCGGCCATGATCATGTTGGTATAGATCGCCTCGTGCAGGTAGCCGACCGCGAGCGCCTCGGCATCGAAACCGCTGAACTCGGCGGCCTGCCGCTTCACGCGCGCCGAGAGCAGCTCGCTCTCGAAGCGTTTTGACCGGTTACGGATGAATTCCGAGGTCGGCGTGACATCCGAGTTGGCATAGGCGGCGGTGCGGCCGGCATCCATCAGGTTCAGCGCGTCGCCGCCGGCCGCGACCACCAGGTCGCAGGCGATGACGACATCGGCGCTAGCGGGCGGCACGCGCCCGGTCGAGATCATCTCCGGCTCGCGCGCGAAGCGGATATGGGAGAGCACCGGGCCGCCCTTCTGGGCAAGACCGGTCATGTCGAGCGAGGAGGCAGCAAGGCCGTCGACGTGCGCCGCCATCGCCAGCACGGCGGCGACCGTGGTGACGCCGGTGCCGCCGACGCCGGTGAACAGGATGTTCCAGGGCTGGGCGAGGCTCGGCGTCTCCGGGAGAGGTAGGCCGTCCGCATCGAACACCTGGCGCGGCTGCGCCTCCCAGGCGGCTTCTCCGTCCTGGATGGTGACGAAGCTCGGGCAGAAACCCTTGAGGCAGGAGAGGTCGGTATTGCAGGTCGACTGGTTGATCCGGCGCTTGCGGCCAAGATCGGTCTCGACCGGTTCGACCGACAGGCAGTTTGATTTCACCGAACAGTCGCCGCAGCCTTCGCAGACTTCGGTGTTGATGATCGTGCGCACGCGGTCGGGCGGAATCATGCCGCGCTTGGAGCGGCGGCGTTTCTCGGTCGCGCACATCTGGTCGTAGATGATGACCGAGACGCCCGGCGTCTGGCGCAGTTGCATCTGCACCTCTTCCAGGTCATCGCGGTGGTGGATGGTCACGCTGCGCGGCAGGCCCTTGACGCCGGCATAGCGGGTCGGGTCTTCCGTCACGATACGGATGGTCCGGACGCCTTCGGCTTCCACCTGCTGGGCGATCATCGCGGGTGTCTGGCCGCTTTCGACATGCTGGCCGCCGGTCATGGCGACGGCGTCGTTGTAGAGGATCTTGTAGGTCATGTTCGCGCCGGAGGTGACCGCCGCGCGGATGGCGAGGCTGCCCGAGTGCGAATAGGTGCCGTCACCGAGATTGACGAAGACATGGCTTTCGCCCGTCGCCCAGTGCTGGCCGACCCAGGCAATGCCTTCGCCGCCCATCTGGCTCGTCATGTCGGTCTTCCGGTCCGGCATGAAGTTCGCCATGTAATGGCAGCCGATGCCGGCGAGTGCGCGGCTGCCGTCCGGCACGACGGTCGAGGTATTGTGCGGGCAGCCTGAGCAGAAGTGCGGCGAGCGCACGGTAGGCGAGGCATTGGTGCGGGCCGCTTCACCGGCGCGCCCGACGCGGCCGAAATAGGCCTCGGCGCGCGCGGTGTTCCAGCCGGACGGCAGGGCATGCATGAGAGCGCTGGCGATTTCCGGAATGGTCAGCGAGGCGATGTCCGAAAGCAGGGGCGCGCCGTTCGCGTCGCGCTTGCCTTCGATGATGGGGCGGCGGCTTTCCGGCAGGTCGTAGAGCGCGGCCTTCAGCTGGCTTTCGATCAGCGGGCGCTTGTGTTCGATGACGATGACGCGCTCAAGGCCGGCGCAGAATTCGCGGATGCCTTGCGGCTCGAGCGGCCAGGGCATGGCCACCTTATAGATCGCAAGGCCCAGCGCGCCGGCCTCCTGCGGGCTGAGGCCGAGGGCGTCCAGCGCTTCGAACACATCGCGGGCGGCCTGCCCGGTCACGATCAAGCCAAGGCGCGGGCGGGAAGAGGGCAGGATGACATGGTCGAGCCGGTTGGCGCGGACATAGGCCTGCGCGGCGGGCAGCTTAACCTGGCGCAGGCGCGCTTCCTTGTTCAGCGGCACATCGCCCCGGCGCATGTGGACGCCGTCTTCCGGCAGCGCAAAGGCCGGGCGCTGGATCGCAAAGCGGGCGAGGTCGACATTCACCACGGCGCCGGAATCCATCGTGTCGGCAAGCGCCACAAGGCCAACCCAGGCGCCGGAGAACCGGCTCATCTCCCAGCCATGGATGCCGTAGTCGAGCACGTCCTGGATCGAGGCGGGATTGAGCACAGGGATCTCGGCATCCTGCATCGCGTATTCGGACTGCGAGGGCAGGGTGGAGGACTTGCAGTTATGGTCGTCGCCGACGACGGCGAGCACGCCGCCGAGTGCCGAAGTGCCGGCCGCGTTGGCGTGCTTGAACACGTCGCCCGTGCGGTCGACGCCGGGCGCCTTGCCATACCAGATGCCGAACAGGCCATCGAACTTTGCGCCGGGAAACAGGCCAAGCTGCTGCGAGCCCCAGACGGCGGTGGCGCCCAGATCCTCGTTCAGGCCTTCCCAGAGCCTGATGTCGTGCGCGTCGAGCCATTTCTGCGCCGCGCGCAGCTGCTGGTCATATCCGCCCAGCGGTGAGCCGCGATAGCCGGAGATGAAACCGCCGGTATTATGCCCGGCCGCGCGGTCCATGCGCTTGCGGTCAATCGGCAGGCGCACCAGTGCCTGGATGCCCGTCATGTAAGCCTTGCCCTCGACAAGATCGTATTTGTCGTCCAGCGTGACTTCGCGGTGTTTCATGAACGCATGTCCTCGATTCCGGCCCCGGTAGATTATTGGGCGAATCGCGTGAAAATGCTTGCCTAACTTGCGCAAGTTTTGCTATTTTAAGCAATAAATTTCCATGCGACTTTGGGTTGGCGAAAAATTGTCCCAAGAACTAGATAGCGTCGATGCCCGTATCCTGGACCTTATCCAGCATGATGCGAGCCTGTCCGTAGCCGAAATCGCCGAGCGCGTGGGTCTGTCCTCGTCGCCCTGCTGGCGGCGTATCAAGCGCATGGAAGAGGCGGGCTTCATCCTCGGCCGGGTGACGCTGATCAACAATCACGCGCTCGGCCTCGACTTCGAAGTGATCGCCAGCGTCAAGCTCTCCCTGCCGAGCCGCGAGAATCTCGAGGCTTTCGAGTCGATGGTCCAGGCCTGGCCGGAAGTGGTCGAATGCATGACGGTGACCGGCGCGGTCGACTACATGATCCACATCGTGACCACCGACATGCACGCCTATGACAATTTCCTGCGTGACAAGCTGCTCGGCTCGAAGCTCGTCTCGGATGTCCAGTCGCGTATCGTTATCCGCGTGTCGAAGAAGACGACCGCTTTGCCGCTCGGGCTTGTGCGCCAGACAACGAAGTCTAGCGATTGAGGCGCAGGTCGAACGCCGAATAGTCTGACACGTTCACACCGGGAAGCACATTCGCACCGGCCACTTCCTGAGCGGTGATCCCTGACTGCAGGGCCTCGCCAATGTCCGTATCCGGATCGTCAGCGTCCACAAGGATCATCGCGATGGGCCGCTGCGGCGCCGACACATCCGGGCAAAGCGCCTCGCCTGATGGGCATGTCACTTTCTGGCGGTTGTAGCCGAGGTCCAGTACGCTGGCCGGCAATGCTGCGGTATCGCAGGGCAGGTTTGCCGCAATTGCTGCCCTCAAGGCATGCCCGCGCGTGTGCGACAGGAAGGTGTTCTGCTCCGAGGTTCCCTCAACCGAGGCCGCACCGATCGCAATGATGCCAGTCAGGTCGCAGATGCCGGCGCCGAGTTCGAGTTTGTCGAAGGCGGTCTCGACCGGCTTGCTGAGGCCGGCGGCGAACACCGAGTCTGCCCGGGCGAATGTCCAGGTCTCGTCATCGACGAGGACGTAGGCGGTGAACTCCGCGCTGCGTCCGGCCGCGTCTGTTCCTGTGAACCGCGCCGTCTCGCGCCAGCGCGCATTGGAGAACAGGGGCGGCGGGGGTTCGGCTTCGGGCCCGGGTTCCGGGGGCGCGATGTCTGCGGGCGATTCCGGAAACGTCTCCGTTTCAGCTGCTGGATCTACGCTGGGCGGCGCGGCACGCACCACGGGTTCGGCGGGCAGGGCGGCGGTTGTCAGCACCGGCTCTTCGCCGATTTCGCCGGGTCTCAGGCGCAGCGACCACCAGGTCGCCAGAAGCCCGAGCAGGAACAGCAACAAAAGGAGGAGATATACCCAGGCAATGCTGCGCTTCTTCTCCGGTGGCGGCAGCTGGTAATAGTCTGACATTCGCCCTGTCCCCCCTCTGGAAGTCGCATCATAACCCGGATTTCGCCGGAGGGGATCAACCTCTGACGCCCGATAACGCCTGAAAGCGGCTCAAGATGCAAAAACCTGCGTCACATGGCCATCCGAGCGCAGCAGGCGGCGGGCCTCATCGCCGGGCCAGAACCTCAGGTAGGTGATGAAATCGTTCGGGCTGATACCGACCTGGTCCGGGCCCTGGAAGAAGGCAGCGGGTTCGAAGCAGAGCCAGGCGAGGGGGCGCGCCGGCGTTGCGGCGGCGCCGGCGACTTCTGTCATCGCCTGCAGCGTGCGGCGAACTTCCGCCGGCGGATATTGCAGAAAAACGGAGTGGAAGATTACGGTGAGGCCGGTCTCCGGGCGCGCCGCGAGCCTGGCCTTCAACCAATCTGCCGCGTCCGCCTTGTCCACCTTGACGCCGGTCTCAAGCGCCAGCGCGATGGCGGCATCGACCCGGGCGAGGCGTTCGGCCTGATCGGGCCAGACATAGGATCTGAGCCGCAGCGCGGCTGCTGGATCAGAGACATCAATCGGGTTCTGGTCGCAGGCCGCGCGGGAGGCAACTTCAATGCGCGCGTCCAGATGCTCCGGCGGCGGACCGTTCCAGTCTGTATCGATCTCTACCGCGCTGGTGCCGGCCTGCGTCCAGCTGGAAGTCTGGTAGCTGAAACGGTCCCAGTTCTGGTTCAGCCCTGCGCTCGCGCCCAGTTCCAAGAGGTGCATCGGACCCGAAAATCTCGCCGCGAGATGCAGGAACCCCGGCAGCAGTGCGATGGACCGGCGCACTTCATTCGTTTGCGGAGGAGATTGCAGGAAGACCCGCGCCGCCGCGCTGTTTGCGGCAAGCCAGTCGCGCGCCCGTGGCCAGACCTTGCGGATCGTCCAGCCGGAATCGCGCCCCGGATAGGCGGCGGCCAAGGCCGGGGCCGCGCCGGTGAGCGCGCTGTGATGCAGAAAGCCCGCGAGCCGCAGCGACAGCGCGTCCCGTCTCGGGTGGCCCGGCCAGCCTTCGACCAATGCGGCCACGGGCCCTCCGGACTCGATATCGCGTGCCATCATCTCGCACAGTTCGCCCATGAAGGGTGATCCGAGGCTTCGGCAGAAATTTGCCTGTTCACGGAAATGCGCCGCGATCTCGCCGGTTGCCGGCGTGCTCATATGGCCGCCGTCGGATGCAGCACCGGGCGGTAGCCGGCCCGCAGCGCTTCGCAGGTAATGTGCGGTGTGAGACGCAGGCCCGCGCCGTGAAGACGCTCCGGCGGGCCGTAACCCGCAAACGACCAGCGCCGGGCCGCGCCGTCATACTTGAGGAAAGCCTCTGCGCCCATGGCATACATTGCGCCGTCGGGAAGCGTGGCGGGCCGCACTTCCTCCCGCACAAGCTCGCCGCCAAGGACACCCTGGATCTCGCCGGCAGCGCGGGCGTCGATGGCCTCGACGGTCTGCCCCCGCGCCATGAGCCCGAGGCGCACCAGCGCGTCGCGGAAAGCCGACGCCTCGGCGCGGCGGCATTCGAAGCAGGGCCGGTGGCCTCCGGCCAGCGCCGTCGCTTCGTCCAGGAAGAATAACTCTGTATAGAGCCCGGGTTGCATCAGCCTGCGCCGCCGGTCCTTGAAGCTCAGCACGCAGATGATCCAGCGTCTGCTGGTCCAGCGCCGGTTCTTCAGGGTCTGGTCATCGCGGTGGAAGCATCCGCCGCGATTGCCCATGAACACGCCGCGGTCTGGGACGGCATGCAGTATTCCAAACGGGTCAACGCGGTTCTGGAGCGGCAAGGCCGGCGGCCCTTCCGTCTACGGAAAGGCTGCCGGCGCTCGGCCACCTATTCGCGGGAATACTCATTTCGGTTGATGCCATCGAAAGCGGCCTGAACTGAGGCAGCACTTGCTGAAATCTCTGGCCGGATCCGCAGGGGCAAAGATCCTTCCGCCCGAGTTTTTCGACGAGTTCCTTGTCGCCGTGCACGAAGCGCACACCACGTTTCACTCTCGTCTCTGAGTTGAAGCCCTTACGCCGCTTCGAGGTGACCTCGAAAGGACGGAAGTTCGTCGAATGATCTGGTCTTGCGTGCCATGACACCCTCCCTGTTTGTGCTGGGAGGGCGTCATACCCACAAAGGGCTTGCACCGGCAAGGTCAGACGCGCTCGATCGCCATCGCGATGCCTTCGCCGCCGCCGATGCAGAGCGAAGCCATGCCCTTCTTGACGCCGCGATCTTCCATCGCCGCGATCAGCGTGATCAGCACGCGCGCGCCCGAAGCGCCGATCGGGTGGCCCATCGCGCAGGCGCCGCCATTCACGTTCAGCTTGTCATGGCTGATGCCGAGCTCTTTCATGGCGATCATCGGAACAATCGCGAAGGCTTCGTTGATTTCCCAAAGGTCAACATCCTCGACACTCCAGCCGGCTTTCGCGAGCGCCTTTTTCATCGCCGGCACGGGCGCCGTGGTGAAATATTCCGGCTCATGCGCGTGGCTGGAGGACGCGACGATTTTGGCGAGCGGCTTCAGGCCGCGCTTCTTGGCTTCGGATTCGCGCATCAGCACCATGGCCGCCGCGCCGTCCGAGATGGCCGAGGCGTTGGCAGCCGTCACCGTGCCGTCTTTCGAGAAGGCCGGTTTCAGCGTCGGGATCTTCTCCGGCATCGCGGTGCGTGGCAGCTCGTCGGTGTCGATCACGACATCGCCCTTCCTGCCCTTGACGGTGACGGGCGTGATCTCGCGCTTGAACTTGCCATTCTTGGTGGCGTTCTGGGCGCGGGTCAGCGTTTCCAGCGCATAGGCATCCTGCTGCTCGCGGGTGAACTGGTATTCGCCGGCGATCTTGTCGGCGAACACGCCCATCGGGCCTTTCGCGTAGGCGTCGGTCAGGCCGTCGAGCGCCATATGGTCCTCGGCGCCCATGGTGCCGTATTTGTGGCCCTTGCGCACGTTCAGGAGGTGGGGGGCATTGGTCATCGATTCCATGCCGCCGACGATCACGATATTGGCGTTGCCCGCGAGGATGGCGTTGCGGCCCATCACGGCCGCCTGCATGCCCGAGCCGCACATCTTGTTGATGGTGACCGCTTCGAGGCCCTTGTCCTCACCGGCCTTGATGCCGGCCTGGCGGGCAGGGGCCTGGCCCTGGCCGGCGGGCAGGCAATTGCCCATGATGATCTCGTTGGCTTCGCCGGGTTTCAGCTTGGCTTCGGCGACGGCGGCTTTCACGGCCAGCGCGCCGAGCTCATTGGCTGAAAAGCTTGCCAGGTCACCCAGCAGGCCGCCCATCGGGGTGCGGGCCATACCAACGATGACAACGGGATCTTTATCGGACATGGGGGCATTCCTTCCTGAAGTTTCTTAGCGGGTGCAATAAAGCGACTTAGGCGCTGCCAGCGCCCGTTCGTCAAGACCGGACGGGACCGGCTTCAGGCAGGCAGATCGGGGGCGCCAAGGTTGCCCGCGGCCATCAGGCCCAGGCACAGGGCGAGCAACATCCAGCCGGGATGGCGCCCGCGCGTGGCCCAGCAATTCGCGATGACACCGTAGGCGTATCCCGCGCCAACCACCAGGCTGACGGCCAGGCGCGCCTCCGGGCCGAGGTACAGTGCGGCCGCGACCAGGGCGCCGCCGCCAGCGAGCCAACTGAACGTGCTGTACTGAAGCAGGGACGCGACCAGCCTCCGTATCTGATTGGAAACTGCCGCATCGGCCTTCAGGCGGCGATCCACCGGCACAACCATGAGCTTCTGCGTCAGGACGCCGTGAATGATCGCGGTTCCTGCGCCGACAACTCCGGCTGCCATCAAGGCTGCATCCTGTCCGTTCATGCGCTTGCACCATCCATACACATCTGTATGGATGTATGTCAGGCTGCGCGGGCGGCGTCAATACACAGGTGTATGGTTTGGCATGGATGATCGACTGACCAAGGCCGAATGGATCGAGTGCGGCCTGAAAACACTGAGCGAGGAAGGCGCCTCGGCGCTGAAGGCCGGGCCGCTTGCCGAGAAACTGAAAGTGTCCCGCGGGAGCTTCTACTGGCACTTCAAGGATATCGCGGCCTACCGGGCGAGCCTTCTCGCCACATGGCTCGCTCAGTCCACCGATCGGGTCATCGAAACGCTCGAAGACAAGACCGATGCGCCGGACCGGCTGAAACAGCTCATGCGCCGAGCATTCAACCGGCAAAGCCGCCTCGAACGCGCCATCCGGGCCTGGGCGCTGCAGGACGCCGATGTGGCGGCGGCTGTCGCCTCCGTTGACGCCAAGCGCATGACCTACATCGCCGGCCTGCTGCGCGCCGCCGGCGTCAGTCCGGCAAAAGCCGCCAGTCGCGCCGCCTTCGTTTATTGGGCCTATCTCGGACAGGCCGCCGTCATGGACCAGTCTCGTGCGTCCCTCGCAAGCGCTGCGGTCGACGACATCAGCCAGCTGATCGAAAGCCAGACAAGCGCGCGCGATTAAGTCATCGGCGATTGATCTGCCGCGCAGACCACCGCTCATCCTTGAGCGAAGTCGAAGGATGGGCCAGGCAGAACTGCCGCGCGCCCCGGCTCTCCTTCGACTTCGCTTGGATGAGCCGTCCGGCATGCGCTGCAGATTATCCGCCCCGGGCTTTGACTATCCAGGACCGCGGCGACTTGCCGGTACCGGGATCTCGGCCGGGCGGTCAGCGAGGGTTATTTTTTCTTTCTGCCATTGCCGGACTTCTCCGGCATCGCATCGACTTCGAACGTCATCTGCATGTTGACGCGGTACATGTCGATCTTGCCGTTCTTGATTGTCGTCGACATCGCATTGACGTGGCACGAGGCGAGACCCCGCACGGTTTTCGAGAACCGGCTGATGGCAACCTGGATCGCGTCCTCGAACGATTTCGAGGACTCCGCCAGGATCTCTTCGGATTTCATGATGGCCATGCGTCACTCCCTTTCCTGTCGCATTGAGCGGGAAGGGCAGAGTGCGCCATTGACGAATTTTGGCAAGACAGATCGCCCGGCGGGCGAAGTGCGGGCTCAGCCGCGCAGGCGCAGGCCCACTTCGGTGCCCTTTTGCCAGACCACATCGGCTTCGCCTTCCATACCCACGCACCGGGCATTGACCGAGACGATGGCTGGCAGCCGCTCATTGGTCGGGAAGCGGATACGCAGGCCGTTATCGGCAAAGTCCATCACCACGCCCCGGCGGCGGTACCCGGATTCATAAGTGATATAGGCCTCGCGGTAGACCGGCACCCGCACCGGGCGTGCACTGTCCGGCGTCGCTGTCGCAACCTGGGAAACCCGTGCCGGCTCAACGGATGCGGGCTTCTTGGAGCCGAAAAGGCGAGGCAGGATGGACATTAACGGAGGGTCTTCCGGTGAGATGAACGCTACTTTCTCCCCGTCCTGCATATTTCACGCCAGTTAAGATGTGATTGCGGCCGCGTGCAAAATCAAGCACGCGGCCGCAACGCGTTAACGGATTGGGGGATTACCAGATCCGGATACGCTCTTCCGGCGGAAGGTACAGCGCGTCATCCGGGCCAACGCCGAACGCTTCGTACCATTCATCGAAATTGCGCACGACACCGTTGATCCGGTAGTTCGGCGGCGAGTGCGGGTCGGTCAGGAGTTGCTGGCGCGTGGCTTCTTCGCGGTATTTCGAGCGCCAGACCTGGGCCCAGCCGAGGAAGAAGCGCTGGTCACCGGTATAGCCGTCGATCACCGGCGCCTGTTCGGCTTCGCTGACCGTGCCATCGCCGTCCTTGTCGAGGCTCATCTGGTAGGCCCGGTAGGCCATCGACAGGCCGCCGACATCGCCGATGTTCTCGCCGAGTGTCAGGCGTCCATTGACGCAGGTCTTGCCGTCGTCGAGCGGGCAGTAGCCGTCATACTGGGCTGCGAGCGCGTCCGTCAGCTTGCGGAAGGCGGCCTGATCCTCGGCGGTCCACCAGTTGTTCAGCGCGCCGAGCGAGTCGAACTTGGCGCCCTGGTCATCGAAGCCGTGTCCCATTTCATGGCCGATCACGCCGCCGATGCCGCCATAGTTGATTGCCGGGTCGGCTGACAGGTTGAAGAAGGGCGGCTGCAGGATGGCGGCCGGGAACACAATCTCGTTGAAGCTCGGATTGTAATAGGCGTTGACCGTCTGCGGGGTCATGAACCACTCGGTCTTGTCGACCTTCGTGCCAAGTTTGGACAGGTTGTCTTCCATGGCCCATTTGCCGGCCGCCATC
>Ga0214472_10008901_pt1 | contig 10468 bp, 14 predicted proteins | sample RVTome_6_FD_207662 | JGI IMG/M metagenome (GOLD analysis project Ga0214472, IMG submission 207662) | Soil microbial communities from uranium-contaminated site in the Upper Colorado River Basin, Wyoming, United States - RVT140D175 | ecosystem: Environmental > Terrestrial > Soil > Contaminated >...
GACCTGCTCCCCGGTCAGTTGGTCTCGACGGCCAAGAGTGCAGAGGAGGCACATCCGAGAGGATCCCGGCGTCTCAACGTCGCCATGGGTTATGGAGGTCGTCAGGAGATCGTCGATGCGGCCAAGGATCTGGTCTCCAGCCTCCTCTCTGACGGTGTGCCCCCGGAAGAGGTGGCTTCCTATATCGACGCCGACGCCCTCGCCTCCCACATGTACTCCGCCGACTTGCCTGATCCCGATCTCTTGATCCGAACCTCCGGCGAGTCCCGTTTGTCCGGTTTCCTCCTCTGGCAGTCGGCCTACGCCGAATTCGTCTTCGTCGATGTCAACTGGCCGGCGTTCCGTCGGGTCGATTTTCTCCGCGCATTGCGTGACTTCACCAGCCGCGACCGCCGCTTCGGGAAATAGCCGGTTGCGTTCTCCCGGCCCGTGTCAATGCCGTCAGACTTGAGGTTGCGAAGTGCCTAGGCGTTTCGTCACTGAAGAAACTCGCGTGCCCTTTGCCTCCGCCCTGAGAGGGGTAAGGGCCCGCGGCTATGGATCCGCCGACTTCCGGGCCGATCTCGGGGCGGGGCTGTCGGTGGGAGTTGTGGCGCTCCCGCTATCCATGGCGTTGGCGATCGCTTCTGGCGCGCCACCGCACCTCGGTCTGTTCACGGCGATCGTGGGAGGTGTGGTCATCGCGCTCACCGGGGGGTCGATGCACTCGGTCTCCGGGCCGACCGCCGCCTTCGTGGTGATCCTCGCTCCGATCACGGCGCGCTATGGCATGTCCGGGCTGTTGGTGGCGTCGCTGTTGGCGGGTGTGGTTCTGGTGGCGATGGGGCTGATGCGTCTCGGCAGGCTGATTCAGTTCATCCCCCACCCGGTCACCACCGGATTCACGGCGGGGATCGCAGTGGTGATCGCGGTGCTGCAACTCGGGGACCTGGTGGGGATAGGGCCTTTGACCGGCGAACGGGTCTGGGAACGGCTGGGTTACTTCGTGTCGAGCCTCCCCTCGGCTCATTGGCCGGACGCGGCGGTGGGTGCCCTGACATTGATCGCGATGATCCTTTCCCCGCGGATCACGAAAAGGGTTCCCGCCCCGCTGATCGCGTTGACGTTGGCCGCATTGGCTGGAATTGCCCTGGATCAAGCCGGGTTTCCGATCGCCACCATCGATTCGAGGTTTGGGGGAATCCCGGCGTTGCCACCGGTCCCGGTGCTGCCTTGGGCCTTCGACGGAGCGCTCACCTGGTCGATGGCGCTGGAGCTCGCCCCTTCCGCCCTGGCCATTGCCATGTTGGGTGCGATCGAGTCGTTGTTGTGCGCTGTGGTTGCCGACGGGATGACGAGTTCCAAACACGACCCGGACTCCGAGTTGTTGGGGGTCGGCCTGGGGAACCTGGTGGTTCCGTTCTTTGGCGGGTTCGCCGCTACCGGCGCCATCGCCCGCACGGCAACTGCGATTCGCGCCGGTGGTCGAACTCCGGTGACCGCGGTCGTCCACGCCGGATTCGTCCTGGTGGCGATGTTGATCCTCGCCACCTGGTTGGGCTATATCCCGATGGCGGCCATGGCCGGGTTGCTGCTGGTAGTGGCGTGGAACATGAGCGACGTGCGTCACTTTGCCCGCATGGTTCGGATAGCTCCCCGGAGTGACGTCACCGTCCTCTTGGTCTGCTTCGCGCTCACGGTGGTGTTCGACATGGTGGTGGCGGTAGCGGTCGGTGTGGTTCTGGCCGCATTGCTGTTCATGCGTCGAATGGTGGAGATCTCAGGTGCTCGCCTGGTCGGAGGAGAGCACGGGCATCTTGCCGAAGGGCTGCCTCCTGGCGTTGTCTTCTACGACATCGCAGGGCCTTTGTTCTTTGGTGCCGCCGAGAAGGCCTTTGCCGCATTGACCGTGGTCGGATCAGGCGTGCACACCGTGATCATGGACCTCGAGGACGTGCCTGCCATCGACGCCACGGGTCTGGTGGCACTGGAGTCGACAATCGAGAGACTCAACGGCCTCGGCATCAAGGTGGTTCTCGTCGGGGTCCAACCCCAGCCGCAGACGGTCTTGCATCGAGCTGGTTTCGATGACCGCCCAGGCTTGCTCGAGATATCGGATCACCTCAGCGACACCATCGAGCAGGTGATCAGGGATAATCGGCCGTAGCTATTCGACCGTGGAGTCGAAGTCGGCTTAGGCGGTGACCATCCCCGGATGGAGATGGGTGACGTCGCCGAGCTGGCGAAGCGAGAAGGCCCACCCGGTGCTGATTCGGGTCATGGTGAGCCGGGAGACCCCGGTGTGCGGTTGGCGGAAACGCTCCCATTCCCAGGGCACCGGCTCCAGGCCCAACAAATGGCCGAGGACCAATGCGTTGGTGCCGGCGTGGGCGACGATGATGACCCGGCGATCGGGGTCGTCGACCGCCCAGAGATGACGGTGCTCCGCCTGCATGGGGTGGATCCCGTGAGCGTCGAGCGTCTCCTGCAGCCCGGAAACCACCCGTTGGTGGAACGCTCGGAAGGTCTCGCCACCGGGCAGCCCATCCCACATCTCCTCCATCGAGCGGAAGTTCGAGTCTCGGAGCGCCTTGTCGATCTCGTCGACCGGTGAGCCGTCCCATTCCGGCGGGTTGTTGATCTCCTGGAGCCAATCGTAGACCTCGGGCTTGGTTCCGAGGTCCCCTGAGATCGGGTTGGAAGTCTGCACCGCCCGGTTCATCGAGGAGACCCACAGCTCGTCGAAGCCGTCGAGGCTGGCCAGGCGATGAGCCACCCGTTTCGCCTGTTCGTGTCCGAGTTCGGTCAGGCCGGGGTCGTTGCGGGCGATGCGATCCGGGGCCCAGTCCGGTTGCCCATGACGGACGAGGAAGAGATCCATGGCGTCAAACCTAGACCTCCCCCGAGCAACCAGCGGCACCGGGTACGGGTCGCAGCCCAATACCATGTGAGGGTGCCTGGCGATTCCCTGGTAGAGCATCTACGCACCCACGCCCTTCGAACCGACGGCCCGTTCACGCTGCGGTCAGGGCTGGTGACCACCTGGTACCTCGATGCCCGCCAGACCACTTTCAGTGGTAAGGGGGCTTGGCTGGTCGGTGAAGCGGTCCTCGAAGTGGTCGACCCGTCTGCCCGGGCAATCGGCGGGATGACCATGGGCGCCGACCCCATCGCCATCGCAACCGCGATGGTCGCTGCCCGCGAAGGGCGGGAGCTGAGCGCCTTCTCGATCCGCCAGGAAGCCAAGGATCACGGCACAGGCGGCCGGGTCGTGGGCCCGGTTTCCCCCGGCGTCCGGGTGGTGATCCTCGAGGACACGACCACCACCGGTGGTGCCGCGATGGAAGCCACCGACGCCGCAACCGCCGAAGGTCTCGAGGTTGTCCAGGCGATTGCGCTGGTCGACCGCTCGGGCGATGTGGCCGCGGGGGCCTTCGCCGTCAGAGGCATCCCCTACGTTGCGTTGGTGCTGCCCGCTGACCTCGGGGTTGGTGAATGAAAGTCGTAGTCCAGAGATCGGCGATCCGGATGTGGCTGATCGCGATCGGCGCCATCCCGCTGCTGATCATTGCCGTCGATGTCCTCACCAATCGTCGGATCACCAATTGGCTTCGGGAGATGCTGTTCACCCCAGCGGACACCCAGATTTATGAGCCCCGCGACGTGATCTACGCCTGGGCTCTCATGTTGTTCGCGGCATTCCTGGTGGCTTGGGGCCTGAAGGAGTTGTTCGTTCCCACCCGGGTCGTCGAATGCCGTGAGGAGGGCCTTGCCCTCAAATTGCGCGGACCGTTCCGCAGTCACGACGTGATCCCTTGGGCCCGGGTTGTCGACGTCGATGCTGGTGAGATCGAAGATGAGGGGGAGATTCTCCTCTTGCTCCGGATCAGGGTCCTGGAGCGAGGCGATCTTCCCGCTCATCCGTGGGGAGCGCGTTGGCTGGAGACTCGTTTGTTGGGAGTCCTCGCCCAGGACTGGGCGCTGACGCCCAAGGAGGCCGCCAAGCTGATCGGCGATTACGCGGTTGATGCTGCCCGCCGAGCCGATCGGGCCAGAGTGGCGCGGATATGGGACTCCACATGAGGGCGGTCGGAGCCCATGTGCCCTCCGAGCGTCCGATCGAGGAGGCCCGGGAGCGCGGAGCGGACCTAGTGCAGATCTTCCTCTCCGACCCCCAGGGCTGGAAGAAACCGCTGCCGAGGCCGGACGCCGCTGAATTGCGAGCTTCGCCGGTCCCGATCTATGTCCACTCTCCCTATCTGATCAATGTCTGCGCCGACAACAACAAGATTCGGGTTCCTTCCCGGCGAATTCTCCAAGAGACTTGTGATGCCGCTGCCGAGATCGGAGCCGCCGCAGTGGTGGTCCATGGCGGCCACGTGACCGGGGACGGCCCCCAGGAGGAGGGGGTTCTTCGCTGGCGCAAGGCCCTCGAGCCGCTGGACACCAAAGTCCCGGTGCTCATCGAAAACACCGCAGGTGGGGGCAAGGCGGTAGCCAGGCGAGTCGAATGGATTGCACGATTGTTCGACGAGGTCTCCGAGTTCGGGGTTGGCTTCGTGCTGGACACCTGTCATGTCTGGGCCGGCGGCGAGCCGTTCGACGAGCTGGTGCCCAGGGTGATGGAGGCGACGGGGCGGATCGACCTGGTGCACGCCAATGACTCGAAAGACCCGTTCGACTCCCGGCGTGACCGTCATGAGAACCTGGGCCGGGGCAAGATCCCCGCCGACGAGCTGGCCCGGGTCATCGCCGAGGCAGATGCGCCCGTGGTGGTGGAGACTCCAGGTGGTGCCGCCGAACAGGGCGCCGACATCGAGTGGGTGAGGGCCACTATCAGCGCCCGACACGGCTGATACGTCAAGGTGGCAAGCATCAAGTACCAAGTACCATTTTTCCGACCATGAGCAAGAAAATGACGGTTCCCGACATCCGGGCCCGCAAGGGCGGGCCCAAGATCACGATGATCACCGCCTACGACTACCCGTCGGCCGTGATCGCCGATCGTGCCGGTATGGACATCATCCTCGTCGGCGACTCGGTGGCCAATGTCGTCCACGGCATGAGCACCACCCTCGAGATCGGTCTCGACGAGATGATCGTTCACGCCCGGGCGGTCAAACGTGCCCAGCCAGCGGCCCTGTTCGTGGTGGACATGCCGTGGCTCAGCTTCCACATCTCACCTGAGGATGCGGTCCGCAACGCGGGGCGTGTCGTCCAGGAGGGCGGCGCCGAGGCCGTGAAGCTGGAAGGCGGGCGGAAACGGCTCCCTGCCATCGAGCGCATCCTCGACGCGGAGATCCCGGTCATGGGTCATCTCGGGCTCACACCGCAGTCGGTCAACGCGATGGGTGGCTTCAAGGTGCAGGGAAAAGTGGTCGAAGCGGCCCGCGCCATGATCGACGACGCCCGCGCCTTGGCTGAGGTGGGCTGCTTCTCGATCGTGCTCGAAGGTGTGCCCGATGTCCTGGGCGAACTGATCACCAAGGAGGTCGACGTCCCAACGATTGGGATCGGTGCCGGGCCCAGCACCGATGGCCAGGTTCTCGTCTATCACGATGTATTGGGGATCGGCCTCGGGCACCACGCCAAGTTCGTGCGCACCTATGCCAACGTCGGGGAGGAGTCGATCGAGGCCCTGAAGAGATTCGCGGCCGACGTCCAGTCCGGCGCCTTTCCCGCGGAGGCGGAGAGCTATCACGTCTCCGACGAGGTGGCCGCCGAGTTGTTGAGGGGCCAGTCGTCCGGGTAGCCGCCCTTTGTGGCCTCATCTTGGTCTCCGCATGTCTCGGAGACAGAGCCTGGATCACCCATGCCCAGTATGTCGAGGTTTCCGGAGTCCGGATCAGCGTCCTGATCGCCGATAGCCCCGAGGAGCGCCAGACCGGTCTCAAGGGCGCAGAGGTGATCCCGGGGGGCGCCGATGGGATGCTTTTCGTCCACGAGCCCCCAGGACAGGTCAATTACGTGATGTTGGAGGTCCCGATTGCGCTCGACATCTGGTTCTTCGATCCGGACGGGGTGCTGATCGGGAGTGAGGAGATGTCGCCCTGCCCCGCAGAGCCTTGCCCGCGTTACCCCTCGCCCGGTGTTGTCGCCTGGGTGTTAGAGACCGTGGCCGGCACTGACGAGTTCAAAGAGGGCGCCGTGCTCACTGGCGCCCCGAATGGGGAAACCGGCTGAGTACGGATACACTTCGGGTGACCGCTCCGACGTCACGCGCCGTTGGATGCGTGCTACCCCTGCTCCATCAACGAGATGGGGCCTTCCAAACGGATGTCCACAGGAGGTCGAATGCGCGACTATGAACTGATGACGATTCATCGTCCTGATCTTGCCGAGGACGACATAGCCGCCAAGGTTGGCGAGCTCGAGTCATATCTCTCCGAGCACGGGGCGAGCGTCAAGGGCAAGGATCTCTGGGGCAAGCGCCGCTTCGCCTACGAGATCGAGCATCTCTCCGAGGGTTATTACTCGGTGGTGAACTTCGAAGCTGAGGCGGCAGCCATCGATTCACTGGATCGGATGCTGGCCCTCGCCGACGAAGTGGTTCGACACAAAATCGTCCGGCTCGGCGGCTGACTGGAATACGTCACACCGGCGCGGCATGATCGTCGGTGGACGTGAGAAGAGGAGATCTCAATGTCGAACAACGTCACACTCATCGGCAACCTTGTCGACGATCCCGAGCTGCGCTTCACCCCATCAGGTGTCGCCATGGCCAAGATCCGCATGGCGGTCAACCGCCGGTGGCGGGGCAACGACGGTGAGTGGCAGGAGGACACCAGTTTCTTCACCGGCACCGTGTGGAGAGAGCAGGCCGAATCCGCCGCCGAGTCGCTGCAGAAGGGCGCCAGGGTGATCGTCACCGGCAGGCTCGAGCAGCGGACCTGGGAAACCGACCAGGGTGACAAGCGATCGGTCGTCGAAGTCCAGATCGATGAGATCGGACCGTCCCTGCGTTGGGCTACCGCCACGGTCAACAAGACGGCGCGATCCGGCGGCGGTGATTTCGCCGCGGCCCAGGGCAGCGACGTGCCGCCGGCCCCGGTCGCCCGTGACAGTTATGGGCCCGACGAGGCCCCGTTCTGATTTCAGGAGTTTCAAACTAGATGGCACGCAAATCCACGAACAACCCGCGACCCAAGAGACGTCGCGGCATGGAAGTGCGCCGGGGTCGTCCCAAGCCCTGTGCGTTCTGTAAGGCAAGGGTCGAGTTCATCGACTGGAAGGACGTTTCGGTCCTTCGTAAGTACATCTCCGACCGGGGCAAGATCCGGGGCCGTCGGGTCAACGGCAACTGTCCGCGTCATCAGCGTGAGGTGGCCGTAGCGATCAAGAGCGCCCGCGAGATGGCCCTTCTCCCTTATCTGAACACCCGATGAAGCTCATCCTCATCTCCGACGTCAACGACCTCGGCAAGCGCGGCGACGTGGTTGACGTCGCCGAGGGCTATGCCCGCAACTTCCTGCTGCCCAGGAAGAAGGCGGTCAAGGCAAGTGAGGGCTCCATGGCTCAAGCCGAGGCCACCCGCGAGGCCCGTATCGAGAGTGAGACTCGGGCGCGGGAGCAGGCAGAGAATGTCGCCACCCAGTTGGTGGGCACCCGGGTCGTGCTCGCTGCCCAGGCAGGTGACGAGGGCCGGCTGTATGGGTCGATCTCGGTCCACGATGTGGTCGAGGGGATCAAGAGGTTCACCGGGCTCGAGTTGGAGCGCGACACCGTGGTGCTGCCGGCCCCGATCAAGGCGATTGGGCTCCACGAGATCCAGATCAAGCTCCACCCCGAGGTCGAGTTCCCCCTAATCCTCGATGTCATCCCAGCGTCATAGCCCACCGTAATTGGGAGCCACAGGTCCGTATATGACCCCTGTACGTCCCAATTAGGCGCGGGATTCCACGATTTAACGGCCGTTTTCGCGATTTTCGGACCGATTTCGCGTCTTTTGACAGTGTTTCGCGGCTTTTTGGAATGGGACCCGACTGTGGTCTATGTTCCGTTTGCTTCCCCAGAAGCTGGCCGATCTTCCCCCATCCCGTCAGGGTTTGACGCGTCGGTTCGCGAAAAGTGTCACACGGCGTTGGTAGAAGAGGGTAGATGAGCGGCTTTACCGAACAGACCGAGATGAGGCCCGGGTACCGGAGCCCCCCGCACTCTCGTGAGGCCGAGGAATCGGTGATCGGGGCGGTCCTCCTCTCCGAGGACGCGGTCAACGAGGTGATGGACCGGCTTCACCCCGAGGACTTCTACACCCCCGCTCATCAGGCCATCTTCGAGGCGATGCGTCAGTTATTCGACGGCAACCAGGCGATCGACGCCGTCACCGTCTCCGAGGAGCTCCGACGCCGTGGGGAGCTGGAGAAGGTCGGGGGGGTCAACTATCTGACCCGTCTGGTCGACATCGTCCCCTCCACCTCCAACATCCTCTACTACGCCGGGATCGTCGAGGAGCACGGCAAACGGCGCGAGCTGATTCGGGCCGGTGCCGCAGTCACCGAAGTCGCCTTCAACATCGACGAGGAGATTGCGATCGTACTCGACCGCGCCGAGCAAACAGTGCTCGGTGTCGCCGAGCGACGCAGCTCACAGACCTTGCTCGAGGTCGGGCCGTTGTTCAGTGACGTCCTGGAGCACATCGAGGCCCTCGAACAGCTCGGGTCGGAGATCAACGGGCTGGCCACCGGGTTCATCGACCTCGACTCGAAGCTCGCCGGGATCCAGCCCGCGAACCTGGTGGTGATCGCCGGACGGCCGGGTATGGGCAAGTCGGCCATCGCTCTCAACATCGCAACCAACGTCGCCGGCAAGGGCGAGCCGGTGGCGATCTTCTCGCTGGAGATGTCCAAGGAGGAGGTCGTGCAGAGGATCCTGTCCTCGGTGGGTCAAGTCGACTCCAAGAAGCTCCGGAACGGCCAGCTCGGGCCGCTCTGGCAACGGGTGGTGGACGCCGCGGGGAAGATGTACAAGGCGCCGATCTTCATCGACGACTCCTCGGTGGTGACGGTGACCGACATCCGGGCCAAGTGCCGGCGTCTGAAGCGAAAGCGCGGGCTCTCCCTGGTAATCGTCGACTATCTTCAATTGCTCCAGGCGTCGACCCGGGAGAACCGTCAGCAGGAGATCTCTGAGATCACCCGCAACCTGAAGAACCTGGCAAAGGAGCTCGCAGTTCCGATCATTGCCGTCTCCCAGCTCAATCGCTCGGTTGAGTCCCGGGAGAACCGCCGTCCCCGTCTCTCCGACCTACGCGAAAGTGGCGCTATCGAGCAAGACTCGGACGTGGTCATGTTCGTGTACCGCCACGAGTACTACCACCCTGAGGATCAGGAGAAGAAGGGGATCGCCGAGTTGATCATCGAGAAACACCGCTCCGGTGCCACCGGGACCGTGGAGATGACCTTCCAGCCCGAGTTCACCCGCTTCGCCAATCTGGGCCGGGACATCTCCTGAGCCGGGAAGACGCGTTGGCGGCCGATCTCGGGTTCTCGTATCACGTCCGGAAGTCGGGTGAGGTGGCGATCAGCCATCACGGGACCGTGGTGACCATCCTTCGAGCCGGCGCCGCCAAGAAGTTCCTGAGGCGTGTCGCGACCGAGGATCCGCAGCAGGTGATGGCTCGGGCCACCGGCAAATTCAAGCGGGGCAACGAGCGCGGTTGAGCCCTCGCTCGCGGCGACCCAAGGGGTCGCCGCATTTTGGAGGGGTTGCCACTTGCCCTGTGAAGCCGGGGAAGCTCCTGAGGGGGGACTCATATAGGGCGTGGCTCCTGTACCCAGTCTGTGCCTCCCGAACCCCCTGGGTCGAGCAGAACGGGCCTATATCGAACTATACGCAAACGCGCTAGTCCGTGCCCGATCGATCGAAATCCTGGTGGGATCGGCTGGCGGTCGGTCCGCTCTGACCCTGATACTTCGATCCCAACTCAGGTGAGCCATAGGGGAAATCGGCAGCTGTCGTCATCTGATAGAAGCTGATCTGGCCGATCTTCATCTCCGGGTAGATGGCTATGGGAAGGGTCGCCACGTTGGAGAGCTCGAGGGTGATGTGGCCTTCGAACCCGGGATCGATGAATCCGGCGGTGGAATGGATGAGCAAGCCGAGACGCCCCAGGGATGACTTGCCTTCGAGCCGCGCCACGAGATCGTCGCTGAGCTTGATCCGCTCCAGGGTGGAGCCGAGTACGAATTCGCCAGGGTGGAGCATGAACGGCTCCTCGGAGTCGACCTCCACCAGCTGGGTTAGATCGGCCTGCGGGGCCCGAGGGTCGATCTGGCTGTAGCGATGGTTGACGAAGACTCGGAACCCATTCCCCACCCGAAGGTCCACCGACGAGGGTTGGACGAAAGAGGGCTCGTAGGGGTGGATGACGATGACCCCGCTCTCGATCGCCTCCCGTATGGACCTGTCAGAAAAGATCAACGATGCTCCTGGATTCCGGAGCGGGTGAAGGGAATCGAACCCTCGCCCCGAGCTTGGGAAGCTCGTGTTC
>Ga0214472_10008902_pt1 | contig 10467 bp, 2 predicted proteins | sample RVTome_6_FD_207662 | JGI IMG/M metagenome (GOLD analysis project Ga0214472, IMG submission 207662) | Soil microbial communities from uranium-contaminated site in the Upper Colorado River Basin, Wyoming, United States - RVT140D175 | ecosystem: Environmental > Terrestrial > Soil > Contaminated >...
GGTGGCACGATGTCCTCGAGAACGGCCGCGCATCCGCATACGCGGACTTCTTCGACATCGACTGGACGCCGGCCGGTAGGCGCCGGCTGCAAAACCGCGTTCTGCTGCCGGTTCTAGGAGCACCGCTGGACGCCTGCCTCAACGCGAGCGAGCTTTCGCTAACCATTTCCGATGACGGGATGGGTGTACAGTACTACGACAACTGCTATCCCCTCGACCCCGCGACGTACCACCTGGCCCTCGCGCCGGCTCTCGGCGCGCTCACCGGCGCTGCCGCGGGCGCCGCGCACGCCGTGATCGAGCGCAGTCGTGCGATCCCGGCTCACGATGATGCGCGGGCGGTGGCCAGGCGCGAACGCGTCGACCTCTGCGATGCGACGAAGGCCGCGCTAGCGGCCGCGGTCCGCTCTCACCCGCGGCTGCACAAAGTCGTCAGGGATGCGCTGTCTGAGACCGCGCTTAAGAGACTTCTTGAAGCCCAGGCGTACCAGTTCGACTACTGGCGGACGGGCGTCCGGCGTCTGAACTACCGGCGCTTCTTCGATATCGCGGACCTCGTCGGTGTACGTGTCGAAGACAGGCGGGTCTTCGACGCCACGCACGCTCTCGTCATTGAGCTGGTGCGCTCCGGCGCTGCCTGCGGCGTCCGCGTGGACCACGTCGACGGACTGCGTGACCCAGCGGGCTACCTGCGGCGACTGCGTGCCGCGCTGGGCCCTGAGGCGACCATCCTTGTCGAGAAGATCCTCTCGCCGGACGAGCAGTTGCCTCCCGACTGGCCGGTCAACGGGACGACAGGCTACGACTTCCTCGACCATACCAACCGCCTGTTCGTCTCTCCACATGGGCTGCGAGACCTGGAAGACGCCTGGGTGGAGGAGATGGGGTCGTCCGAGGAGTTCGCGCGCGTGGTCTACCGGGAGAAGAAGCGCGTCAGTCACTCGCTCTTCCCGGGGGAGTTGCGCGGCCTCGCCCGGCGCCTGGGCGAGGCGATAGAAGCGGCGGCGCTTGGGGAGTTCAAGACAAGCGTGCTCTCGACGGCCATCGTTGAGGTCACGGCGAGGCTTCCCGTGTACCGGACGTACATCCGTGGCGAGCGGGCGTCCGAAATTGACCGCCGGCTGCTGGAGGAGGCCGTGACGGCGGCAGCGAACGGCCGCCGGGGAGAGGCCCGCCGCGCGATCGGCGCGCTCTGGCGCGTGCTGACGCTTGACTTCCCACCTGGCATGGATGCGCCGGCGAGACGGCGGTGGACTGACTTCATCGAGCGCTGGCAGCAGTTCAGTGGCGCCGTGATGGCGAAGGGCCAGGAGGATACCGCCTTCTATGTCTACAGCCCGCTCGTGTCGGTCAATGCCATCGGCGGCAATCCGGTCGACCTCATGGACCCCGAGATCGCCTTCCACCACCGCAACCACGAGGCTGCGCGCCGCTACCCGCTCACCCTGAACGCCTCCTCCACCCACGATACTAAGCGGAGCGAAGACGTCCGGTCGCGTATCGACGTTCTCTCCGAAATCCCCGAATCGTGGCTGGGCACGCTGCGGCACTGGCGAAAGATGAATCAGCGCCTCAAGGATCGCGCGGCGGGCGAGCGCGCGCCGGACGCGAACGAAGAGTCGGTCCTCTACCAGACGCTGTTGGGCTCCTGGCCCCTGGACGGACGCCTGACAGCGGACTACCGCGCCCGCCTCAAGGCCTATATGGTCAAGGCCGCGCGCGAAGCGAAGGTGCACACGTCCTGGCTGGACCCGAACGAGGCACACGAGGCGGCGCTGACCGGCTTTGTCGACCGGATTCTCTCGGGCGGCCGCACGAACGCCTTCCTGCGGGATCTCACGGACTTCGAACGCAGGGTCTCCTACTTCGGCGCGGTTAACTCGCTCGCCCAGGTGCTCCTGAAGGTCGCGTCGCCGGGGGTGCCGGACTTCTACCAGGGCACGGAGACCTGGGAATTCAGCCTCGTCGACCCGGACAACCGCCGCCCCGTCGACTTCGCCGCCCTTCGCAAGGCCCTGCGTGGAGTGTCCGGCCCCGCCAACCGGCGGACTGTCGGCCTGCTCTTCCGGCAGTGGCGCGACGGCAGGATCAAGACCTACGTCGTCCAGAAGGCTCTGGCGTATCGCCGCGCGAACGCAGACCTCTTCCTGCGCGGCCGCTACGTGCCTCTGCGCGCGTCGGGACCGCTGGCGGGTAACGTCGTCGCCTTCGCGCGCGTCCTGGACAGGCGCTGGGCCGTGACCATCGTTCCGAGACTTCTCGCCCCGATCGCCGGTGAGGAGAACCCACCCCTTGGCGACTTCTGGGAGGGCACGACGATCACCCTCCCGGTGAGTGCACCGCGCCGCTTCAGCAGCGTCCTGACTTCGGAGCGGGTGGACCGGACCGGAAGGACGCTATCGCTGGCGGACTGCTTCCGCGCTCTGCCAGTGGCGATGCTCGCCGGCTGAAGCGCCGCCGGCTGACCGGATCACTTTTACGCGCGTGCAACTCGGCAAGCAAAGGCCGTTTATCTCCACGTTGCGTAGAGCGCCGTAGAGTGCGCGTGTGCAAGGAGGACGTGAATGAACCTCAAGGGATGCCCTCGCTGCGGCGGCGATGTGTTCGAAGAAGAGATTCCGGGATCGACCGAGTCCGTGTGTCTCCAGTGTGGCAATCGGGACATTCAGCCGACATGGGCTCAGGCGCCATTCGGGCAACATCAGCGCGAAGGGCGGCGAATCAGCCGCAAGCCACGTGTTCGCGCAGCCTAGCCCCTCGGTCAGGCAGGCGTAGCGGCGATCATCGCCTTGATCGTGTGCAACATCACTTCCCAGTCGTAGGGCTTTCGAAACAGCACGGCGTTGTCGTCGCCGCTGATGAGCGGCCGCCTTTTCTCCAGCGCTTCCGACTCTTCCGATGTAATGATGATGGGGACGTTCGCAATATCCGGATTGCCCCGGATCGCCTCGAAGAGGTCCCAGCCGCTACCGGCGCGCTCCAGCCAGAGGTCAAGGACCACCAGATCAGGATTCTCCTGCTCGATCATCGCCTCGGCGCCCTCGCCGACCCCCCAGACGACAACGCGAAAGCCCTCGCGCGTGAGCACGAGTTGAGCCTGGCGGAGCAGGGCTTCGTTGTGATTTACGAAAACGATTAGCGGAGGCGCCATTCGAGAATCAGTATAGCGGATGGCGTTCCCGACTCAGCGCTACTCCATAGGCGGCGGCAGCGGTACGCGCGTCGTGCGCGCGACGCCGAGGCGGTCGAAGAGCTTGTGCGCCTCGATCAGCGGCGTCGTGTCGTCTCCCGTGCGGGCGACGCGGCGCGCGTGCGCCAGCGCTTCCAGCGTGAGCGCGGTCTCGTAGTCCGCCGACGCGGCGCGCGCGATGCGCAGGCTCGTCTCCAGAGCCGCCAGCGCCTCGTCGTTGCGGCCGGCCTGCAGCAGCGCGTAGCCGCGCACGCGATGCACGGCCGCCTGGAGCACCTCGGTGCCTGCCGTCAGGCGCTCGACGACCCCGGCCAGCGTCGCCAGCGCCTTCTCCGGCTCCCCCGCGTAGACGAGCGCCTCGGCCACGCGTGCCTGCGTCTCCCGCACAAACGCCGTCGCGCCGATCGTTTCGAATCCGTCGCGCGCATTTTGCAGCAACTCCAGCGCTGCCGTCAGGTCGCCGCGCCGCGCCGCGAGCCGGCCGAGGTTGCCCGTCGCCAGGGCGATGCCGACTGGGTAGCGCGCGCCGCGCCACGTCAGCAGCGCGTCCTGGAACCGCTCTTCCGCCTCGTCCAGCCGGCCCTGGTCTGACAGGATCTCGCCGATGTTGTTCTCCTGCGTCGCCACACCCACGACGTCGCCGGCGCGCTCCCGTGCCTCGCGGCTGCGCTGGTAGTAGTCCGTCGCCGCGTTCCAGTTGCCGACGTAATAGGCCGCGATCCCCATGTTGTTCAGCACGTTCGCCTGCCGCACCAGGTCGCCCTGACGGCGGAAGATCGCCAGCGCCTTCTTCGCGTAGCGCAGGTGCCCGGGCGACTGCAGGGACATCATCGCCAGGGCGAGCAGATAGTAGGCGTGGCCCAGGCTCGTGCGGTCGCCCACCGCCTCCGCCTGCGGGATCACCAGGCGCGCCAGTCGCTCCAGGTCCGCGTACTTCCCCTGCCGAAAGCGCACGCCCGCGTAGGCCAGCCGCAGCCGCACGGCGTCCGCGCGGCGCCGCGTCGCCCGCAGCGCGAGCGAGTACAGCCGCAGCGCCTGCGAGTAGCGCCCCAGCCGCTCTTGCACGACGCCCTGCTTCAGGAGGAGCCCCGGCGCTTTTGATCGCCGGTCCTTCGAGTAGCGCTTCGCCAGGCGGTAGGCCCGGCCCGCGCGCTCGTACACCGCGGCCAGCTCACAGACGTCCCCAAGCTGCTCACAGACGTTCGCCAGCTCGGCGGCCTGCACGCCGCTCGCCCGCCCCACGGCGAGCGCCCGCTCGTAGAACTCCGACGCCTCAACGTTGGCGGACTTTTCCCGCGAACGCTCCCCCGCGAGCAGCGAGTACCGCCAGGCCCGGGCGTTCTCGCCCGCCGTGTAGAAGTGGAACGAGAGCAGCTCCGCCTGGTCGTCGCCGGAGCGTTCTTCGATCGCGCGGCCGAAGCTCAGGTGCAGACGCCGCCTGTCGCGGTAGGGCAGGCTCTCGTACGCCACGTCGCGGAAGAGCGCGTGCCGGAAGCGCAGCGCGTCACGGTCGATGTCCGCGATCCCCTCAAGCGACCGGCGCAGCTCCGGCCACACCGCGCGTCCGAGAACAGGCACAACGATCTCCCGGAGCAATGGCAAGTCGACTGTCGCGCCGCCGACGGAGGCGTGGCGGAGGAGGAGACGCGCGTCGTGGGGCAGGCGATCGATACGGGCGGTGATCACGGCCTCGACGGTATCAGGCAGAGCCTCGCCGCCGGCGACGGCAGCCGCCACCAGCTCGCGCAGGAAAAGCGGGTTGCCGCCGGCGCGCACCATGATCGCCTTCACCTCGTGCTGCGGCAGGGGCCGGTCGGCAGCCAGCAGGCTCGCCAGCTTCGTCGCCTCCGCCTCGCCCACCGGCGCCAGTCGCATCATCGATGCAGGCGCGTCAGCCGTTGCCAGGAGCGGTTCGTCGAGCGGCCGGCTGGTAGCGATGATCAGCCACCGGTGGCTTTCCACGCCCGCGACGAGGTCCCGCAGCACGTCGAGCGACGCCTGGTCGGCCCAGTGCAGGTCCTCGACGAAAAGCGCCGCCGGCTCGCCGAGAGCGCTCGCCAGGAGCTCGCGGACCGCCTCGTGGAGGCGCGCGCGGCGGAATTGGGGCTGCAGGTCTTCAACTTCTGCCGTCGCCGGGACCGTAACCTCGGCGACAAGCGCGAGCAGCGGTGCCCAGGGGAGGAGCCCGGGCGCGCCGCGTCGCAACGTGCGCAAGAGCTCCTTGCCTCCGGCGATGTCGTCCGCGGCAGAGATGCCCAGCAGCGAGCGCACTGGTGCGCGGAATGGGAAGTACGCCGTCGACGACTCGTACTGCTCGCAGGCGAGATTCATCTGAGTGAGGTCTGTCCGGCGTTTCAGCTCCGCCAGCAGGCGTGACTTGCCGAGGCCCGCCTCACCGACGACTTCGATCACGCGCCCTTCGCCCGCCGCGACGGCCTGAGCGGCCGCTGCGAGCGCTTCAATCTCAGCGTCGCGGCCGACGATCGGCCCGTCGGCGCCGCCGTAACGTTCGCGGGCGCCCCTGACCGCGCCGATCGAGAGGGCGGCGACCGGGTCTCGCTTGCCCTTCGCACGGAACGGCTCGATCGCTTCCGTCTCGAAGGCGACGTGCGCGTGCTCGACGACGGGCGTCGTCGCCAGCACCTGTCCGGGATTCGCGTGAGCCATGACGCGCGCCGCCAGGTTCACCGCGTCGCCCATGACGGAGTACGTGCGGCGGAACGGCGGCCCGATGACGCCGGCGAAGACGTGACCGCGGTTCACGCCGACGCGGACGTCCAGGCCATAGTCGCCGTCGGCGATGCGGCGGACGGCCTGCAGCACCGCGCCTTCATCGTCGCCGGTGCTGACCGGCGCGCCGCCTGTCAGGATCAGCTTGCCGCCGTCAGAAGAGATGTCGCTGGCCAGGAAGCAGACGCCAAACTCATCGGCCGCATCCTGTGTAGCGGCAACAAGCGCATCGAGGCGGCGCTGCAGCTCGGCCGCGCCGTGTTCGGCGAGGACCGCGTCCGTGCCGGTGAAGATGACGAACGCCACCGTAACCTGGCGGTGCTCAGCGGTCAGTGTTGCCTGAGCCAGGTGGTCGCGCAGACCGGCCGGTACGAAGCACGCCGCATCGAAGCGCGCGCTCCGCTGGCGGGCGATCGTCACCTCCGGCCGCGCGAGGTTGCCCGTCAGAAGGTGGCCTGGCCCCTTTGCCTTCGTTGCCGTGCCCGCTGGGAGGAGCGCGGCCGTCTCGGCGCTGATCAGGATCTCGTTGGCCTGGGCGCTCGACTCCATCTCCACGGTCCGTGAGATAGCCGGGCCGGCAAGCAGGAGTTCGCGGTGGGAGCGTCCCGCCAGCAGGAAATGGAACGCGCCGCTGTGCACACCGATCGAGATGCGCAGGCGGACTGTCCCCGCCGTCGTCTTGATCGCGCCCATCCGCCGCAGGCTCGCGCGCATTGCGGCCGCCGCGTAGCAAGCGCGGTGGGCGTGCGCCTCGCCGGAGAAAAAGATGACGAGCGCGTCGCCGCCGAACTTGATCAGGCTGCCGCCGACCTCCTGCGCGGCCGTCAGCAGTTCCGAGAAGGCGGCGTTCAGGACGTCGGTGACTTCCTCCGCGCCGACTTTCCCCTTGCGCGCGAGCCGCTCCGACATCGCCGTAAAACCGGCCACGTCCACAAAGACGGCACTGCCCGTAACTTCACGTGTGGCGGCGTCGGGGTCGTCCGCCTGCCACTCGTTGAGCACGTCGGGCAGATAGGCGAGAAGGCCCGGCGAGCGGGCTCTTTGTCTCGGCAAGAGCAATCCCCCTTGGCGCGGCGTCCGGCCGGCCCTCCTCCGGGCCGCGCCGCGTACACAGAGGGTACAGGAAGGCCGGCCCGTTTGCGAGGGGCCGGCCTTCCTGTTTCTAGCAGCTATCGCCGAACGTTGGCTTCATCGCCAGCACGTCCAGGATGTTGACCGAAGAGTCCGGCTGGATATCGTGCCGCGGCAGGCCCGGCGGCACGACTGCATTGAACACCGGCTTCATCTGGAGGACGTCGAGGATGTCGACCGTCCGGTTGTTGTCGAAGTCAGACGGCCACGCTGCGTCGTTCACGGAGACCGGGCAGGCGTTCAGCGGATCTGTCCCCACGTACGTTTCGACCGTGTCCGAGAAGCCGTCGTTGTCGTCGTCCGAGTCGGCGCAGTCGCTCAGTCCGTCGAAGTCCGCGTCCGGCTCCTCGTCGACGAGCGTATCGCCGTCATCGTCGGTGCTGTTGTCGCAGACCTCGGTGGAGAGCGCGGGCGGAACGCACGTCCGGGCGGGCGGCAGGATGGGAGCCGCGCCGCCGATCTCCACGGAGAACGGGATGCTGAAGGCGTTGTTTCCCGGGAGGGAGTCGGTCACATGCTGGCCCGGGTCGGTGCTGCCGCAGAAGACGAACTCATGTGTGCCGGGGCTTGTGCAGTTGACCGTCCACGCCAGGTTTTCCATGCTGGGCACGCTGACCGGGACCCCATGAATCAGCGCCATCTGTGAGTGGTGCGTCGGGGCGACATAGCTGCAGTCCGCCGGCATCACGAGTTGCGCGCTGATCACGACTTCGGCCGGCGAAAGCGGCCCGTCGTTGTCGTACGTGACGTCGAAGTCAACCACGAACGGTGTCGCCAGCGGCGGAGCCGGTGGCGCACCGACGAACGTACCGGAGTGGGTGACGTCCGTCGTCGCGAAGACGGCGACCGTGTCCTGCGCATTCCGGGTGTTGTTCGCGGCGGCGGGGTCGGTGATGCCTGGGTGGTCCAGCGTGGCCGTGATGTTCGCGGCGATCAGGTGCGAGCTCGGCCCGGCACAGGTGACGGACCAGCTCTCGCTCACCGGAACGTCAGTGGGGACGGCCATCGAGACATCCGGCGTATCCTGGGCTCCCGGCGGCACGGACGTGCAGTCGGCGGGCAACGTCAGCGAGGCCGAGAGGTCGGCGTTCGCCGGGCCGTACGCCCCGTCGTTGCGGGCCGAGCCATCGACGCTGCAGACGAACGCCACACCGGCCGTGGCCGTGGCCGGGCAGTCGATCGACGTCGCGGTGACGTTAAGGTTGGCGTTGGTGCCGCTGGCCGGGCAGCCCTGGACAGGCCCCGATACCAGCGGACAGGCGTCAACCGGGAACGATGACTGGTTCAGCGTCTCGGCGTTGTCTGCGTTGTCGACTCCGAAGTAGTCCACGTTCGCCGTCGGCGTCGGCAGGGAGGTCAGGAGCACGCTGCCGCTTGGGTAGACCTGCTCGGCGCCGCCGTTCACGGTCACGCGCAGAGCCTTAACGCCGGAGCCGCCCGCATCGCTCGTCGTCAGTAGCACGGAGTCGATGAACGTATCGCCGTCGCCGTCGAACGGCGTCTCGCTCGTCGAGGGATCCGTCTTGTCGATCTTGACGTCGACCGAGCCCGGCTGGCTGTTGCCGACGTTGTCCGTCGCCGTGCCGTTGACCGGCGTCGTGCCTTCCGCGGTGACGAGACCACCTCCCGTACAGCCGGCCACCCCGGAACCGGCGTCGCTGCAGAGGAAGCTCACGTTCACGTCCGTGTTGTTCCAGCCGGCCGAGTTGGGCAGCGGATCGCGCAGGCCAACGATCTCCGGCGGCGTCGTGTCGATGAAGACCTGGAATGTCGCGTCCGTGCCATCGGTGCCGACGACTCTCACGGTGTGCGCGCCGTCGCCGGAGACCATGAACGGCCCGCTGTAGGGTGTCATGGCCGAGCCGTCCACGCTGTAGCTGTAGGAATGACCGGCGGCGGTGCTGACGGTGACCTCGACGGCCTCCGTGTAGTAGTCCCCAACCTGGTTGCCGTCCAGCGTAATCCCGGCGGGCGGCCCCTGCGGCGTCTCCGACTGGTAGTACGTCCCCTTGTTCGAGCTGGCAGCGACGTTGCCCGCGTGGTCCACGGCCTGCACGTAGTAATCGATCTCGTTCCCGGAGGCGGACGCGGTGCCGCTCCAGCGGTTGGTCAACCCTTCGCGGACGAGATCGACGCTGTACCACTGGCTCTGGTCCAGGAATAGCACGAGAACGCGGACAACCGTCGAGGGGCTGTCGTCGCTCGTCTCGACGACGAACGTCACCGTCGAGCCGACGACGTACGCTTCGGTGCGCAGGATCGTCGGCGCCGTCACGTCGGGGTCGTTCGAGTAGTAGACGGTCACGTCCATCGAGTCGTACACGCGTTGTACTCCGGAGTCCGGGTCGGCCGTGCCGAAGTACTGGCCCGGCATCAGGACAAGCTGCTGCCGCTTACCGTCCAGTGCCGTGTACGTAGATACGTTCTGCAGCGCCGACGGGAAGATGACGTTCGGGTACTCCTCCACCGGTTCGTGCGCCGTCAGGTCGATCACCGGTTTGGCGAAGGCGACGTCGTAGGCCGGGAAGTCCGTGCTCTCCAGGTCAGTGATGATAGCGCCATGCGCCTTCGTACCTGGTTGAGTCACGTCGATCGCGAGTTTCGGCTCTATCGGCCGGTAGTGCGTGACCTGGTTGTCGAGGTCTTCGGCGTCGATCGCGACCGGAGTCTCCCCGGCTTCCTCGAAAGTCGCCGCAGTGATCGTCTTGTAGTCGCCGCTGCTCGCTCCGGTGTCGGTGAAGCTGGAGTCCACCTTGACCTGCGCCGAATCGATGCCGGTCTCCGGGTCCTCGTGCAGGGTGAGCGGGTCCGGAGGCGCCGGGGGCGGCACGTCCGACGGGCCGATGCCGTACATCGGCAGACCGTAGAACGTCGCCTCGCTGAGCACCTTCTCGTCGTGGACGCCGTAGACGCCCAGGTCGGCGAAGTACTCCTGCTTGGCCAGCGCCACCGCCTGCCCGATCGTCATCGTGCTGTCCAGGCGACGCGCGAGCTCCACCATCAGCTGCTCCGAGAGCGCAACGATGTCCGTGTCGCCGTAACCGTAGCCAGTGTTGCCGATGAAGACCGCGCCCTGGCGGGAAAGCGCCTGTGGCCAGTCGAGGAACCGCGGGTTCGTCGCGCCGACCGGCGGTTCATCCGGCGCGTTGAAGGCGGAGTGGCAGCCCATGGAGAAGACCACGCGCCCCTTCAGGACCTCCGGCGGGAAGTTGGTCTCGACGTCAGCCGTTGTGAAGAGATCGGTCTCCAGCCCGCTGGCGTCCTGGTCGGCCGGTAGCGCGCGGTACTGATCGAAGTGTGCGTTGACCGAAGCGATGTCCGGCGGGTCGCTGCCCGTCGGGTTCAGGGCGTCTTCCAGGTCAGTCGCCGTCCACTCGTCCCACGGCTCGCCTGTGAGGTCCGGATCGTCGATCAGC
>Ga0214472_10008905_pt1 | contig 10464 bp, 8 predicted proteins | sample RVTome_6_FD_207662 | JGI IMG/M metagenome (GOLD analysis project Ga0214472, IMG submission 207662) | Soil microbial communities from uranium-contaminated site in the Upper Colorado River Basin, Wyoming, United States - RVT140D175 | ecosystem: Environmental > Terrestrial > Soil > Contaminated >...
ACGACGCAGCCACCGAGTCGAGCCAACGGCCCAGCCCACCCACGACGTCCTGCGGGACGTTGCCGCCCGACGCGGTGTCCTCGGGAATCACGAAAAGTGGCAGCGCCTCCAGCCCCTCGGAGTGCAAACGATCCACGAGATCGCGGCGGACTTGTGCCGCAACATCCATGGTGACGCGATTGAGGACAACGGCAATCGATGCGCCCCGCTCGGCTCCTGCGCGCAACGCGTCCCACGGAACGGCGTCTCCGTACCGCGCGGCGGTGGTGACGAAGATCCACAGATCCGCGGCCTCAAGGAGGGTTCGGGCCACCTCCCGGTTCTCGCCGCGCACCGAATCGAGGTCCGGTGAGTCGACGATGGCGAGGCCGCGCGGGACCGCCTCCGTGGCGGCCACCTCCGCCTCGCGCTCGATGTCGGTGAGCACCTGAGTGTCGAGGGGATGGTGGAACAGATGCGGAACCTTGGTGGTGGGGCGGAGCACCCCGGATGGCGTCAACTGCTCGCCTAGCAGGGCATTCACCACGGTCGACTTGCCCGCGCCGGTGCTGCCAGCGACCACGACGATCGCGGGCGAGGCCTCCTCGCGCACGCGCGGGATGAGGTGGTGGTCAAGCTGGTCACGCATCTGCGCGAGCAGTTCGTGCGCATCGTCCCGGCCCTCCATGGGCATGGGAAGGACGACGTCGCCGACGACGCGCCGGGTGTCGACCAGTGCGTCGAGGAGCGCGCCGGGGTACGACCATGTCTTAATCGGCCGGATACTCATGCCAGTGCGGTTCCTCCTCAAAGCGCCGCGTTTAGGCTACAGTCCCAGCGTCCCACCAGGTAACTGCTGAGGAGCGCGGGCACGCGCGCGACTATCCTGGTGCCGGGCCCCCGTAGCTCAATGGATAGAGCAACGGCCTTCTAATCCGTAGGTTGCAGGTTCGAGTCCTGCCGGGGGCACTCAGGCTTTGTCGAACGCGGCCCTGGCCGCGCGCACGTTGTCCATGTGACCGGTCGCCCAGTCCGCGATCGCACCCAGCGGTATCAGCAAGGTGCGCCCCATCTCGGTTAGCTCGTACTCCACCCGGGGCGGCACCTGCGCGAATACCGTTCGGGTCGCCAATCCGTCGCGCTCGAGCGCCCGCAGCGTTTGCGTCAGCATCTTCTGGGATATGCCCTGCACGCGGGCCGAAAGCTCGGAGTAGCGCATGGGCCCCTCCGCAAGCGTGAGCACAACGAGCACCGTCCACCGGTCGCCAATCCGATCGAGTACTTCCCGCGTGGGGCAACCCGCCCCATAGAGGTCCCAGTCAAGGTCGTCCACGGACCCTCCTTCCCCAGCGGTGCGGCACGCACCGCAAAGTACGTACATCCTATCGGGAAGAAACTCTCCACTGGAGAGTGTTGTTCTGGCCGAGGCCCGGAATTCGGGCACAGAACATCCATCGGAAGGATCGCAATGGCCCGCATCACCATCCTCGGAGGCACCGGCTACACCGGAGTCTCCCTCGTCGCCGAGGCCGCCGCTCGCGGCCACGAGGTGACCTCGCTGTCGCGCACCGCGCCCGTCGTGCCCGTCGCAGGTGTCACGTATACCACCGGATCCATCCTGGACGACGAGCTGGTCCAGAGCCTCGTCAAGGACGCCGACGTCGTGATCGCGGCCGTGCCGCCGCGCGGCGACCTGCCCGGCAAGATCCGCCCCTTCGCGGCTAGCCTCACGGAGACGGCTGCAGCGCACGGTACGCGCTACGGATTCATCGGAGGCGCCGGCTCGCTCCTCGCCACGCAGGACGGCCCTCGTCTCGTCGACCTTGACTTCCCCGAGGCGTACCGCGCCGAAGCGCTCGAGGCGGCTGCCGTCCTCGACGACCTGCGGGCCACCGAAACGGCCGTCGACTGGTTCTACGTGAGCCCGGCCGCCGGCTACGGGGCATACGCGCCCGGCGAGGCCACCGGGACCTACCGCCTCGGCGGCGACGTGCTCCTGGCCGACGCTGAGGGCACCTCGTACATCTCGTCGCAGGACCTGGCGAAGGCCGTCATCGACGAGGTCGAGGAGCCGGCGCACCGCAACACGCGCTTCACTGTCGCTTACTGCCCGAACGCCAGCGGCCGTCTCTGAAGGATCGCGAATGCCGTCGCCGCATCGTCCCCTGGGGTGGTGCGGCGTCGGCACGCCACATCCCAACTGACCCGGCGCAGGCCGCGGCCCGGCTAGAGCTGACGAGTCGAGTCGCGCACGATGAGCTGGGTCGGTATAGGCGTGTCTTCCGTCGCGGTCCCCGGCTCCTCGACCGCAACAAGCACCTTCTGCATGATCAACTGCCCGAGCGCCGCAAAGTCCTGGCGGACTGTCGTGAGGGCCGGGTACAGGTATCCGGCCTCCGGCACGTCGTCGAAGCCGACGACGCTGACATCGCCGGGCACATCCAGGCCGCGTTCGCGCAGGGCCTTGAGCAACCCCATCGCCATCAGGTCGTTGGACACGAACACGGCAGTGCCGGAGCCGATATCCATGGTCAGACCGAGCTCGTACCCGCTGGCTGCCGACCAATCGCCGTGCACCGGCTCGACGACGCTCAACTGTCTCGCCGCGAGTTCGTCCCTCCATCCGCGCACGCGCTCCCTCGAGTCGGGGGCCCGTACCGGCCCCGCGATGTGCAGGATCCGGCTGTGACCCAACTCGGCGAGATGCCGCACCGCGGAGCGCGCCCCCCGATACTGATCGATCGAGACCATCAGCGGGCTGCGCAATTGTGACGCGGCCGACGCGACGACGGGCACGGTGAGGTCGAGGCCGAGCACCACCTCCAACACCCCAAGGTCGACGACGATGAGCACGATCGCGTCAACTCGCTGGCGTAGCAGCGTCTCGACGGCCGCGCGAACCGCGGCCGGATCGCCCGAGAGGGTGCTCACAGTGTCAACGCTGTACCGGGCCGCTCGTGCCGCGATCGTGAAGTTCATCGCGATGGCCGTGGGACCGTGGTCGAGGATGCTCGGTGTGATGAGGCCGATGGTGCGCGTCCTGCGTGTCACCAGCGCTCGAGCGGCCGGCGACGGGCTGTAGTTCAGCTGGGTGATCGCCTGTTCAACGCGGGCCTTCGTCGCGGGCCGGACGTTTGGCACGCCATTGAGCACGCGCGAAACCGTCTGGTGGGAGACACCCGCGAGGCGCGCGACGTCGAAGATGTTCGCCGAACGCGCCAGCTTGTCCTCTGTCACGCCTCGCCCTCGCTCTCCGACTCGTCGGGGCGCGCCACGAGAGCCAACACGGAGTCGACTGTCACATCGGCGGACGATCGAGTCTCGACGACGCGACCGTCACGAAGGATTGCTACGCGATCGCCCACGCGCAGCACCTCCTCCAGTTCGGCGGAGATGAACATCACCGAGAGGCCGTTGTCCGCGAGTTCACCCACGAGATTCTGGATGTCCGCCTTGGCCCCGACGTCGATACCGCGCGTGGGCTCGTCGAGCACCAGGAGTCGCGGTGCCAGGGCCAAGAGCCTCGCGAGCATCAGTTTCTGCTGATTGCCACCGGACAGCGTTCCTGCACGCCTGTCGAGATCCGGCGGCCGAATGCCGAGGGCCTCCACCCAACTCGCGGCCAGTTCGCGCTGCCGCGCGGGCTTGATGCGCCGAAAAAACCCCTTCTGTGCCTGCAGCGCCAGGGTGATGTTCTCCTGCACGCTGAGTTCACTCACGATGCCCTCGGTGCGGCGGTTCTCCGATGAGTAGACGATGCCGATGGACATGGCCTGCGCGGGAGAGCCCAGATGGCGATCCTTCTGCTCAATGCGGATCACGCCCGCTTGCAGCTGATCGATGCCGCCAATCGCCCGGGCCAGTTCCGTGCGCCCCGACCCGAGCAGGCCTGCCACGCCGAGCACTTCGCCCTCCACTAGGTCTACGTCGGCGTCGACAATGCCCGTGCCGACGGTAACGCCCCTCGCGCTGACCAACGCCTGAACATCCGCCTGGGCCGCGGGCTCGCGCTGGCGACCACGGATCTCCGCAGCCTCGTGTCCGAGCATCTTGTGGACCAGGTCGATGCGCAGCAACTCGTCCGTGCGGAACTCACCCACGAGCTTGCCGTCGCGGAGAACGGTCAGTCGATCGCAGATCTCGTAGACCTGGTCCAGGAAGTGGGAGACGAACAGGATCGCCACGCCGCGCTGCTTCAGCTCGCGGATCACGCGGAACAACTCGGCGACCTCGTCGAGGTCCAGGCTGGAGGTGGGCTCGTCGAGCACGAGCACCTTCACCTCGGTCGAGATTGCACGCGCGATGGCGACGAGCTGCTGCACCGCGAGCGCGTGAGTTCCCAGTATCGATGCGGGATCGATGTCGAGGCCGAGCTCGCTGAGCACCGCGCGGGCGTCCCTGCGCATCGCACGTGCATCGACGCCGCCAAAACGGCGTGGTTCGCGCCCCAGGTAGATGTTTTCCGCAACGGAGAGGTTGGGGAGGAGCTCAATCTCTTGATATACCGTGCTGATCCCTGCGAGCTGAGCGTCGTGCGGGGAGGCGAAATGCCGCACCTCACCTTCGAGCGTCAGCACGCCCGCGTCGAGCGGCAGCGCGCCGGTAATTGCCTTGATGAGGGTGGACTTGCCCGCGCCGTTTTCGCCGATGAGCGAATGGACCTCGCCGGGCAGCATGCGGAAGTCGACGTTGTCCAGCGCGGCGTCCGCGCCGAAGCGCACCGTGGCGCCCGCGAGCTCCAGCAGCGGAGGCGCCTGATCCATCCGGCCATTATGGCCGGTGAAGCCCTGCCCGGGCATCGCTGTGCGCCGCTGCCGCTATCTTCGTCGCTCGGAGCGAGCAACAATCGCGCGCTGGACCACGATGAACAGGAGCAGGAGCGAGCCCACGATGATGCGGGTCCACGATTGCTCCGCGCCCATGAAGGAGATCACCGTCGTGATGGAGCCGTAGACGAACACGCCGATCATGGATCCCAGCACGTAGCCGCGACCTCCGGTCAACAGCGTGCCGCCGATGACGACCGCGGCGATGGCGTCGAGCTCCGTCCCGATGCCGTTGCGCGGATAACCGGCACCGGTATAGGCGGTCAGCACGAGCCCCGCAAGGCCCGCGCACACTCCGCTGATTACGTAGACCATGACCTTGGTGCGCGCCACATTGAGCCCCATGAGGTGTGCCGAGGATTCGCTGCCCCCGATCGCGTAGATGGTGCGGCCGAACCGCGTGAATTGCATGACGAGGGCGCCGACCACCACGACCAGCAGGGCGATGATGCCCGTCGGCGTGATGTACCAGTCACCCACCTTCAACCGCGTGGACTGCAACCACAGGAGGGAGGTGTCCTCCACTTTGATTGACGACAGGCTGACGACGTACGCGAGGCCGCGGGCGAGAAAGAGCCCCGCGAGCGAGGCGATAAAGGGCTGCACGTTGAAGTACTGCACCAGGACGCCGATGAGCAAGCCGATGACGGCGCCACCCACCAGGATCGTAGGCACCGCGACCACCGCGGGAATCCCGGTGCCGAGCATCTTGGCCAGCAAGATCCCGGTGAATGCCATGACCGAACCGACGGACAGGTCGATACCGCCGGTGACGATGACGAACGTCATGCCGACCGCCAAGATCAATAGGTACGCGTTATCGAGCAGCAGCGCCGAGATGTTCCTGGCGGAGATGAAGTTTCCGAAGTAGATCTGCGCGCCCACGAAGAGCAGGATGAGAATCGCTAGCGCGGCAAACGTCGGCATCAGCGATGCGTGCCTGCCGAGGAAGGTCTGGAGCCCGGGGTTCTTGGCCGCGCGCTCCGGGGGGGCAATCTCCATGGTGGTCATGCCGCAACCTCCGAGTCGGCGGGTACAGGGCTCGATCCGCGGTTGCGTATCGCTTGCGTGAAATGTCTTCCTGCGCGGTGCACACGCGGCGATTGGACCAGCACCACGATCACGACGACGGCAGCGAAGAACACCGGGCTCTGTGCCGATGGCACACCCAGAAACAGGATCGTCGACTCGAGCGTCTGGATGATGAAGACGCCGATCACGGTCCCGGCAATGCTGAACTTGCCGCCCATGAGCGACGTGCCTCCGAGGACGACGGCGAGGATTGCGTTGAGCTCGATGAAGAGACCAGCCGCGTTTGCGTCGGCCGCCTTGATGTTGGAGGCGTAAATGATGCCCGCGACGCCTGCGAGGGTACCGCTGAGCACGTAGGCGCTCCAGATGATGCTCCGCGACCGCACACCGGCAAGCCTGCTCGCCTCGGGATTGATGCCCACGGCCTCGGTGAGGACGCCCAACGCCGTGCGTCGCTCGAAGATTCCGACCGCCGCAACCGCCGCCATGGCCAGCAGGAAGGCGAAAGGCAGTCCGAGGATGTACCCCGACGCGATGAACTCGAACGGCCCGCTATTGACGGTGGTTATGAATCCACCCGTGATGAGAAGCGCCACGCCCCGACCGGCGAGCATCAGCACCAGCGTCGCGATAATCGGCTGGATCTTCAGCACCGATACGAGGAATCCATTCCACACGCCCAACACGAGCGCGACGAGCACGGCCACCACCACCGCGACGGCGACGGTGCCGAGGTTCTCCGGCGAACCGGAGGAGTCGATGATCGTGAGGCCGACCGCCCCGGACACCGCCATGATCGCGCCCACCGAGAGATCGATTCCCCGGGTGGCAATCACGATGGTCATTCCGAGTGCGACGAGCATCAGCGGCGCGCTGTTGCGCAAGATGTCGATGAGCGCGCCGTACAACTCGCCGTCACGCACTGTGATCTTCATGAAGCGCGGCTGAGTGATCGCGTTGATAGCGAGAAGCACTGCGAGCGCAATGAGCGGCCAGAACAGCCGATGTTTGAGAATCCGTGTCACGCCGCGGTCCCTTCGTCCTTGTTGGCGATGAAGTCGATCAGGCCATCGAGACTCACGTCCTGAGAAGTCAACTCGCCGATTCGGCGCCGATCTCGCATCACCACGACGCGCTGCGCAAGGCGGAGCACCTCTTCGAGCTCGGACGATATGAAGATTACCGATAGGCCGGCCGCCGAGAGCTCGGCAACCTTGCGCTGAATGTCGGCCTTGGCTCCCACATCGATGCCGCGTGTAGGTTCGTCGAGGATGATGAGTTTGGGAGCGGTGGCCAACCATCGACCAAGCAGGACCTTCTGCTGGTTGCCGCCCGACAGGTTCCCGGCGATCATGTTCGGGTCTGCCGGACGCACGCCGAGTGCCTCGATGTACTCGCGCACGATGGCGTCCTGCTCGCTGGCGCGGACCTTGCGGAACCAGCCCTTACGCGCCTGAATCCCCAGCACGATGTTCTCCGCCACCGTGAGGTCGGCGACGATGCCCTCCTCGCGTCGGTCCTCGGACGAGAAAGCGATGCGGTGGTCGATGGCATGCCTGGGAGAGGTCACCTTCGCCGTTGAGCCCTGAATCTCGATGTGACCCGTCTCGGCCTTGTCGGCACCGTAGAGCAACCGCACCAGCTCCGTGCGGCCCGAACCGAGCAGGCCCGCGATGCCGACCACCTCGCCGGAAAAGACGTCGACGTCGGCCGGTTCGAGCATGCCTCGCTTCCCAACACCCTTCGCGCGCAGGACGGGCGTGGTCGCGCGGTCGATGGGGCGGCTCGAGGCCACCGACAGCGCCGCGAGGTCGTCGAGTTCGCGGCCGATCATCTTCTTGACGAGTTCGTCACGCGGCAGCTCCTTCGCGAGATATTCGCCGACCAGCGCGCCGTTGCGCAGCACCGTGATGCGGTCCGAGATCTCGTATACCTGCTCGAGGAAGTGGCTGACGAAGAGGATGGCTACGCCCGTGTCGCGCAGATCGCGGATCACGCTGAACAGTTGCTCGACCTCGCCGCGGTCCAGGCTCGAAGTCGGCTCGTCCAGGATCAGGACCTTGGAGTCCAACACCATCGCTCGGCTGATCGCCACGAGCTGCTGAATGGCGATGGAGTGGCTCGAAAGCAAGGAGTGGGTGTCCACGTGGATGCCGAGACCCGAGAGGTACCGCGCGGCCTCGCGGTGCAACGCGGACCAGTCGATCCGCCCGCCCTTGCGCGGCTCGTGGCCGAGCATCACGTTCTCGCCGACCGACAGATTGGTGCAGAGATTGACCTCTTGATAGACGGTGGCAATGCCGGCCGCCTGGGCGTCGTGGGTCGAGCCGAACTCCTGAGCCTGACCAGCGACGACGATCGAGCCGCTGTCGATCGAGTACACGCCCGTGAGCGCCTTGATCAGTGTCGACTTGCCGGCGCCGTTCTCGCCCATGAGTGCGTGAACCTCGCCGGAGCGAAGGAAGAAGTCGACGGCGTCGAGCGCGAGGACGCCGGGAAAGCTAATGGTGATGCCGCGCATCTGCACGATGGGAAGGACATCATCGTCCGCCGGGTTGGTCACGTGGAGAACCTTTTCACTTCGTTGTGACGTGCCCACCGGGGACGGGCTGGCATACCCGTCCCCGGTGGAGCACTATGACCTGAGGTTTCGCGGCGAGCGCGGAACCTTTAGTACTTGCGGTCGGGCAACGCTTCCGTCGCCTGATCCTGGTTGAACTCGCCATCCTCGACGAAGGTCGCCTTCTCGACGGTCTTGCCAGCGAGAACGTCCTTCACCAGGCCAGCGGCAAGGTCACCCAAAAGCGGGTTGCACTCGACGATGTAGTTGATCTTGCCCTCGGACAGGGCAGTCATGCCGTCCTTGACTGCGTCGATCGACACAATCTTGATGTCCTTACCGGGCACTGCGCCGGCCGCCTCGATCGCCTCGATTGCGCCGAGCGCCATGTCGTCGTTGTGTGCGTAGACGAGGTCAATGCCATCCACGCCGTACTTCTGGAGGAAGCCCTCCATGACGGTCTTGCCGCCATCGCGCGTGAAGTCACCCGTCTGCGAGTCGAGCGTCGTGATGCCGCTGCCCGCGATCGCCTCGTTGAAGCCGTCGGCACGGTCGTTGGCCGGAGCCGAGCCCGTGGTGCCTTCAAGAACGACCATCTTCGTGGGAGTGTCACCGAACTCGTTCTTGGCCCACGTGCCCGCCTTGACGCCCTCGCTCTTGAAGTCGAGACCGACCCAACCAGCGAAGAGGTCACTCGAAGCGGTGACCGTGCGGTCCTCAAGGACGACGGGAATGCCCGCGTCCTTGGCTTCCTTCAGCACGTCTTCCCAGCCGTCCTCGACAATGGGTGCGATGACAATCGCGTCCACGCCCTGGTTGATGAAGCTACGGACCGCGGCAATCTGTGCGGCCGCGTCATTGTCGGCGGCGTTGAACACCAGTTCGAAGCCGTTGTCGGCAGAGAATGCCGCCTTCATCGACTCCGTGTTGGCGCTGCGCCAGCCACTCTCGGAGCCGGTCTGCGCGAAGCCGACCGTGAGAGTGTCGGTGCCGGTTCCGCCCGATGTGCCCGTCGGATCCGGGTCCCCGCCGCTCGAGCAACCTGCCGCCACCAGCGCCACGGCACCGGCTAGGGCGATGCCCGAAAAGAACTTCTTTCTCATATCCAAAACCTCCTTGTTTTGGTTCGGCTCTACCACCCGGATCGGATTCCAAGCGGTCCTGTCGAAAGGGCCGTGGGTGTATGTTAGCGCTCACTTGGGGATCTGGCGCGCGTTGAGAACGATAACAATTCGGTAACGTGTGCACGAACGTCTAGATTCTCGACCACAGCCGCCTCAATCCAGGGTGGCCCCAAGTGATCGCTCACATGCGACTAAATACCTCCTCGGCACAGTGCGCCGCCTACGCGTGCACCACGAGCAGGGAGCACTCCGGGACCAACGCCGCACGGAATGGTCACCGGCGCACGTATGTTGGATTGATTGGCGCTCGTCGCCGCACCCGCGCCCCCTACCCCCATCCGCTGGAGGCCTCCATGCCCACGTCCGCCCTGTTCACACCCCTGACTCTTGGCGCCGTGACGTTCCGCAATCGACTGTGGGTCAGTCCCATGTGTCAATACTCCTGCGAGGAGCTCGACGGCGTGCCGACGGACTGGCACCTCGTGCACCTTGGCTCGTTCGCACGCGGTGGTGCCGGCCTCGTCGTAAGTGAAGCGACCGCGGTGGTGCCCGAGGGGCGTATCACCGGCTGGGACACAGGCATCTGGAATGACGAGCAGCGCGACGCGTGGGCGCGGATCGTGGACTTCATCCACGGCCAAGGCGCCAAGGCCGGCATCCAGCTCGCGCACGCGGGCAGGAAGGCCTCCACATATCGACAGTGGAGCGGGAAGGGAAGCGAGCCGATCTCCGAGGGCGGATGGGAGACCGTCGCTCCCAGCGCACTGCCCTTCGATGGCTACGCCACGCCGCGCGCCCTCACCACCGCCGGGATCGCCGACGTCGTGCGCGCCTTCGCGGATGCCGCCGAGCGGTCCGTGACCGCAGGATTCGACGTGCTGGAGATCCACGGCGCCCACGGGTACCTCGTCCACCAGTTCCTGTCACCGCTATCGAACCTCCG
>Ga0214472_10008909_pt1 | contig 10463 bp, 14 predicted proteins | sample RVTome_6_FD_207662 | JGI IMG/M metagenome (GOLD analysis project Ga0214472, IMG submission 207662) | Soil microbial communities from uranium-contaminated site in the Upper Colorado River Basin, Wyoming, United States - RVT140D175 | ecosystem: Environmental > Terrestrial > Soil > Contaminated >...
GGTTTCTGGTTGTCATTTTCAGCAATTGGCATCATTGCCTATGGAATGTCATGCCGGGTGGACACGGATAATCTCTGGTGGCGCTGGGGCAGGACCCAGTACCTGGTGGCCATTGGTTTGTTGCCAATTCTGCTGCTGTGGTTCGGGCAATATCCGGTGGCCGGATTCCTGGCCAATCTGATTGCCATTCCCTGGGTCAGTTTTATCGTCATTCCACTGGTGTTGTCCGGGATCGTGCTGATTAACCTGAGTGAACCACTTGGCAGGTTCTGCCTGCAACTGGCAGAGCATGCCCTGGGTTTATTGTGGCCCTTTCTCGAACGACTGGCGGCGATGGATTTTGCAGTCTGGCAACATACCTCTGTTTCAGCCGGGACATTGCTGGCGGCCATTATCGGGATCATGCTCTTGCTGCAACCGGCCGGACTGCCGGCCCGCTGGCTCGGGCTGGTCTGGATATTCCCCCTGATCTTTCCGATCAGGCACAGTCCGGCAGAAAATGAATTATGGTTTACGCTGCTGGATGTCGGGCAAGGGCTGTCTGCTGTGGCCCAGACCCGTAAACACACCCTGGTTTATGATACCGGTGCAAGATTCAGCGATAATTTCAATGCCGGATCGGCTGTGGTTGTACCTTATCTCCGGCAGGCCCATGTCCGGCGCATCGACAGACTGATTATCAGCCATGGTGACAATGATCATATCGGCGGCAGCCAGGATGTCCTGGCATCTTTCCCACAGACTGCGGTCCTGACCAGTGTCCCGGGGAAAATCAACCACCATTCCATGCAGGAATGCCTTGCAGGACAATCATGGCAATGGGATGGCGTGGACTTCCGCATATTGCACCCGGCAGGGACTGACACATATGCAGGGAACAACCGGTCTTGTGTCTTGCAGATCAGCACCGGCGCTTACACGTTACTGCTCAGCGGTGATATTGAGAAACAGGTAGAAAACCAGTTAATAAAAAAATACAGTGGTGCACTTGTTGCGCAAATACTGGTGGCCCCGCACCATGGCAGCAAGACTTCATCCACGACCGGATTTATCAATACTGTTGCACCTGAGATGGTGCTGTTTCCGGTGGGTTATCGTAATCGATTCAAATTCCCGAATCAGGATATAATAGAGCGGTATGAGGACAGGGGTATCAGTATGTATGATACCGCCAGGCATGGAGCCCTGATGATACATATAAATCAGGCCGGTGTAGCGGTCACCAGTCACCGGCAAACCGCCAGGCGTTTCTGGCATACGGCAGTTAATTAAATAAACGACAACAGTCCGGGAGTATTTAATGCTGGAACTCATGAAGGCAGGCGGTTGGCTCATGTGGCCAATCACATTGTGCTCTATTATCTCTCTTGCCATTATCGCAGAACGCTTCTGGTCATTAAGAAAGAAACGTATTGTCCCGGGAAATCTGGTGGCCCAGGTCTGGCAATGGGAAAAGGTCGGACACCTGGATAAAAAGCGCATTAATGCCCTGCGTGCCAGTTCTCCACTGGGCCGTATCATGGCGGCTGGCCTGGTGAACAGGCAACATTCACGGGACATCATGAAGGAAAGCATAGAAGAGGTTGGCCGGCAGGTTGCGCATGAACTGCAACGTTTTTTAAATGCCCTGGGTACGATTGCTTCCATCTCGCCGTTACTGGGTCTGCTCGGCACAGTCTTCGGCATGATCAAGGTGTTTGCCGTGATCACAACGCAGGGTGTTGGTGATCCGAGTATTCTGGCAGATGGCATATCAACAGCATTGATTACTACAGCAGCAGGGTTATCAGTGGCCATTCCGTCACTGATGTTTCATCGTTACTTCCGTGGCAAGGTGGATGACCTGGTAATGACCATGGAACAGGAAGCACTGAAGATGGTGGAAGTCATGCACGGATTGCGGGAAAAAGACACCAGCACTGAGGATACAGGTTCAGCATGAACTTTCAGCCCTACAAGAAACAGGATGTAGAGCTTGATATCACTCCCCTGATTGATGTCGTATTCCTGTTGCTGATCTTTTTCATGGTTTCAACCACCTTCGAACGTGAATCCGAAATTAATATAACTCTGCCGGAGGCCAGCAAGGAGCTGACCCAGGCCAAACCGGATTCAATCAATGTATCGATAGATGCCCAGTCACACATTTATATCAATGGCAAGGAACTGGTCAATACGCAAATATCCACAATCAAGCAGGGCATATACGATGCACTGGGCAACTTGCCGGATGCACCTGTTGTCATCAGTGCCGATGCAGCCACGCCACACCAGATGGTGATCAAGGTGATGGATGCTTCCAGGCAGCTAAACCTGGTCAGGATCACCTTCGCTACACGCAAGACAGAAGAAGACGAATAAACATCTTCACAATCAGGTTATGTATAACATTATTCATAAATATTACTGATTAATGCTATCCCCTGAATTTATTGAAGACCTCTGGTACGGAAAACATCCACTGTCATTACTGTTGGCGCCAGTGGGCTGGGCATACCAGTTTTTTATGTCCACGCGCCGGTTGGCCTATAAAGCCGGTCTGTTGCCTGTGAAACGTGTCAACGTACCGGTCATTATCGTCGGCAACATCACAGCAGGTGGTACCGGCAAAACACCCCTGGTCATCTGGCTGGCGGAATATCTCAAAAAAAATAGTTTTCGACCGGGCATTGTCAGCAGGGGCTATGGTGGTGCAGCCAGACATTGGCCGCAACAGGTGAGACCGGACAGTGACCCGCATATGGTGGGCGATGAACCGGTAGTCATCGCCCGGCACACCGCCTGCCCGGTAGCCGCATCACCGGACCGATATGCTGCAGTCGTGCAACTGCTGGAGCACGCCGATTGTAATGTTATTATTTGTGATGATGGCCTGCAGCGTAATGCACTGGCGCGTGACATTGAAATTGCAGTCGTCGATTCGATCCGGCGTTTTGGTAACGGGCGTTGTTTGCCGGCAGGGCCTTTACGTGAATCCATCCGCCGTTTACGTTCCGTGGATATGATCGTCAGTAACGGCTATCCAGGTCATGGGGAATACCCGATGGAATATGTGGCAAAATCATTACATTCATTGATTGACCCGCAAACGGAAGTGGCCGTTGGTTCGTTTAAGGACAAAACCGTACATGCCGTGGCCGGCATAGGCCATCCCGCAAGATTTTTCAGTATGTTGCGAAATTGCGGGATAAGGATCATTAAACATGAATTTCCGGACCATTATCATTTTACCCGCCAGGACATCCAGTTTGACGATGAGTTACCGGTGGTGATGACAGAAAAAGATGCAGTTAAATGTACGGCATTTGCCGGCGACCATCACTGGTATCTGGCAATTGATGTTAGAATGAATAATATATTTGAACATCGTTTTTCAAAGCTATTGAAGGATATACTCAATGGACAAAAAACTGCTTGATATACTGGTTTGCCCGGTAACCAAGGGCCCGCTGATCTACGACAAGGAAAAACAGGAACTGATCTCGAAATCCGCGCGGCTGGCCTATCCCATACGCGATGGTATCCCGGTCATGCTGGAAGATGAGGCCCGTGCCTTGTCCAGTGAAGAAGCTGAAAAACTTTCCTCCTGATGTCAATTAATTAATGTGACTGAAGCATTCAAGGTCATTATCCCGGCCCGGCTCGGCTCAACCCGTCTGCCCGGCAAGATGCTGCTGGAGATCGGCGGCAAGCCACTGTTGCAACATGTCTATACCGCTGCCTGTAAAAGCAATGCCGACCAGGTATTGATAGCCACCGATGATCAGCAGATTTGCAACACGGCAAAAGCATTCGGTGCCGAATGCGTTATGACATCGGCTGCACACACATCCGGTACGGACCGTCTGGCAGAGGCGGTAGAAAAGCTCGGATTACCCGATGAAACCATCATCGTAAATGTGCAGGGAGACGAGATGGGTATGCCGGCAGAGTTGATCAATCAGGTTGCAACGTTGTTAATTAACAATCCTGCAGAAAAAATGGCGACACTCTGCGAGGAAATATCTGATGAAAAGGAGATCAACAACCCGAATGTAGTCAAGGTGGTATTCAATAAAAATCATGCGGCAATCTATTTCAGCCGGCTGCCTGTACCCTGGCACAAGCAGGGTCTGGCGCAGCAATATTTCCGGCATATCGGTCTATATGCATACCGCGCAGGGTTCCTCAAGGAATACAGTCGTCTGCCGCCCTGTGAACTGGAACAGAAGGAGTCACTTGAACAACTGCGCGCGCTTTATCATGGAATAAGCATACTCGTCGAAGAAGGACGGTCATCATCCGGTATCGGTATCGATACGGAAGACGATCTGAATCGCGCCAGGCAGCAATATAAAACCGCAAAAAAACCGTAACATTTCAAATACCGGAAGAAGTCAGGATAAAAATGATGCCGGGGCCAGGTCAGGGTCAGGCATTAACGTCTGAATTGAAGCGGCGGCTGGAAGCCGGTCGCTTCGAATGAATGGTTAGCCATCAACGTCTGGATTGCCACCGCAATGGATCTCGACGTCCGTGCATACAGGCAACGACAACAACAGATTCCGGGTAAATTCGATAGTACAGGGCGTAAGGGAAACGCTTGAGAAGTCCCCGTCTGGTATTCCGGTGAACGACGGCATTGATTTCCGGATTCGCGGCAATTGCCTGCACACCCGCTCTTACGGCTGCTAAAAACTCCGAACCGAGCCCAGCCCGCTGAACCTTATACCAGTGAAACGCATCTTCCACATCGGCCGCTGCGGCCCGGTCGGAAGATGACTTCCGTCATACAGCCTGGCCTTGAATTCGGTCTAGAACTTGCTCCCACGGGATACCGACCGGCCCTTCACGTTCAAGATCATCAAGTCGGCGGTCGAGCTCTTCCCGCTGGGCGGGCGTTAAAGGAATGGCCTCAGGGGTCCGGGCCAAGCTATCCCACAAGTCTTCCAACAAACCCAGCTTCTCTGTTGGGCTCAATTGTTCAATTTTAATCGGCCAATTGCTCATGTTCCTAGTATAGCGCAATGATCATTTGTTGATGGCTATTGAATTCAGGCAGCGGCGTAGCCGTCGGCTGGAATGATTGGTTATGCGGCAATTTCGACGTAGGAAGAGCGGCTGGTTGGTTGGGGGATGTCATATCCTTCCTCCTTGAGTCCATCGATATGGAATGCGATGGACTCTCGTATATTCTGCTCAGTTTCTTCAATCGTTAATATTAGGGTCAGACTCGAATTTACAATTATTTCGAGTCTGACCCTAAATTTTCCGTTGTTATGTTTCTTCATCGGGAAGCAATAGCAGCCTTTCGCTTCTCCAGACCCGAACCAGATTTACCGATGATGCATTCCGCAGGTAAACCACACGAAACGGTGGATGGATTATCTCCCGGATGCGTTCTTGATCAAACTCGGGAACCTTTCTACCTGAGTCAGGATGATCACGCAGCCTTTGTACATTTTTTAATACGGCATTTACAAACTGCTGGCCTATATCCGGCACACCCTGTTCCAAGTAATAAGTTTTAATCTCCTGGAGGTCACTCAGGGCGGAGCGGGCGATAATTATCTTCACTTACTCTGCGCCAAGTATTTTCTTCGCCTCAGCCAGCGTGACGGTATTACCTTCCCGGATGTCAGCGAGTCCTTGGGCCACGGCCTTGATGAATTGCAGCTCTTCGGCAGTTTTCTCGTAATCGTCGAGGCCTTGCACAATAGCAACTCCTCTTCCTCTGCTGGTCAGCAGGATTGGTCTGTGTGTATCGTTCACACGGCTTACAACTTTGCCCGGGTTGACCTTGAGGTCGGATAGAGGAATGACATCCTGTGAGAATTTCGTTTGCATGCTAACGCCCTCGTTGTGTATAGGGCTATTAATAGCACCTGTTTATAGGTGCTGTCAAGGAGCCATGATGGACTACTTGGGTGCATGTCTGTGCCTCAAGAAACATAACGTTTGAAGCAAGCGGCGGCGAAGCCGTCGCGCTTGTATTAGTAGGGTCAGACTCGAATTTACAATTATTTCGAGTCTGACCCTAAATTTACCAGTTGTTGACGTCGTCTCTCAATTTCATGGTGGAGATTGAAAATTTCCTCTGCAATTTTTGCTGCTGTTTTCTTATGCATGCGATGCAAAGTGTGATTTGCTGCGCTAGGCCATTTTCCTTCAGGACCTTCACAACCTTTTGCTGTCATTTTATTATGAATAGATTTTAAATATGGTTTTAGATCATCTGGCAAAGCATCAGAAAAAACAAATGCAAAATATTTATTATAAGCTTGTATTAATCTTGTCTTTACATCATGTGGATTAGTTGCTAATTCTTTGGTGGCCATGAATACTTTGCCAGCAGCATAATTGAAATCACTCATAGTATTTTCTATTCATTTCATTCGAGAGGCCGATGGGACCATTTAAATTTTTTGTTAGGCGCTGTCATAAGCAAAATCTCACCATACGCGCCAAAGAATTAACCCTAGCAGTGCCACCAGAGTAGTGCCGATGAGCCATACTCCTTCCTGTAACCGATCAAAGCCTGATTGAATCGTATAGTGAGTACGATCAAGCTGGGAAGAAACGTTCTTTAAATCCTCTGTAAGCTCTTCCAGCTTCCGGCTCAGCATCTCAACTTGCCAATCTTTGACATTGTCATCGTCGCGTTCATATCCTTCTATCTCGCGCCTCAAATTTTCCATATGGGTTTGGGCCCACTTCCTTCTTGTATCATCTTCGTCAGTCATGATTGCGAGCGCCTAACGGTTGAATTGTGTGGCCGCGTCAGCGGTCCCACACGAATGATTTGTTATGCGTAATTTCATTTTCTTATATTTCATCGTTTTAAAATAATTGCATGGCTCCACGAATCGCAGTGATAAAAATATATATTTCCAATCCAATAACTATTATGCCTTTAGAATACTGGTATATAGCGTCTCCTGTAACAACCTGCTTCCAAAAGTCATCTTCTAGATCAAAATCAATCATCTGGGTTTCAGATAAAATTTTGTTATACTCTCCTGAAACGTTCTCTTGTTTTAACCAAGAACCAATCTTGACAAATAGGGCTTTGTAAAAGCGAAAATTATCGTGCTCATTTTTCAGAGTAGTTTCCTGTTCCGATCTAATCCACATAAGGCAAATAATTGATGCGCCAAAACTTAGGGCAATATTTGAGTAAACTAAAGCCAGAAAAATACAAATACTGATAATCCTAATTAATAATTTAGGTGCATCCAGGATTAGAGAAGTATATAAAGTTTTCTTATCCGTCATGGGAGATACGTCGCGGTTTTACGCATAACTTGTTGATAAGGAGACTTTGCAATGTCTCCATAATTTTCTATTATAGGGGGACATAAAGTCTCCATATCCCGCTATATGGGTGAAAAAGGAGATTTTTTCAGGGTGATTTAACATACATAGCAAGGAGGCGGCATGGCACAAGGCTTTACCCCCAAACCCGGCAGATTGATGGATCTCGGCTTTGGCATCCTGCGTCGCTCTACCGACTACATCCTTATAGTCGAGGTGCGGGAGGTTATGCGTTTTCATCATTATTCCCTCAGTACTGAAAAGTCCTATGCTATGAAATACATTCATGTATTTCACCCTTCGGGCCAGCTCGCAGCTGTTCAAATTTACATCCTTAGCTTCGTAAACGATACGTCCCTGTATCACTACTGTTCTAGACAAATTTGTCAATGGATTCTCCGTTATATCCGGTTTAATGATCGTAAACATCCTGAACAAATGGGCCAGTTCGAGATTGAACGCTTTCTAAGTCATCTGGCGATGAACCGGGATGTCTCAGCATCGACTCAAAACCAGGCACTGAATGCAATATTATTCCTTTATAAAGAAGTTTTAAAGATCCCCATTGATGCTGAAATACGGGCAATTCGTTCAACCCGCACCAAACGCCTGCCAACAGTATTAAGCCGCAAGGAAGTAGCTGCACTATTTGAGCAGATGCCCGCAAAGCATAATCTAATGTTCAGGCTCATGTATGCCGGGGGTCTGAGAGTAATGTAATTATTGCGATTGCGTGTGCATGATTTTGATTTTAATAATCAGCAACTTTATATCCGGGACAGTAAAGGATGTAAGGACAGGACTACCCTGTTTGCGTTGCTATTGCATGAGGAGGTCAGAACCCATCTTGATAACGTCAAGCGTTTACGTGAGACTGACTTAACTGAAGGTAATGGCGAAATTGTGTTACCTCCCGCATTTGCAAGAAAATATCCCAATGCAGCAAAATCATTGGGTTGGCAATTTGCCTTTCCTTCAACAACGATATGCAAATATCCACGAAGTGACAAGTATGTTCGTCACCATCTTCATGAAACTGCGTTAAGAAAAGTATTGAAACAGGCCAAAACTAATGCGGGGATCAATAAACTGTATTGATTCAGATTCAATCTGACAGTACGTGTTTGGAAGGAAGGCACGATCATTTCCTCCCCCTGGCAGGGGGAGGACTGAGGTGGGGGTTGAATATCTCATATCACCGGTAATCCCCATCCCCATCCTAACCTTCCCCCATCAAGGGGGAAGGAAGCTCATGTTCGCTACGCGAACATTTCGCAACATCATTCTTCGCCTGAAGGCGAGGGGTTTACACCATCCCCGATGGGGACACTAATGCGGGGATCAATAAACATATCTCATCCAATGTGTTCAGGCATTCGTTTGCAACGCATTTACTTGAAGATGGTGTCAATATCAGGGTGGTACAGACACTCCTGGGGCATAAAGATGTCAAGACGACGGAGGTCTATACGCATGTGATGGATAAAAGTATCAGCGGGGTAAAAAGTCCGTTAGAAACACTCCGATGACAATCACAAATGCTATTGTTGATTATTGGTTGCTTTGGATGAAAGCAGGCAGTTAGTGCGCAGCTGGATTTTGATTTGAGGTTAAATCAATCGCTGGCCCAGGCAATTAATCATTAACGGGCCCGGTAGGTGATCCGGCCCTTGGTCAGATCGTACGGGGTCATTTCAACGGTGACCTTGTCGCCGGTCAGGATGCGGATGTAGTGCTTGCGCATCTTCCCTGATATGTGCGCAGTAATGACATGTCCATTCTCGAGTTCCACCCTGAACATGGTATTGGGCAGGGTTTCGATAACGGTACCTTCCAGTTCTATTTGGTCTTCTTTTGCCATATAAAATGTATATTCCTCATTATTGAAAGACGCGAATTGTGCCTGAATTTGCTGCATCAGGCAAAAACGGGCCTGAATGATCATTATTAGGTGCCACGCACCCACTTGTTGTTGTGAAAATATTCGGCCGGTTTGAACTGGTTTTTATAGTTCATTTTTTCGCAGTCCTCGATCCAGTATCCCAGGTACAGCCAGTCCAGGCCCAGCCGGGCCGCTTCATGGATTTCATACAATATGCTGAATGTGCCCAGGCTGCGTTTATCGTAACTGGTATCGTAAAAGGTGTAGACGGCAGAAAGCCCGTCGTCCAGTTGATCAACGACCGAGACGGCCAGCAACCGGTCAGCGAGCTTCATTTCATAAAACAAGGTGTCCATCCAGCTTGAACACAAAAACCCCATGTAATCTTTACGCCCGGGATTGTCCATGCCGCCGCCCTTGTGCCTGGCACTGATATAGCGGCAATACAGTTCGAAATGCGATTCTTCAAAAGCAGCTGGCCTGGAAATGACTTTTATATCCTGATTGCGTTTCCACACGCGTACATGCTTTTTGCGCATGACATGGTCCAGAACCGGGATCCGTATTGGGACACAGGCATCGCAATTGTTACACCAGGGGCGGTAAATATATTCACCGCTGCGCCGAAAACCTTTGGCCACCAGTTGGGTATAGATATACCGGTCCATCGGGAAAACCGGATCGGCAAACAATGTTATAGCCTGGCGGCCAGGCAGATACGTACAGGCATGTTCGGGAGTGGCATAGAAGCACAATTTATGCGCCTGTTTGTATGCCGGCAGGTTCATGGCGCAGCTTGTTCCGGCAGGTGATGTTTAATCCCGGGTTTGCAATAGTCAGCCAGTATCGCAGCAAATTCTTCCCGGGAGATGGGTGTCGCACCCAGGCTATCCAGGTGTTTGGTATAAACCTGGCAATCAATCAGTTTGAAATCAAGACTTGCCAGCACACGCACCAGGTGTGTCAAAGCGACTTTGGAGGCATCATTCATTTTGCTGAACATGGACTCACCAAAAAAAATTCTGTCTATGGCAACGCCATACAATCCGCCAACCAGCCTGTCGTCATGCCAGCATTCTACTGAATGCGCATAACCTTGTTTATGCAGTCTGTTAAAACCTTCGATAATGTCGGGTGTAATCCATGTGCCATCACTGTTATTTCTCGGTTCCGCACACATCTCTATCACCCCGGAGAAATTTTTGTTGAACGTAATCCCGTATATGTTTTTATGCAGGGTCTTGTGCAGGCTTCTGGAGATTTTGAGATTTTCCGGGAACAGCACCCA
>Ga0214472_10008911_pt1 | contig 10462 bp, 12 predicted proteins | sample RVTome_6_FD_207662 | JGI IMG/M metagenome (GOLD analysis project Ga0214472, IMG submission 207662) | Soil microbial communities from uranium-contaminated site in the Upper Colorado River Basin, Wyoming, United States - RVT140D175 | ecosystem: Environmental > Terrestrial > Soil > Contaminated >...
ACTCGGCACCAAGTACTCCGAGGCCATGAACGCGGTGGTGCTCGACGAGCAGGCCAAGGCCGTCCCGCTGGTCATGGGCTGCTACGGCATCGGGGTCACGCGCGTGGTGGCGGCCGCGATCGAGCAAAACCACGACGAGAACGGCATCATCTGGCCGACCGCCATCGCGCCGTACCAGGTCGCGCTGCTGCCGATGAACATGCACAAATCGCAACGCCTGCGCGAGGCGGCGCAGCGGCTGTACGGCGAGCTCGAGCAGGCCGGTCTGGAGGTGCTGTTCGACGACCGCAGCGTGCGGCCCGGCGTGATGTTCGCCGACGCCGATCTGCTCGGCATTCCGCACCGCATCATCCTGGGCGACCGCGGCCTCGATGCGGGCACCGTGGAATACCGGCACCGGCGCGGCCGCGACACCGAAGCGTTGCCGCTCGACGGTGCCGTCGCGATCGTCGCCGCGCGCGTTCGCGAGGACTGCTGAGAGCCTGTGAATCGCCGGCTCGCCATCGCCTGCGCAGCGTTGTTGGCGCTGGCGCACGGCACCGCGCACGGCGCCACGCTCGAGCGCCCGGATCAGCACGCACGTGTGCTGTTGCGCGACGCGGTGTCGCGCGCCGACAGTTTCGCGGATCGCTTCGATGCCGAGGTGTGGCTCACCGACATGACCGGGCGGCTGGCGCGCACGGTGCAGGAACCGGCCGAGCGGGTGGAAATCCTGCGCCTCGTGCATCGCGAAGCGCGGCTGGCGCGGCTCGAGCCGGAGCTGGTGCTGGCCGTGATCCAGGTCGAGAGCAATTTCGACCGCTTCGCGATCTCGAGCGCCGGCGCCCGCGGGTTGATGCAGATCATGCCCTTCTGGCTCGACGAGATCGGACGTCCCGGCGACAACCTGTTCCACATCGCGACCAACCTGCGCTTCGGCTGCACGATCCTGCGCCACTACCTGGACCGCGAGCGCGGCAACCTGGCGCGGGCGCTGGCGCGCTACAACGGCAGCCTTGGCCAGCACTGGTATCCGCGGCGCGTGGTGCGCGCATGGCGGCGGCAGTGGTTCGCGCAATAGCAGCTTCGGTGCAAGACCCCGGTTCGACGCCAGCCTGAACGGCCGGCGCCTACTCGATCAGGAATCCCGCATCGACCGGGTCGGCAGCGGCCTCGTCGAGCCGATCGACGCGCGCGGCGCCGGGGCCGGGGCCGAGCAGCCACGCGCGCAGCGCCGCGAGCGCCTGCGCATCGCCGCAGGCCAGCACCTCCACACGACCGTCGGGCAGGTTGCGCGCGTAGCCGCTCAACCCCAGCTTGCGCGCTTCGCGGCGCGTCGCAGCGCGAAATCCGACGCCCTGCACGCGCCCGCTGATCAGGTATCGCCTGCCGACCGGTGAGCACTCTTCCTCACTCATGGGCTTTCGATTCGCTTGCCTCGCTCGGGACCATGGTCACACAATTGCCGTGCACTCCAGTAGAGGCTTCCAGGCACCCGCCACCGTCGCGATGGCCATCAAGCTCAGCCTGCCCAGGGTGGCGCCCACGCCCGACCCCAAGGTCGAGACGCGCACCGTGTACGTCGAAGAGTGGGTCGAGTCCCTCGCCTACGCCAATCCGCCCGCACTGCTCGATCAGACGATCGAGGCGATCGAACGGCTCAACCAGCAGCCGCTCAAGCCAACGCTGCGCGCGGAGTTGCTGGATCTGCACGTGCGCCCGTATGCCTATGCGCTGGAATTCCGCCGCACCCAGGAACCGGCCCGCACGAGCACGGCGCTGGCACGCCAGCGCGCGGTGTCGCGGCGGCTGCGGCTGACCGCCATCGCGATGGCGCTCGGGTACAAGCAGGCGCTGTCGGACCTCACCGCACGCAAGAGCGTGTTCGGTGGTGCGAAGGAGCTGCGCGCGATGCTGCAACGCTCGCTGCTGTTCTCCTCGCTCGCGTTGCTGCACTGCTACGACGAATACCGCCCCACCCTGCCGCGGTTGTGGCTCGAGGCGGTGGCGCTGTACAAGTTTGCCGCCCGCTCGCAGCTGCATGAGGAGCCTGTCGCCTGTCCGGTGGACGAGCCGCTGTTCTCGCAAAGCACCGCGGACTGCTTCAAGCGGCTGTGCCTGACCAGCCTGGTCGATCCGTACCATCTGGCCTACGGCGAACTGTGGACCGTCTACCGCGACTTCGGGCGCTACGCGGCGCAGGCGGCGATCGGCGAGGTCGAGGAGGTGAAGCGGCTCGCCGGGCGTTTCGTGATCGATCCGACCGTGGACCGCAGGCCCGCGCCGCTCGCGCAGGTGCAACGCGCACCAGCCTCGCATTGCCGGCTGCTGGACGCCAACCCCGTGCTGAACATGCTGCGCGAGCGGCACCGCAACGGCGCCGCCGGGGACGATCTTCCCAGTCACGTACTGGCCGCGATGATCCGGGCCCTTGGCCTGCCTCCGAAGCGGCACACGCCGCGCGAAAGTACCGACGGACGGGTGCGCGTCGCCGCCGGGCTGAGCACGGTGCACCACTTTCTGGGCGGCGGCGAGTCCGCTGCACGCGGGCGGGGCGGCAATGACACCGACATCGAGATCGGCGATGTCGCGGGCCCTGCCGGCGCGCACGGCGTGTCCTACCGGCACGAAGCGTGGGATCTGGTCAACGAGGGACCGGGCGGGGTGGGCATCCTCAAGCGCGCGCGGCCGGACAACCCGGTCGGCGTGGGCGAACTCATCGGCATGCAGTTCCCATTGCGCGGCGACGCCGAGGACGAGTGGAGCCTGGGCGTGGTGCGCTGGCTGAACATCGGCTCCGACGAGGAATATCAGGTTGGCGTGCAATTGCTGGGCGAGGCCGTGACACCGGTAATGGCGTACTCCGAAAGCGTTACCAACACCATCACCCGCATCCCGCGTCCGACCCTGGCGATGCCCGGGCTCGGCGCCGATCCGTCCTACACCTTGATCACCCCGCGCGGCATGTTCGCCCGCGGCAACCGCCTGCGCATCAACACCCGGACCGGGACCTGGCTGGTCGAGGCCATCGCCGCAAGCGAGAGCACCGCCACCTTCGATCGCTTCACCTATCGCATCGTCGACGACGTCTGATCCACCTCCGCGAACCGGCGTCGGGCACCGCCGCGCCTGTCAACGCAGCAACGTCAATGCACGCGCGGCGATCTGCACCGCGCGGGCCGTGTCGCCGGCTCTGGAGGTGGCCTCGGCCTCGCGGAGCAGACCTTCGGCGCCCTGCCACGGACCGCCCGCGGCACGCACTGCGTCGATTGCACTGACGACCTCGGCGACCCGGGTCGCCAGTTCACGCGACAGGATCGCCTCCTTGCGCGCCGCTTCGGCCTGCTGGCGCGCATCCTCGTAGCGACCGGCGCCCAGCGCCTGCGCCGCAACCTCGAGTGCGGATGCCGCGCGCTCGTACGAGGCGCGGGCGTGCTGTTGCGCGTGCACCTCGCGCGCCGCATCGAGCGCGCGGCGCGCATCGCTCATCTCCTGCGACGGCACCCCCGCGCACGCCGCGAGCATCAGCACCACCGCCGTCGCGCCCGCGCGCACTGCCGCCCACGATACGCGCCTGGATCGACTGCACATCGAACCGGTATCGCGGGTGAGGGGCGCTGCGTACATTGCGGCGACGCTAGCACCGGCACGCGAAACCCGTCAAACGCGGCGCCGCGGGTAGCATAGGCGTGCGATCGCCCCGACCGCGCAGCGTGGAGATCATCATGATCCCGTTTCAGGACCTCAGCGCGCCGCTGCGCGCAGCGCGTTCATGAGCACCGCGCAGGTCCTGGTGATCTACTACAGCGTGCACGGCGCAACCGCGGCCATGGCGCGGCAGGTGGCACTGGGCGTGGAGGAAGCGGGCAACGCCACCGCGGTGCTGCGGACCGTGCCGCGCGTGAGCAGCGTGGTCGAAGCCCGCGACCCCGCCGTTCCGGCACACGGCCCGCCGTACGCGGAGCTCGACGACCTGCGCCGCTGTGATGCGCTGGTGCTGGGCTCACCGACCCGCTTCGGCAACATGGCGGCCGCACTCAAGCACTTCCTGGACGCCACCAGCGCCGAGTGGGCGAGCGGCACCCTCGCCGGCAAGCCGGCCGGGGTGTTCACCTCCACGGCGAGCCTGCACGGCGGCCAGGAGACGACGCTGCTGTCGATGATGCTGCCGCTGCTGCATCACGGCATGGTCGTCGCCGGGCTGCCGTACACCGAACCGGCACTGCTCGCCACCCGCTCGGGCGGCACGCCCTACGGCCCGAGCCATCTCGCGGGCCGTGATGCGGATCGCGCGCTGGACACCGACGAGATCAGCTTGTGCCGGGCGCTGGGCCAGCGCGTCGCGCGTCTGGCCGTCGCGCTGCGCGAGGGTTGAACGGCACATCGTCGCGCGGCGAGTCAGCCCGGCCGACCCGAGGCGTCCAGGAACTCTCGCACCAGCGCCACCGTCACCCGCCGCTGCGCGGCCAGCGCGTAGCGATCCAGGTCCTCGACCAGGGCTGTGAGGTGACCCAGCCCGCGCGGCTGGCGCGACAACAGGTAGCCGAGCACGTCGTCGCCGAGTTCGAAACCCAGATCGCGCGCGCGCTGGCGCAACACCTGCCGGCGCAGCGCATCGTCCGGCGCGATCAGTTGCAGCATCAGTGCCGCGCCCAGGCGCGAGCGCAGATCCGCGAGCGCCAGTACGGCGGGGCCCTGGCGGCCGGCGAATACCATGCGCGCCCCGCCCGCATCGACCTCGTTGTAGAGGTTGAACAGCGCACGCTCCCAGCGCCCGTCACCAGCCGCCTGATCCACGTCATCGACGCACACCAGCACCGCACTGTCCATCCCCGCGAGCACCGCTGCATCGAGGCCGCGCCGATCCGCCACCGGCACGTAGGCCACGCGCGCACCGTCCGCGGCGGCCATCGCGCAACTGGCCTGCAACAAATGCGTCTTGCCCGAGCCCTGCGGTCCGGCGAGGTACGCGTGGCCGCCGGACGCACCCGCGACGATCGCGAGCAGCGCCGCGACGCAGCCCGCGTTCGGCCCCGGCACGAAGTTGTCCATGCGCCGCGCGGCATTGAAAGCCACGCCCAGGGCCAGTTGCCCGGAGGGCGCGGCGGCGCCCGCCGGCCGGTGCACGGTCACGGCAGCAGGCGGAAATGCAGCGCGCCGCCCTCCGGCGCGGGCGGCTGCACCGCCAGCACACCGCCGAAGGCTGCCACACGGCGCAGCCCTTCCTCGCCGCCGCGCACGCGCATGCGCAATGCGACGTCCTCGCCGCGCACCGCACTCACGCTCAGCTGCGAGACCTGGTCCAGCCCCTGCAGGTAATCCAGCGTGCGCGCGTAATCGCCGAGCGAGCGCACGCCGCTGATCCGCACCTCGATGTCGCCGGCAAGCGGCTGGGAATCGCCTGCGAGCTGCGCGTAACGCGCCGAAACCCGGTCCGCGACCGCATCCATCGCGCCGGCGGCCGCGACCGCGGCGCTGGCACCGCGGGTCTGCCACTGCGCGCTGTTGCCATCCTGCTCGAGTCGCCAGTGTGCCATCCATCCGCCCGTGCCGTCGGGCTCGACGCGCCCCACCAGCACCGACGCCGGCGCGTAGCGCGACGATGCCTCGGCGATGCGCGCCTGCTGCGGCGGCCACAGATCCGCGGCCTGGATGCGCATGCGGTCCTCCAGGTCCAGCAGCGGCAAGTACAGCGGCACGCCGCGTTCCCAGGCGCGCTGGCGCAGCGCGGCCGGCACCGCGTCGTCGCCCGCCTCGGCGGACACGATCTCGAGCCCGTCGCCGCGCGCCACGGCCACCCAGGCCAGCACGTCCGGGCGCTGCGCGCCCCAGATCGGCAGCCCGGCGTCGCGCAGCATGGCGTCCACCGCAGCCGGCTCGAAGCGTACCCACAACGCCAGCGGCGCCTGCGCATCGCGCGACTCGCGGTAACTGAATTGCAGCACGAAGCGCTGCGCATCGGCAGCCGCCGCGTCGACGGCTGCCCCTTGCGGCTGCGCCAGACCCGTGAGCTTGGACACGACCTGGCGCAGCGCACGTCCCATCGCCGCGGCACGCTCGTCCGTGTCCTTGCCGCCGACCGCGACCTGCCCCTCGTACAGCCCGCTCACGCTGACCGCGTACAGCGGCGAAGCGCCGGTCAGCAGCAGGCACAGGGCCAGCGCACGGTGGACAGCGGAAGCGGACATGGCGCGGCACGCTATGAGAGGCGGGAACGGCAAGTCAAGCTTGGCCGGCACCCGGCGCACCCGTACCATCGCCGCGTGGCCGACCCGGACCGCCCACCCCTGACCTACCGCGACGCGGGCGTCGACATCGACCGCGGCGACAGGCTCGTGGATCGGATCCGCGCCGCCGCCGCACGCACCCGTCGCGACGGTCAGCTCGCCGGCATCGGCGGCTTCGGCGCCCTATTCAGCGTGCCCACCGACCGCTACCGCGAGCCGGTGATGGTGTCGGGTACCGATGGTGTGGGCACCAAGCTCAAGCTCGCGATCGAGAGCGGACAGCACCGCGCAGTCGGCATCGACCTGGTCGCGATGTGCGTCAACGACGTGCTCACGCTCGGCGCGGAGCCGCTGTTCTTTCTCGATTACTACGCCAGCGGCCGGCTCGACGAGGCGGTCGCGGCCGAAGTGATGGAGGGTATTGCCGACGGCTGCGTGCAGGCCGGCGCCGCCCTCATCGGTGGCGAGACGGCGGAGATGCCCGGCATGTACCGCGATGGCGACTACGATCTCGCGGGCTTTTGCGTCGGCGTGGTCGAGCGCTCGCGGATCCTCGACGGCGCCGGTGTCGCGCCCGGGGACGTGGTGCTGGGACTGGCCTCGAGCGGGCCGCATGCCAACGGCTATTCGCTGATCCGCCGCATCCTGGAGCGCGAGAACGCCGCGCTCGGCGACCGTCTCGTGCACGGCACCACACTCGGTGACGCGCTGCTCGCGCCGACCCGCATCTACGTGCAGTCGCTGCTGCCGCTGCTGCGCGCAGACGACACGCCGATCCGCGCCCTGGCCCACATCACCGGCGGCGGGCTCACCGAGAACCTGCCGCGCGTGCTGCCGCCCGGGTGCCGTGCGCGCATCGACGCGGCGGCCTGGCCGCGCCCGGCGATCTTCGGCTGGCTGGCCGACAACGGCGCGGTGGCGGACGCGGAGATGCTGCGCACCTTCAATTGCGGCATCGGCATGGCGATCGTCGCGCGCGCCGATGGCGTGGCCGCGCTCGAGCGGGCGCTCACCGCGGCCGGCGAGCAGGCGCATCGGATCGGCATCATCGAGCCGGGCAATCGCGACGGGGCCGGGATCGTCATCGGATGAGTGCACCGCGCCTGGCGGTGGTGGTGCTGATCTCGGGGCGCGGTTCCAACCTGCAAGCGCTGATCGACGCCGCGGCTGGCGGCCGTCTGCAGGCCGATCTGCGCGCGGTGGTCAGCAACGAGGCGAACGCGGCCGGCCTCGCGCGCGCCGCCGCCGCCGGCATCGACACGCGCGTGGTGGATCATCGCGCGTTCAACAGCAGGGATGCCTTCGACGCGGCGCTCGCGCGGTGCATCGACGCCTTTGCGCCCGATCTGGTGGTGCTGGCCGGATTCATGCGCGTGCTCACGCCGGACTTCGTGCAGCGCTACCGCGGACGCTTGATCAACATCCATCCGTCCCTGCTGCCCGATTTTCCCGGCCTGGACACGCACCGCCGGGCGCTGCAGGCCGGCGTCGCCGAGCACGGCGTGAGCGTGCACTTCGTCACCCCGCAGCTCGACGGCGGGCCCGTGATCGCACGCGCGCGCGTGCCGGTGCGGCGCGAGGACGAGCCGGACGCGCTGGCCGCACGGGTGCTGGCACAGGAACACCGCCTGCTGCCCGAGGTCGTGCAGTGGTTCGCGCGCGGGCGCGTGGCGCTGGGTACGCACGGCGAGATACTGCTCGACGGTCAGCCGCTGGCGGCGCCGGTCGACGTTTGAGGCCGCGCCGCGGGCTCACCGGCGTGAGGACTTCTGCGCCGCGGCGAGGATGCCGCGCAGGATGTTCAGTTCCATGCGATCCGGCGCCATGCGGTTGAACATGCGCCGCAGCCGGCGCGGCAGCAGCCTCGGGGCCAGCGGATCGTGGAATCCGATCTCGACCAGCGCCTGTTCGAGGTGGGCGTAGAAGCCCTCCATCTCGGCCTGCGTGACGGCCGGCGAATCACCCGGGCGTGCCTGCGGCACCGCGTCCTGTCGCGCCATGCGCAGTTCGTAGGCCACCACCTGCACCGCCGCAGCCAGGTTCAGCGATGCGAAACCGGGATTGGTGTCCAGGCGCAGCAGTGCCTGGCAACGATCCAGCTCCTGATTGCTCAGGCCCGAGTTCTCGCGCCCGAAGACGACCGCGACCGGCGCCTCGCGCGCGCGCTGCCACGCCTGCACCGCGAAGCCGCGGGCATCGACCTCAGGCCAGTCGATATGGCGGGTACGGGCACTGGTCCCCACCACCCAGGCGCAATCGGCGACCGCCTCGTCCAGCGTCGCGACCACGCTCGCCGCGGCGAGCACATCGTCGGCACCGGCCGCGCGCGCCGTTGCCATCGCGTTGGGAAACAGCGCCGGCTCGACCAGGACCAGTCGGGTGAGGCCCATCGTCTTCATCGCGCGCGCCGCCGCACCGATGTTGCCCGGATGGCTGGTGCGCACCAGCACCACGCGCACGTGCGCGGTGCGGGGGTCGGCCTGCGTGCGTTGCGTTTTCCCTGCTTCCGGCATCTCTTTACAATGCGAGTCCGCCCGCAACCACCACCCTCGCCCCATGCATCCCATGCTCAACATTGCCATCCGTGCCGCACGCGCGGGGGGCGCGGTCATCGTACGTCATGTCGACCGGGTGGACACCGTCAGCGTCACCGAGAAGTCGCGCAACGACTTCGTGAGCGACGTGGATCGTCAGGCCGAGCGGGTGATCGTGGAAACGCTGCTGCGCAGCTACCCGAAGCACGAGATCCTGGCCGAGGAAGGCGGCGCTTCCGGGCACAGCGAATTCCAGTGGATCATTGATCCTCTGGATGGCACGACCAACTTCCTGCACGGGTTTCCTCACTATGCCGTGTCCGTCGCGCTGCGCGTGAGTGGGCGCCTGGAGCACGGCGTGGTGTTCGACCCGCTGCGCCAGGAGCTGTTCACGGCCAGCCGCGGCTCCGGCGCCCAGGTCGACGGCAAGCGCATCCGCGTGTCGCGCCGCAGCGGGCTCGAGGGCTCGCTGCTCGGCACCGGCTTTCCGTTTCGCGACATCGACAACCTGGACGGCTACCTCGCGTGCCTGCGCGCATTGATCCCGCACGCGGCCGGCATCCGGCGCGCCGGTTCCGCCGCGCTGGACCTGGCCTACGTCGCGGCCGGCCGGCTGGACGGCTTCTGGGAATTCGGCCTCGCGCCGTGGGATCTGGCCGCCGGCGTACTGCTGATCCAGGAGGCCGGCGGCATGGTCAGCGACGCGCTGGGCGGTGACGGCTTCGCCGACAGCGGCGACGTCGTGGCCGGCTCGCCCCGGGTGCACCGCGAGATGCTGGTGCAGCTGCGCCCTGGCGCGCGGCAGATGCGCCCGCGGCGCATCGCGGAGTAGGCCGCGATGCCGCAGCCGCATCGGGTGAGCATGATCCTGCCGGCCAAGAACGAGGCCGCGGGGCTCGCGCGGGTGCTGCCGGATCTGCGCGCGCGCTTCCCCGACGCCGAGATCATCGTGGTCGACGACGGCTCGAGCGACGGCACGCTGGCGCTGTGCGAGAGCAACGGCGTGCGCGTGCTCAGTCACCGCTACAGCCAGGGCAACGGCGCCGCCATCAAGACCGGTGCGCGCGCCGCGACCGGCGACGTGCTGGTGTTCATGGACGCCGACAGCCAGCACCGGCCCGGCGATGTGCAGCGCCTGCTCGATGCACTCGACGAAGGCTACGACATGGCGGTGGGCTCGCGTAACATCACCGGTCAGGCCAGCCTCGCGCGCCACCTCGGCAACGGCGTCTACAACCGCTTCGCGAGCTGGATGGTGAATCAGCGCATCGACGATCTCACGTCGGGATTTCGTGCCGTCGACGCGCAGAAGTTCCGTGAGTTCCTGTCCCTGCTGCCGAACGGATTTTCGTATCCCACCACCATCACGATGTGCTTCTTCCGCAACGGCTATTCGGTTCGTTACGTGCCGGTGGAAGTGGACAAGCGCATCGGCCGCTCGCACCTGCGTCCGCTGCAAGACGGCGTGCGCTTCCTGCTGATCATCTTCCGCGTCGCGACCCTGTACTCGCCGCTCAAGCTGTTCCTGCCCGTGAGCCTCGCGTTCTTCTGCGTCGGCCTGAGCTACTACATCTTCACCTACATGACGGACGGACGGTTCACCAACATGAGCGCACTGCTGTTCATCAACTCGGTGCTGGTGTTCCTCATCGGGCTGGTGTCGGAACAGATCACGATGCTGATCTTCAAGAACAGGTAGGCAGACTGGGGCGCGGCTCAGCG
>Ga0214472_10008912_pt1 | contig 10462 bp, 7 predicted proteins | sample RVTome_6_FD_207662 | JGI IMG/M metagenome (GOLD analysis project Ga0214472, IMG submission 207662) | Soil microbial communities from uranium-contaminated site in the Upper Colorado River Basin, Wyoming, United States - RVT140D175 | ecosystem: Environmental > Terrestrial > Soil > Contaminated >...
CTCCCGCCGCGCCGATGAGAAGGAGTTCTTCATCCGGAAAGCCATCGGTTGGGCGCTTCGGGAGTACTCCAAGACGGCCCCCGATGCCGTGGCAGGGTTCGTCCTCGCCCATCGCCACCGGCTTTCGCCTCTCAGCGTCCGGGAGGCGACCAAGCACATCACGGTGGAGCCATGATCGACCCGGTCACTCTCGAGGTCGCCCGGCACCGTTTCACCGCCATCGCCACCGAGATGGGCGGTGTCCTCCGTCGCACCTCGCTGTCACCCAACATCAAGGAGCGAGCCGACTGCTCGGCGGCGGTGTTCAACGCAGAAGGCGAGATGCTGGCTCAGGCCGAGCACATCCCGGTCCATCTCGGGTCGATGCCGGAGTCGGTGAGGGTCTGCATCGAGGGGTTCGACCCCAGGCCCGGTGACCAGTACGCGGTCAATGACCCCTACGCCGGTGGCACCCATCTCAACGACCTGACGGTGGTGGCCCCGGTGTTCGTCGACGGGATGCACCTGGGATGGGTGGCCAACCGGGCCCATCACGCCGACGTCGGCGGAGAGGCACCGGGCTCGATGCCGGCCCATGCGGTGAATGTCGACCAGGAGGGCCATCGAGTGGCCCCCACCCTGGCGGTGGAGGCCGGGGCCTGGGTGGAAGAGTTCATCGAGCCTTTCGTCCAGGCTTCACGCACACCGTGGGAGCGCAGGGGCGACCTCGATGCCCAGATGGGTGCCAACGCGGTGGCAGGCCGGCGTCTGGTCGCGCTTATCGAAACTGAGGGGATCGACCGATACCGGTCGGTCTCCGGTGCCCTGCTGGATTATGGCGAGAGGAGGATGCGGAGCTCCATCGGGAAGCTCCCCGACGGGTCCTTTCTCTTCAGCGATGTGATGGAGCATGGCGACCGCGACGTGACGATCCGGACGAGGGTGACCGTCGACGGCGAGACCCTCATCGCAGACTTCACCGGGTCCGATCCCCAGGTCGAGGCCAACTTCAATGCGGTCGAGGCGGTGACCCGGTCCTGTCTCTACTACGCGGTTCGGGTAGCCACCGATCCGAGCATCCCGGCCAACGGAGGCTGCTACCGGCCGATCGATCTGGTGGCGCCCAAGGGGACGATCGTCAACGCCAGACCGCCAGCGGCCGTGGCGGCCGGCAACGTCGAGACCAGCCAGCGGATAGCCGATGTCCTCCTCGGCGCCCTGGCCCAGGCGGCCCCGGAGCGGGTGCCGGCGGCCTCCCAGGGGACGATGAACAACGTCCTAATCGGGAACGACGACTTCGCCTACTACGAGACCGTGGCCGGTGGCCAGGGGGCCCGCCCCTACCGCGACGGGCAATCGGGGATCCACACCGGGATGACCAACACCCAGAACACCCCTATCGAGGCGCTCCACACCCACTACCCCTTCCGGGTCATCGCCTACACCCTCCGACGCGGGAGCGGCGGTGAGGGGCGATTCCGGGGTGGAGACGGGGTCCGACGGGAGCTGGTGTTCGGCGCCGGCGCCACTCTCTCCCTGATGGGGGAGCGGCGTCGCAACCCGCCATGGGGCCTCGCCGGCGGGTCTCCGGGGTCGGTCGGAGAGGACTGGCTCCACCGGGCCGACGGAAGCGTCGAGCGGCTTCCCGGCAAGACCACTTTGGAAGTGAGCGCCGGTGATCGTCTGGTGGTCCTGACCCCCGGTGGCGGGGGATGGGGGAGTTAGCCTCAGTCGCGTGGACCTGATCGCCGAGCTCGAGGCCGCCCTGGGTGGCGGAAATGTCATGGTCGAGCCGGTGGAGCTCCATCTGTTCAGCAAGGACGCCTCCCTGATGCGGGGCCGGCCCGAGGTGGTGGTCTTCCCCCAGAGCACAGACCATGTGGCTGCAGTGGTTCGGATCGCGGAGGCCCATGCCGTCCCGATAGTGGCCCGTGGCGCCGGGACCGGGCTGGCGGCCGGGGCCAGCCCCACCGCCGGCGGGATCGTCCTGGTCACCACCGCCCTCAATGGGATCAAGATCGACGTCGAGAATCGGACCGCCTGGGTGGGGGCCGGTGTCATCAACCTCGATCTGAGCAGGACCGCTGCCCCCCATGGCCTCTATTTCGCCCCCGACCCCTCATCCCAGTCGGCGTGCACCATCGGGGGGAACGTCGCCAACAACTCGGGTGGCCCCCACTGTCTCGCCGAGGGGAGTACCACCAGCCACGTCCTGGGTCTGGAAGTGGTCCTCACCGGTGGGGAGGTCGTGGTCCTCGGTGGTTCGGCGCCCGACCCTCCCGGTCTCGACCTCAAAGGATTGATCGTGGGCTCGGAGGGCACCATGGGAGTGGTGACCCGGGCGTTGGTCCGACTGCTCCCCATCGAGCCCGAGGTGAGAACCCTGCTGATGGGGTTCCCCGAAGTCTCCGGTGCCACCACCACGGTGTCGGAGGTGATCGCCGCCGGACTGGTCCCTGCCGCCCTCGAGATCATGGACCAGAGACTGACGATCGCGGTCGAGAACTGGCTGCACGCCGGTCTTCCCACCGAGGCAGCCGCCATCCTCCTCGCCGAGGTGACCGGTGAGGCCGAAGGGGTGGAGTCACAAGCCAGGCTCATCGCAGGGATTGCCGAGGCCAACGGCGCAACCAGCGTCGAGATCGCCGAGACCGCCGAGCACCGGGAGCTGTTGTGGAAGGGGCGCAAGTCGGCTTTCGGCGCCACCGCCCAACTCGCCCCCGACTACTACCTCCATGACGCCGTCGTCCCCCGCACCCGATTGGTCGAGACGATGAAGGCGATCTACGAGATCGCCGACCGAGAGGGCCTCCTGCTGGTCAACGTGTTCCACGCCGGCGACGGGAACCTCCACCCCTTGATCGCCTTCGACGCCTCGGACCCGGTGGTCAACCAGCGGGTTCACCGCGCCGGCGAGGAGATCGTCGCGGTGTGCCTCGAGAACGGGGGCGCCCTGTCTGGCGAGCACGGGATCGGTCTCGAGAAGAGGGACATGATGCGGGCCTCGTTCACCGACATCGACCTCGATGCCCAGGCCCGTCTCAAGGAGGTCCTCGACCCGGCAGGGGTCTTCAACCCCGCCAAAGTGCTCCCTGAGGGGTCTCGTTGCTTTGACTTCGGCGGGGCTCGCCGTGGGGCCCCCGAAGGGACCTGGGTATGAGCTACCACCCGCCTCATCTGATGCGACTGGCCACGGAGGTCCCGGGGGGGCCTGAGGCCGGGCTCACCGTGGCCCCCAGATCGGCCCACGACATGGCGGCGGTGCTGGCCCATGCCACCGAGAAGGGCCTGGGGGTCCAGGTCTGGGGCGGGGGGACACACTCCGGCTTCGGGGCGCCACCACCCCCCGACATCTTGGTATCGATGGCACGGTTGGCCGGGGTCATCTCCTGGGAGCCCGACGACATGACCCTCGTGGCCGGCGCCGGTGCCGGCGTGGCCACCCTCGAGGCCAAGGTGGCCCAGAGGAACCAGACACTGGTGATGCCGGAGCGACCGGGATCATCAACCCTCGGGGGTGTCATAGCCACCGGGGCATCGGCGTTGCGGCGGGGTCGGCTCTACGGGACCCGGGAGAGGGTCCTCGAGACCGTGGCCGTGACGGGCGACGGGCGGATAGTCAGGTCGGGGGGCCGGGTTGTGAAGAACGTGACCGGCTATGACCTCTCCCGTCTCCATGTTGGTGCCTTCGGGTCGCTGGGCGTGGTGGTATCGGTCTGTCTCAAGCTATGGCCGGCACCGCCTTCGTCGGCCACCGTGGTGGTGGAGGGCGTGGAACAGGCACGAGTGGTGACCCGTCCCCTCGCCGTCATCGAGGAGCGGGGCCAGATCCGGGTGTACCTGTGGGGCACCGGGTCCGAGGTCGAGGCAATGTCGTCGAGGTTCACCGGTGAAACGGTCCCTGGCCTGGCCTGGCCCGACGACCCCTCGGGGCCTTTCCGCTGGTCGCTCCGGGTTCCTCCGGCGTCGACCGCGGGGGCGGTGTCCCGGATCCCGGCGGGCTGGGACTTCCTGGCGATTCACGGTGTAGGTGAGGTGAGAGCTGCCTCCGCCGGTCCCGATGGGGCTCGAGATCTCCGTGGGTGGGCCGAGTCGATTGGCGGCAACTTGGTGGTCGTCGATGCCCCGGCTGGGAAATTGAACGGCCTCGATCCCTGGGGGGGCCCTCCACCTGCCATCGAGATCCAGAGACGGCTGATCGCCGAGTTCGACCCGCGTCGGGTGATCAACCCCGGGCGGCTCCCCGGAGGGCTGTGATGGGCTGGGTCACCGAGTATCACCCGACCAAGGACGAGCTCGACGCCTGTGTCCAGTGCGGGCTGTGCCTTCCGGTGTGCCCCACGTTCCGCCTCACCGGTCGGGAGACGGCGTCCCCGCGGGGTCGGCTCCATGCCATGTCGGCGGTGGCCGAAGGAGTCGTAGAGGTGGACCAGAGCTTCGCCGGGATCCTCGACTTCTGTCTCGGGTGTCGAGCCTGCGAGCCGATCTGCCCCGGACTGGTCCCTTACGGGAGGGCCATGGAGGGCGCCCGGGCCGAGATCGACGCCCAGGTGCCCGGTCGCGCCTCGAAGCGCACCCTGCTCCTGGGCCGTGTCATCCCCAACCGAGCGCTGCTGAGGCTCGGCTCATGGCTGCTCTCGTTTGCTCAGGTGTTGGGCCTGACCCGTCTCACCCCGCGGGCCTTGCGCCGGGTGACTGGTGGGGTCAGGAGACTCCGTGGCAGGGGTGCTGGCTCCATCGGCCACGCCGGGGGCGGCGGTGAGCTGGGCCGGGTCGGGCTGCTCACTGGGTGCATCCAGGACCAATGGTTCCGTCCGGTCAATCGCGCCGCCATCACCCTCCTGGAGAGAGCCGGATACCGGGTGGAGGCGCCGAGAGACCAGACCTGCTGCGGCGCCCTGGCCGCCCACGACGGCAAGGCCGCCATCGCCACTCGATTGGCGAAGCTCAATCTCCCCGTCTTCTCCGGATACGACCTGGTGGTGGCCACCGCCGCCGGGTGCTCCGCCCATCTCGGTGGATACGGGCATTGGGGCGAGCAAGGCGACGCTCTGGCCGGGCGTGCGGTAGATGTCACGGTTGCCGTCTCCCGCGCCATCTCGGCCGGCCATCTGCCCACCTTGGCCCCGGGCCGGGGACCGGTCGCCATCCAGGATCCGTGTCATCTCCGTCATGCCCTGAGGGTGACCCGCGAGCCAAGGCACATCCTCGAGGCCGCCGGGTATCAGGTGATCGAGATCGACGAGGCGGGGATGTGCTGTGGCGCCGCGGGTCTCTACACCCTGCTTCAACCCGAGGCTTCCTCGGCTCTGGGAAACCAGAAGGCCTCCCAGGTTCGTTCAACCGGGGTGACGCGGGTGGCCTCGGCAAACCCCGGGTGCGAGATGCAGTTGCGGGCCCACCTGGGCGGAGACTTCGAGATCTCCCACCCGATCGAGTGGTACCTCCGTGCTATGGAGGATGAGCGGTAGTGTCGGATCGGGCTGAGAGATGACAGATTCGTTAGTCAGACCATCCGGGCTGGTGATGATCAAGCGCTACTCGGTGCTCGCCTACGGGGCGCTGGGCACCATGCTCGACGTCGGCCTGATGGTCCTCGGGAGTCTCCTGGTGGGTCTCTCCGTGTCGGTGCTCCTGGCGGGGTTCGGGATCATCGATGTGGTGGCCAGCGACATCACCACCGGCCCAATGCTGATATCGGCTCTGGTCCTTGGGGTCGCCGGGCTCTTCTGTCTCGGCCTGGCCTCCGAGGGGCCACTCGGCCGGGGTCGCCGCCTGGTCGGCTTCAAGCTGTGGGAGGTGGGAGTGGGGAGGGCCCTGGCGGTGTTCGCCGTCGGTCTCGTCCTCCTCTTCATCCATGGGTTGCTCGAGGGGCTCTCCGACGGGCTGCCCGTGCCCCTCCTCAAGGGGCTGGTGGGCCTGCGGGCTGTGGGAGTGTCGGCGTTGGTCGCCATGCCACTGATCGGCGTCCCCCTGTCCCTCATCATCCAGGGAGCCCCGGTGGAGCAGGCCTGGATCCATCGAGCCGACGTGCCCGCCCTGTTCGTGGTCTGGGTGGTCGCCACCCTGACCGTCATCTAGAGCTACAGGCCCATGGTGTAGACCAGGATCTCACGAGGGGTGCCCCCGGCCCGGGTGAGGGTCTCGACCACCCAGGGCAACCAGGGGACCGTCAGCCCGATCTCGTCGACTCCCATCGACGAGCCCAGGTCGGCCAGTCCCTCGATCAGTCCCGGGAGCCCGTCGGGATCGCTGATCACCCATCCGATCCTCAACCAGTCCGGTTCGGGATGCTCGACCAGGGCCCATCCCGTGGGCGACTGGAGCAACTCGCCCCTGCTCGCCGCCCCCACCAGGTCCTCGGGTCGCGCCTTCCGCCACCGCCAGCCGATGGCCCTCATCTCCCGGCCCGCCCTCGCCAGCTCGCTGGTGGACCATGACAACCAGCAGGCGTCGACATCGGTCAGGTTCGCCTGGCTCAGGCCCCTCCCCGGCACGACGGCGGGGCGCTCCCCGGGCACCAGGGTGGCTTGGGCCCACGAGGAGGTGTGGCGGTAGCCGATGGCCTCGACCTGTCTCTGTGAGGCGATATTGGTGATCTCGGTTGCCAGCCTCGCCACTCGAGCCCCTCGCCGTCTGGCCCACTCCGTGCCGGCCCGGTTCATCGCCGAGCCCATGCCGGAGCGTTTGAAGCCGGGGTGAACCCTCGCCCCCTCCAGCCAGGCCTCGGTGGGTGACAGCATCGCGGTGTTGGCCACCGCCACCGGTCTCCCCGCATCATCCACACACACCAGCGGGTGCGAGTCGGGGTCATCGATCCAGGAAGGGAGCCGTTCGGAGACATAGTCGCCCCACTCGAAGGTGTCGACGGTCCATGGGGCTATCCCGGCCACGTCCTCGTGCCGGGCGGGTCTCATCTCGAACGACACACCTCACATCCTGTCCGGGACATCGATCCCGAGGAGGTGGAGCGTGAGCTCCAGGGTGGCAAGGGCCCACTCCGACAGGGCGAGCCAGGACGCCTGTCGGGCAGGGTCGGCTTCGGAGAGGATGTGGCAGGTGTCGTAGAAGCGGTTGAACTCGCCGGCCAGCCCGTATGCGTAGTCGGCGATGTGGTTGGGCGCTCTCAGGTCGATGCTTCTATCGATCACCTCCGGGAGGTGGAGCAGATGGAGGACGAGACCCCGTTCGGTCTGGCCTGCCGGCTCGATGATCGGCCCACGGGTCAGATGGCGCTCGTCCGCCTTGCGGATGATCGACTTGACCCTCACCGCGGCGTACTGGAGGTAGGGCCCGGTCTTGCCCTCGAATGAGCTGAAGCGCTCCAGGTCGAAGATGTAGTCCGAGCTGCGATTGTTGATCAGGTCCCCGAACTTGAGGGCGGCGACACCCACCTGGGCGGCGATCGACTGGCGCTCCTCCTCTTGGTACTCCTCGGCGAGGTGGGCCTCATCGATGCGGCGTCGAGCGGCGTCGGTGGTCATCCGGATGACGTCGCCGAGCCTGACCACACCACCCTCCCTGGTCTTGAAGGGCTTGCCGTCAGGGCCATTCATGGTCCCGAACTCGATGTGCTCCAACCCAACCCGCTCCGGGGCGATCCCGCCTCTCCGGGCGGCCCGGAACACCTGGGTGAAGTGGTCTCCCTGGCGTCGGTCGACGACGTAGAGGATCAGGTCGGCCCCGAGCTCATCGACCCGCATCTCGACGGTGGCCAGGTCGGTGGTGGAGTAGAGGAACCCACCGGTCCTCGACTCGAGGATCAGGGGCGGCCACTCCCGTTTGTCATCAGGCTCCTCGACATGGATCACCAAGGCCCCATCGGACTCAACCGCCACCCCGCTCTCCTCCAACCGCTTGACCATCGGGCCGATCAGGTGGTGGACGTCGGACTCCCCATACCAGAGGTCGAACTCCACTCCGAGGGCCGCGAAGTCCTGGCGCTGGGATGCCTCGGAGGCCGTCTTCATGTGACGCCAAAGGGCCAGGTAGCCGGGGTCGCCTTGCTGGAGCCGCACCGTCGCCTCACGGGCCTTGGCGGCGAAGTCCTCGTCGGCCCGGGCTCGTTCGGCGGCCTCCGGGTAGATCCGTTGCAGGTCGTCGAGGTTCACTGGAGGCTCAGACGGGTAGCCGCCGGACGCTGTGTCGAAGTAGGGGAGATCGGGCTGTTCTTCTTCGATGGCGCTTATCAGCAGCCCCATCTGGAACCCCCAGTCCCCGAAATGGGGGTCGCGGATCACCGCATGCCCGGCGAAGCGGAGCTGCCGGGCCAGTGAGTCGCCGATGATGGTCGCCCTGAGATGGCCGACGTGCATCGCCTTGGCGACGTTGGGGCCGGCATAGTCGACCACCACGGTCAAGGGGTCGGTGGCCACCTCGTACCCGAGATGAGAGTCAATCGACGTGGTATTGGCCCAACTTGCCAGAGCCTGGTCGGTGACGGTGACGTTGATGAACCCGGGTCCCGCCACTTCGACCGATGCGATCTCTGGATATGTGGCCAGCTGACGGGCAACCGCCTGGGCCAGTTCGATGGGGGTGCGGTCGTCGCCTCTGGCGGCGGTCATGGCGCCGTTGCATTGGAACTGGGCCAGCTCCGGCCGCTGCGCAGGCACAACAAGCCCGTTCTCCTGTGACAGGCCGATATGGGCGAAGGCCCTGCCGGCGAGCAGGCTGAGATGGGACTGGAGACTCACGCGCCTCGAAGGTTAGGGGGTACCCCGTACCCCGTACCCCGTACCCCGTACCAGGACGGGCACAGCCCGTCCTAGTACTTGGCCAACTCCTGGGCCCTCTCCACTATGGCCTCGGGGGTTGGGTAGAGGGCGTTCTCCAGCGAGCCGGCATACGGCATGAGCGGGAAGTCGGGAAGGCCATACCGCTTGACCGGCGCATCCAGCCACTCAAAGGCCTTGTCTGCGATCTGGGCGGCGACTTCGGCCCCGAATCCCCCGAACTCGTTGTCCTCGTGGACGATCAGGGCCCGCGAGGTCTTCTTCACCGACTCCTCGATGGTGGGCCAGTCGAGGGGTTTGATGCTGCGCAGATCGATCACCTCGGGGCTGATCCCCAAACCCTCTAGGACCGGGACCGCCTCCATGGCGAAGTAGGCCATGGCCCCGTAGGCGATGATGGTCAGGTCGGTGCCGGAGTGGCGGATGGCGGCCCGACCCAGCGGCACCCTGTGCTCCCCCTCGGGGTAAGGGCCCCGGGCCAGTCGGTACAGCTTCTTCGGCTCGATGAACATCACCGGGTCGGGGTCCTCGAAGGCGGTGTGGAGCAGGCCCTTGACGTCGGCGGGAGTGGAGGGGATCACCACCTTGAGGCCAGGGACGTGGGCGTAGTAGCCCTCTATCGACTGTGAGTGGTACTGGGCGCCGTGGATCCCGGCGCCGTACGGGGTCCGGATCACGATGGGGCAGTTCCAGGTCCCGTTGGAGCGATAGCTGATCCGAGCGGCTTCCGAGACGATCTGATCGAATGCGGGGTGGATGTAGTCGGCGAATTGGATCTCGGGGATCACCCGATGCCCGGTCGCCGCCATCCCGATGGCGCATCCGATGATGGACGACTCGGCGATCGGGGTGTTGAAGCAGCGCTCGTCGCCGAAGCGCTCGGTGAGGCCCTGGGTAGCCTTGAACACGCCCCCCTTCTCGCGGGCCACGTCCTCGCCGAAGACGACCGCATCGGGATGCGCCTCGAAGATCTCATGGAGGGCCCGGTTGATGGCGGTGATCATGTTGACCCGTTCGCCTTCGGGCTCGCGTTCGGGCTCAGTGGCCCCGGGGCCGAGCTCGATGACACGTGCGTAGACCCGGGTCAAGGGCTCGTCGGGATTGGGGGCGCTCTCCGCCCGCTGCACCGCATCCGCCAGGACGTCACCGACCTCGGCGTCGATCTGGGCCTCCTCGGCCTCGGTGAGGAGCCGGTTCTCGATCAGGTACTGGCGGAGCCTGGCCACCGGGTCCCTCTTCCGCCACCGCTCCACCTCTTCCTTGTCCCGGTAGAGGTTGTCGTTGTCGTCGGAGGTGTGGGCGTAGTACCGATAGGTCTCGGCCTCGATCAGGGTGGGGCCCTGTCCGGATCGGGCCCTGGCCACCGCGGCCTGCATGGCGGCCACCACCACCAAGGAGTCGTTGCCATCGATGCGATGACCGGGGAACCCGTAGCCCTGGGCCCGCTCGGCGATGTTCCCGGCCACTTCCTCGACAGCCGGGACCGATATGGCGTACTGGTTGTTCTCGATGACGAATATCAGGGGGAGTCCGTGGATCCCGGCCCAGTTCATCGCCTCATGCCAGTCACCTTCCGACGTGGCGCCTTCGCCCCCGTAGACCACCGCGACCGCGTCGGAGCCCTGGTTCTTGAGGCCGTGTGCGATCCCGGCGGCATGGGGGAACTGGGTGCCGATCACCGAGGACTGGGTGAAGACCCTCCGCTCCGGGGAGGACCAGTGGCTGGGCAGTTGTCGCCCACCCGAAGT
>Ga0214472_10008913_pt1 | contig 10460 bp, 15 predicted proteins | sample RVTome_6_FD_207662 | JGI IMG/M metagenome (GOLD analysis project Ga0214472, IMG submission 207662) | Soil microbial communities from uranium-contaminated site in the Upper Colorado River Basin, Wyoming, United States - RVT140D175 | ecosystem: Environmental > Terrestrial > Soil > Contaminated >...
AGCCAACTCACAGTCAAGTACGTCACCGACGCGCTTCGAGCCGACTTCGCCCGCGAACTCAAGACACTCAATCCAAGCCGCGTGCCTGTCCGAATCGTGCAGCGCGGTTCCTACGGTTCGACCTATCACCGGCTGCGAATGGCGGGCACCACAACTCTTAGCGCGAGTGTCTCCGAGGTTGTGAGCGACGGGGAATTCCGGGGCCTTGCTCTGGCCAACTTCTTTGCTGAGACGCTGCACAGCAGCACTTGCTCAGCTGTCGTCCTGGACGACCCGGTGACGTCACTGGACCACCGCTTTCGTGCCCGCGTCGCAGACCGTTTGGCCGATGAGGCCAGTCGCCGACAGGTGATCGTCTTCACTCATGATCTCGTCTTCTTGCAGGACCTGGTGGGCGCCGCGGAGAAGGCGGGCGTCTCCGTCGGTTTCCGGCGCCTCGTCCTGACAAGGACGCACGTTGGAGTTCCGCAAGCTGAGCCGCCCTGGGATGGGATGAAGTTAGGGCAGCGGATCGAAGCCCAACAACTGAGTCTGAACAAGATCAGAAACACCTACGACGCGGGCGACCTAGAGGCCTACGGAAGAGGCGTCGAGCGATGGTACAGCCTGCAACGTTCTACTTGGGAACGCGCGGTGGAGGAGATACTCCTTGTCGACGCGGTCAATCGCTATCGAAGTCAGATCAAGACGAACAACCTCGTATCTGGGCATGTTTGGCTGATCGACGAGGAGGATGTGCGGGACGTCGAGACTGGAGTGACGAAATGCTCAGCGTGGACTGACGCTCATGATGAGCCGGCAGCCGCCGATCGCCCGCCTCCGAGTCCCGACGAATTGCGCGACGACTTGCAGCTTCTTCGGGACTGGGTTGCACGCCTGAAGCACAAACGCAGATGATGTTCCCGCGCCGGCTGACGTTCCCTTCGTGAACGCGGCGAGACCGCTATCGCTACGTGTTCGTCGGCATGATGACTGGCGGCAGAATCCCGCGCGCGCCACCGTAAAGGTGCGGCGGCATGTCGCCATCAAGGTGGTCAACCACTTTGGCGACGAGGTGTTGATGGGCGCCGCAACTCAGCAATTGTGATATCTTTCGCACACATGTTCGGTACTTGAGGCATACGATGTTCTGGTACATGACACCTTGGTTCAATGGTGGCCAGTCCGCCGGGACTGCTTCGCACGAGGTTCGTGGCGGTCAAGTGTTCCGAACGGTATGGAACGTTGAGGGACCATCGATCCAACCTGTGTTCGAAGTCCGCGGCGATCAGATCTTTCGGTCGATATGGCATCCGCAGGGGCCCTCGATCCACCCGGTGTTCGAAGTCCGCGGCGATCAGATCTTTCGGTCGATATGGAATCCTGAGGGCCTGTCGGTCCATCCCATCTTCGCCGTTAGGTAACATCCGATGGGGGACGCAACGCGCGAGTTCGTGCTAGGCGTAGACCTGGACGGCGTCTGCGCGGACTTCTACGGCACACTGCGGGTGCTGGCCGCGGAATGGCTCGGCAAACAGCTTGACGACTTGCCCACTGAGGTGTCGTTCGGCCTTCCCGAGTGGGGCCTGCGGGACGGCGACTATGAGCGACTGCATCGATGGGCGGTTACGAAACGTAGCTTGTTTCGCGTGATGGCGCCCATACCTGGCGCGGGACCGGCCCTGCGACGGCTGTCTGCACGAGGTATCCGTATACGGATCATCACACATCGCCTCTTCATTCCGCATTTCCATGCATCTGCGATCACGCAAACGGTCGAGTGGCTTGACTGGCATGGAATCCCGTACTGGGATCTATGCCTGTTGAAGGCAAAGGACGCGGTAGGGGCAGATCTCTACTTGGAAGACAGCCCCTCGAATGTCGAGCGACTCCGGGCGGTGGGCAACCAGGTCATCGTGTTTACGAACTCGACGAACCGGTCGTTGCCTGGACCGCGAGCGGAGACCTGGGATGAAGTTGAAGCCTTGGTTCAGGATGCGGCCGAACGCTCGGGTAATCCGCCAGGCGAGCCTCCTGACTCGGGTCCAGCTCCCGAGTTATGACGTCGCACGGCCTCGACATTTCGTCATCCGTCGGGAACGAGACTGTTGACTCTGCGTCATTTGACTTCGTTACTGATGATCGACTTCGAACAGGCCTTGAGGACGATCTGCAGCAGATGAATGAGTGCCTCGCAGTCGGGGCCTACAAGGCTGCGCAGGTCCTAGCCGGAAGCATCCTCGAAGCCCTGCTGGTCGACCATCTTGAAAGCGTCGACTACCAACCGAAGGGCCCAAAGAAGGTTGTGGATCTGCAGCTGGGGGCACTATTGGCTGCCGCACGAGACACCGGGGTCATCAGCAGCACAACCACTGACCTCGGTAGCGTCCTGAAGGACTTCCGGAACCTCATTCACCCGGGTCGGCTAATCAGGCTGCAAGAGGCCGTGGACGGAAGCACGGCACGAATATCGAAGGACTTGGTGAGCATCATCGTACGGGATGTAGCGAAGGCCAAGGCCAACACCTACGGCTACACAGCGAATCAGATCGTTCGAAAGATCGAGTTTGATACCTCGGCCGGCGCAATCATCGGCGAACTGCTCCGAGAAGCTCCGCCACAGGAACTCGAACGACTTCTCGTTCGAACGCTTCCAGATCGCTACCTCGAGCGCTCCGCGGATAGCGCATTCGGAGACGACCGGTCACTGCCTGTACTTCGACGCACCTACCACGCCGCCATGGACATCGCTAGCGAGGAGACTCGCAGGAAAGCGATGGCCCGATACATGCGAGTCATCAAGGAGGAGCCTGAGTTCGAGGTCCTCCACTACGAGGAGGCCTTTTTCCGCGCCAAGGATCTCACACTGATACCAGATGCCGATGCCCGCATCGCGAAGGCGCACCTCCTTGACCAAGTACAACGCGACTTCGGCGTGCGCCTCGAGGCGGCACTCCAGGGATTCGGCGCCGTCGCCACGCGCGAGGACCTCAGTTCAGCCGCCCAGTCGATCGTGGAGTTCGTCGTCGCCGAGGACACCGCGGACCGCCGGCAACTCGCAGAGCGCACGTTGCGCGAGTTATGGCGCTCCGCCCCCGACGCGATCCGCGGCGCCGTGCCCGACCGCGTCGAGAGTTGGTTCAACGGACGGGGACCCATCGCCTGGAAGCGATGGCTCGCCGGTATCAGCAGCTCGATGGGGCGGATACTCGTCTTCGAGGATCCCGACCTCGATGACCTTCCGTTCTAGCAGACATAACTTACATTATCGGAAGTAACTCTTTGTCTCGATCCCTCCTCTTAGGGGCATAGCCTGAGCCAGGGATCGAGCAGGCCACGGATTTTGTGAGTTGCGTCGCAGGCCGTGAGCGCGAACGGGACCGACTGCGCACGCCACGCGACGGTCGAGGCAATCGGATGACGTGGGATTGAGTTACCACTACTCTGTGCGTACATTGTTGCAACACAGGGCAGGTGGCTTGATGTCCGAGAAGCGAACCCAGACTGCGCCCCCGAGCCGCCCAGCGAAGGGCGAGCGTATCGCACTGCGTGCTTCGCGCGAGCAGCGAGAGCTGATCGCGAAGGCCAGCGACCTTACATCGAGCTCTCTGAGTGAGTTTGTGCTGCGGGCCTCGATCGCTCGAGCCGAGGAGGTCCTTGCCGACCGCCTGGAGTTCCGCCTTCCGCCCGACCAATGGAATGCGTTCGTCGAGATGCTGGACCGATCGCCGGTCGACAAACCCCGCCTCCGCCGGTTCCTGACCGAGCCCTCGATCTTCGAGCACTAGCCTCGTCTCGCGATCCTCGTGGACGTCGAGGCTCCCGTCCTGTATCGGCCTGCGACCCATGACGTCTCCGGCTTTGACTGCGGCTCGGATGCACAGACGCGTTGGCTGCGACACATCGCGCGAACTGCCCAGGCGGCGGGAACCGCGCGGGTGTACGTGGTTACGGCGCTGGCAGAGGACAGTGTCTTGGGCTACCACGCCCTCGCTGCCGCATCAGTGATGCACGATGACGCCCCACCGACTCTCCTGAAATCGGCCGGCCGGAGCCCAGTCCCGGTCATCCTGCTCGCGCGCCTTGGTGTGGATCTCACCGCGCAGGGCCACGGTATTGGCGCCGCCCTCGTGAAGGACGCGATGCTCCGTGCCTATCAGGCGTCACAGATTGTCGGCGCTCGTGCGGTTGTCATCCACGCGGAATCGGAGCGCGCCCGGGACTTCTACCTTCACCTCGCGGAATTCGACGCCTCTCCGACCGACCCACAGCACCTGGTCGTCCTGATGAGTGAGATCGAGCGGGTCACCGGCTGACCAGTCGCGGGCGGAGACAGAAGAAACGGAAGTGGACACTGGGTTCAGTGGCGTGCCCTGCCTTGATCTGCCGCGTTCAGTCTCGGCCAAGAACGACGTCAATACCTGACAGCACGAGTGCGACCTTCGCACGCGACAACTTGCCGACCCGTTCTGTCAGGACGGTCTTGTCGAGCGATACGATCTGCGACACGTTGGCCACGGAGTCTCGAGGCAACCCGGTGGATCGTGCCGAAAGCCGGACATTCCCGGGGGCGTCGGCCCATCGTAGGTTGCTCGTAAGCGGGATCGACACGACTGTCGCGATGGTGCTTCGGTTGAACGCGTCGCCCTGCACCACGAGCACGGGCCTGCGGTATCCAGCCGCGGACCCCGTCGGCTCAGGCAGGTCGGCCCACCACACCTCGCCCTGCGATATCACCATTCAGTTCGCTGGAGAATCCGCTCAGCGGCTCGGCTGACGAATGGATCGGCGCCGGGGCCGACGTCGCCGACGACGTCGTCCAACGCCTCCGTGATCTCGTCAGGCGAGTGGCGGGCGACGTACTCGCGGAGCGCGGCGCTGTAGACCTCGCTCCGCGACCGGCGCTCCCGGCGGGCGAGGCGTTCAGCGCTATGAAAGACGTCATCCGGGACGGATACAGCCGTTTTCATACCAGTAGTATAACTGTGCCATCGCCTGCCCCGCTGGGCCAGGGCACGTCAGCGATCGCCGAAGCCGCCGAGGTCATCGTCCACGCGCTCAGCGAGGTTTGCATCACCACTTTCGACGAGCGGGAGGGTCGGCTCGATGTGGTCGGCCAGCGTGCACACGCGGATCCTTGACTCGAGGCCTTTGAGCTTGCGCGCCCACGCCCGGTCGTTGGTTACGAGGTAGCCAACCTGAGTCGCGAAACCAGTCCCGACGATCAGGGCATCGGGTGGGGAGAAATGCTGTGCCGCGCGAAGGAACGCCGCGTCCTGGGCGACCTGGAGGTCAACAGAGACCGCGGTCATGTTGGCCTGTGATCGGAGGAACGCGAGGATGGTGTGGTGCCCGTGTGGTGTCGCCCGCAGTGGTCGGACGAGCAACTCCATTACGGTGATCATGGAAACGACCACCGGGTTTCGGCCGGACGCGACCAACTCATCGATCAGGTGTTTCGCCAAGCCGTGGGTTGACTCCGTGGCGTCGAGATAGGCCGCGAGGGTGGTGGTGTCAAGAAGGACTCGCTCGCCCTCCGGGACAGCCTGCTCGAACGAGCCGATGCTCACGTCCCTACTCCCCCCAGGCAGCGTGTTCCTCGCGAATGAATGACTTGACGTCCTCGCTGGTCCCGTACGTCCCGGTCAATGACCCGGCAAAACCCGCGGACACGACGTGGACGATCGCGACCCGTGGCCGCGTCGGATCGACTTCGAAGACCAAGACGTCATTCGGCTCCGCCCCCAGCGCCTCCGCGATCGGCTCGGGTAACGTCAGCTGGTTCTTTGCCCGAAGGCGCGCGTCAGCCTCGATCAGGCGCTGCGCGATACTCACGTTCCACCCTCCTTCTCCTACAATGTACATGTGGTCCGACGCTCAGTCAAGGGTCCGACAATTGCTGAGTCGTTGGAAGAAGCATGATCCGTGGGACTCGCGGCCGGACGGCGGGCTCGGGTGTGAGCGCTACAATCCTCGCCATGCCCACTGTCCGGATCGGCGTTGCGTCGACGCCGCTGACCGCGACCCTTGAGGAGGCCGTCCCGGCGGCCATCGCGGCCGTCGAGGAAGCCGCTCGCCCAGGGCGCCCGGATCGTCTGCCTGCCCGCGCTGCGCTGGGCCCCCGAGCGCAACCTGCAACCGGCCGCGACGCCCGCCGGGACGGCGCGGTGCCGGCCGTATAATCCCCAGCGAGCCGTCCGGGTGAGGATCGAGATGCCAGTGTCCTACTTCGACAACGCCGGCCGAGATGACGTGCTTTCAGGCGGAGTGAAGGTCGTCCCGATCCAGACCCCGAAGGGCGAGTTCCACGTGTGGACCAAACGGATCGGCAACAATCCGAGCACGAAGATGCTCCTCCTCCACGGAGGGCCGGGGGTCACGCACGAGTACCTTGAAGCCTGCGACTCCTACTTCCCGGCTGCCGGGATCGAGTACTACTACTATGACCAGCTCGGCTCGGCGTACAGCGACCAGCCCGACGATCCCGATCTCTGGGAGCTCCCACGCTTCGTCGACGAGGTCGAGCAGGTGCGCCGAGCGCTGGGGCTCGATCAGGACAACTTCTACCTGTACGGCCAATCGTGGGGCGGCATCCTGGCGATCGAGTACGCGCTGGCGTACCAGGAGCATCTCAAGGCGTTGGTGATCTCCAACATGATGAGCAGCACCCCGGCCTACAACGCCTACGCCGAGCAGGTGCTCATGCCGGCGATGGATCAGGATGTCCTCGCCGAGATCAAGAACCTGGAGGCGGCGAAGGCCACCGACAATCCGCGCTACATGGAGCTGCTGTTGCCACATCACTACGTGCAGCACGTCCTGCGGATGCCACTCGACGCCTGGCCGGATCCCGTGAAGCGCACGGCTGCCCACATCAACAGCGCCGTCTACGTGCCGATGCAGGGCCCAAGCGAGCTCGGGGCGAGTGGCAAGCTCGCCAACTGGGATCGGACCGCCGACCTCCCCAAGATCTCGGTCCCGACGCTCGTGATCGGAGCGCGCTACGACACGAACGACCCCGCCTTCATGGAGATGATGGCCGGCAAGTTCCCGCGCGGGACCTACCTCTACTGCCCGCGGGGCAGCCACCTGGCGCTCTACGACGACCAGACCACGTACTTCGCCGGCATCATCGACTTCGTTCGCAACGTCGAGCTGGCCGCCGTTCCCACCCGTTGACGGACGCGCGACAGCGGAGCCGCGAGTGACGGGCGCCGTGCTGTCCTGCCAATCTCAGCATGAGACCTGAGACTTCTCGCCTGTCAACAACGTGTGTGGGAATCACACCTGGAGCGGCTTGCCCAGCTGCACGGTGTCGCGCCGTTCGTAGCCGAGTGTGATCCAGAACCGGAGCGCCTCCTCGTTCGCCGCCTCGACCATCACGAGCACGCGCGGGCACCCGAGGTCGCGCAGCCGGCCCTCCACGAGGCCGACGAGCTCGCGGCCGATGCCCTCCCGCTGGCGGCTCGGCGCGACGGCGACGTGATAGAGCCAGCCCCGCCGCCCATCCCAGGCTCCGAGCACGGAGCCGACGATCCGCGACGCATCCTCCGCGACCACGAACAATCCGGGGTTGCGCGCGACAAAGCGCGCCAGGCCGGCGTCGTCGTCGGCGATCAGGCGGAACCCGAACGTCGTCCAGAGCTCGCGCAACGCATCGCCGTCGCGCGGCTGGAACTCGCGGATGGTCGTCACGATGCGATGATCACACGCCGGCGGGGTGCTCCCGTCGCGGTTCGCGCACCTGGGTCAGGAGCGCGGCCCCGAGCGCGAACATGACGACCGCGATCAGCATGGCCGCCCGTGCCCCGGCGGCAAGCCCGAGGCCGGCGCCGACCACGAACATGATCGCCCCGCCGACCGTCGTGGCCGCCGGCCCGTTGGTGGCCTCCACGACGTCGCTCAGGCCCATGTAGCGGCCCGCCGAGGCCTTGGGGATGATGTCGGTCATGAGCGCCCAGTCGACCGCCAGGAAGGCACCGCCGCCGAGCCCGACCAGGGCGATCCCCGCGCACGCCACGACGACGCTCGGTGCGAGCCCGACGATCGTCATCCCGATCGCTCCGACGACCGCGCTTGCGTAGATCACCGGCTTGCGGCCGATCCGGTCGGAGATCCGCGCGCCCGGGATCGTGCCGATGGCCGTGGCGGCCAGGGACAGGCCCAGGGCGACGAGGACCCACATCCCCTGCTCGTCGCCGACGAGGCCGAACGTTCGCTCGAGGTAGAGGATGTTCAGGTTCATGAAGAAGCTGACGGCCATCATCATGAAGAAGCGCGATCCCAGCAGGTACACCTAGCTCCGTTCGCGGAGGATGTCCGTCCCGAACGTCTCGAGGGCGATCCTCGGCCAGGATCGTCCGCCGCGGGGTTTGGCCGCGGGTCCCTTGGGGATCCACAGGAACGAGCCGATCCCGGCCGCGCCCACGACTGCCCCGAGCGCGAGCATCGGCAGCGAGAAGTTCTCTTCCAGCAGGTAGCCGCTCATCATCACGAGGTACCCGCCGACCAGCCCGAGCGTGATCATCAGCCCCATCAGGCCGCTTGCGAGCCCCACCTGGCGTTCCGGGACGAGATCGGGAACGAGCCCGGCGAATGGCCCTCGCGCGACGTTCGAGGTCAGCTGGAGCAGGACGAAGAAGAGCACCAGGACGGGGAAGGTTGGCGCCAGGGCCAGGCCGAACAGGGCGACGGCGGCGGTCAGCGACCCGAACAGGACGTACGGTCGGCGTCTCCGCCACCGGCTCGTCGAGTAGTCCGAGATCGAGCCCATGACCGGCATGGTCAGGACCGCGATGGGCAGCGCGATGATCTCCATCGCACTCAGCGCGAGCGGGGCAGCGTCGCCGATGAGCTGGACGACCCGTTTCTGCTGGAAGATCTCGAATGCGCCCCAGATCGCGTTCAGCGCGAACCAGAAGACCGAGATCTGGAAGAGCTGCACCTTCGAGAGCGAGACCGTCGGGCGGGCGTCCCCGCCGAGTCCGAGCTCGACGCCGCCGAGATCGGGTCCGCCTCCACGGGGCGGCGGCGCGGTGTGTCTGGGGACGGTCGGGATCGCCGTGGTCGACGCCATGTCATCGACTCCCGCGTGCAACAGGCGGCCGGACGCCCACGGGCGGCCTGAATTGGCGCATGTTGCCCCGACCGACAGGACGCGGCAAGGGCCGGTCGGCCCGTCGGGCCCGGATGCCCTTGCAGGTCAGGGCACGCGGCAGGCCAGGTAGACGTACAGCGGCAGGTCGAGCGCGACGTGCCAGGCGATCGGCACGAGCAATGAGCGGGTTCGCAGGGTGATGACCCCGGCGATGAACCCGCCGGCTCCGAGGGCGAGCATCAGCACGATCGGCGAGCCGCCGACGTCGTCGCCGCCGTGGGCCAGCCCGAACACGATCGCCTGCCCGATGACCGCCAGCCACGTGCCGGTGACGCGCGACGCCCGCGTCGCGAGCGACGTCCAGCCGAGCAGCGCGCCTCGGTACGAGAGCTCCTCCATGACGCCGTTGGCGAGGGCGAACACCAGGGCCGGCACCAGGAACCCGGGCCGGCTCAGGTCGAGCTCGAACTCGCCGAAGAACGGTCGCGCGAGCAGCGCGCCGAGCAGAAGCCCGATCGGTCCGATGATCAGGGCACCGACCGCGGCGAGGCGCACGACCGCTCGTGCCGGCCAGCGGAGCCCGAGATCCGATCGGTGAGCCCGGAGCACGTACGCGAGGAGTGCCAGGCTGCCGAGGGCGAGGGCGGCCTCGGCGGCACGCCAGACCGCCGGGGGTGAATCGAGATCGGTGCAATCGGCGCCGAGCGGATCGGCAGTTGGGGCCGGCAGCAGGCCCCAGCACAGGTTGACCGCGACCGGGATGGGTGCCGCCCAGGCCCACCGAACCGGCGCGCCGCGGCGGAGTGCGACGGCGACACCCGCGATGAGAGCCACGAGCACCACTGGCCGAACCGCGGGGACGGCCGCGGCGAGGATCAGCAGGCCGATCGGGACGCCCGAACGCGCCGCATCGGCGAAATCGGCTGGGCGCGGGGTCAGGTGCGTCGGTTCCGGGGGTCGATCACCCGGCGATCATGCCATGGCGCGAAGTGCCGGACACAGAGAAACGCCCGAAGGAACTACCGGTCCGTAGTCAGCGCCGCTGATTTGCATCCGCGACACCGCTTTCGGTCCAGAGCCCCTTCGAGCAAGGACTACGATAGCCGGCCGTCGATGGCCTGGCTACGGACTTATCAACGACTTTCGCCGAACATTGGCGCCTGGAGCGACGTTGTCCACACCTTGTCCACGACGACGGTGGTCAGGCCTCTGGATCGAGTTCCAACGGCCAGTCCACTCCCCCGGCTGGCGAGCCCGACGGCTCCTTCGCTGAGCCCCGCCAGACGGGCAATCCGTGGTCGTCCACGGCCACCGTCCGCGTGTCATCGTCGCGCTCGATCCGCCAGGTCGTCGCGTCGAGCCGGACATACCGGCGGGTTCCCTC
>Ga0214472_10008914_pt1 | contig 10459 bp, 7 predicted proteins | sample RVTome_6_FD_207662 | JGI IMG/M metagenome (GOLD analysis project Ga0214472, IMG submission 207662) | Soil microbial communities from uranium-contaminated site in the Upper Colorado River Basin, Wyoming, United States - RVT140D175 | ecosystem: Environmental > Terrestrial > Soil > Contaminated >...
CACTGCATTTCTGAGCCAGTGAATTTTTGCAAATACCTATTAGATACAGCGTCTGAATTTAACAGGAACTGCCGCCCTGAAAACAGCAGGGAATCGCCGATCTCATCGTTACCGATGCTTACCTTATCCCACATCGTTACTATGCCACGCGTAAATATGTTGTCCAAAATGTCAGTGGCCTGATCAGTACCGCTATCAAATCCCTTATAGAAATCGGCATCAGCCGTTTTGACTATAAATGCAGAATCATTGCTAATAGTCAGAATGAGAGTGTCCACTTCTGTGCCAGGTAAATGAAGCAGGTTCTGCAATATAACGGAGTCGGCAATCAAAGAGGAAAACGTTAGCTCATTGCCGTCCTGAATGATCTCAATATTGTCACCACCGATAAAGGTCAGAGTATCGTTATATCTGACCCTGGTATTTGATCCGACGTCAACAATATAGTTCCAGCGCCATAGCGAGTCCAGCGGAATACAAAACGCCGGAACGCTATCACCCAAAAGCGAAATACAGAGCTCTTCATTTATTACCTGAAAAGTATCGATCGAAAACGAGTCGGTAAGAACCGACATCAATACATATTGCTGCTCCCCGGCGCTATCGGTCAAAACCATGTAGTCAATGCCGGGAGCCTTTTGAAGCTGCTTTGAAATGCTGAGCCGCTGGCCATAAAGGCTTGAAACCGTAATCAAAACAATGACTGCCGAACTAAGAGCTTTCAAAATTTTGGTTCTGCCATTGGTGGGTAGTTCACGAACTTTCTTCATCGATCGTAATTTTATGGATATAAATCACTTCAACAACCTGGAACGCCGTGAGTTCAAACGGGAATGTAATGTCCTGCCCGTCAATAGTGTATCCGTATTCCGGGTCATCAGAACCGTAAAGCCTGCGATTGCCATTCAAGAATACATTCAAGATCCCGGCAAACGTATTTATGTCCATCAATGCCGGATCTGGTAGAGTAAACAGCGTTACTGTTACCGTATCAACCCCGCTCAACCCCTCGAATTTCTGCCTGATCTTCACCTCATCACCCACGCGGCTATGTGCAGAAGTCACTATTTCTTCCGGACAGTCATTAGTGAAATTAACGGTGCGCCTGAAATATATAACGGCATAATCACAAATTTGATCGCCCTCGTTATAAGGGAAGTAAGTAATGTCATCAAAACTGAACTCCCAAACATCGGTGTCAATAATACTAAATATTTCGGAGTCGTCCCCCACTGCCACAATGCAGCCGGAGGTCTGATCGATTATAAGTTCGATTGCGGGCTCGTCAATGCAAAGCCGGTCAAATACATACGGAACCCTGACAATGCGGCCCGGACAATCCTCAAAATCAATTGTCCAGATAAATTCTACGATCTCAAAAGGCGCGCAAACCGGAGTGCCCTCAACATATGTTACCGGTACGCCTCCATCCACGCTTATCTCCAAAGTCTCGTTAATTATCGTGCTGACATAGGATCCACCTTTAACCGCACTGACACAGCCGGCTTCCGGATCTTCAGTAAGTATTAGATTAGGTGCATTGGCTCCGCAAGGGCTGCCCAAAGGCGGATCTCCGGGTTCGGACTCCGGCGGGCAAAGCCCCTCAATACCGACCTCCGGGACAATAGTCATGGTAGCGCTTATAAATGAACACGGAGAAAAATTGTCTATGGTGTCAAGAAATCCAAATACTTCGCGACCGAACACAGGAACCTTATATTTCGTGCGCCCAGTGGCAAGCCGGTAATCCTGGCTGTTAAGGGCAACGTCAAGCTGAACCCTCAAAGTATTTACATTGCGCATGAGTTCAGAAAAGTAAAAGAAAGTGAATATGTCAAACCCCCTGTCATCATTGCCATAGATTAACCTGATATCAGGCACCACTTTATTTGCTCCTGAATACACCACTACCTGATCCGTTACGTGAAACATCACCGGCCATATCTTTATCGGAACCGTTATAAGTGCCCATCCCCAGCGAAAGTCAATGTCGATAAGCACCTCATTAGGATCGAGTTTTGCTACCCCCACGTTTCCAGCGCAAAACAACACGCGCGGACCTATCTCATAACTCAGTCGGCCGTCCGTGTTGTCAAGCAAAAACGGGATGTATAGAGGCACTCCATTGTTACCGCCCAGAATCTGGTCGATAAAATCTACGTGAGTTGGTTCAAAAAAAGGATTTACATAGATCTTGTCTTCATTGCCGTACTCCTCCCCCAAGTCAAACAGTTTTGAATGCAGCTCCTCATCCAGATTTAGATTCCGGATGTACGGATCTGTAGAATCCCGGAACGCATATCTATGAAACCGAACCTTGTCGCGCTTATCATTTATGATCCGGGCCTCCCCGTTACTCTTACTATACAAGTCTATTGCCGCCGCATTAGGCAGGAAAAACCCTTCGTTGTCTGGGATTTCGTCAGGAGTATCTTTGAACAGCGTCCGTTCGTGCGGATGTGACACATACACCTGTTTTAACGTCCTGTTGGTTTCGATCTTTCCGTTAATCAGGTGAACAAAACCCTTAAACAAATCCAGAACGGTATATTCTTTATGAATGGTTTCGTTCAGATTTATTGTGTCGCCGGTCAGATAAAATACGCGGTTTACTTTGTTGTAAAACACGACATCGGGAGCAAAAGCCCCTTGAGCTTCTGATCTGATCCTTACAAATACCTGATCCTGAAATCCTACCAGGACATTCCTGGCAATAATATAGATGTTGTAATCGGCGAAGCCAGGAGCTGGCAATGTGAACTCCTGAGAAGCCAGCACCTGTTCCCGGCCGTCGCTATGTCTTCTTATCAGTTCGACATACGCCTTATTTAAGGCCGTAGTGAGATTGCCAAAAAAAGCGGTGCCCTCGACAATGAAATCGGCCTCCGCCGGGGTAGTGTATGCACTTGTTTCAATCTCTTTTTTTACTCCCACCGTTCCAAGTCCAGGCGGAGAAACAAACACGCCCTCAGGAAATACATCGCCCAGGTCATGGATTTCTTCTTCTACTATAGTCGCGCCATCCGTATAATACCGGACCGCAAACTCCCGGAACGGAACCAGGGCGGCTTCATTGCCATAGTCCTTGCCCAAAATATAGCACCAGGTCTGATTGAATAGCTTGGTGTCAAGAATCGGACAAACAAGCTCCCAGCCCAAATGACAAAATGCGGTGTAAAGCAGGTGAGGCAGCGAAAACCAGGGCCTGGTGTCTTCAGGAACTACCCGGAACCCGAAAAAGAACTTTCCGTAATTGACAACCGGAAACATGATCCCTTCACCGGCCGTGTCTTTTACATAAGCAAATTTATTCCAGGAGTTGCCAATGTTTGTCACCGTAAAATTGAACGTACCCCAATCTATGTCCCGGAGCTTTGTTCTTGCCGCTCCGCTGATCCAATGCACGTCCGTCCGGATAAGCTCTATTTCAAACCGGTCTTTGTTTACCGTGACCACATTCAGGTGGGATGTGTCCACGCTCAGGCCGCCAAGTGTCACCCTGGCCTCAAGAGGTTCGAAGGTACGCTGGTAAACTACTGGGCTCAAAAAACTTCTGAGAGCAATATCGTTACGTCCAGTCCTGGGAATGCTGAGATCGTAAATAATCTCGTCTTTTATTTCGTTGACCTCGCTTAGCTCCTGAATGCTCTTATTAAGACTGGTTGTACTTTGGCTATCCGTGTCAAGTAGCAATAAGCCGCCGGTCAGATATTTTGCTGGCAGCCCCGCTGGAATTTCTTGAAGTACAATGCTCAGACACACACGCTAATTTTTTATTTCAACATATCCCGAAATAACGGCTTGCCGGTTCAGCCTCCCCCGCTGAGTCAGTCCCCCGGAACCCGATGTATTGAATTTCATTAGCTCCGGAACTCCTGTATTTCTGATCAGGAACTTGTATTTTGAAGCCGCCAGAGCCGCAACAAAAGTTCCCCACTCGGGATCCGGCTGGGTTTCGAGCTGAATACTGACCTGGATCTGACCGGTGAGATTGACTTCTCTAGACCCGTATTGTAATTTTTGCGCCACTGTCGGAGCATCCGGAGGCATGGTGAAATAGCGTTCCGATGTGCCACCAGCGCCAGACGAATCAATGAAGCGTCCATTGATGACACTCCAGCCGCCGATCGGTTCAAAAAATAGGATCTGAACCATATTTGTTTCGCGAGTCTGACATACCTTTAGGCACCAGGTTGGGCCCACTCCTTGTATCTCATACCAACTCAATCCGTCTGCCCCACCACCAACCATATTTGCCGGACCACACGGAATAACTGTTATCCCCGATGCGGTGGCAGCAACAGTGATAGCCTGAGAACCGTCAATATAATGTTTGACAATCGTAGCCTCTCCGGCTGCTTCATTAAATACAGATATGAAATTGTATTGATTGCTGTAAATATTTGTGGTCTTTGGCCTGCTTGATAATCCTTTACCTATCGGGCCGGCAAACAAATTAGTTTCCCAATCCTGAATCACAGCATTGACAACTTTGATTGTCGGTGTGGAGCTGCCGATGTTTGCTGTCGACTCACAGTTTTCTTCATCATAAGTTATGTCGCCGTAATCCACCTTTGCATCTTTCACAGCCTCAGTATCGGCAAAAGGTGAGGTTGCCGTTAGACTCGGAATCAGAGGCAAAAACAACTTTTCAAATTCAGTGCCCGGCCTCAAACAAAATGAACCCTGACCTATTTCTTCGATCTCGGTTATAGCCGCGCCATCGAAAAATATTTGATACCCCGTGCTTTGGCCATCAGTGCCACTTCCCTGAAAGCACCAGCGAAGGCCTCCGCCGCGAAGCGGATTGAAATCATCGGGACCGCTCAGAAGTGTAGCCATTATGCAAATAATTTTGAAAGCAACGGATAAAGATTTTTTCCAGGGCAGTCAGTATTGACATAGTCCAAATGACCCCTGACCTCAAAAGGCGGCAGTATCAATCTGACATCATTGATAAGACCGACAAGAGCTTGTATTACTTTGTGTTTTGGCACTTCGATTTCGTAATTCCCTATGACACAAATGCCAAATGCAGCCGTATTGTTGCCACTGGTATGATATGAATTGGTATCCAGATATTGAGTCAAATAAATAGTTGCGTCTTTGTCGATAACAAAATGGTAGCCTATCCCAGGCCAGCCGTGAGTATTGACGTGATAACGCGCGAAAGACTCAGGGCTGCCGCTTGTGTTGCCACTGTGATGAACTACGCAAGACCTGATCCTATCCAAACTACGCCTGCCATACTTTTTTGACGCGTGCTTGGCAAGGCTGTCGACTATGTTTACTGCCTCCATTTTTTTGTTGAACCTTTTTCTGAAAATATTAAACATATTATTTATACATCCCTTTTTCTTAAAGACCGGTTAATCCTCTCCTGAACCTCTGAAGCCACACGAATCCCCTCGCTACTGCCCTCACGCGTACCCATAAGTGCGGCATCGAATATGCTGTCAGCGATGCGGTCCACCTGACCGTCTGTTAGTTCAACCACCATTGCCGACACCCTGCCGCCTTCCTGATAACTGCCTCTGGCCGGACGCGCCGCATAGCCAGAACTGACTCGCTGTCGTTCCAGATGATCAATGATCGCCCGGTTTGAAGGCAGCTTCACAATCTTAGCCGGTATCACATATTCGTCTTCATGAGTAACTCCGGCAATTCGTCTGCCTTCCCGGTCCCTGACCCCGCGACCTTTGCCGGTAAAACCGCCGTGAAAGAATCCGGGATACTCCTGTTTCTTAATCGCTGCTACTGCCAGAGCGGTTTCGGCAGCCACTACACCCAGGGCAGCCAAAGAGGCCGGAAATATAAGGCCAGTCCTGGCCAGCGCCTGAATCGCAGCCAACGCGCCCTGGATCAAAACCTCCCGGATAGCTACTTGCTTGGTCTGTTCAAAAGCATTTTTGTTGATCTCTTGCCTTCGCTTCTCAAGCTCGGCCTGCAGCCTCTCCTGTTCGGCTGTATTACCTCTTGCCGCGTCAATCTGAGTTTCGAATGTGTCTTCAATGGCTTTGATCTCACGGCTGGCCGTCACATCGATAGCGCGCTGCCTGTTGTCGAAATGTGCGGTAATTATGTCGTTAATTCCCTGGTACAGCACATCATATCCGCTATTTATGATCCGTGCCAATTCCTGCTGTAATTCCTCCTCCGCCTTTAATTGATTTTTTCTCTGTTCTTCTTTATTCTTAACTACCAGCTTATTTTCTTCCCTTAGGCCTTCTTCCTTGATCTTTAGTAATTCCTCTTGTTGCTCCTGCTCGCGTTTTAGCTCCTCAGATTTTATTTTCTGGTCTGCAGATTTTTCAAGGTCGGATCTGATTTGCCCTTCTCGATCTATAAATCCAACACCCCCAGTAACAAATTGCTCCTGAGCAATTATCTCCCTGGGTTCGGTTACTCTCCGTTGTAATTCCTCCGCTTTTTCAAGCTCGGCATTAAGCGATTTTATCTGATCGCTTAATTTTTTTATAAGCTGTTCATCCTCTGGTGCTCCTGCCAGTTCTTTTCTTAGATCACCAATCCTGGTTGTCAAATCAGAGATACTCCCAGCGGCGGCCTCAAATTCTTTTTTCTTATCAGCACCCAAACCCAACTTTGATTGAGCCTGCTTCAACTCCTTCTCAAGTTCCTTTAACCTTTTTACAAGAGGTCGGCCCAGGTCGGGGTCGGATTCGTCAATACGCTTTTTTACCGCCGCTATTTCATCGCCTATTGTTTTAATTGATCGAACAACCGATTTACCTGTTGCATCAGTCTCGACCGGGGCAAGACCACCAAAAAAACCTTCTTGTAATAGGCCGCCTTCAACTGCATTTAATGCATCAGACAGTTTTTGAAGCTCTTTTTTTGTGTCGCGCGCTCCCGATTGAATATCTGATGTGAACCGGTTCCACTCTTTTATCCCGCCTTCATTCAATACTGTTAACGATCCAAGAAAATCTTGTACGGCTCCATGAATATTTCTAAACGCTCTACCAAATACTCCTTCACCGTCTTCAATGCTTAAAATAAACTTCTGCCATTCCGCCCTGGTCAATTTCATTTGATTATCTAAAGAACGCAACTGTTTTTCGACCAAATCAGCTAGCGCCCCGCTAGTGTCATCTACAGCATCACGTAACTTCAAAACATCCTCAGCGCCGGCAAGAAATCGGCTAAATGCAATTACACTGCGCTGGTCTGTTAGCTCCAATACCTCATTAAGGTCAACCGACTCACCTCTTAATTTAATCAACGCCGGTATAAGTTCATCAAACGACTTGACAGAGCCACCAAGTCTTTGAGCCAATGCCCCCTGTGAGTCAGCAAGATTTAAAATAATGTTTTTCAAAGACGTACCGGCTGTACTGGCATCAAAACCTGCGTCAATAAGAACGCCAAGCAAGGCTATTGAATCCTCAATAGAGAAATTAAACGCGGCGGCCGCCGGAGCAACCTTTGATAATGCCGTTTGCAAGTGTCCGAAGTCCAGCGCGCTGTCAATAGTAGCAACTGCCAAAACTCCGGCCACCCTGGCGGCTTGGTCGGCATCCAGATTAAAAGCTCTCAGTGCCGCACCTATTACCAAAGCCGCCGGGGCAGCTTCAGCTTCAGCAGCAATTGAGAAATCCAGAATGCTCTTAGTTGTTTTTAGAACTTCCTGCTCTGTGAACCCCAGTTTGATTAGTTCGTCCTGCAGCTTTATAATTTCGGTCGGAGTGAATACGGAATTTAAAGAACGGGCCTGTTTTTCCAGTGCTGCAATTTCACCCCTGGTTTTCACAAGTCTAGACGCTAAATTGGTCACTGCACTGTCAAAATCAACGACAATAGTCGCGGCCCCCCTGACCGCATTACCTAAGATCCGGGCTATGTTCACCGTTAGCCCAAACGCATTGGCCAGCTTCAAAAAACTGGTTTGATAGTTGCCTACATTTCGAAAGTTTTGGCCAATAGTCTTGTCGATCTTCTTGAGGTCCTGATCCAGCGCCGCAATACGGACCCGCATTTCCTTGCCATGAATGCTCTCACGCGCAACCGCGCTCAGGTCTTTATAGCTATTTTTGAGATTGGTAAGTTCTGCCTGCATGGCCCGGTAAGAACCTTTGCCTTTGTCAGCCGTTATAGTCTGCTCTCGTGCAAGTTTCCTGGATTCTTCAGTAACGCCCTTAATCGTGGTGTTGGCTTTGGTAAGCTCAGCATTGAGTTCCTTGAACCGAGCCGATCCTATTGCGGTGCCGCCAAGTTCTTTTTTCAGGTCTTTGATTATTGCCCGTACCTGATCCAGGTTCCTGGCGGAAAGCTCGACGCCGTCGAGCCGAAAGACAACATTTATAACCTCAGCCATTTAAAGGCGATTTGTTACAAATGTATTGTAAAAAATTCACATATCAGTTTTGAAATAACCCCCATGAAGCATTTCGGGGCATCCATAGGGGAGTACTCCCTTTTTAGATTTTATGCATTTCTTTCCCAATTCTCCACTTTGGGAAGATTGGGAAAATTGGGAAAATTAGTATAGATGTGGGTTTTCCGGGTTTTTCGGGTTAATCAGTTTTGAAACAGCTTTTGCCTGACCAGCTCGCCGGCATAGTTTTCCAGATCCAGTATCCTGAAGAACTGGCCGCTGGCCTGACTGATGGCATCTTTTGTGAACTCCGTGCGCTTGCCCGTCTCAGATAGCGAAAGCGAGGCTGCCGACGGCGTGCCCTCTTTAGCTATGTTCTGAATGATAGCCCAGGAAAGTGACCGCCGGCTCTTTTCAGGAATGCCTGGGAATACAAATTTGGTCCAGTTATAAATCGCGTCGAACGGTGGGCGGTGCGGCTTGGTGCCGCGTTCCAGAAATATGGTGTGCAGCGGACTAATGATCCGGCCCTCAACAATGCCAGCCCCATAGTCAATTTCTATTCTGAATGATTTCTCAGTTGCTCCACTGGCCCGGTGCTTTTGCCTGACCAGCTCTGTTTTCATCACTTTGACCAGGTGCTCCAATGCAAGGCGGACCCTGGCCTCAAGCAAGTTTTGAAGAATGGATTCTACTGGCATAGCGTGAAGATATGAAAAAAGAAGACTCCTGAAATCACGTTTCAAAGAGTCTTCTTGGAATGGTCACTACTCTAGTTCCGGTTCAAATATAATAAAAAGAGAGGCACCAAAGCCCCTCTTTCACCAAAAATAAATAACCATCATTATGAAATCCATTTTAAAAAGCCCCTACTCCATATGCGAATATTTTTGCAGGGGCTGACTTTGGCGCACCCTTTACCGAGGCCAAAGAATTTATATCGGTCAGCAATCAATGCCGTCCTCTAAATCAGCGGCCACAATGAAATCAGCAACCTTCATGCGTAAATTGTCAACGCCGCGATCAGCGGTGAATATCTCGATATTTTCAGACGCGTACCGATTCCCAGATAAATTTATGAAATTTTTGATAGCGGCGACCAGCATAGCCAAGTTGTCCCTGTCGATTTCCTCAATGTTTCTGTCATCGCAAGGCACTTGTTCAGCTATCCCGGCAAAAATAGTGTGACTAACACAACCAAACCGGTCCATTGTGCTGCGCTTATGTTCGAGATACAGCAGCGGCCATTCCACACATAGTTCATCTCTTTTTGCTCCGCCTGCCTCCCAGGCCCTGGCCCAGAAATACCCTTTCGTATAGTCCGAATAAACCTTTTCCAGGTTAGTAGTATTGAGCTGTTCCAGGCGGTCAATAGTGGCAAAGCTCGCAAACCGGCTATCCGAAATAGCGAAGTTTCTGAATATGTCTATGATTTCCTTTAGACTCATGACAGTGAATTAACTATCCACGCAAACAAACAATCCTCAAAATCACTGTAAAATACACATTCCAAAGCAGTTTTTTCTCCCGTGTTAAACCAACCGGCCTGAATAATGTCGCTGTACAGTCCACGCCATCCAACCAATTCGCTCTTGATCATGTTGTCTTCACTGATTTTTTTCTCGACCTCGCTTTTCGCTTCGCCGTCCCACGCGGTAGTGCGTCCCTCAAAGAAAACCCGGTAATCCCCGCTCTGACGTATCGCAGTAAAATATTGATCAAAAAAAAACGTACCTCCAGGACTGTTGTCATAGACATTTGCTGAAAATGAAAACTTCTTTCGCGCAAAAACTTATCCCGGAGGCCCTTCTGCCACGGTAGTTTCTCTCCTTTTTGCCTCAGTAGAACAGCCATCTGTCGAAGGCTCATCATAAATTCTATGCTGCCGTCCTGATCCCCCTTTTGTTCAATGTCTATGACGCGCTCCAGTTCTTTGTACTCAATCACTTCGCCAAGCGTGTACGCCCGGTTTTCAAGATGCTTAAAAATCATTTCGGGGTCGACATAGTATTTCTCGCCTTCATACTGTATTGAATAGTCAGGGTCTATTTGTTGTGGTTCATAGGCGTTGATAACGGTGACGATGTGGCACCAGAGCCGCAATATTGAAAGCTGATCCCCGAT
>Ga0214472_10008918_pt1 | contig 10453 bp, 8 predicted proteins | sample RVTome_6_FD_207662 | JGI IMG/M metagenome (GOLD analysis project Ga0214472, IMG submission 207662) | Soil microbial communities from uranium-contaminated site in the Upper Colorado River Basin, Wyoming, United States - RVT140D175 | ecosystem: Environmental > Terrestrial > Soil > Contaminated >...
ATGATATAGTGATAGCCGTTAGCGGGAATCCACTCCCCCACTGTCATTTGCCGTTATTGGGAATCCATATCCTTTACCCCTGGATCCCCGACAAAAATCCTCGGGGATGACAAACTGCACGTCATTCCCGCGGATTACTCGACAGACTTGTCCTCGAAAGTATTTATCGGGGAAGCATTCGAGCACAAGTGTTGTTGGTAGAATTATGAATGATTGAATCGGTCGGACAATAATTCAATTATTCATGCCTGACCCCCGGTTTTCATTAGTGTAATCGATATTTAATTGGCCTTCATGTTACAATATATCGCCATGCCAACCGAGGATAATAAAATCAGATTAACAGGCGAAGGTGACGAATCATTATATGAAATTGCAGTCCTCATTCCATGTTTAAACGAACAATCTACCATAGGTAAGGTGATAAATGATTTTAAGAGTTTTTTGCCGAGTGCAAATATTTATGTTTATGATAATGATTCGGCTGACAAAACGGCTGAAGTTGCACGAGAATCCGGGGCGATTGTAAGAACTGAGCTGTTGACGGGAAAAGGTAATGTAGTTCGTCGTATGTTCGCGGACATTGAGGCTGATATATATGTTTTAGTTGATGGAGATGATACTTACAGCGCTTCGAGTGCACCAAAGATGATTGACATTCTGCTTAATGGTCAACTCGATATGGTAAATGGAGCACGCATAGCGACTGATCAATCATCGTTTCGCCCGGGCCATCAATTTGGAAATCGCGTCCTGACGGGCGTTGTCGGTAGAATTTTTGGGAAAGAGTTGAGGGACATGCTGTCGGGATTCCGGGTGTTTTCTCGTCGTTTTGTTAAATCTTTTCCTGCTCTCTCTTCGGGTTTTGAAATCGAGACAGAACTCACCGTCCATGCACTCGAACTTCGAATGAAAATTGCTGAATGGGAAACACCCTACCGAGCCCGACCCCTGGACTCGGTATCCAAGCTTAGGACGATCAACGATGGTTTAAAGATGTTGACGGCGATATTTACCTTCATAAAAGAGGAGAGGCCTTTTCATTTTTTTTCTTTATTAGCGCTTGTTCTGGCTATCATTTCCGTTATTTTAGCCATACCTATAGTAATTGAGTATTTAGAGACAGGATTAGTTCCGAGGTTTCCAACAGCCATACTATGCAGTGCACTAATGATATTATCATTCTTAAGCTTCTACTCAGGGTTAATATTAGACACGGTGACTACGGCTAGGAGAGAGATGAAAAGGCTTCATTATCTTCAATTGCCTATATTGCGCAAAAGGTATGATACATTGGACAATATTGCCAATAAAAATTAAAATCCTCAGAAATTCTAGTTCAATTTTATTTGGACTTTTTTCAAGATACATAGAAAAGCATTATAAATTATGTTTCTAAAGAAAATACTTAACTCCTCTGCGTTGTTTACGGTAGCTTCTCTGATCATTTTATATTTAGGCTATTCACAAAACCTTTGGAAAGCGGCGGACTACGAAGGGTACTACGATTATAACTACTATTTCCTGAAAAAGCTTGAGGACCCTTTTTTCCAAAATTTAACAGATTCGTATCCGACATTTGATCGTTTTGCGGAGGCTTTAGTCCTGGGAAGACTCGTGAAATCGAGAAAGGATGGCATTTTTTCCTCGGGTGGATTCACTGGATATTTTTATGATCATCCACGCCCGTCTGTTAACATACCCAGTTTACATTATACACCGGCTTACCAATACAAATTGTATCTGGATGACTCATTTGATGATCAACTGCAGAAGTACGGAGCATTTCCCGTAACATTAGATTCATCGGGCGAATACAGATCGCAGTTCGGCGGCCAGGCCTTTATTTTGGGTATCTTAGATAAAATCATGTTAGGAGAAAACTCATTTAAACTCCGGTTCTATTATAATTTGATGTCATTTCTCACGACTTTGGCTGTCTTTCTCATAATTTTTTGGTTCTACAAAGAATTCGGGATTGTAACTGGTTGGCTCTTAGTGGTCTCGTTTGCGCTTTTTAACTATCCGACTCTATACGCAAACAACCTATGGTATGTTCCGTGGGCATTTTACATCCCCTTCTTAGTGATTTTATATCCACTTCATAAAGAAGATGTTTCAGGGTTAAAATTATCATCAAAGCTGATTTTCATTTTAAGCTTCTGTGGAATGTTTATCAAGATTTTCTTTAATGGCTTTGAGTACATATTGCCAACCATGATAATGGCTGTAACACCAATTTTTTACTATTGTATCAAGAATAAATGGAAATTTACTCGTTTAATCAGCTACTTAGGCGCTGCCGGTGCGGGAATTACTCTGTCTTTTATGATTTCATTTATGGTTTTATCATTTCAATTCGTTCTGGCTGGTGATTCTTTTTCTGATGGCTTATTGCATATTTACAATACATTCTTAAAACGAACATATGGAGGTGGGGCATATACTGATCGGTTCCTTGAAGTAAGCCATCAAGTCCCTCTGTACTTAGTAGTAAAATGGAGTGCTTTAAATCCGCCGGCATTTGACTTTCGCAACATGGGAATCAATTTCATGATGAGGATCAGGGACTTCTTAATTCTATTTTTCGTGACAAGCATAGTGTGGGTATTACTTAGTCGAATGATGAAAATTAAGGGGAATCTTAGAAAAATCGATGCCCTGAATTACACCTTATGGCTTTCTATCCTGGCCCCCCTTTCATGGATTGTAGTATTTAAAGGGCATAGCTATGTACATCAGCAGCATGATCCCATTGTTTGGTTTATGCCATTTATGTTTTACGGTATTGGACTGCTAGGGAGTACGGTCGCGCAGTATTTAAAGAGGGTTATGACTAGAATCGAGGGTATTTTTTGAGAATATTGAGCAAATATTTATATCCCAAATTATTGTTTAACAAGAATGCAATTATTGGGGTATATTCCCTTATTCCTTGAATTTATGGATACCTGTGTGTACAGCAAACTGCAAATTAACGCCACTAGGAGAACACCTAAATAGTGAATGCTCATTTGTTCAAATCCCTTCCAAGATTCTGTGGTTTGTGGTAATAGTTTTTATAGCGATGGCAGAAGAAGTTTCATGTAGGTCCGATGTGACACTAACCTTTGTTTGGTCTTATAATTTGTAAATTAATCGATACAACGCTTTCGTTTCTTGCCTATATAACTGGAAGGATGGCACCAAGCAAGATTCTAACGACGATGGATGATTTTATTGCAACAGTAGCTTTTCTGCGGTGTGCTTTTCTTTTTTTATTTTCCGATCTTACAGGAAATGGATTCTTTTTTTTGACAGAGAGAAGTTATTTCAATTAGGGGAGCCGAAATAATTTGTCATTAGACTCATTCTTATATGAGAGAAGGTTCGAGTTAATTGTTTTGTTGTTAGTTGCGATCAGCCTTGGCACAAGATTTTATAATCTTAATGTACCAGATACATATTATTTCGATGAAGTTTCCTTCGCCTTCACAGCTGGAGAGATGGTAAAAGGGAACATTCATGTTTGGGAGGGGTGGCCATCTTTGGGTAAGGCGCCAAAAGGATTCAATTATGAATGGAACCACCCGCCTCTGGGTAAGGAGTTAATCGCTTTAGGAATATTGATCTTTGGGGATAATACATTTGGGTGGCGATTTTTTCCTGCTCTTTTTGGTGGTATCGGGACTTTATTTCTATACATCCTAGGCAAGGATCTCTTCCAGAGTAAAAGGATAGGTCTATTTGCTGCCTTCTTGTATACCTTTGATTCGTTTGGATTCATTTTGAGCCGGGTAGCGATCGTGGATATATTTCTTTTGAATTTTATTATCCTTGCGTCGTTGTTTTTGGTGAAGTATGGGAGAAGTCAAAAAAGCTATTTTCTAATACTTTCAGGCATTTTTTGCGGATTGGCTATGTCAGTTAAGTGGAGCGGAGTCTATGCCACGGGATTTTTAGCGACAATAGCGTTCATACTGGCCTACTATATAGAGGTTTACGGTGCGACCGGAAAGGGCTATTCATTTTTGTTATCAACGTTTAAGGTAGTCTTAAAAATAATAATTTTTTTCATGATAATACCACCTGCCGTCTACTTTACGACATACATCCCGTACTTTCTCGCCGGACCTCGTTTGTTAGATTTCATTTTCCTGCATAAAAGCATGTTTATATATCATCAGACGATCTTGTGGACCCATCCATATCAGTCTCCATGGTGGAAGTGGCCGCTGATGCTCAGAACTATTTATCTATACGCAATAGAACTTGCTGAAGACCATCGATATATCATGCTCATGGGTAATCCCTTCATATGGTGGACAGGTTGTGTATTTTTTCTCCTTGGCATTGGCCAGACCATACGCAGACAACTGCCTTCACTTGCGTTTGCCTTCCTAAGTGTTTTTGCATATTGGCTTCCCTGGGCTTTGTCTCCCAGGAAAGTAACTTTTATTTATCACTTCTTACCCTCTGTCGTCTTTATTTTGCTTATCATAGCATATTTCCTTGATTCTTTATGGCGAAGGTTTCGTTATGGGAAGGGAATTGTGATGTTGTATCTGTTAGCTGCCGTTGGAATGTTTATATATTTCTATCCGATTACTGCTGCAGTCCCTATAGCAGATCATGCAATTTGCCGATACGTCTGGATTAAGGGATGGAGGGCAAGGTATTGGCCCCCTTTAAGGGAAGAAGAGCAATGTGTCCCACTTATTAATAAATGGTTCTGAGTCTTGTCTTAACTAAAGAAGGGTATGCATGTTAGTGATGACGAAGTAAATAATCGTGATCTGAAATATTAAGTAAATCCGGTCTCTGCTCCAATATTCAGTATTCTCCATACTATCGCATCAGTTTCTGAAAATATTTGGGCTTAAACCAATTCAGCTCATCGCATATATGGTACCCGAAACCAAATATGAGCACCGATATTATTAATGCAATTAGTCAGGCCTGACCCCTAATGCATTCAAATATCTTCTTAATCTTCTCTTCAAATATCTGGTTCGTTATGTTAATCTTATTCTAGATAAATTTAGTCTATAGCTTCCTCCTTAATGAAACAAATTGCGTTAACCTTCGTTCTGTTAATTCATTTAGTTCCCACGGCTTGTTCACAGCGTGCGGAAACTGACTTTGAATTGGGTAACGAAAAATTACAGCAAGAAGATTATGAAGAAGCTATATCTTACTATGACAAAGCTATCGAGCTAAGTCCTAACCATATAAAGGCATACCTGAATAGAGGAACTGCAAAATACAAGCTAAGAGACTACAGTGGAGCTAAAGAGGACTTTACCAAGGCTATAGAGATTGATCCTAAAGATGACTATGCTTACTTTAATAGAGGTCTTGCAAAAGCCGAGTTAAAGCAATACACGGAAGCCATACAGGATTTCAATAAGGCCATAGAGATTAATCCTAATTACGAGACTGCATACGCTCGTAGGGGTGATGCCAGAGGTGTTCTGAAAGACTACCGGGGTGCTATTCAGGATTATAATAAGGCTATAGAGCTTAATCAAAAACTTGCCGAACCATACGCCGGAAGAGGAACTGCAAAATACAAGCTAAGAGATTACAGTGGAGCTAAAGAGGACTTTACCAAGGCTATAGAGATTGATCCTAAAGATGACTATGCTTACTTTAATAGAGGTCTTGCAAAAGCCCAGTTAGAACAATACACGGAAGCCATACAGGATTTCAATAAGGCCATAAAGATTAATCCTAATTACGAGACTGCATACGCTCGTAGGGGTGATGCGAGAGGTGCTCTGAAAGACTACCCGGGTGCTATTCAGGATTATATTAAGGCTATAGAGATTGATCCTAAAGATGAATATGCTTACTCTAAAAGAGGTCTTGCAAAATTTTTCTTGCAACAATACATGGAGGCCATACAGGATTTCAATAAGGCCGTAGAGTTTAATCCCACTGCCGTGAGTCCATACATTGCTAGGGGTGACGCTAAACGTGCCCTAGAAGACTATCGGGGTGCTATTGAGGACTATGATAAAGCTATAGATATTGATCCTAAAGAAGGGTATGCATACTATAGTAGAGGCCTTGCAAAATTATCACTAAATAGAAAGGACAACGGCTGCTTGGATTTATCTAAAGCCAGAGAATTGGGAAATTCCCAGGCTTATGAATTGATAAAACAATATTGTAATTAGCAAAATTCTTATCAACAAGAGTTAATCATAAGAATAAGTCTTGATTAACTCAGCTAATTCATTCCGGTTGCAGGGTGCTATATTCTTCCACATTTTTTTCATACGACCTTCTACGTGCTTCGCATTTCGAAGTAGCGTCGGGATTTTTCTCCAGACAATTTTCGTATTCCCTTCGTGATTTCTCAACCTTTTCTCGAGCATCCAGCAAATCCTGCGTTGTCCTCGCGGATCCCAGCGGGTTCTCCACCAGTATCTCATTACCGGCATCATATGCGCTACAACCCACTATATTTTTTATTTTTGATAATTTTACTTGACAATTACAAAAAAAATGTTTTATAATGAGAAGGCACAAGCAACTCAAAGGTAAAGGAGGATGTTAAATTCTGCGCCCTTTCGGTAGAAATATACTGACTCTGTGGTACAAAGCACCTAAAGGAGGGGGTGGTAACTGTGTTACACCGGTCATGACTCCATAAGAAAATCAAAATTTAGATATATTTTTGCAGAATTGAGTTGCTTTAGAAATGCAAAATCAATAAAAGTTAAATAAATTTAAGGAGGAATTAAGATGAGAAAATCGATGCACGTCATGTTTTTTCTGGCGGTTTTGGGTCTTGTGTTTGGAATAAGCTCCTCATTCACAAGAACTGCCGGTGCCTTCGGTGGGTCCTTTTTTGGAGGCAACATATATAAGGTATGGGGGAATGGCGAGTCGTGTGCTGGTGATTGCCGGTATGCGTCTGATGTAGTTTGTTGCGCGGAAGGCGATCATATACTTGGAGGGGGGCCGCAACTAAATGTCGGCCCGCCGGGTAACATAAACGCTGGCGATAACGTGTACATTCAGAATAGCTTCGCGTTCTCGGTACCAGATTGTATTACCATTCCTAGTGAACCTGTTAACACAGATACAAGTCTCCTTCCTGAGGATGGTAGCGGTTGCTGGTGCTGGTTCGTAGATGCATCGGAGGCTCAGAATGTTCCAGGGGCGGAGGGTACCTGCTACGACGGGACTGGGAGCTGTTCTCAAGAACCTCATGGTCAAGGTGGATTTCCAGCATTTAGCACGGGATTTAGCTGCGAAGGTACGTCGGATGGTAACAAACCTGCTTTTTGCTACTTCAACTGGAATTCGTCATCTCTGGACCCAGATCCAACAACATCAGCAACTGGATTCGAGTGGACCATCACGGTGCATGCGGTATGTTCGGAAAAATAGAGTTGGCTTGATTTTTGATGAAAGGAAAAGAATGGTTAATAACCCCGTGGCACTGCCACGGGGTTATTTGTTTAAGTATTCAGGGAAGAAGTTTCGATATTTGAGGCATAATATAAGTAACCATATAATCCCTGTTATGGCTCCAAGTGTTTAGTCTCTTGGCTATCCTTGACTCGGTTATAGTCCTGAAGGAGTACTGTGTAAGGTAACCATTCCTGGCATGCGGGAGGCAGTTATTCTCAAAGTCGATTAGGATGGAGAAGATTCTACCAAAATCGCGTTCGTCGCCTCAAATAGAGAGAGTTTCCAGAGCTCCATTTATTTTAAGTTAAGCGCGGGTACCTTGTTTTCCTCTACATTAATGAATGCCGGCAGGATTAATAGATTGCCTTATCATCGTAGGGTTCATCAAAGCTTTTAGATTCTCCTCCATCTTCATAACTAAATTATCTTAGGATCATAAAGGATGACCCCATATTTCTATGCTATACCTGTGATTCATTTTCATGGTTTAAATGATCTCATTGTTCCATATAGCGGTTTTGGACCTATACCTCCTACACCGTATAGTTTCGAGTACTGGGGAGAGGTTAATGGGTGTACCTCACGGCCTGAGACAACCTTTTCCCTGGGTGACAGCATGTGCGAGTCATTTATAGACTGTGACGATGGAGTAGAGGTAACGCTCTGCAGCATCGTCGGCGGTCATATACTATATATCAATAGTGATGATGTAAACATCCCAGACCTAGCGTGGGAGTTCCTGTCGCGGTTCCAACTTCGCTGACGAAGACTGTCTACATATTCTCGCCGTCCGTGTTGTAATTATTTATATAAGTGTGATATAATGTGAATATCGTACAGAGGAGAGGGAAATGTCGTTGTTAACCTGAAGAGGATTAAGTCGGCTACAGATGATTAATTATCCAAATTTTTAGTATTGGGTTTAAATAGAGTATAAAGGAGAATAGATGAGGAGGATGAAGGTGTTAAACTGGAAATTTTATATTCCGCTAATTCTTCTTACGACATTTTCATTAATTCAGTTCCTACCATTTCTTTCTCGAGCACAAGAGTCCACCGAGGAATTCGCAGAGGACGAGTTAATAGTAAAATTCGAGCCAAATCTCCCTGACCAGGCAATTCAGAACATCTTACGCAGCAACGGTTTAACCGAACGCGGATTCTTAAGAGAACTGGGGCTTATGACGGTTAAGATAGGCAGCGCCGCTTCGCTCGATGCCGTTCAAAACGTACTTTCCCGACGTCCCGATATTGAATATGTTGAAAAAAATTATGTTGTCCAGGCTTTTCAAACTCCAAATGACCCGTTATACGGCAATCAATATCATCTCCCTCGCATAGATGCTCCTCTTGCATGGGATGATGAGATAGGAGATTCAAACGTGATTATTGCAGTAGTTGATACAGGGATATACGCAGGTCACCCTGACCTCAGTGGAAAAGTTCTAGGTGGCTTCAACGCTATCAATAACACGTCAAATGCCGGAGACGATAATGGTCATGGAACCCTTGTAGGAGGAACCGCCGCAGCAAACACTAATAACTCCACCGGCGTTGCCGGAGTATGCCAAAACTGCTTGTTGCTCCCAGTAAAAGTTTTGGATCAAAATGGGTCGGGATTTCTTTCCGATACCCTCGAAGGCATTGATTATGTCACAAACTATGCCATACAGAACCCTGATAAGAGATTGATAATAAATTTGAGCCTTGGACGTACGTGTTCGTCAGGACCGACACAAAGTGAACAGTTGACAATTAACAATGCTGTGAACAAAGGCGTAAGCGTTTTTGCTGCTGCCGGAAATACTGCAAGTTCCACTCGCCAATGCCCTGCATCTGCGGATAATGTCATAGCTGTCTCGGCAACGGACCAAAACGACAACTTTGCCTCTTTTTCAAGCTTTGGAACATATGTAGATGTCGCTGGTCCTGGGGTCGATATTTTCTCTACCGAAATGGATGTAAATGTTACGTACGGGCCATATTATTGGTGTGGGTTTTTCAGATATTGTAGAGATGAAATAATACAAATTGTTCCCGCTTACGGCTCTGGCAGTGGCACGTCCTTTTCCACCCCCATTGCTGCCGGTATAGCAGGACTCATTTTTTCCGCCAATCCTTCGCTTACAAATTCCCAGGTTGAGGGAGTAATCGAAAATAGCGCCGATGACCTGGGTGCTCCGGGTTGGGATCAAAATTACGGTTGGGGTAGAGTAAACGCTTACGGAGCGGTTCAGGAAGCACTTTTTGGCCTAGATCCACCGACACCGACCCCGACCCCGACCCCTACTCCGACTCCGACCCCTACTCCGACTCCGACTCCTGCTCCGACACCGACTCCTGCTCCGACACCGACTCCTACTCCGACACCGACTCCTACTCCGACACCGACTCCTACTCCTACACCGACCCCTACTCCTACACCGACCCCGTCGGCAACCCCTACTGCAACACCCACACCCACACCGACGGCGACCGCAACACCGGCCCCGACCGATACCACACCTCCGCAGGTACAGATTACCCAACCCACTTCCACCTATTACAATTATGTCAGGACTGTAACGGCAAGCGCTAGTGCAAATGACAATGTGGGAATTGCGAACGTTCAATTTTATGTTAATGGACAGCTTGCAGCAACAGATACCACATCTCCATATTCAAAAAGCGTTAACGTCGGGAGGGGTAATAACACTATACAGGCGGTTGCAACGGATACGTCGGGTAATACAAGTTCCGATACCATATTGGTATACGTTCGATTCTGATTGGATCCTTCGGATTCAAATCTTCTTTTTAAATAATTTGTAAAGAAACGCAACGATTGATCCAATTATAAAACCATCTACCATACCCCAACCCAGCCATTCTAAAATGCCAGAAGGGCATTCGGGGAAATTTGAATAGGAATGTCTAAATAATGTTCCAGCACCCTCCAAAACATTTATCCGTTCTAGTAACATTAAGACTAAAGAGAGGGGTCTGTAGTTGTAACCGTAAAGTTCAGGTCCATAGTCATAGAGATATGTAACAAGGGCTAAGAGTA
>Ga0214472_10008919_pt1 | contig 10452 bp, 9 predicted proteins | sample RVTome_6_FD_207662 | JGI IMG/M metagenome (GOLD analysis project Ga0214472, IMG submission 207662) | Soil microbial communities from uranium-contaminated site in the Upper Colorado River Basin, Wyoming, United States - RVT140D175 | ecosystem: Environmental > Terrestrial > Soil > Contaminated >...
ATCAGCATGAACGCGACCGCGCAGACCAGGACGGTGACCGATCCTCGCGCGCGTTTCACGGTCCGTCCCGTTCGACGCGCATCCACACCGTTGCGGTAATCGTGACCTCGGGCACGTAGCGTCCGATCAACGGCACCACGATTCGCGGGCGGTACCGGATCGTCACCCGCGACGGCGTGCCGGCCGGCCGCGAGTCGGGCGCGACCTCGATCGCGGTTCGTTCGCCGTCCAGCGCCCCGGCCTGAAGGGCGGCTTCTTTGACCGCGGCGACATCGTTGGCGAGCGCGAGCATCCGCGCTCCCTCACGCGCGGCATGCGCAACCCGCATCTGGTCCCAGGCGAGCAGAGAGATTTGCACGACCGCCAGCATCGCGATCGCCACCAGCGGAAGGACGGTCGCGAACTCGACCGACGCGGATCCGCGCTGGCCGGGAAGGTTGTTCCGCTTTGCCGGGAAGCCATGTCTCCTCTTTCCGACCGTTTGCGTCAATGCGGCAGAAGGCGAATAGACAGCGGGCAGGCATTCGTCATGATTGGTCGAAATCCCAGGCAAAAGCATCCGATTGGGGAGGACCGTATGAGTTTCCGTCGTATCGCCGCCGCCGCGCTCGTCGCGGCCGTCGCGCTGATGCCGTTGTCCGGCCACGCGATCCTCGAAGAGAAGAGACAGGTTCCCGGGAGCGCGTGCACGATCGGCGACTCTTCTCTGACCTTCAATTCGGTGAGCGGACAGTGGATCGGTGCCGCCAACTTGGACTGCCGAGACGGATCCGGCGAGCCGGCAAACCAGATCGGCTTGTCGCTGAACTTCGTGCTGCATCAGATCCAGGGCGTGAACACGTTCCAGCCGCCCTACCTGACCGGGCCTGTGGCGATGACTTCCCAGGCGGACCCGTTTAACCCGGCGGCGACGACGTTTTCGTGTGGTTCCTGCCCGTCGATTCAGGCACAGGGAACGCGCGCGACGCTCACGCCCGGCCTCTACATCATGAACGTCCAAGGGACCGTCCAGCAGGCGGTTCTGCTGAGGCGCGGGTCGCACACGACCTGCTTCCTGGTTCGCGGCGACATCGAAGGCGAAGCCGACGCCATTCCCGGCTGCACGCCGTAGCGAGACCTTTTCCGGGGGCGCGGCATCATCGCCGCGCCCCCTTCGCGTGTCGCGCATCAGGACGAGAACATCGACAGGATGCGATCGAAGATCGTCTGGAAGAACGTCGTGATCGCGCCGCCCTTCGCCCAGTTGAGCAGCAGGAGCGCGATCGTGGCCGCGACCAGCGTCACGAGCGTGTACTCCGCCGTGGCCGAACCGCGCTGACTCCGGATGATTCGCATCGGATCTCCTTTCGTCGGGAGGCGCGACGCTACGACGGGAGCGCACCCGAATCCAGTCTCGGCTGAACGCGCGAATCCGGGAGAAGCTCCCAAATCCCTCGCAGCACGGAACGGGCGGATCGGGGCGTGGCGAACCGGACGGACGGGCCCGAGCAGGCATTCTCCGGGCGGACCTCGTATAAAGGAGGGAACCCATCGAAGACCTCTAGGAGGATTTGAATGCTACGCCGGCGTTTCCTGCTGACTGCACTCGCGACCACGATGCTGGTCTCGGGCCTGTCCACCTCGGCTTCGACCGCGATGACGCTCGGCCGTCAGCACACGGCCGACAACGCGCTGTCCTGGGAAGGCACGATCGCCCGCCCCGCGGCCGACCGCGACGAGTGCGCGATGCTGGCGGGGACGCCGCTGGATTGCGCCGACGGCGTCGTCCCGAGCGGCAGCGACTCGCGGACCTACGTCGCCGAACTCGGCAGCGCGCGGCGCGCCCGCGTCACGACCTGGGTCGAGTGGCCCGGCGTGGACACGATGGAGGTCTACGTCTTCGACGCCGCCGGCAACGTCGTCCGCTCCGGCGGCGGCACCGGTAGCTCGGTGATCCTGTCCTACGACGCGCTCAACCACAAGAGCTACGAAGTTCGCGTCGTCGGCGCCGGAAACGCCGGCACGACCTACACGGCCTATACCTGGATCCGGCGAATGGAGGGCCAGAACTACAACGGCCCCGGCACGCTGAAGTACCCGGCGAAGGACTTGTTCGCAACCGTCGAGATCCCGATCAACGTGGTTTTCGTCGGCTTCGACGAAGACGAGGTGGACGGCAACGCGCAGCGCGTGCTGGATCAGATCCCCGAGGCGTTCCGCCCGGCGATCCGCATCGGCGGCTCCAGCCTCGGCGGCACCGGTCTGGTGCGCCGCGACGGCGGTCCCGAGGCGCGGCAGCTGCTCGAACTGTCGGGCAACGACATCGAGATCGAGCCGATCGAATATCGCTACAAGCCGCGCATCATCACGGCGAGCGAGGACTACAGCCGCAAGCTCTTCGCAGCCGCGAAGGCCGCGACGGAATCGGGCGAATACCAGCTTCCCTACGACCGCGAGTTCATCGAACGCTACAACGCGCGGGCCGCGGCGCTGCGCGGAACGAGCGCGGTTGCGCCGGGCACGCCGATCGACTTCGTCGACGGCATGACGCTCGAGGATTGGGTGGCGAAGAACCCGCCCGCGCCCGATATCAGCTTCGATCTGTCGAAGCCGGCGAACGGCTACACGTACTTCGTGATCGACTCGTTCCGTCCCGAGTACGCGGCCGACTACTTCGACCCGAGTCGCTACCACAACTTCCGGGTCATGAACGACATCACCACCGATCCCGACTCGGGCACGCAGAACGGCTTCGACTGGGGTCGCGTCTGGGGCGGCCGGTTCCGGTTCCTGATGCTCGACACCGGCGCGGCGCCGAACGCGTGGGAAGCCGCGCACTACCCGACGACGAAGATCTTCCGCGTCTCCGGCAACGGCGACTCGTCGCTGACCGATCCGCCGGTGTGGCACTACACCGATGCGAACATCGGCGACTTCTACGACAAGATCGGCGAGGACGTGCAGTACGCGATCTGGATGCGGTTCACGCGCGGCTATCTGTACCGGCCGAAGGCATACGAGAAGTTCATCCTGGCCGGGAACACCTGGCACGACGCCGACGCCTACGCCCCGTGGCCCTCGAAGCTGGAGGGCCTCTACAAGGACAAGCTGATCCTGCAGAAATACTCCGAGCTGATCCCGTATGCGTCGTGGAAGGGGTTCTCCAACTTCAAGTACCTGTCCAAAGGCGATCCCGAGCAGAACGCGATCGACGACGGCAAGCAACGCTCCGTGAACGGCGCGCCGGTGCCGTTCGCCGTCAACACCGGCCCGGTGATGAGCCTGATCAACCAGAACCGCGAAACGTACGCGCCGCTGGAGGCAAGCACGTTCACGGTGCCGGTGCTGAACGTCGTCTTCCAGAGTCTGTACACGTTCTCGCTTCCCGCGGTCGTCGGCGGCATCGCCGAAGGCGAGGATGGCGAGCCGTGGGGTCAGATTCAGAACGTGAACGACCGAACCAAGACGCCGGCCGCGACCGGGACGGTGAAGGACTCGTCGGGTACCGAGCACTCCCCCGCCGTCGACGACGCCCGCGGGACGCTGATCGAGACCGTTCCCGGCGGCGTCGATAACGTCGCGCGGTTCGGCTTCACCGCGACCGCGCTCCACGAAGCCGGCCATTTCTTCGGCTTGTCGCACACCCACGACGCGGTCGCCTATGACCCGAACCTCGCGGCCGACGCGTCCGACGCCTCGAAGCCGAGTGGCTATTACGAGGCGATCGACTGGATGTACACCACGACGGCCAGCCCGATGGGCTACGGCTGGGAGTACAACCAGTTCGAGATCATGGACAAGGACAATATCTGGATCGGCCACGCGCTCGAATGGCTGAAGGAGGCCCACGAGGCGATCGCCGACTCCTACGCCGCCTTCGACGTGCGCCGCCGCACCGCGCTCACGCCGGCGGTCAACTGGCGGGCGCGTACGGCCGAGCAGCACATCGACGCAGCGGTCGCGGCCTTGAAGGACGGCCGCTATCTGGACGCCGTCACGTCGGCCAAGACGGCCATGAAGTGGGGCTACTGGACGTTGAACATGGCCGCATGGACGGTCGTTCCCGGCTACCGGGAGGCGGCGAAGGCGAACGCCACGGCACGCGCGGCCTCGGCGGCGATCATGCCGGCCGCGGTCACGCGCACACGTCGCCGCCGTCGCACGTCCCGCTGACCCGGGCGGCTCTTTTTCGTCCCCGGCCGCTCGCGGCGTAGGATCGGCCGTCGAATGGAACCGCCGCGACCGAAGGGAGACCGCGAATGTCGGACAGCATCTATCGCGTCACGGAAGTGATCGGCACGAGCACGACCTCGTGGGAGGACGCCGCGAAGAACGCCGTCGAGACGGCCGCCAAGACGCTCCGCGACTTGCGCGTCGGAGAGGTCTCGAAGCTGGATGTCACGATCGACGAAGGCCGCGTGACGGGCTACCGGGCGCGCGTCGGGATCTCGTTCAAGTACGACACCTAATCGCGCGCTACCGGCCGCCGAGCGATCGGATGGCGACGATCAGCGACGGCGCGATCGCGAGCAGCGCGAAGGCCGGCAGGAAGCACAGCGTTAGGGGGAACAGCATGCGGACGGGCGCCGCGAGCGCATGCTCGCGCGCCCGGTCGCGTGCGGCGGCGCGGGCCTCGGCGGCCTGCGCCGCGAGCGTATCCGCGAGCGGCGAGCCGTAGCGGGCCGCGCGACGCAACGCGGCGACGACGCCGCGGACCTCTTCGCCGGCGGCCCGGTCGGCCCAGATCTGAAGCGCGTCGTCCCACCGCAATCCCGCGTCGAGCGCCGCGACACCGCGCGTCATGGCTTCGCCGAGCGGCCCGCCGGTCGCGGTAGCGACGCGCCGAAGCGCCGGGTCCAGGCCCATCCCGCCGATGACGCACACCGCCAGCAGATCCAGCGCGTCGGGCAGCGCGTCGGCGACTCGCCGGATGCGTTCCCGTTCGGCGCGCGCTTCGGCGATGCCGGCCAGGCGCCACGCGCAGCCACCGAGCAAGCCCGCCGCGACGAGCGCGGCCGGCATGCGCGCCAGCGTGAGCCCGGCAAGCGCGCCGGCGGCCGCAAAGACGATGCGCCTGCCGGCGAGCCGGTCGGATGCGCCGGCGCGAAGCATCGCCGGCAATCGGCCGCCGATGCGCCGGTACCGGCACCGCGGCTCGCCGGCTGCGGAGGCCGCGCGGCCGGGGGCGGGGAGCCGGCGCGCGCGTCTCATCCGGCGAGCTTTCGCATCCACAGGATCCCGGCCGCTTCCAGCACGCCGCCTGCGCCGAGCAGCGCCCATCCGATCGGCGTCCGGAGCAGCAGTTGAGTCTGTTCGCGCGAGGCGGCGCCGGTGAGGAACAAAAAGACCAGCGGCAGCGCGGCGACGACCCAGGCGGACATGCGCGCCTGCGTGCTCGCGACGCGCGCTTCCCGAGCGATGCGGGTGCGGTCTCGCGCGGCTTCGGCCAGGACGTCGAGCATCCGGGGCAGGTCTCCGCCGCTTTCGACGCCGAGCGTCACCGCGGACGCGATCATGTGCGCCTGCGCCGTCCCGGCTTGCCCGGCGAAGACGTCCAGCGCCTCGCGCAGCGATGCGCCGACGCTCGCGGCCGCGCGCATCCCGCGGAGCGGCTCGGCAAGCGATGGGGGCGGCTCGAGGTCGTCGAAGGCGACCGACGGAGACGCGCCGGCGCGCATGGCGGCCGCGAGCGCGTCGAGCATCGCGGGAAGGGATTCGTCGATGCGCTGCGCGCGGCTGCGCGTCCGCGTGCGCACGCCGCCCGCAACGACCGCTTCGGCCACCACCCCCGCGACGATCGCGGCCGCCCCGCCCATCCACAACCACGCGGCGGCCGCCGCGGCGGCGCCCCAGCCGGCGGCGCGCATCGCGAACCGCGACGGCGAGACGTCGATGCCGGCCGGCCGCAGGCGCCCGCCCAGCCACGCGCCCGCACGCGATTCGTCGAAGCGGCCGGCGGCGCCGCTGCGCCGTGGCCGCAGCGTCAGACGACGGGCGCGCCGTCCTAGGACCACCGCTCCCCCACCCCCGACAGCGCGCGGGGAACGATCCCGGTCGCTCGCAGCGTCCCGCCCTCGCGGCGAGCGAGCGGTTCGACGATCAGCTCGTCGCCGCGCGCGCGCACCTCGGCGACCTCGACGATGCGGCGGCCGGATTCGCTGCGCGCGACGTGCACGATCAGATCCAGGCCGGCGCCAATCTGGCGCCGCGCGGCCTGCACGGTCAGCGGCGAGGCGCTCATCAAGACGAGGGCCTCGACGCGCGCGAGCAGGTCTGCGCTCGAATTGGCGTGCACTGTGCTCATCGAGCCTTCATGCCCGCTGTTCATCGCCTGAAGCATGTCGAGCGCCTCGCCGCCGCGGACCTCGCCGACGACGATCCGATCGGGCCGCATTCGGAGCGCGTTGCGGACGAGGTCGCGGATCGTGACCATGCCGCGTCCTTCGACGTTGGGAGGGCGGGATTGCAGCGCGACGACGTGGGGTTGTTGCAGCCGCAGTTCGGCGGCGTCTTCGATCGTGACGATCCGCTCCCCGGCGGGGATGAACGACGACAACACGTTCAGAAGCGTGGTCTTGCCGGCGCCGGTGCCGCCGGAGACGACGATGTTGGCGCGTGCCCGCACGCAGGCGGCGAGCATCTCGCAGATCTCGCCGGTCCATGCGCCGCGCTCGATCAGATCCGCCGCCGTGATCGCTTGAACGGCGAAGCGCCGGATCGTGAGCGCCGGGCCACCGACCGACAGCGGCGGGATGATCGCATGCACGCGGCTGCCGTCGGGAAGGCGAGCATCAACCCACGGCATCGACTCGTCGATGCGCAGTCCGAGCGGCGCGACGATTCGCTCGATGGCATGCATCACGGTCCGCGCATCCTGGATCGCGATGCCGGCATCCTCGATGCATCCGTCGCGTTCGACGTAGACGCGGCCGGACGGCAGCACCATGATCTCGGTCGCGGCCGGATCGCGCAGCAGCGGCTCGAGCGGCCCGAGCCCGACGACCTGATCGGCGATCTCGTGAACGAGCCGTGCGATCTCGCGCGGGGGCATCGCGAGGCCGTCGTCGGCGAGCATCCTGGCGACCGCCTCGCGAACGCGGACGCGGCGTTCGAAGCGGGACGGCGCCGCGAGCAGGTCCGGCGTCTCGGCCAGCCGCGCCTGCACGCGCGCCCGCAAGGTCGCGTCCTGCTCGCTCATCATTCGGGCGCCTCCAATCGCTCCGCGAGCCGGGCGAGCGCGCGGCGCGCCGGCCCACGGCGGGCGATCCGGCCCATGTCGGTCGCGCGCGCCAGCCGCGGATCGGCGGGGACGACGATGAGCCGCTCGATGCCGAGCGCGCGTCGCGCTTCTCGCGGGCGCACCCGGCCGCGCGCGGCTCGGTTCAGCACCACAACGATCCGCCCCGTCGCCACCGGCAGCAGCGCGGCGGCCGCACGCACCGATCCGACGTCGGCCGCACACACGATCACCGTGGCGTCGATGTCCGGCGCCGCGCCGTCGATGATCACGATCGGCGCGATGGTGCGCGTGCATGCGATCAGCGCCGGCGTGGCCGGTGGTGGCGCGCCGCCGCCGAAAACGCAGTTCGCGCCGCTCGCGTGGGCGGCCGCCATGCTGCGCAGCGCGTGCGCGGACGGCTCGCGCGCGACGCCGCTCGCATCGGTCAGCGTGACCGCTGCGTCGCCCGCGGCGTAGAGCCACTGTCCGGCCGCGCCGCCACGCAGATCCACCAGAAGCGCGTCCGGCGCGAAACGTGCGGCAAGATGCGCGGCGACCGTCGTCGCGCCGGCGCCGCCGCGGGCCGCCGCGACCGCGATGACCCGTCCACGAGCCACCGGGGCGCGCCGCGCCGCCGCCGCCTGCACGATCCGAGACAGCGACGCCGGCTCGTCCGGCCAGGCCGCGATCCCGTCCGCGCCACGCTCGATCGCAAACCGCGCAACCGAGATGGGATCCCCCGACGCAAGCACAACCAGCGCCGCGCTCGACCGCTCGGGCACGCACGACGGTTCGGCCAGAACGACGTCGGCACCGTCGAGCGCCGGAGCCGCATAGCACTCCTCGGTCCGCCCAAGCGCATGCGTCACCGCATCCGCCACGAACGGATCCTCACACGCGACGTACACCCCGACGGCCATGCGCGCGACGCTACGACGAACAGCACATGACTTCCAGTGACGAAGACTCGATCGCGAACAGAATCTCGAAGATCCGGATCAGATAGGCGATACAGTGCGGGCGAACTCCGGCGAGGTGCGATCAGCTCGGCGGCCGGTACGGAGATGAGCGCGCCGTTCCGACGGGCCGACGCGCCGCGTAACCTAAACCTGAATCGCACCGGGATTTCCGGAGGCTCTGGTCTACCCCTGGTTCCCCGGAGTCCGTTTTCTGGATTCCCCTGCCAGTCTGAACGAGGAGCATGGGAGGGGGAGATGCGGTTGTCCGACTTGACTGCGGCGCAATGTTCTCAATGCGATCGACGCTTGCCTAAATGTTGCGAACATGGCGCGAGAACTTGAGGTCACTGATCGGACGATCTACGCATGTCAGCGGCTCGATCAGCGGACTAGCCCGGCTGGCTCATCGAAGGCGACCTTTAATGGTCCTGTTGGCTGGTTCTCGGAAGTTCTTCTAAAGGCGGCTGCTCGCGGTTACCGAGGCATGAGGTTGCGTACTGCGCGGACCCCCGTACCTCGCTCGCACTCTTCGACGAACTCGCCTGAAGGGGGAACTTCGTGCCGACTCGTGTCTGTCGCGTCCGCATTCGCGGGCTGCTCATGTTCTTGTTGGTTGTTGCCGGCGGCTTCGGTGCCCTTGCCGGTGCGAGCGTGGGTTCAGCCGAGGATGTCGTGATCGCCAGGACCGCCTCGGCGAACTTCTTCCAGCGCCCCGATGGCTCGACCTACGCGGAGTTCTATACAGGGTCGGTGAACTTCCTCGACGGGTCGGGGACGTGGCAGCCGATCGACTCGACACTGATTCCAGACGGTTCGGACTGGCGAAATGCCGCCAATAACTTCGAGGTCCGATTCGCGGCCCAGAGCACGTCTGCGGCCCTTGTGACCCTGATCCGCGGCGGGTCTCGCGTCGAGGTCGGGCTGGTCGGCGCGCTCAACGTTGCGCCCGTCGTGGTGGGCTCCACGATCACGTATCCGCAGATCCTGCCGGGTGCGGATCTCTCGTTCACGGTGCTCGGCGATGGCGTGCGCAAATCACTCACGCTCGCTGAACCGCCCCTGGTGGCTCCGACGTTCGCGTTCACGCTGAACGCCGACGGGCTGGAACTGTCTCAGAAGCCGGAAGGCTTGGCTCTGGTGGACGGCGACGATATTGGCTGGTTGGTCGGCAGCCCGTGGATGATTGACTCACTGGCTCCCTCGTCGGGGTTCTCCCCGGCCGTGGCCATGCAGATCCTGCCGGTCGCCGCTGGCGAGTACGCAGTGAGCCTCACCCCGGATGCCGCGTGGCTGCTGGCTCCGGACCGGGTCTACCCGATGACCGTTGACCCGTCGTTCACGTTCTATCCGGGACCGGGAGGCGGGGACGGATACCTGGACACGTTCGTCCAGAACGGCGGCTACGCCTCGACCTCGCAGCAGGACAATGCGGACCTGCGCACCGGGACGCCGGATTCCGGGACGACGCGCGCGCGGAGTTACCTGAAGTTCGCCGTCCATGACCTGATCGACGCGGATGTAACGGGCGCGTCCGTGCATGTCTACAACTACTCGTCGGGTGCCTGCAGCGCGCGGACGGATCTGATCAAGATCAACAGCAGTTGGCCGTGGAACATCACGTGGAACTCTCCACAGCCCTCGCTCACGCCGATCCTGGCAACGACGAACAGCTCGCCCGGCTGCTCAGGCGGTGGATGGATCGTTCTCCCGAGCGATCCGTCGGCAAGCGGGCCGCTCTCAGACGTGATCGAGGCATGGGCCAACGACGCCGGTGTGAACTACGGCGTCGCGCTCTACGGCTACGACGACGGCAGCAAGGGCAACACCTGGAAGCTGTTCCGGTCCCGCGACTACTCGGATTCCTCGAAGTATCCCAAGCTCGTCGTCAACTACACGACCGGAGCGCCGCGAATCTCATCCAGCACGCATCCGGATCAGGAAACTTGGTACGGCAACAACGATCCCGCCTTCACATGGACCCTGAAGGACCCGAACCCAATCCAAGACTTCTCCTACGTCCTCGACCACTACGATTCCACGCTGCCCGACACCGTCTCCGAGGGAACTCAGACATCCGCGGCCTTCACAGACGTCGAAGAAGGAATCTGGTGGTTCCACGTACGGGCGAAAGCCGGCGGCTCGTGGAGCCCGACCGCGGGCCACTACAAGATAAAGATCGATACCGGGCCGGCGGCGCCGGTGGTGTCCTCGCCGACGCATCCCGATCAGGATGCTTGGTATGCGAACGATGATCCGAGTTTCGTTTGGGTAGCGACGGACCTGTCGGGGATCGAT
>Ga0214472_10008920_pt1 | contig 10452 bp, 8 predicted proteins | sample RVTome_6_FD_207662 | JGI IMG/M metagenome (GOLD analysis project Ga0214472, IMG submission 207662) | Soil microbial communities from uranium-contaminated site in the Upper Colorado River Basin, Wyoming, United States - RVT140D175 | ecosystem: Environmental > Terrestrial > Soil > Contaminated >...
CGGCCACGGCGGCCGCGGCGAGCCGGGCCGGGGCCAATATCTTCGTGGCCGGCTCGGCCATCTTCGGCCGGCGCGACTACCGGGGAGTCATCGCCGAACTCCGGGATATTCTGTGGAAGGGAATCATCTCCAAGGAATGACGGGGCCGGTAATCGGTGATCGGTGATCGGCAGGGGCGGGCCTCGCGGCCGTCCTGGGTCCGGGCAACCACGGGGATAGACAGGATGAGCCGTGACCGGTAATCGGATGGCCGCTTACCGTTTGCCCCCTGTCCCGCCAATCCCTTTTCTTCGACTACAGCCTTCAGCCTACAGTCTTCAGCCTGTCTTCAAGGAGGTGAGTCATGACCTACGATCCGCGCGATCTCGACCAGCACCCCGCTTATCAGACCCTCGCCGGCCTGGCGCGACATCCCGTCGATCTGACGCAGCCGGAGGGACTTACCCCCGAACGCCTTGCCTCCCTGATCTGCCGCGGCCCCGCTTTCGACCTGTTGTACGCCACCCAGCGGGTGGACGAGCGGGTGCTGGACGGTCTGCAGGCACTGGCCGACCAGAGCGGCGCGGTGGACCAGTTCCTGGCCATGCAGCAAGGGGAGGTGATGAACCGCCTCGAAGGGTATGAAAGCGAGGAACGCCAGGTACTGCACACCGCCAGCCGCGATCTCTTCTCCGAACCGCCCCGCCATGCCGGGGCCACGGCCCGGGCCCGGGAACAACTGGCCGGGCTCGGCGATTTTCTCGCGGATCTGGAGAGCGGCCGGCTGGTCAACCACCAGGGCCGGCCCTTCACCGACCTGATCCAGATCGGCATCGGCGGCTCCGATCTCGGCCCCCGGGCCCTCTACCTGGCCCTGCGGGCCTTCCGCCACCCGGCCCGGCGGGTCCATTTCATCGCCAATGTCGATCCGGACGACGCCGCCGCGGTGCTGCGGGACCTCGATCCCGCCACCACCCTGGTCAACGTGGTGTCGAAAAGCGGCACCACCCTGGAAACCCTGACCAACGAAACCCTGGTCCGGGAGTGGTTCCGCCGGGCCGGCCTGGCCCCGGAACGCCACTTTCTGGCGGTCACCGGCCAAGGCAGCCCCATGGACGATCCGGCCCGCTACCTGCGCTCCTTTCACATGTTCGATTATATCGGCGGCCGCTACAGCGCCACCTCCATGGTGGGGGCGGTCATGCTCGCCTTCGGCCTCGGGCTCGACCCTTTCATGGAGATCCTGCGGGGCGCGAACGAGATGGACCGGGCCGCCGAGGCCCGGGATATCCGCCGGAATCTCCCCCTGCTCATGGCCCTGCTGGGCATCTGGAACCGCGATTTCCTGGGCTGCCACACCCTGGCGATCCTCCCCTACAGCCAGGGGCTGGTCCGTTTCACCGCCCACCTCCAGCAGTGCGACATGGAAAGCAACGGCAAATCGGTCAACCGGCGGGGCGAGCCGCTCGCCTATCAAACCGGCCCGATCGTCTGGGGCGAACCGGGGACCAACGGCCAGCATGCCTTTTATCAGCTCCTCCACCAGGGCACCACCGCGGTGCCGGTGGAATTCATCGGCTTCCGCCGCAGCCAGTACGAAGAGGATCTGGAGGTGCGGGAGACCACCTCCCAGGAAAAACTCATCGCCAACCTCCTGGCCCAGGCCATCGCCCTGGCAACCGGCCAGCGCAGCCCCAACCCCAACCGCGCCTTCCCCGGCAACCGGCCAAGTCTCGTCCTCCTGGGCGACCGGCTGACCCCCCGCGCCATGGGAAGCCTGCTGGCCTGCTACGAGGCCAAGATCGCCTTCCAGGGCTTTATCTGGAACATCAATTCGTTCGACCAGGAAGGGGTGCAACTCGGCAAGGTCCTGGCCGACCGGCTGCTCGACCATTTCAAGGAATGGCGCCGCGGCGAGCCGGCCGATACCGCCGGAGATCCGCTGGGCTGGGCATTGCTGGAAGCCGGCGGCTTTGCATCGAAATCGGGCAAGGGATCGTAAAATGATCGGCGTGAAAAGCCGATTTCGATTTCGATTTCGATTTCGATTCGCTTGAGGCGGATTCCGGCCTGTTGACCGGTTCGTATTTTTTGTTGACAAAGCCCGGACGGACGTATATGTTCCCCCTTTATTGCTGAATGAGTATTCACTTATTTTACCCGAATTCCGCCCGGATCGGCCGTGCCGGCAACGGGCTCCGGGGTGACCGTCCAATGGCTTCGGTTCGTCAACAGGGCCTGGATGAACAGGTTTGATAACAATAGACCGTTTGCACAGAAGGAGGAAACACAGATGCCAAAGCATGACACGCCTTTACTGGACCAACTGGAAAGTGGCCCGTGGCCGAGCTTCGTCTCCGACCTGAAAAGACAGGCCGAGAAGAATGACGCGTGCTGGGATATCCTGGGACAGCTCGAACTTTCCTACAAGGACAAGATCACCCACTGGAAACACGGCGGTATCGTCGGCGTGTTCGGTTATGGCGGCGGCATCGTCGGCCGGTATTCCGATTCGCCGGCCAAGTTCCCGGGTGTGGCCCATTTCCATACGGTCCGGGTCAACCAGCCTTCCAGCAAGTTCTACAGCACCGACATCCTGCGTCAGATCATGAAGATCTGGCAAAAGCGCGGTTCCGGCATGACCAACATGCACGGCTCCACCGGCGACCTGGTTCTCCTGGGCACCTTCACCGAGCAACTGGAAGAGATCTTCTACGAGTTGACCCATGATGTCGGTGTGGACCTGGGCGGCTCCGGCGGCAACCTGCGGACTCCCTCCTGCTGTCTCGGCAAGGCGCGCTGCGAATGGTCCTGCTACGACACCGCGGAGGCCTGCCACCAGATCACCAATACCTATCAGGACGAGATTCACCGCCCGGCCTTCCCCTACAAATTCAAGACCAAGTTTTCCGGCTGCGCCAACGACTGCGTGGCGGCCATCGCCCGTTCCGACATGGCGGTGATCGGCACCTGGCGGGACGACATCCGTATCGACCAGGCCGCGGTCAAGGGTTACATGAAGGGCGATTTTCCGGCCAACGGCGGTGCCCATGCCGGCCGCGACTGGGGTAAATTCGATATCAACAAAGAAGTCATCGAGCTGTGCCCCACCGGATGCATGTCCATGGAAGGCGCCGAACTGAAGATCGATAACGCCGAGTGCACCCGCTGCATGCATTGCATCAACGTCATGCCGAGGGCCTTGCGGCCGGGCAAGGACCAGGGCGCCACCATTCTCTTCGGTGCCAAGGCCCCCATCCTGGACGGCGCCCAGATCGCCACCATGATCGTCCCCTTCATCAAGATGGACGCGGAAAACGAATTCGCCGAGTACAAGGAAATCATCGAAAGGGCCTGGGACTGGTGGATGGAAGAAGGCAAGAATCGCGAGCGTATCGGCGAGACCATGCAGCGCGTCGGTCTGCCCACCTTCCTGAAGGTCATGGAAATCGAACCGGCCCCGCAGCATGTCAAGGAGCCGCGTTCCAATCCCTATGTCTTCTGGAGAGATGAAGAGGTCGAGGGCGGTTTCGAACGGAGCGTTGCCGAGTTCAGAAAGAAACACGCCATGTAATCGCCGCCAGGCTGTCGGATCACGGAAATCATTCGTCATTTATAGATAAGTAAGGAGGTTACGACCATGGGATACAATCCAGATAAACCGATGGAAGACAGAATCACCGATATTGGTCCGCCACACTATGCCCGGTTTTATCCGGCGGTCATCAAGGAAAACAAGGGCAAGTGGCTTTATCACGAGATCGTGCAGCCCGGTGTCCTGGTGCATGTCAGTGAGACCGGCGCCGAATGTTATACGGTCCGCGTGGGCTGCGCCCGTCTGATCAGCACCTCGCTGATCGAGGACTACTGCGCGATCGCCGACAAGCACTGCGACGGCTATCTGCGCTTCACCACCCGGAACAACGTGGAATTCATGGTGGACAGCAAGGCGAAGGTACAGCCCCTGCTGGACGACCTGAAGGCCCACGGCCAGATGCCGGTCGGCGGCACCGGCGCCGGCGTCACCAACATCGTCCACACCCAGGGTTGGGTGCATTGCCATACCCCGGCCACCGACGCCTCCGGCGTGGTCAAGGCGGTCATGGACGAGTTGTTCGACTACTTCACCAGCATGACTCTGCCGGCCCAGGTGCGTATCGCCCTGGCCTGCTGCCTGAACATGTGTGGCGCGGTCCACTGCTCCGACATCGCCATCCTCGGCGTGCATCGCAAACCGCCGATGGTGGATCACGACACCATCACCGCGGTGTGCGAGTTGCCGCTGGCCATCGCCGCCTGTCCGCTGGGGGCCATCAAGCCGGCCAAGGGTGTCAACAGCAAGGGCGAGGAAGTGAAAAGCGTCACGGTCAACAACGACCGCTGCATGTTCTGCGGCAACTGCTACACCATGTGCCCCTCCATGCCCCTGGCCGATCCGGACGGTGACGGTATCGCCATCCTGGTGGGCGGCAAGATCTCCAACACCCGGTCGGCCCCCAAGTTCTCCAAGATGGTCATTCCCTTTCTGCCCAACACCCCGCCGCGCTGGCCCGAAACCGTGGCTGCGGTCAAGAACATCCTGGAAGTCTACGCCAAGGATGCCCAGAAGTACGAGCGGGTCGGCGAATGGGCCGAGCGAATCGGCTGGGAGAAGTTTTTCGAAAAATGCAACATCCCGTTCACCGAGAAATCGATCGACGACTACCGCCTGGCCTACACGACCTGGCGGACCACCACGCAGTTCAAGTTCACGAGCCATATCAGATAACCTTTTCAGAGGGAGTGATGGACATGGCTGACAAGGAAGAAATCAAGGCTACCATTATGACCAAAATGACCGAGGCGAAGAAACCTGCTCTTTACCTCAAGGACATGCATAAATGGTTTGACGGTGCCAGCCCGCGGGAAATCAAAAACGCGGCCAACGAACTGGTAAAGGAATCGAAACTCAAATTCTGGTCCAGTGGCAGCAGCACCATGTACACCTTGCCCGATCGGGCCAAGGACGAAGACGCCAGGGGCGTGTAGTTTTTCACACCCTTTGGAATGAAAAAGCAGGGGCGCGCCATGTGCCCCTGCTTTTTTTGTCTTGTCTCGGATCTTATTGGTTGCCGTGGCGGTCGCCTTGCAGATCAACCGTTTCGAGGCCCTCCCCTCGACCAATACCCTGGCCCTCGATCTGGCGCGCGCCGACGCGCCGGCCTGGACGACGGTGGTGGCGGACCGGCAGACCGCCGGTCGCGGCCGGTTGCGGCGCGTCTGGCACTCGCCGCCGGGTTGCGGCCTCTATTGTTCCGTCATTCTTCGCCCTTCCCTGCTCCTGGAGCATCTTCCCCGGCTGACCCTGGCCGCCGGAGTCGCCATCTGCCGGGCCCTCGAGGCCATGGGGGTGCCGGCGCCCCGGATCAAATGGCCCAACGACATACTGCTGGCCGGCCGCAAGGTCGGCGGCATCCTCACCGAAACCGCCCCCCTTACCGGAGCTGGATCAACACCGCCCCCGGTGGTCATCGGCATCGGCCTCAATCTTTCCACCCCCCTGGCCGCCTTCCCCCCCGCCTTCCGCAACAGGGCCACCTCCATTGCCGCGGCCACCGGCCTGGCCCTGGACCCGGAATCGCTGCTGGAAAAAATCCTCGCTCATCTGCAAGCCGAAGTGGCCTTGCTGGAAGACGCCGGTTTTGACGCCATTCTGGAAGAGTGGCGGCGGCGGGACGGCATGCGGGGCCAGGTTCTTACCTGGCTGAACACCATCGGGGAAAAAGTGGAGGGCATCGGGCTGGGGGTGGATGCGGCCGGCCTCTATCATATCCGGGACCGTCATGGCACGGTACACGAAGTTCTTTCCGGGGACCTGGATTTGGCTTGGCCAGGCCAAAAAGATTGACCGCGGGTCGATCGTCTTCCCCTATCAATTACCAATTATCAATTCGCTATTGATAATTATTATTTGGACGAAAATGGCCCGCCCTCTACACCCTCTGGCTCCGGAGTGCCGCCAGGAGTTGCTCGACGTGGCCCTCCAGGCGGGTGGCGATCAGGGCGACCTCCTCGGGGGGGTAGGCGGTGTCGTAAAGATCGAGAAGCGGGCGGTGGAGTTGACGCAATTCCTCGAAATTGAAGGATTGCAGGAGATCGAGGATGGCGGCGGCCGGACCGAGGGGGGCGCGCCGGTCGGCCGGCATCTCCGCCAGACCGGCGAAAAAGCCGGCCACCATGGGGAGGACCAGGTGGTCGGGCAGCCAGGCGAGGTCGCCGGTGCCGTCCAGCCGGTCCAGCCGCATGCGCAGGGCCAGGTGCATAAAAAACCAGAGCAACCCCATGAGCGGTGCCGCCTCGCCCTCCGGTTCGAAGGGGAGAAAGGGAACGTGGTTTCGTGCGGTGATCAGTCGCACCGTCGGCTCGGTATCGCCCCGGCCCCGCCGGATGACGAAATCGCCGGCCGCGTGGTGCCAGGGGTGGATCTGCCGGAAGGTAGCCGGGTCGTAACCGAGGGTGAGAAGACGGGAGGCCTGCCGGATCAGCTCCCTTTCCTCTTTCTCGGCCAGCCGGCCATGTCCGCGGCGGCTGTCCCAGATCGCCACCCCGGCCCCGCCGACGAGCTCCCGGCTCAGGTGCCACTCGTGATAATCGTCCAGCCATTCCCCCAGCATCATGGTCATGGCCGGGCCGCGGCCCGGGAGATCGATGGTCCGCAGGTCGAAGACTTCCGGCAGCAAGCCGGGGCCGCAGTATGCCGCCAAGGAGCGCAACACCCCGAACTCCCGGCTCAGCATGGCCCGGGCCGGGTCGCTCACCGCCGTGGTCACCGCCAGCCTGGTCCCGGCCATCGCCGCGCTGGCGATATGATAGAGGGCGCCATGTTTTTCACTGCGGATGAACCAGACCGCGCCCGGAGCGTGGTCTTCGGGATCGCCTGCCGCGGGGCCGCGGCCGCTCCGGCGCAGAAATAATTCCACGGCCCGGAAATAGTCCCCCAGGGTCAGAAAGGGATGCGACTCGGCAGGGGCGACCATGAACGGACGGTCGAGATCCCCCTCGCCAAGGCGCACATCCCCTCCGGGCACCGCGAGCAGATAGACGGCGGCCATCAATACCGGTAATACTCGGGCTTGTACGGCCCCGCCACCGGTACGCCGATGTATTCGGCCTGTTCCGGGGTGAGCACGGTGAGATGGGCGCCGATCTTTTCCAGGTGCAGGCTGGCCACGCTCTCGTCCAGGCTCTTGGGCAGAAAATAGACCTTGTTGTCATAGGTGCCGTAATTGCGCCACAACTCGATCTGGGCCAGCACCTGGTTGGTGAAGGAGTTGCTCATCACGAAGCTGGGATGGCCGGTGGCGCAACCCAGGTTGACCAGTCTTCCCTCGGCCAGCACGATGATCTTTTTCCCGTCCGGGAAGATGACGTGGTCCACCTGGGGCTTGATGTTTTCCCAGGGCAGGTTGCGCACCGAGGCGATATCGATCTCCGAGTCGAAATGGCCGATATTGCACACAATGGCCTGATTCTTCATGACCTCCATGTGGTCACGGCGGATGACCCGGACATTGCCGGTGCAGGTCACGAAGATGTCGCCCCGCGGCGCCGCCTCCTCCATGGTCACCACCCGGTAGCCCTCCATGGCGGCCTGCAGGGCGCAGATGGGGTCGATCTCGGTGACCAGCACCGTGGCCCCCATGCCGCGCAGGGCCTGGGCGCACCCCTTGCCCACGTCGCCGTAGCCGCAGACCACGGCGATTTTGCCGGCGATCATCACGTCGGTGGCCCGCTTGATGCCGTCGATCAGCGATTCCCGGCAGCCGTAGAGGTTGTCGAACTTGGATTTGGTCACCGAATCGTTGACATTGAAGGCCGGGGCCAGCAGGGTGCCCTTGCGGGCCATTTCGTTCAGCCTATGCACCCCGGTGGTGGTTTCCTCGCTGATCCCCCGGATATCCTTCATCAATTCCGGATATTTCTCATGCATCACCTGGGTGAGGTCGCCGCCGTCGTCCAGGATCATGTTGGGATGCCAGCCATCCGGACCGTTGATGGTCTGTTCGATGCACCACCAGAATTCCTCCTCGCTCTCGCCCTTCCAGGCAAAGGTGGGGATGCCCGCCGCCGCCATGGCGGAGGCGGCGTGATCCTGGGTGGAGAAGATGTTGCAGGAGGACCAGCGCAGCTCGGCCCCCAGTTCCTTCAGGGTCTCCATGAGCACCGCGGTCTGGATGGTCATGTGCAGGCAGCCGGCGATGCGGGCCCCCTTCAGGGGCAGCTCTTGCCGGTATTTCGCCCGCAGCGCCATGAGCCCCGGCATTTCGGTCTCGGCGATCGCCACCTCCTTGCGGCCCCAGGCGGCCAGGCTCATATCCGCTACCTTATAGTCGTTTTCTTGCATGAGTATGTGTCCTTTGTCGTGGGTAATTGTTTATGAATAATTGGTCGGGATCGGCTTGTTGCCCTTGGACTTGCATCGCCCCCGGGCAGGCGCGAGGCCCGCCCCTGCCGTTCACCGCCCACTGCATTTACAGCCGTAGGATGGGCAGGTTTTTTGTGCCCCCGCCGATAACCGCGTGCGCAACATAAGGCAAAACCGTTGCGCACCCTACGCCCTCACCTCGGCACTCAGCACTCAGTCCTTTCTTTTCCCGTTCACCGTTTACCGTTTACCAATTACCGATCACCGTCTCCTACAGTCCCGCCTCCTCGCGGAGCAATTCGGCCTTGTCGGTCCGTTCCCAGGTGAATTCCGGCCGCGTCCGTCCGAAGTGGCCGTAGGCCGCGGTCTTCTTGTAGATGGGCCGCAGGAGGTCGAGTTGCTCGATGATCGCCTTGGGACGCAGGTCGAAATGTCTGGTGATCAGATTCCTGATGGCCTCGTCGCTGATGCGGCCGGTCCCGAAGGAATTGACATTGATGGACACCGGCTTGGAAATGCCGATGGCATAGGCGATCTGCACCTCCACCTCGGTGGCGATGCCGGCGGCCACCAGGTTTTTCGCCACGTAGCGGCCCATGTAGGAGGAAGAGCGGTCCACCTTGGAAGGATCCTTGCCGGAAAAGGCGCCGCCGCCATGGGAGCCCATGCCGCCATAGGTATCGACGATGATCTTGCGGCCGGTGACGCCGCAGTCGCCCACCGGCCCGCCGATGACGAAGCGACCGGTGGGGTTGATGAAGTACTTGGTATTCTTGTCCAGCATTTCCGCCGGGATGATCGGCTTGATGATCTCTTCCATCACCCCTTCCTTCAAATCCTCGTAATCCACCATCGGATCATGCTGCGTGGAGAGGACGATGGCCTCCACCCGCTTGGGTTTTTTGTTTTCATACTCGATGGTGACCTGACTCTTGCCGTCCGGCCTGAGCCAGGGAAGGAGACCGGACTTGCGGACCTCGGCCTGCCGTTTCATCAACCGGTGGGCATAGGTGATGGGCATGGGCATCAACACGCTGGTCTCGGAAGAGGCGTAGCCGAACATCAACCCCTGGTCCCCCGCCCCCTGGTCCAGATCGAGGCCCGAACCTTCGTTCACCCCCATGGCGATGTCGGGCGATTGTTTGTCGATGGAAGCCAGAACGGCGCAGGATTGGGAATCGAAACCCATCTCCGAGGAGTTGTAACCGATCTCCTTGATCGTATCCCTGACGATCTGCGGCATATCCACCCAGGCGGTGGTGGTGATCTCGCCGGCGATGACGACCATGCCGGTTGTGACCAGGGTTTCGCAGGCCACCCGGGCCCGGGGGTCTTCCGCTATGATGGCGTCCAGAATGGCGTCGGATATCTGGTCCGCGACTTTGTCGGGGTGCCCTTCGGACACGGATTCGGAAGTGAAAAGGTAATTCGACATGTAGGTCTCCTTTGGTGATTTGTTGCTCGGCTTGTTGGTAAACGTTCAGCCGCATTGCCTGCGGTGACAAAAAATCGAAATCGAAATCGAAATCGAAATCGGGATCGGCCTCGAAAAAAGACTGCATGAAAAGCCGATTTCGATAGCGATTTCGATGCAGCCAAACCTCGCCGAATCAATCGAAAATTCCCGCCCGGTGAACGGTTGCCCGAATGGCGGGATGGAATTTGCAATGTTCGACGTTCAGGATGTTCAAATCAAAAATCAAACTTCAAAAATCCCCGTTGCGCTCTTCCTTCTTCCTTCTTCCGCCTTGCCGTCGGCCCTCCGCCGTGGGGTGGGCACGTTTTTTGTGCCCGCGCCGATAACCGCGTGCGCAACATAAAGCAAAACCGTTGCGCACCCTACGTCCTGAGTGGTTAAGTGGTTTAATGGTTGAGTAGGGTGCGTCGCGCCCCCCGGGCAGGCGCGAGGCCTGCCCCCACCGTCTACCGCCCACCGTCCCCTGGTCCTCAGTCCTCCGTCCCGGCCCGCAACGTCCGGATGCGGCCGCTGCCGGTCCAGCCCCCCTCCCGCACCTGCCGCACGAAGCGGGCGGCGATATCCCATTTATTGAGGGGGCTGATGAAATAGA